>LNFM01001573.1_pt1 | contig 51179 bp, 52 predicted proteins | sample 596031 | NCBI WGS metagenome assembly LNFM01 (sample SAMN04254537, study PRJNA301005) | activated carbon metagenome | isolation source: dual media filters at the Ann Arbor, Michigan drinking water treatment plant | place: USA: Ann Arbor | reverse complement strand
TCATTGCGCGCACCATTCCGCTGCCGCGCAATGTGGCTTATTACTTTACCGTCCTATCGGTAGTGCCTATCCTTGGCTCCTTCATCACCGAGCCGGCCGCCATGACCCTGGCCGCGCTGATCCTGCGCGACCGCTACTATGCCGGCGGCATTTCCAAGCGTTTCATGTACGCCACCCTGGGCGTGCTGTTCGTGAACATCTCCATCGGCGGCACCCTCACGCCCTTTGCCGCACCGCCCGTGCTCATGGTGGCCACCACCTGGAACTGGGACTTCGCCTTCATGCTCACCAACTTCGGCTGGAAGGCGGCCATCGCGGTCGTCATCAATGCCACCGCGGTCACCCTGATGTTCCGCAAGGAGCTCAACGCGCTTGAAATGCCCTTCGATGGCAGTGTTGTCCATGTGCCCTTCGTGCTGGTCGTGACGCATCTGCTCTTCCTTGTCGGCGTGGTCGTGTTTGCCCATCATCCTGCCGTGTTCATGGGCCTGCTGCTGTTCTTCCTCGGCATCGCCCACGCCTACGAACGCCATCAGGACCGCCTGATCCTGCGTGAAGGCCTGCTCGTGGCCTTCTTCCTCGCCGGCCTGGTGGTGCTGGGTGGCCAGCAGCAATGGTGGCTGCAACCCCTGCTGATGAAAATGAGCCCGGACGCCGTCTATTACGGCGCCACCGCCCTCACCGCCGTCACCGACAATGCCGCCCTGACCTATCTGGGCTCGCTGGTCGAAGGCCTCTCGGACGAGTTCAAGTACGCGCTGGTCGCCGGTGCCGTGACCGGCGGCGGCCTCACCGTGATCGCCAATGCGCCCAACCCGGCCGGCTTCTCCATCCTGCGCGAAAAGTTCGAGGATGGCGCCATCCAGCCGCTGGGCCTGCTGATTGCCGCCCTGCCGCCCACCTTCGTGGCCATGCTGGCCTTCCGCCTGCTCTGAGGCAGTGCCCGGCCGCCCCTTGCAGCACTGGGGCGGCCGGGGTGCGCAATGCCTGCGGTCCGGCGCCCGCTTGTTGTGAAACCGTAAGGAAGCGCATTTCACCATGTGATACATTGCGTCCATCCTAAGTGTTGGGTGGGAAAGTGACACAGGCTTCAGCAACAGAAAGTCGCAGCGGTATCCAGGTCATCGAGCGCATGATGAGCGTGCTCGATGCCCTTGCCGGCCACCCCGACCCGGTCAGCCTGAAACAGCTCGCGGCCGAAACCGGACTCCATCCCTCCACCACCCACCGCATCCTGGCCGCCATGTCCCAGAGCGGCTTTGTCGAGCGGGCCGATCCTGGCACCTATCGCCTCGGCATCCGCCTGCTCGAACTCGGCAACGTGGTGCGCTCCCGCCTGAATATCCGCGACGCGGCCATGCCCCTGATGCAGAAGCTGCACAAGCAGATCGGCGAAAGCGTGAATCTCGGCACCCGCCAAGGCGACGAAATCATCTACGTCGAGCGCACGTCCAGTGGGCGCTCCTCGGTCAAGGTCGTGCACCTGATCGGCGCGCGCGCACCCCTGCATGTCACCTCGGTCGGCAAGCTCTATCTCGCCGAAGCGCGCACCAGCGATGTACGCGCCTATGCCGAACGCACCGGCCTGCCACGCTACACGCCCACCTCCATCACCACCCTGACCGCGCTCGAAGCCGAGCTCGCGCGGATCCGGAAAGAAGGTGTCTCGCACGACAACGAGGAAATCGAGACCGGCCTGCGCTGCATCGCCGCGCCTGTGCGCGACGATACCGGCGTGATCGTCGGCGGCCTGTCCATTTCCGCCCCGGCCGAACGCTACGATCCAAAGTGGGCGCCGGTCGTACGCCAGGTGGCCGACGAGCTGTCCGCCACGCTGGGCTACAAGACGAATCAATAGTAGTACCGCATGACTGCAACACGTTTTGTCCGTTGATGTTCCATAGACCACCAGAGGAGTCGTCATGAAAAAAACCCTGTTAGCCACCCTGCTGCTCACCGCCCTGGGCACTGCAACCCCGAGCTGGGCACAAAGCATCAAGCTGGCCATCACCGGCCCCTTCTCGGGCGGCTCCGCGCCCATGGGCGCCTCCATGCGCGATGGTGCCAAGCTGGCCGTCAATGAAATCAACGCCAACGGCGGCCTCGACGTCGGCGGCAAGAAGATGAAGATCGAAGTCATCGAACGCGACGACGAAGCCAAGAACGAACGCGGCGCGCTGATCGGCCAGGAACTGGCCGCGATGAGCGACCTCGCCGGCGTCATCGGCAGCGTGAACACCGGCGTGGTCATCGCCGGCGACAAGTTCCTGCAGGAAAAGGGCATCCCCAAGATCATCACCCCGGCCGCCGGTTCGGCCTCGATGACCCAGTGGCGCGACGCCAAGGTGCCCAACCTGTCCATCTTCCGCTTCGCCGCGCACGACGGCATCCAGGCCGCCATGGTGGTCGAGGAAGCTCTGGCTCGCAAATACACCAAGGTTGCCATCCTGCACGACGCCACCAACTACGGCGTGTCCGGCCGCAACGACCTGCAGGCGCAGATCAAGGCCCAGGGCGACAAGCTGCAGGTGGTCGCCACCGAGAAGTTCAACATCGGCGACAAGGACATGACCGCACAACTGCTGCGCGCCAAGTCCGCCGGTGCCCAGGCCATCCTGATCTGGGGCATCGGCCCGGAGCTTGCTGCCATCGCCAACGGCAAGGCCAAGATCGGCATGAAGGAACCGATGATCGGCGGCTGGACCCTGTCCATGTCGAACTTCATCGACAATGCCGGCAAGAACGCCGACGGCACCCTGATGCCGCAGACCTTCATCGAGGAGCCGGTCACGCCCAAGGCCAAGGCCTTCATCGAGAGCTACCACCGCAACTACGACGTGAAGCGCATTCCCTCGCCGGTCTCCGCCGCGCAGGGTTATGACGCCGTGCTGATCTTCGCCGCCGCCGTCAAGCAGGCCGGCAGCACCGATACCAAGAAGATCGTCGCTGCACTGGAAGACCTCAAGGAGCCGGTGTCCGGCGTGATCGCCACCTGGGACAAGCCCTTCTCCAAGTGGAATCCGGCCGATGAAAACACCCACGAAGCCTTCACCCGCGCGCAAACCGTGATGGGCGTGGTCAAGGACGGCCGTGTCACCTTCGCGCACGCCGAGGACAAGGCCCGCCTTGCCAAGGCAGCCGGCGGCAAGAAGAGCAAGTAAGGAGACGCAGTGAAAGCGATGCTGATTGCGGTGCTGTGTGCGCTGCCCCTGCTGGGGTGCTTTGGCGACACGGAGCCGGACATGGCCCCGATTGTGAGCGGCGAGGTCATCAACCCCGGCGTCAGCCGCCTTAGCCTGTCACCGGATCAGCTCGCTGGCTGCATCGAATGGCTCAAAACCTACCGCAGGGATTGGGGAACGCTGCGTGCGCGGCCCCCTTCCCCGGTACAAAGCGTCGCCTTCAGCCACAGCGACGGCGCACGCACCTATCTCGAGTTCTACACCGGTCGCCCCGGCTGGAACGGCAAGATGCTGATCAGAAGCTATACCAAGGACGGCACTCTGAAATTCACCGGCTTTGGCGAGTTTTCCGAATCGGAAACCGCGATGCTCAGGCTGAACCTGCCCGGTCAGTAATCATGCGGCGCGCATTCCGTATATCGCTCGACGCTACCGCCCAATCTGCGTTCGCGCAGCCGGCAGCGTTGCGTGAACCGGCATACGTAAGCAAGCAGCAAGACGCGCAAGGCAGAATCGCGCGCCGATCGGACTGGCCGGATGATCGTCAGATCATGCGAGCAAGGCTTTTCAGGATTTTCGGGTCGCCCCGCAAGGGCGGCATCTCAAGGCAACAACGACTGCCGCACAGCGGCAGCTAGGCCCGGGCAGCAGGCCAGGGCGGGGTAAAAGCAACATGGACAATTCCATCCTTCTGCAGATCTGCGTCAGCGGTGCCTTCATGGGCCTGGTGTACGCACTGGTTGCCTACGGCTTCCAGCTCACCTATGCCACCAGCAAGAGCATCAACTTCGGCCAGGGCGAACTGGTCATGGTCTCCGCCTTCTGCAGCCTGACGCTGCTGGATCTCGGCGTACCCTACTGGCTGATGGTGCCGGGCGGCCTCGTCATCGGCGCCTTGCTCGGCCTGGTGGTGGAACGCGCCGCCGTGCGGCTGGCACTGGAACAGAAGAGCGAAGGCTGGATCCTGCTCTCCATCATCGTTGGCCTGTTCGGCTTCTCGCTGGCCGAGAACATCTGGGGCCGGGATGACCGTCCCTTCCCCACGCCCATCCCCGGCGACTCCTTCAACTTCCTCGGCGTCGATATCACCTGGCTGGAAATCTCGGTTGCGGTCGGCGTCTTCGGCATCATGGGCCTGGTCGAACTGTTCAAGCGCCGCACCCTGCTCGGCAAGGCCTTCGAGGCCGTCTCCGCCGACCGCGACGCGGCCGAGCTGATGGGCATCTCGGCCACGCAGACCGTGATGCTGTCCTACGGCCTGTCCGGCATGGTCGCCGCGCTGGCCGGCATCCTGATTTCGCCCATCACCACGGTCGGCCCGACCATGGCCATGGTGCTGGTGCTCAAGGCGTTTTCCGTGGCCGTCGTGGCCGGCCTCAACTCCGGCTTCGGCGTGGTCCTGGTCGGTCTCGTGCTCGGCTCGCTGGAAGGCCTGGCCAGCATCTACTTCGGCAGCGGCTGGCGCGAGGCGCCGGGGCTGATCCTCCTCATCATGGCGCTGGCGCTGCGTCCGAACGGCATCTTCGGACAAGCCACCATCCGCAAGGTTTAAGAGGAGAAAAAAACAACATGAAACGCTTCCTTCTGATCCGCGGCGCCGAACTGATAGCCTTGCTCGTGCTGGCCGCCATTCCGCTCTTCATCACCAACCCCTTCGCGCTGGGCCTGCTCACGCTGCTCGCCATCTACGGCATCCTGCTGATCGGCCTCGACGTCACCGTCGGCTACCTCGGCCAGGTCAATCTGGCGCAGGCCGCCTTCCTCGGCATCGGCGCCTACACCTCGGGCCTGCTGGTCATGAGCGGCGGCTGGGGCATCCTGCCCTCACTCGCCGTCGCCTTCCTGATCTGCCTCGCCCTCGGCGCCCTGCTGGCCTTGCCGGCGCTGCGACTGGAAGGTCCGCAGTTCGCACTGGCCACGCTCAGCTTCGGCGCGCTCGCCGTCACCGTGCTGAATGAATGGGAAGACCTCACGCTCGGCGCGCAAGGCCTCTCCGTCAACCGTCCCGCCCTGTTCGGTCACGCCCTCGACGCCGCCTGGTTCTATTGGCTGTGCATCGCGCTGCTCGCGCTGGTGTGGATGGGCATGAGGAACCTGCTGTCCTCGCAGTGGGGCCGCGCCTTTGAAGCACTACGCGACAGCCCGATTGCAACCGATGCCATGGGCGTCGGCACCTATCGCCACAAGGTCATCGCCTTTGCTTTCGGCTCGGCGCTGGGCGGCCTCGCCGGCGGCCTGTACACCTTCAACTTCCAGTACCTGCAACCGCAAAGCTTCACCTACGAGCTCATGGTCATCCTGCTGCTCGGCGTGGTGCTGGGTGGGCGCAAGAGCCTGTGGGGTGCTGTGGTCGGCGCTGCCTTCATCGTGCTGCTGCCCAACCTGCTGTCCAACCCCACCCTGTTCCGCGTCTTCTCCATCATCGGTCTCTTGATCGCCCTGCTCGGTGTTGTACAGGGGCTGAAGGATAAAAGCGCATTCAAGTTCCAGACCCTGGCCCCGGTCATCGCGATGGCCATGCTGGTGGTCGGCAGCTTCACGGTCGAACACACCGAAGACTGGCGCAAGGCCATCTTCGCACTGATGCTGTTCTCGGTCGTGGTCGGCCTGCCCGAAGGGCTGATGGGCTTTGCCGGCAAGCTGCTGACGCGCCTGTTCCGGGTTCCCGGCGCACCGCTGCCGCCAGCCAGCAATCTCGACGACGTGCTGCCCATGCAGAACGCCGATGGCAGCACCCTGCTCGAACTCAAGGACCTCAAGCGTCACTTCGGCGGCGTCCGTGCGGTCGATGGCGTCAGCATGCAGGTCAAGGCCGGCACCGTGCATGGCCTGATCGGCCCCAACGGTTCGGGCAAGTCCACCGCCGTGAACGTGATCTCCGGCCTGTACACCCCGACCAGCGGCCAGCTGCTGCTCGACGGCAAGGAACTGCCCTATGGCAGCCTGTATCAGGTCGCCGGCGCCGGTGTCTCGCGTACCTTCCAGAACCTGCAGCTGTTCGGTGAACTGTCCGCGCTCGACAACGTCATGGTCGCGCTGCGCGACACCTACAAGATGCCCTGGCCGCTGGTGCTGCTAGGCCTCTCGCGCATCGAGGAACACAAGGCCCAGGCTGACGCGCTCGCGCTGCTGCAATTGGTGGGTCTGGATGCGCAGGCACGCACCCGCGCCAAGGACCTGACCTACGGCGCCCAGCGCTTCCTCGAAATCGCCAGAGCACTGGCGCGCAAGCCGCGCCTCTTGATCCTCGACGAACCGGCCGCCGGCCTCGCCCACCCCGACGCGCACCAGCTGGTTGAAATCATCCGCCGCATCCACGGCCGCGGCATCAGCATCGTGCTGATCGAACACCACATGGACGTCGTCACCGCGCTCTGCAACACCGTCACCGTGCTCGACGGCGGCCAGGTGATCGCCGAAGGCCCGGCCGAGGAAGTCAAACGCAACCCCAAGGTGGTTGAAGCCTATCTGGGCGCAGCCGCATAAAGGGAGACCAGAAAATGTTGAAGGTAGAAAACCTCTACGCCGGTTACGGCGGCGCTGAAGTGCTCAACGGCGTGAACCTCGAAGTCAAGCAAGGCACCCTGGTCGCCCTGATCGGCGCCAACGGTGCCGGCAAGACCACGACCATGCGCGCCATCTCCGGCATGATCCGCCCCAGCAAGGGCAAGGTCACGCTCGAAGGCAGCGAAGTCGAAAGCTACAGCGCCTCGCGCATCGCACGCCTAGGCCTCGCCCACTCGCCCGAAGGCCGCAAGGTGTTCGGCCCGCTGAGTGTGGAAGACAACCTGCTGCTCGGCGCCTACCGTCGCCTGCCGCGATTCTTCGGCTTCCACAGCGCCGCGCAGGAAGAACTCGACAAGGTCTACGCCCTCTTCCCCCGCCTCAAGGAACGCCGTACGCAACACGCCGGCACCCTCTCCGGCGGCGAACAGCAAATGCTCGCCATCGGCCGCGCCCTCATGGCGCAACCCAAGGTCATGCTCCTCGACGAACCCTCGATGGGCCTTGCCCCCGTGATCGTGCAAGAAGTCTTCGCCATCATCCGCAGACTCAAGGAAGCCGGCATCACCCTGCTGCTGGTCGAACAGTTCGCCAAGAGCGCGCTCGAGGTGGCCGACTACGCTTATGTCATGGAACGCGGCAAGATCGCCGTCGAAGGCGTGCCGGCAGAGCTGCAGAAGGATGAGCGGGTGATTGCGGCATATCTAGGATAAGGGCGCCATGAATCCGAGACACAAGCAGGTTCTAATCGCTCTCGGAAAACTGGCGCTTCTCTATCTCATGACGGTGATCATCTGGATCACCGTCATCCTGCTGCAAGTCGCTCTGCCCAGAATTGTCATCGAGACAGAGCCCCTACTGCACGCAGCCACCTTGGTTCTGCTCATCGCAGCAGGCATTGCCCTCAAGACAAAGTCCCGGACACCGCTGCTATGGGCCGTCTTCTGCCTGGGTTATTCATCGCTGTATATCGACTTCTATGGCTACCTCGAAGTCTTCATCATCGTGCTGTCAATCGCGGCCGGGATCAACTACCTCTTTCGCAATCGAATCACCGAGCCCCTGCTCGTCCTACTGCCCATCCTCACAGGAAGCTGGCTGTTCCTGCAACTGGTCTATATGCCATACGCCTTGGTCTGGATCACAATCAAGACTGGCTACGACATCAGCCTCGGGTTTGAGCAAATTTGGATTTCACTACTGATCTCACCACTGATGCTCATGTATCTGCTTGGCAAGCGTTACTACACCGGGATCTACTCTTTCCTGAAACATCGAATTCAACCCAGCCCTGCCCAATAAGCCAAGCTAGCTTGTCGGCGAGCTAAAGGGGTCAGCTTCGTTTTTCTTTCCTCTACTCCCCAAACAACTCCGCATGCGTCCCCGCACGCACGAAGTTGATGAGGTTTCCCTCAAGCTGGTAGATCAGCAGGAAGTCGCCGCCGATGTGGCATTCGCGGTGATCCGACCATTCGCCCTTGAGCGCATGGTCCAGCCATTCCGGGCCGAGCGGCGCATCGTTGGCGATGAGCAGAAGCATGGCCTCCTTGAGCCGCCCCATGTCGTAGCGACCTGAATGAGAAAGTCGCTCCCAGTCCTTGCGGAAAGCCTTTGTGTAATCGGCCGCACGCGGCGGTGCGGCGCGCTTACTTGCGGCGCTTCTTTTCGAGGTCATCGAAAAGGACATCCGCCGTTTCAAAGCGAGCACGACGTGTCTTCATCATCGCGCGCGATTCGGCAATCGCGGCACGGGTTTCCGCATTCGGCACCTTGAGCTCAAGCGGAAAGGCCTGCTCGGCGACGACGCGATGCAGGAACAGGCGCACCGCATCGGACACGGACAGACCCATGCTGGCCAGGGCTTCCGTAGCCAGTTGCTTGGTGTCTTCCTCTACGCGCACATGTACCATGGAACTCTGCGCAGCCATGATTTCCTCCTGCAAAAACTGATTGAACTGACCCTATTGTGTATCTCATATGAGTTACAGTCAAGCACCTTGGCCGTCCAGACTCCACTCGGTTTAAATCCCCTTCTGGCTCGCCGAACGCAGGTTGAATCGTGCGGAGGTTTCCAGCCCGGTTTTCTCGATCCGGGCCGGCCGCATGATTCGACCGGAGTGAGGGAACCGCCGCAGGCGGCGAGACAGGGGGTGCGCTTCTTTGCTTACTTTCTTGCCGCATAGCAAGAAAGTAACTCGGCCGTGACCGAAGGGAATCCCCGTGGGACCGGACGAATTCCGGACATCGGCCGATATATTCAGACAACACCAACAAAAACATCAGTGCTGTACGCAACGCGCCACACCACGACTTTTAATCCCCACCCCCACACCCCAATCAGCGTATGCTGACTCCACACACAGGAGTCAGCCATGATCATCCGTAGACGCAACTGGCTTTACCAGCTTCCGGGAGAACGCGAAGTCCACAGCGTCTCCTTCAAGATTCCGCTGACCCTGGCGCAGGTCAAGGCCGAGCTGAAACGTACGATCGGGCGACCTGTCGAGATATGGGGGCGCAGCCTCGATACCCTGTCTCCGCTTGAGAGATAACCGGCATCGCCAGCCCCATCAGAAAAAACACATTGTTGTTTGCCGCGATATAGGGCACACTGTACCCAGCGGTCTTCAAGTGGTTCAGTTGCTGTTCGGTTCTTTCTTCGCGTTCGCGAAATTTCCCCTTCATCTCCCAGCTGTCTTGATGTTCGTCCCAAAGGGGGCGCGTTGCTCCCTTTTCAATTTTTCAAGGATATACAGACATGGCAACTGGCATTGTTAAGTGGTTCAACGATTCGAAGGGTTTCGGCTTCATTACTCCGGATGGCGGCGGCGACGACCTGTTCGCGCACTTCTCCGCGATTCAATCGCAAGGTTTCAAGACCCTGCCGGAAGGCGGCCGCGTGAGTTTTGACGTCACGGCCGGCCCCAAGGGCAACCAGGCAGCCAATATTCGCATCGCCGACTAAGTGCTTCGCCCAGGCAGACCTCACCGTCTGCTGCTACAGGCCCTGCCTCGCAGGGCCTGTTTGTTTTTCATAACAATGGAGCGGACATGGCTAAAGAAGAACTAATCGAAATGAACGGCGTGGTGGACGAAGTCCTTCCCGATTCGCGCTATCGCGTCATCCTGGAAAACGGTCACAACCTGATCGCCTACAGTGCAGGCAAGATGCGCAAGCATCACATCCGCATCCTCGCGGGTGACAAGGTCTCGCTGGAGCTGTCGACCTACGATCTTTCCAAGGGTCGCATCACCTTCCGTCACATCGAAGGCAGGACCCCGGGCGTACCGCCCGCCCGCCGCCGCCACTAAGCGGCATGCATTGACTAGCGGCCCCCTGTAGCGGGGTTGCGCTAGTTTACCGAGTTCACGATCTCGCCCCTGGCCCAGTCCGGGAAGCGCTTGTTGCTGATGCTGTTGGCGACCAGCTCGATCATGAAGCGGCTCAGGGCAGGCAATTCATCCTCCGCCCCGTCCAGCACATCGACCAGCATGTAGGTGAGCATGGTGCGGTGATTGTCCGGCAAGGTCGCAATCGCCGCGGCCAGGCAGGTACCACCGACAACCACATCGTTGAGCCGCTCGGCACCCATGGTTTCCATCAGGTCGCCAAAATCCAGTCTTCCAGTCGTCATTGCACAATCCTCCGTCGGTTGAGCGGGCATTCGCTGCCCGCGAGCGGATTGCGTATCAGGCAATCCCGGGAGTGCAAACCAGGCAGGGGCAGCAACACGCTGCCGCAGCTGGGTCAGTGATCCGATTGAAGCGTGGCCCTGAGGCGCAGCACCTCGTCCATCAGTTGCTCGTAACTCAGGGGCTGCATCGATTCCAGCGATGCTTCCATTTCCGCACTGCGCGCGCGTGGCGGCACCAGGCTGCGCACAATGCTGGCCTCGGCCGCGCTCAGCCACGAGGTCGAGAACTGCGTTGCGGAACCTTCGATATTCAGGCGGAGATGCTCGACCGCCTTGGACAATTGATAGATTTCCCAGTGACCGAGCTCGTTCTGGGTGTGCAGACGAAACAGCACCACCTCGACCAGCTCCAGCAAATAGCGCTTGGTGGATAGTGCATCGGGAGAGCGACTCAGGCTGTCGCGAATATCCTCGACATATCTCATACAGCCCGCCTTGCAGGTGCAGCCGAAACACGGAAAGCAGAGAACAGCGGGAAGACCGGCAGGTGGTACAGCATAGCGCGCCCTTTCAAGCAAGGTCAGCAGCCATGCCGGAGGCAGCAAGCCATTGATGGTCCATCTTAACAGCTGGCCGGGTTTGCACCGATGAGATTCGATACGCATGCACGGAATGGCAAGAGTGCATCGCTATGGGCTGAGCGCCTGTACCGCCGTCAGCCGGCTTTCGATTAGGATAGCCATCCTTGCCAGCCACGCAGAAAGCCGCGCCGCATGACCACCCACGCCACCACCGCCGCCGAAGCGGCCCACGCCGCCCGCAATGTCTGGCTGCTGGTGATGGCCCAGGCGCTCGGCGCCGCATCGGTACCCATCATCATTTCGCTGGGCGGCATTGTCGGCCAGCGGCTGACCGACCTGCCCTCGCTCTCGACACTGCCGGTCAGCCTGTTCAGCCTCGGCCTCGCCTTGTCGACCATTCCTGCCGCGCTGCTGATGCGGCGTCGGGGACGGCGCACCACCTACGCGCTGGGTGCGCTGATGGGCCTGAGTGCCGGGCTGGTCGCCGCCTGCGGCATCCTGCGCGAAAGTTTCTGGCTGTTCTGCGCCGGCACCCTGATTGCCGGTTTCTACGCCGCCTGCGTGCAGAGTTACCGCTTTGCCGCATCCGATTGCGTGGCGCCGCCGCAGCGCGCCAAGACCATCTCGCGCATCATGGTCGGCGGCCTGATCGCGGCAGTGATCGGCCCGCAGGTCGTGATCTGGACGCGGGATGCCCTGCCCGGCGCGCCCTTCGCCGGCAGCTTCTTCGGCCAGGCCGGGCTGGCCCTGCTCGCCCTGCCCCTGTTGCTGCGCTTGCGCATGCCGGCGCCGCAGACGGCTGCGGTAGAGGGCCCGGCGCGCTCCCTTGCCACCATCGCGCGCCAGCCGGCATTCTTCGTTGCGGTTGCCGCCGGCGTGGTGACCTACGGCGCCATGAGTTTCATCATGACCGCCGCGCCCATGGCCATGCTCGGCTGCGGACATGCGGTCGGCGCCTCGGTGCTGGGCATCCAGTGGCACGTGCTGGCGATGTTCGCACCGAGCTTCTTCACCGGCCATCTGATCGCGCGCTTCGGCAAGATCAGCGTGACCGGCGCGGGCCTGCTGCTGATTGCGCTCTCCGGCCTGCTGGCGCTGTCGGGGCTGGAACTGCTGCACTTCTGGGGCTCGCTGATCCTGCTCGGCCTCGGCTGGAACTTCGGCTTCATCGGCGCCACCGCGATGGTGACCGATGTGTATGCGCCGTCCGAGCGCGCCAAGGTGCAGGCCTTCAACGACTTCCTGGTCTTCGGTACCTCGGCCCTGGCCTCCTTCGGCTCGGGGCATTTTCTCGGCAGCGCCGGCTGGAGCGCCATCAACGCCGCACTGCTGCCACTCGTCGGCATGACTCTGCTGATGCTGGCCTGGCTGGCGCGGCACAAGCGGCACAGTGCCAGCGCGGTCTGCTAGAGTCGCGTTCATCCGCAACCACCTTCAGGGAGCCGTCATGAAACTCAAACCCACCCTCCTCGCCTGCTGCATCGCCGCCACCGGTCTCGGTGCCTGGGTCAGCACAGCCCAGGCTGCTGCGCCCATGGTCAAGACCCAGGCACCCGGCTACTACCGCGCCATGCTTGGCGATTTCGAGGTCACCGCGCTGTCCGATGGCACCGTGGCCCTGCCGGTGGACAAGCTGCTCAAGAACATCAGCGCGCTCGATCTGAAGAAGGCGCTGAAATACCATCACCTGAACCTGCCGGTCGAGACCTCGGTGAATGGCTTCCTCATCAATACCGGCGCCAAGCTGGTGCTGGTCGATACCGGCGCCGGCGCATTGTTCGGCCCGACCCTGGGCAAGCTGGTCGCCAACCTCAAGGCGGCCGGTTACCAGCCCGAGCAGGTGGATGAGATCATCATCACCCACATGCATCCGGATCATGTCGGCGGCCTGTCGGTGGACGGCCAGCGCGTATTCCCGAATGCAACCGTGCGTGCCGAACAGGAGGATGCCGACTACTGGCTCAGCGCCGAGCAGATGGCAGCCGCGCCGGAGGATGCCAAGGGTTTCTTCCAGGGTGCGCAGGCCATGCTCAAGCCCTATGTGGATGCCGGCAAGTTTGTTGCCTTCAAGGGTGATGGCGAACTGCTGCCGGGCATACGCGCGCAGGTGACGCATGCGCATACGCCGGGGCACAGCGTGATCGCGGTGGAAAGCCAGGGCAAGCGCCTGCTGCTGCTGGGTGACCTGATCCATGTGGGTTCGGTGCAGTTCGACCGCCCCAAGGTCGCCATCGGCTTTGACAGCGACAGCAAGAACGCGGTGAAGCAGCGCATCAAGGTCTTCAACCAGGCGGCCAGACAGGGCGATCTGGCGGGCGCGGCCCACCTGTCCTTCCCTGGTCTCGGCCATATCCGCCGCACCACCACGGGTTACGACTGGATTCCGCTCAACTACCAGAGCGCGCCGTAAGCGCCTGAGGCGAGCAGCGGCGCGCTGCGTTCAGCGGGCGCCGCCCACCATCTCGGCACGCCGCCGCGCCTGTGCAGCAAGGGCGGCATCGCCACGCGCAGTGGCGAGTCGCTCCTGCACGCCCAGCCAGGCCAGCAAGGGTCGGCGCCAGCCCTGCGCGGACGCCGTCTCGATAGCGAGGGCCACGCCTTCCGGCGGCAGGGCATTGCGCCGCAACAGCACGCCGGCCGCGATCAGCCGCGGCAGCGGCGCCTCGATGCGCGCCAGGCTGGCAGCATCGCTGAAGCCCGCATAGTGCGCCGGCAACAGCGCAAGCTCGGCCGGCCGTCCGGCAAGAAAAGCGGCGTAGGCACGCGCACGTTCACCGGCATCAGCCGCGAGCGTCACATAGCCGGCGCATTCACCGTCTGCGGCAACGCTGGCCACATCAAGTGCGCAGCGCGTCAACTCGGCCACGGCGACCTGATCGGCCTGTCCGGTACTGGCCAGCTCGCTGCGCGCACGTGTAAAAGCAAGGTTTGCAAGCCGCGCTTCACCGCGCAGCCAGGCTTCGGTGTAGGCATCCAGCGAGGCCTTGGCATTGGCCTGCCACTCGGGCGGCGTCGGACCGCTGGCACAGGCGGCGAGCAGGAGCGAGGCCATGCCGGCAGAAAACAGGGATGACTTCATGGCGGGCTGATCTCCGTCGGACGCGAGAAGGGCCACTTGCGGTTGATCTCGTCGATCAGGCGCGAGGTCTTGCGCAAACTCATTTCGACTTCGGCGCGCAGTGCGCCGAGATCGGCGGAAGCACCCTGCACGTCGGCGAGGATGGCATCGGCGCGCTTCAGGCTGCCGCGCGCATCGGCGAGCAGGCCGTGCAGTTCGGCCAGCGTCGCCTGCGAGGTGTCGGCCAGGCCGCCGCTGGCGAACAGGCGGCGCTCGGTCTGCGCCAGCAGGCGATTGAGATGATCGAGCGTGTCGATGAGCTTTTTCGCTTCCGCCTCGCTCCCCATCACGGCGCCGAGCACGCCCTGCTTGCCGCTCATGCGCCCGGTCACGGTTTCCACATGCGTGAGCGCATTGGCGAAGGGTGAGCCCTGCGCGGTCAGCTGCTCCAGGTTCTCGATCAGCATCTTGGCATTGGCCAGTACCAGCGGCAGTTGCTCGCTGGCGTCACCGCGCAGCAGCGGGCGCTCCTCGCCGTCGGCCATGGGCGGGTCATCGAGCAGGGCGGAGAAGACGCGCAGGCGCGCTTCGCCGACGATGCCGCGCTCCAGCGTGAAGATGCTGGAGCTGCGCAGCCAGCGCGCATCCTTCTTCCACACATCGACGAGCACGCGCACCTGGCCGTCGTCGGCGAGCTCGACGCGGCGCACGCGGCCGACCGGAAAACCGGAGAAGGTGAGGTCCATGCCCGGACGCACGCCTTCGGAGTTCTCGGTCATCAGCACCAGCGACTGGGTTTCCGCAAACAGGCCGCGCGCCGCCATGACATAGATGACGAAGGCGACGATGAGGCCGATGGTGACGACAATGAGGGCAATCGCCTTGCGTTCGGCATGGACGCCGGGCGGCGCGGAGGAAGGTTTATCCATGGTCACAGGAACTCGATGACTAGCAGCAGGATTTCAATGCAGAGCAGCACGCCGAAGGTCAGCACGGTGCTGTTGAGGGCAGCCACGCTGACGGCGAAGAGCAGGGTCTTGAGGGCCAGCGCCAGCAGCACGATGGGATCGAACACCTGGCCGACGGTATGCGTGAAGGTGGCCAGCCCCCAGGGCGTGAGGCCATACACGCCGAGGTAGGCAATGGCCAGCGCCAGCGCGCTGCTCACGGTCGCGAGAGCGATCACCAGCATGCTGCGGCTGATCACGTGCGGACTGCTCACCTCGCCTTGTGGTGTCGGCATGAGGGCTACGTTGATGGCGGCCAGCAGGGGCAGCAACTCGACCACGAGCAGGCGCATCACGGTGCTGAGTGCGAACTGCGACAGGCCGTAACTTTGCGTGGTGACGACGACGATGTGCACGATGGCCAGACTGAGCAGGCCGGACAGCAACACGAAGCGCGGCAGGATCTGGGCCGCATCCGTCCACAGGCACTGCGCCGCCTCGCGGCGTACAGCCAGCGTCCAGGTTGCCGGCGTGAAGGCGGCCAGCAGGCGGCTGGCCGCCTCGACAAATGGCCGCGTAGTGCGGGACAGCACGGTAAGCGGTGGACTCATGCAAACCTCGGGTGGGGTGCAGCAGGCATCACGCGTGTTGCGTGGCACCTGCGCCGGTGGTCATGCCTTGCGGCCATTGTAGCGAGTCCGCCGGCTCAGCTCTCGCTGAGGTTGAGACGGGAAGCGAGAATGGCGATCAGCAGCGAGGCAATCGCCGCCAGCCAAAGCGCCGCAAGCCCCAGCCAGGGGTAGATGGCAGCGCCGAGCAGGCCGCCGCCGATCAGGCCCAGCCACAGCCAGAGATAGCCGCCCCAGGCTATCTTGTCGGGGCGGATCATGTTGCGTGCGAGGCCCTGCCCCAGCTTGACCAGGGTGCCGGTCATGTAGGTCACGCCGGTGGTGACCTCGCCGCTGCTGCCGACGAAGATGCAGTTGATTGCGCCCATGGCCATGGCGGTCAAGGCCACAGCAAGCGTGTGCATGTCGCCGGCATGCGTGGCGGCGGCAAGGGTCAGCAGCAGCGTCACCAGCATGAGCACGCTGATGGAACGGCCGCGCGTGCCGCGATAGGCGAACAGGGTGCCGAGCATGACACCGAAGACGAAGGCGAGGATGAGGCCGCCCGAGATCAGGGCATGGTGCCAGTCCTCGACCATGCCGACGGCGAGCCGCGTGGAATTGCCGCTCATGAAGGACACGAAGAAGCCGCCGAGATAGATGAAGCCCAGCGCATCGACATAGCCCGAGAGTGCGGCGAGGGCAATCGCGAAGAGGCGCAGTTTGAGTCCGTAATTGGTCATGGGAACAGCCGACTATGCAACAGTGCCTACGATAACAGCCTGCGCATGCGCATGAAGGCGGATTAACCAGCGCCACCGGCGTTTATTCAGCAGTCCCCACCAGAGGTGGCATCGCGGCGGGTGCGGCTTTCCGCTGCGGCGGTGCGCATCAGGTCGCGCACATGGCCTCAAGTGTCTTGCGGGTATAGCCTTCGACGTAATCGACCAGGGCATCGGATGCGGCGCGCGCAGCCGCTTCATCTTCAGCGGCAATCGCTTCGGCGATCGCGGCGTGATGCACCGAGACCTTGTGCAGGTCGCCGAAGCGGCTGAAATACAGATACCAGAAACGCCGCGTCTGCGCCTGAATCGCGGACATGGCCACCTGCGCGTACTTGTTGCGCGCAGCCGCCATCACCAGCTGGTTGAACTCGCGATCGGTATCGATGAAGAGCTCGGCATCGTTTTCATCGGCCGCACAGCGGAAGCGCGTAGCCAGATCGAGGAAAGCCTCGCGCTGGGCGGGACTGGCCTCGCGCGCGGCACGGCCGGCGAGCAGCCGCTCCAGATCGCGGCGCACCTCGATCAGGCGGAACTGGTCGGCAATGTCGATCGGCGCAATGATCACGCCGGCACGCGGCAGGATCTGCACCGTGCCCTCGGCGGCAAGACGCTGCAGGGCCTCGCGAATGGGCGTGCGACCAAGGCCGATGGCTTCGCTCAGGGCCTTTTCCGACACCTTGGCGCCCGGGGCAAGCTTGGTGTTGACGATCATTTCCTCAATGATCTGGTAGGCCTGCAGGGCCTGGCTCTGATCCCCGGCCGCCTGCGCTTGTCGTTGCTGCTTGCGTGGCATATCGCTCCCTTTTTGCATCACCTGCCGACACGGTGCCGGCGGCAATGCCTGCTTATTTGCAATATTAATCTCTTTGATGTTATCTTTCATTTGTACAACTGATATGTCAGAAGTACTTCAGATGTTGGCAGCATTTGAACTGCCTGGTCTGCCGGCTTTTTGCCACGGGCCGGGACTATCCACCCAGAGGAGCACACTAATGAAAAAACAGGCAACACCGGGCAAACAACGCTTTGTCCACACCGCACTGATCGCCGCCATGGCGGTTTCGATCCCCGCCTTCGCCCAGAGCGTGACCGTGGCCACCAAGCTGCCGGGCAAGGTTCACCTTCTGCCGGCCACGCTGGAAACCACGCAATGGGGCTGGTTCGACAATGCCCAGGCACCGGTTCTGACGGTCAACTCCGGCGACACCGTGGTCATGGAAACCATGATGCACTCGCACAACCAGGTGGTGCCGGGCAAGACCATCGAGGAGCTGAAGAAGCTGCGCACCGACCACCCCGGCCGCGGCCCGCACACCCTGACCGGCCCGATCTACGTTGAAGGCGCCGAGCCGGGCGACGTGCTCAAGGTCAAGATGAACCGCATTGTGCCGCGCGCCTACGGCACCAACTTCAACATTCCGGGCATGTTCGGCCAGTTCCCGCAGGAATACCAGGATGGCCAGGTGAAATACCTGTACCTGGACATGGAGCGCAAGGTCGCCGAGTTCCTGCCCGGCATCGAAGTGCCGCTGCGCCCCTTCCCCGGCACCACCGGTGTTGCACGCGCCGAACCGGGCCGCTACAGCAGCGTGCCGCCGGGCGAATATGGCGGCAACATGGACATCCGCGACCTGCAGGAAGGTGCAACCCTGTACCTGCCGGTATGGGTCAAGGGCGCACTGCTGTGGTCGGGTGACTCGCACGCTGCGCAGGGTAACGGCGAGGTCAACCTGACCGCGATCGAAACCGCCTACAAGGAGCTGAACGTCACGGTTGAGGTGGTCAAGAACATGAAGCTCGACATGCCGCGCATCGAGACGGACAAGAGCTGGATCACCGTCGGCTTCGACAAGGATCTGAACCTGGCCTACGACGGCGCCCATGCACAGACAATCAAGTTCCTGTCCGAGCAGCGCAAGATCAGCGGCGCCGAAGCTGCGGCACTGATGCCCAAGGTGTCGGACTGTCGTGTCTCGCAGGTGGTGAACGTCAAGAAGGGTGTGCACTGCCTGAACCCGAAGGACGTGAAGGCACGCGGCATTCCGGAACGTCCGACGGCTGATACCAAGGACAGCTACGTGACCGCCGCCGTGGACGCCGACCTCAACAAAGCCATGGACAATGCCTCGCGCACCATGATCGAACGCCTGCAGAAGGAAAAGGGACTCAACCGTCTCGACGCCTACGGTCTGGCTTCGGTGACCATGGACTGCCGTGTCGGCGAGGTTCAGGCTGACAAGAAGGCCATCCACTGCCTGATCCCCAAGAGCACCTGGGTTACTGCAAAGAAGAAGTGATGATGAAGGCAAAGTGTGGATACTCCACGGTCCGCGCTTTGCTGGTGGGCCTCCTGCTGCTGTCGCAGCAGGGGGTTCATGCGGCAATGCAGGTCGTCACGACGACATCGGATCTGAAGAGCCTGGTCGAGGCAGTCGGCGGGCCGCATGTCACCGTCACTTCTCTGGTGCCGGCGGGTAGCGAGGCCGAGGAATATGCGCCGCGCCCCCAGGATATTGACCGCTTGCGCGCGGCCGACATGGTGGTGCGCATCGGACTGGATTACGACCTGTGGCTGGACCGGCTGCTGCGCCAGACCGGACGGCGCGCACTGGCGCGCGGCGGCGAAGCCTATGTGGATGCCTCGAATGCCATCGTCCTGCTTGAGGTCAAGGGCGGCGGCGTCGGCGGTGGCGGACACGCGCACGGGGTCGGCAATCCCCACTACTGGCTGGACCCGAACAATGCCGCCGTGATCACCGGCAATGTGGTGGAAGCACTGGCGCGGCTGGACCCGGCCAACGCGAAATTCTACGAACGGCAGCGCAACGAGTTTCTGGCGCGCCTCGACGAACGCATCAAGCAGTGGGCGAGTCGGCTGGCGCCGCTGGCAGGCAAGCCGCTGATCACCTATCACAACAACTGGCCCTATCTGGCCCGCCGCTTCCGTCTCAACTTCATAGGCACGCTGGAACCGCGTCCCGGTGTGGCGCCGAGCGCGGCCGAACTGGCGCGGCTGATCAAGCGCATGCAGGCCGAGAAAGTATCTGTCATCGTGCGCCATCCGCAGGAGCCGAGCCGGGATGTGGACTTTCTTGCCCGCAAGACCGGCGCGCGCGTCGCCGTGCTCGCCGCCTCGGTCGGCGACCTGCCGCAGGCGCAGGACTACTTCAGCCTGTTTGATACCAATGTGGCCGCCCTGCTGGCGGCCTTCGGAGAACCGACGCCATGAATGACGCGCTCGAACTACTGGCCCTGCCCTTTGCCGCCAGCCTGCTGCTGATCGGCATCCACTGCCAGTTCGGCCTGCATGTGCTGAAACGCAATGTGGTGTTTGTCGATCTGGCGCTGGCCCAGTGCGCCGCGCTCGGCGCCACCGTGGCCTTCATGCAGGGCCATCTGCCGCAGAGCGTCGGTGCCTATGCCTGGTCGCTGGGCTTTGCCTGGGGCGCGGCGCTGCTCTTGTCCCTGATCCGCTATGCGCCGACGCGCATCGCGCCGGAAGCGCTGGTGGGTGTGCTCTACGTGGCTGCGGCAGCCGGCGCCATGCTGCTGATCGAGCAGGCGCCGCAGGGGGCCGAGCATCTGAAGCAGATCCTGACCGGCAGCGTGCTGACCGTCAGCGCCGAAGAGCTGTACCGGGTCGCCCCGCTCTACGCGCTGATCGGCGGCGCGCTCGCCTTCGCCGGCTGGCGCGGCTGGCTGGGCCGCAGTGGCATGGCCGGCTGGCTGGCCGACCTCGGCTTCTATGCCGCCTTCGGCCTGGTGGTGACCAGCTCGGTGGCGCTGGCCGGTGTGCTGCTGGTATTTTCCTTCCTCATCATTCCGGCCCTGATCGGCCTGCTGTGGGCGACGCGCACCGCCCGCCAGCTGGCCATCGGCTGGATCTGCGGCGGCATCGCGGCAGCCATCGGGCTGGCGGCGTCCTACGCGCTCGACACCTCGACCGGTGCCACCATGGTGTGCGCCTTTGCGCTGGTGCTGGGCCTGGCACTGCTGGCGCATGCGCTGCGCAACATGTCGGCGGAAGTGCGACGCGCCCCGGTCTTTCTGCTGCGTGCCGCCGGAGTGGCGGTGTTCGTCTCCATCGTGTGGCTGATTGCCCAGCCGCGCGCCGACCAGCCGCTGCTGGATGCGGCCGAGGCCATCTGGCCGCAGATACGTTCGCTCTACCTCAATCCGAGCGAGCGCGCGATGTATGCCGATGCCGAGCAGTACGTGGCGCGCTACACGCAGGAGACCGAGCGCCTCGCCACCATGGAAGCCCGCCAGCGCTGGCAGGAGGAAACGCCTGATGATTATCTGGTACGCAAGATCTCGTCCTTCCAGCAGGCCTACAACGAGATGATCAAGGGCGAGCAGTTCGTGATGCAGGAAGCCCGTTCGCGCGCCCGTGAACGCCTGCGCTGGCCGCTGCTGGGCGGCCTGCTGCTGATCATGGCGGGATTCGCGGCATGGCGTGTGCGCCGTAACGCGCCAGCAAAAACGGCCCTCGCCGGGGCCGTTTGATCTGCGCTGCTGCGGCTGCCGCGTTTGCGGCGGCCGCGATCAGATGGTGTTGGACTTGCTGTTGTGGGCGTAGTGCTCGACCCACTTCTTGATGCGGTTGGCATCCCCGATGCGGGTCATCTTGCCCCAGGAATCGAGCAGCACGATGATCATGGGCTTCTGGTTGAACCAGGCCTGCATCACCAGGCACTTGCCGGCCTCGTTGATGAAACCGGTCTTGGACAGACCGATATCCCAGGCCGAGTTGCTGACCAGGCTGTTGGTGTTGTGGAAGCTCTGTACGCGGCCATCGACCATCACCTCATAGCCGGTGCTGGTACTGAACTCGCGGATCAGCGGATACTGGTGCGCGGCGGCAACCATCTTGACCAGATCCCTCGCCGAGGAGACGTTGGCCGAGGTCAGGCCGGTGGAATCCTCGAAGCGGGTGTCATGCAGGCCGAGCGAGGCTGCCTTGCGGTTCATGGCGGCAATGAAGGCCGAACGACCGCCCGGGTAGTAGCGGCCCAGGGCCGAGGCAGCGCGATTCTCGGAGGACATCAGGGCGAGACGCAGCATTTCCTCACGCGTCAGCTGGGTGCCGACCTTGAGGCGCGAGCGCGTGCCCTTCAGGGTATCGACATCCTCTTCCGAAATCGTCATGAGTTCGTACAGGTCGGGCTGGGCATCGAGGCTCACCATCGCGGTCATCAGCTTGGTGATGGAGGCGATGGGCACGACGGCGTTGGCATTCTTTTCGTAGAGCACCGAACCGGATACCTGGTCCATGACCAGGACGGCGGAGGAATGCAGGCCGAGGCTGGCGGCGCTGAGCGGCAGATCGCCGACGATGCGGTCGCGCTGCGCGGAGGCCTGCTTGATGTGGCTCTTGCGGGCGGCAGTCTTGCTGGTGGTCGGTTTCTTGGCGGCGACCTTGCTGTTGGCAGCCTTCTTGGCTGCGACCGGCTTTTTCTTGGGCGTCGCAGTTTCCGCATGGGCATGCGCGCAGCTCAGGGAAACAATGGTCAGTGCTGCAATCAGGGCTTTCTTCATCCAACTCTCCTGCTACGGGACCTCGCTCCATACTCGACGGATGGCAGCTTCCCTCAGCTTACGGCAGTATTCTCTTTAAATTAAGCAGATAGCGCAAGAACTTCATGCGAGATATGAAACCTATTCCAAAAATTGCAACACTTCGCTTTTGCGCGACATGGTGTCTGCATAGCCCAGCTCGATCAGGGCGCCCGTGTATTCGGGCTCGAACAGCAGATAACTGGTGAGCGCACCGCCGCGCCGGTTCATCGCGCCGATGCCGCGCAGCAGCGCTCGCACCGGCATGGGCAGGGTATGCGCGTGTTTCGCGGCGAGCGTGTCGAGTCGCTGCGAGGGCGAGATCACCAGGGTTTCGATGGGGCGCAGGGCGAGGCCCTTTTCGCGGCGCACCGACTCCGGAATCAGGCTCAGGGTGTTGTTGATGCGCACCAGCCGCTCCAGATCCACATACAGGCTGTCGAGAAAGATACTGGACAGGGTATGGCCGGCGATCTGGGCGAGCGAAGGATAGCTTTCCTGCACGGCTCGCTCGTTCTCGGTGGACATGCGGCCGGCACCAATGACGAGAATGCGCTCGGCGCCCAGATGCACGGCCGGCGAAATCGGCGCCAGCTGACGCATGGAGCCGTCGCCGAAATATTCGCGGTGAATGCGCACCGAGGGAAACACGAAGGGAATCGCGGATGAGGCCATCAGGTGGTCCAGCGTCAGCTCGGTGCGAGCACCGAAGCGATGCGTGCGCGACCAGGTCTGCAGGTCCGGATGGCCCTGGAAGAAACTCACGCTATGGCCGCTGGCATAGCCGGAACAGGTGATGGACAGGGAGTGCAGCGCCCCGCTGGCGATGGCGCGATCGATGCGCGAGAAGTCGAGGCGCTGTTCCAGCAGACGGCGCAGCGGCGCGTTGTCGAGCAGCGAACGCGGGTTCTGCCGTATCAGCCAGCCCAGGGTCAGGGCCGACAGCCAGCGCAGGCCGGTGGCGCCGATGCCCAGCGCGTCGGCGCGATAGACATCGCCGGCATGGAAGCCGGCCCAGGTGCGGCGCAGATTATCGACACCGACAGCAAAGTTCTCGGCCCAGCAGGCCAGCACCGCCGTATTGATGGCGCCGGCCGACGCACCGCAGAGAATGGGAAAGGGATTCTTCTGCGGATCGGGCAGCATCTCCCGGATCGCCGACAGCACGCCCACCTGGTAGGCGGCGCGGGCGCCGCCTCCGGTCAGCACCAATGCGGTTTTGCCGCGCTCCCCCATGCTTCCTGTCAGCCTTTTTTCTGGTGTGCGGTCTCGACCGAAAGCAGCGCCGCCATATTGAGCAGGCGTCGTGCCGTTGCCGTCGGCGTGACGATATGCACAGGCTGCGACGCGCCCAGCAGGAGCGGGCCGACCGTGACCCCGTCGCCGGCCGCCTCCTTGAGCAGATTGAAGGCGATATTCGCCGCATCGAGATTCGGCATGATCAGCAGATTGGCCTCGCCCTTGAGGCGCGAGTCCGGGAAAACCTGCTGGCGTATGGTCGCGGACAACGCCGCATCGCCGTGCATCTCGCCTTCGACCTCCAGTTCGGGTGCACGCTCGTTGAGGATGGCCAGTGCCTGGCGCATCTTCTGCGCGGTCGGCGTATTGGCCGTGCCGAAGCTGGAATGCGAGAGCAGCGCAACCTTGGGTACCAGACCGAAACGGCGCACCTCTTCCGCAGCCAGCAGGGTCATCTCGACCACCTGCTCCACGCTGGGATCGTAATGCACATACGTGTCGGCAATGAACAGGGTGCGGTTGGGCAGGATCAGCATGTTCATGGCGTAGAAGTTGTTCACGCCATGGCTGCGCCCGATGACATTGCCGATCACATCCAGATGGTGGGCATAGGCGCCGACCATGCCGCACAGCATGGCGTCGGCATAACCCCGCTTCATGAGCATGGCGCCGATCACGGTCGGGCGACGCAGCATGTCGCGCTTCGCAACCTCGATGCTGACGCCCTTGCGCTGCATGATCTGGTAATACGACTGCCACAGCTCCTTGTAGCGCGGATCGGAATCCTGGTTGACCATCTCGAAGTCGATGCCGGGGCGCAACTTGAGGCCGGCGCGGGCTATGCGCATCTGCACCACCTCGGGCCGGCCGATGACGATGGGCCGGGCGATGCCGTCATCGACCACGGTCTTGACCGCGCGCAGCACGCGCTCCTCCTCGCCCTCGGCGAAGATCACGCGCGCGGGATTTTCCTTGGCGCCCGACAGCACCGGCTTCATGACGAAGCTGGAGTGGTAGATGAAGGCTTCGAGCTGGGCCACATAGGCCGGCATGTCGGCAATCGGCCGCGTCGCCACGCCCGAGTCCATGGCCGCCTGGGCCACCGCCGGCGCCACGCGCGTGATCAGGCGCGGGTCGAACTGCTTGGGCATCAGGTAGTCGGGGCCGAAATGCACGTCTTCGAGATGGTAGGCGGCGGCCACCACATCGGTGTGCTCGGCATGCGCCAGCTCGGCAATCGCGGTGCAGGCGGCAACCTTCATCTCGTCGTTGATGGTGGTCGCACCCACATCGAGCGCGCCGCGGAATATGAAGGGGAAGCAGAGTGAATTATTGACCTGGTTGGGGAAGTCGGAGCGGCCGGTGGCCATGACCACATCCGGGCGCACGCCCTTGGCCACGTCGGGCAGGATTTCCGGGACCGGATTGGCCAGCGCCAGGATCAGCGGCGACGGCGCCATCTTCGCCACCATTTCGGGCTTCAACACACCGCCGGCTGAAAGACCAAGGAACACATCGGCATCCGCGATCACGTCGCCGAGGGTGCGCGCATCGGTGGCGCGCGCATACGGCAGCAGCGAGTCGTTCATGCTGGAGCGGCCGGTATAGAGCACACCATCGACATCGGTGACCCAGATATGGGCGAGCGGCACGCCCATCTTCTGCAGCAGGTTGAGGCAGGCCAGCGCCGCAGCACCGGCGCCCGAGGTAACCAGCTTGACGTCCTTCAGCTCCTTGCCGACCACCTTGAGGCCGTTGAGGATGGCGGCGCAGACGACAATCGCGGTGCCGTGCTGGTCGTCGTGAAAGACCGGTATCTTCATGCGCTCGCGCAGTTTCTGCTCGATGTAGAAGCACTCCGGCGCCTTGATGTCCTCGAGGTTGATGCCGCCGAAGGTGGGCTCGAGCGCGGCGATGGCGTCGATCAGCTTGTCCGGGTCGGATTGCGCCAGTTCCAGATCGAACACGTCGATACCGGCAAACTTCTTGAACAGCACAGCCTTGCCCTCCATCACCGGCTTGGCGGCGAGCGGGCCGATATTGCCGAGGCCGAGCACGGCGGTGCCGTTGGTGACCACCGCGACCATGTTGGCGCGGCCGGTCAGGCGGCTCGCCTCGGCCGGGTCGGCGGCAATCGCGTTGCATGCCGCGGCGACGCCGGGCGTGTAGGCGAGTGAGAGTTCCTGCTGGCTGGTGAGGCTCTTGCTGGGCACCACGGCGATCTTGCCGGGGCGAGGGAATGCGTGATACTCAAGTGCTGCTGCGCGGATGTCGTCATCCATGAAACCGTTCTCCTCCGAACTTCGTTCTTATTGGATAGCGGCAGAGCAGCGCTGACCTGCCGCTGACACTGTCTGCCGGGCGATACGCGAATCTGTGTAGGGATTGTGGCACAAAGTCCTGCGCCATGACTGCTACACTGCGCGCTCCGCAAAGACGCAACCGCACGCCATGACCCTCGCGCGCCGCATGCAGCACATCTCGCCATTCCACGTGATGGAGCTGGTTGCTCGTGCAAAAGAACTTGAGCAGCAAGGGCGCGATATTGTGCATATGGAAGTAGGCGAGCCCGACTTCCCTACTCCCGCCCCTATCATCGCTGCCGCACAGGATTTTCTTGCCAGTGGCAATGTGTTCTATACCGCGGCACTCGGCCTGCCAGCACTGCGCGCTGCCATCAGCAGCCACTACTCCAAACGCTATGGTTGCACCGTGCCGGCGGAGCGCATTGTGATTACCACCGGGGCATCCGCCTCCTTATTGCTTGCACTGGGCGTACTGGTGGATAGGGATGAGGAATGGTTGCTGCCCGACCCGGGCTATCCCTGCAATGCGAATTTCGTGCATTTGCTTGAAGGCCGAGTGGTGCGTATCAAAACGCAAGCCGCGTATCAGTTTCAGCCCACCGCTACTGAGGTGGATGCCGCGTGGACACCTGCGACGCGTGGCTTGCTGGTTGCCTCGCCCGCGAACCCGACAGGCACGCTGCTGGATGAAGCGGCAATGCGCTCGCTACACAGCACAGTGCGCCAGAAGGGCGGCACCCTAGTGGTCGATGAGATTTATCACGGGCTGACTTACGGCTGTGACGCCTTCAGTGCCTGCGGACTAAGTGATGACATTTTTGTCATCAACAGTTTCTCTAAATACTACGGCATGACGGGCTGGCGACTCGGCTGGCTGGTGGTGCCACCGGCCTACATGCGCGATGTCGAAAAGCTTGCGCAGAATCTTTACATTGCGCCGCCCACATTGGCGCAACATGCGGCGCTCGCTGCGTTCAGTACTGAGACTCAAGACATTTTGGAGCAGCGGCGACGCGCATTTGAGCACCGTCGGGATGTCTTGCAACAAGGCCTGTCAGCGCTTGGCTTCAGCATTACGAGCCAGCCCCAAGGAGCGTTTTATGTGTATGCCGACATCAGTGCCTTCGCGGACGATAGCCAAATATTTGCCCGTGACTTGTTAGAGCAGGCTGGAGTTGCCGCCACGCCCGGGCTCGACTTCGGCCCGGCAGAGGCCAAGCACCATATGCGTTTTGCCTACACCACCGACATCGCCAGAATCGAGGAAGGTTTGGCTCGCATCGCGCGCTTCATTCGTCGCTGAGCTCGCCGTAAATTCAAGAACTACAGCCTGAGCATTTTCATAACGCACAAATGAAAAAGGCGTGGCCGAAGCCACGCCTTTTCTGAGTCCGGAAACCGGATCAGGACGGACGCGAACCCGTCGGGAAAGGCCATGCAGCAGCTGGGTTCAGGGACGACTTGATACCCGGGGTAGCTGCGGTCGACGGCGTAGCAGCGGCAGGAGCGGCAGGCTTAGCAGCCGGCTTCTTCGGAGCAGCAGCCTTCTTAGCAACCGGCTTCTTGGCAGCAACTGCCTTCTTCACGGCTGGCTTCTTGGCAGCTGGCTTAGCGGCCGGCTTTGCAGCGGGCTTCTTAGCAGCAGGCTTGGCAGCTGGCTTCTTAGCAGCAACCTTCTTGACTGCTGGCTTAGCAGCAACCTTCTTGGCGACTGGCTTCTTAGCAGCCGGCTTCTTAGCAGCGACTGGCTTCTTGGCAGCAACCTTCTTGACTGCTGGCTTAGCAGCGGCCTTCTTGGCAACTGGCTTCTTAGCAGCTGGCTTCTTAGCAGCTGGCTTCTTAGCGGCAACTGGCTTCTTAGCAGCGACCTTCTTAGCGGCCGGCTTTGCAGCAGGCTTCTTGGCGGCTACCTTCTTGACTGCCGGCTTCTTAGCGGCAACTGGTTTCTTGGCGGCAGCGGGCTTCTTTGCTGCTACCTTCTTCACGGCGGGTTTCTTCGCCTTGGTTTTTGCTTCAGCCATCTTGAATCTCCTTAAGAACAAAGTAACAGGGAAAGATACTGCAACCCTAGTTTGCTACAACATGGATTATTCAACACTTGCATTCAAAGCAAAGCGATGAATTCCTTGCGTTTTTCCGCTCATCATTTCGGATTGACACGATGCGCAATCGCAGGGTCGACAACACTAGCCCTGCACTTTTCTGCGGTGAACTTCCGTCGAGAGGTGCGTCATGCGCACATTCATTCGGAGACATCTTTCACTGCAGTGTCGCTGGCGATGAAAATATCAACGACTCATCTACTGCGTACACAGCGCAACCCTAACGGCGTTCTGATGTGCGCGCAAACATTTACGCACACTGCACGCGGAGTGTTGAGCGATGTGTTGCATAAATGTGTCGTCATGAAATTCAGTGACGCAGTGTCCCCGCATCACTCACACGAAGCATGAGTGACATCCATAAACAAAAACGCCCGGCATGTGCCGGGCGTTTTTGTATTCACTGACGAACTGAATAGAGATCAATCCCAGCTCAGCGCACCACCCGTTTGGTACTCGGTCACGCGCGTTTCGAAGAAGTTCTTTTCCTTCTTCAGGTCAATCATTTCGCTCATCCATGGGAAGGGATTTTCTTCGCCTTCGAACAGCTGATCGAGACCGATTTGCTGTGCACGACGATTAGCGATGAAACGCAGGTAACCCTTGAACATTGGGGCATTCAGGCCCAACACGCCGCGCGGCATGGTGTCTTCTGCATAACGATATTCGAGCTCAACAGCCTGCATGAACAGTGTCTTGATTTCCTCACGGAAAGTCGCGGTCCACAGATGCGGGTTCTCCAGCTTGATCTGGTTAATCAGATCAATACCAAAGTTGCAGTGCATGGATTCGTCACGCAGGATGTACTGATACTGCTCGGCAGCACCGGTCATCTTGTTCTGGCGACCCAAGGCCAGAATTTGCGCAAAGCCGACGTAGAAGAACAGGCCCTCCATCAGACAAGCGAACACGATCAAGCTCTTGAGCAGGGCTTGGTCATTTTCTGGCGTGCCGGTCTTGAATTCCGGATCGGTCAGTACATCGATGAAAGGGATCAGGAACTCGTCCTTGTCGCGGATGCTCTTCACTTCCTGATAAGCATTGAAGGTCTCGCCTTCGTCCAGACCCAGGCTTTCTACGATGTACTGGTAAGCGTGAGTATGGATCGCCTCTTCAAAAGCCTGACGCAGCAGGTACTGGCGGCACTCTGGTGCAGTGATATGGCGATACGTGCCCAGCACAATGTTATTGGCAGCCAGACTGTCCGCTGTCACAAAGAAGCCGAGGTTACGGGTGATGATGCGGCGCTCGTCCGGGGTCAGACCATTCGGGTCCTTCCACTGGGCGATATCACGGCTCATATTGATTTCTTGCGGCATCCAGTGGTTTGCACAACCGGCCAGATACTTTTCCCAAGCCCACTTGTACTTAAACGGCACCAACTGATTCACATCGGTTGGGCTATTGATGATGCGCTTGTCCTCGACACGGATGCGGCGGAAGGTCTCGCCAGCAGCTGTCTTCAGAATATTGTCGTCAGCAGTAGGGACGTCATTCGGCATACGGCTCGGTATGGCAGCTTGCAAGCCCAGGCTGGGCGATGTTTCTTCAAAACTCAACATTCAATCACTCCCTATCTCTAAAGTCTCTGACGGCGGGATAGCTAATTTGGTTCTTTTAAATCTTTCGACTCAACTGGCTGGCAGGTGCGTCGAGCACACCTGCCAGTTGGATGACGTTGTCCGCCTTATTGGCAGGACTCGCAATCCGGGTTGTCAATCGAGCAAAACTTGGCATCGGTTGCTGGTTCAGCGGCTTGCGACGACACGGCATTCAGGGCACCCGCCTTAGTGGTGGACTTCTCAGCCGATGTTGCACCCAGCGTGCGCAGGTAATACGTGGTCTTGAGGCCCTTGGTCCATGCAAACTTGTAGGTCTCATCCAGCTTGCGACCAGAGGCGCCTGCCATGTAAATATTCAGCGACTGGGCTTGGTCGATCCACTTCTGGCGACGCGAGGCAGCTTCAATCAGCCAGCTCGGTTCGATTTCAAAGGCGGTGGCGTACAGATCGCGCAGCTCTTGCGGGATGCGGTCAATACGGGCCAGGGAACCGTCGAAATACTTGAGGTCAGAAATCATCACCTCATCCCACAGGCCCAGTCGCTTGAGATCCTTGACCAGATGCTCATTGGCCATGGTGAACTCGCCCGACAGGTTGGACTTGACGTAGAGGTTCTGGTACTCAGGCTCGATACACGCGGCCACGCCAACGATATTCGAGATGGTTGCAGTCGGTGCGATCGCAATGCAATTCGAATTTCGCATGCCGACTTCGCCGATGCGGGTGCGCAACGCATCCCAATCCATCGTGCTGCTACGATCCACGTCTAGGTAACCGCCGCGCTCTTCGGCCAACAGGTCAATGCTGTCGTGCGGCAGGATGCCACGATCCCACAGGCTACCCTTGAAGGACGAGTAACGGCCGCGCTCTTCAGCCAAGTCAGTCGACGCCCAGTAGGCGTAGTAGCAAACCGCCTCCATTGAACGGTCAGCAAACTCGACAGCTTCCATGGTGGCGTACGGAATGCGCAGTTCGTGCAGGCAATCTTGGAAGGACATGATGCCCATACCAACCGGACGGTGACGCACATTGGAGTTCCGGGCCTTGTCGACAGCGTAGTAGTTGATGTCCACCACGTTGTCGAGCATGCGCATAGCGATCTTGATCGTGCGCTGCAGCTTGGCGTGATCCAGCTTGCCATCCTTGAGGTGGGCCAGCAGATTGACCGAACCGAGGTTACAAACAGCGATTTCGTTGTCCGACGTGTTCAGCGTGATTTCGGTACACAAGTTGGAGCTATGCACGACACCGGTGTGCTGCTGCGGCGAACGAATATTGCATGGGTCCTTGAAGGTGATCCATGGGTGGCCGGTTTCGAACAGCATGGTCAGCATCTTGCGCCACAAGCTCATGGCTGGAACCGTCTTGAAGAGCTTCAGCTCGCCACGGGCGGCCTTCTCTTCGTAGCGGGTGTAAGCCTGCTCGAATTCCTTACCGTACTTGTCGTGGAGGTCTGGGCAATCGGACGGCGAGAACAGGGTCCAGTCGGCACCTTCCACAACACGCTTCATGAACAGATCGGGAATCCAGTTCGCGCTGTTCATGTCGTGGGTTCGACGACGGTCATCGCCGGTATTCTTGCGCAGCTCAAGGAACTCTTCGATATCCAAGTGCCATGTTTCAAGGTAGGCACAGACGGCGCCCTTGCGCTTGCCGCCTTGATTTACCGCTACAGCGGTATCGTTTACCACCTTGAGGAAGGGGATCACGCCCTGCGACTTGCCGTTGGTGCCCTTGATGCGGCTGTTCAGCGAACGCACCGGGGTCCAGTCATTGCCCAAGCCGCCAGCAAACTTCTGCAGCATGGCGTTTTCCTTGATGCCCTGATAAATGCCGTCGAGATCGTCGGACACGGTGGTCAGGTAGCAGGAGGACAGCTGCGAATGCAGGGTACCGGAGTTGAACAGAGTCGGCGTCGAGCTCATGAAGTCAAAGGTCGACAGCACGCTGTAGAACTCGATGGCACGCTTTTCACGCTCGATCTCATTGATGGCGAGGCCCATGGCGACGCGCATGAAGAAGACTTGCGGCAGCTCGATGCGATGTTCATCAACGTGCAGGAAGTAACGGTCGTACAGGGTTTGCAGGCCAAGGTAACCGAACTGCAGATCGCGGCTGGCATCCAGGGCAGCGCCGAGCTTGGCCAGGTCGAACTGGGCCAGACGTGGATCGAGCAGCTCATGCTTGATACCTACGCGAACAAACTCAGGGAAATACTCGGCATAACGCGTTGCCATCTGTGCCTGGGTCACTGTTTCGCCCAGCACTTCACGGCGCACATTGTCTAGTAGCAGGCGGGCGGTCACATAGCTATAAGCTGGCTCGTGCTCAATCAGAGTACGCGAGGCCAGAATGGCGGACTTGTTAACCTCTTCAACCGGCACGCCGTCGTAAAGATTCTTGAGGGTGGACTCAAGAATGGCATCCGGGGACACATCGGCACCCAGGCCAGCACATGCTGACTCAAGCAGGGTGTTCAGGGCATTCATGTCCAGCGGACGCAGAACACCATTGTCGTTCACCTTGAGCGGCTGAACTTCGGTAACCGTCTTCTTTTGCTGGGCGCGCTCTTGATTGCGGCGCTCACGGTACAGCACATAGGCCCGGGCGACGTCATGCTCACCGGAGCGCATCAGGGCCAGTTCAACCTGATCCTGAATATCTTCAATATGGCAGGTACCACCGTGCGGCTGACGGCGCACCAGTGCAGACACCACACCATCGGTCAGTTGGACAACCAGATCACGCACCCGCGCCGAGACAGCACCATGACCACCTGCCACCGCAAGGAAGGCCTTGGTCATGGCGATGGAAATCTTGGCCGGCTCAAAACCAACCACGGCCCCATTACGGCGGATCACCTTGATTTCTGGTACGGACTGCAATGCCTGTGCCGAGGTATCGATCAGGTCGGATGAGAAACCGGGAGGAAGAGCCTGAGGGTTTGTTTGGTTTTCCAGCTGCATCAAATATCTCCTGGATGAATCGGTAACTGGGTACAAGCACTTGGTAAGTGCCGATACGGAATTTTTGCCAACGCAAGAAACACTAAACTTGGGACGACTTCACCCAAGCATCGATCAGGCAGGGGAAAACCGGCTTATCAGGCGCCTGCTGCGTATTGCGGCCGCCCTCTCGGGTTGTCCACAACTTGCCCACAAACTACTCACACAACAACCCACAAGCAATTCGGCAAAAACCCAAGAACCTACTAGATATAGTGTCTAAACGCTCAAGACCAACTAATTCTAGTGGGTCGATTTTTAATCTGCAAGAATATTTTGCAAATAAATTTATGCCTTTGAGAAATCAGTGGTTTCGACGATGCGCGTCAGCGTAGAGACAGGTTTGGCGCCTGAAGGGAGCACTGATTTGTCTACAAATAGATAGAAAAACCTCACGCAGAGGGGATGCGTGTCCAGTCGAAACAGGGGCCGGGATCGGTCTTGCGGCCGGGCGCAATGTCGGAGTGCCCGACTATCGCATTGAGGGAGTAGGCAGCCCGCAGGGTGTCGACTAGCGGTCTCAAAGTTGCATACTGCGCATCAGTAAAGGGTCGGCTATCACTCCCCTCCAGCTCAATGCCAATCGAGAAGTCGTTGCAGCGCTGGCGGCCTTGCCATTGCGAGACACCAGCATGCCAAGCACGCTGCAGGCAGGAGACAAACTGAATCAAGCTGCCATCGCGGCGTACAAAAAAGTGGGCCGACACACGCACACTGGCGATAGCCGCGTAATAGGGATGCGCGTCCGGATTCAAGCAGTTGGTGAAAAGCTCCTCCACACCAGGCCCGCCGAACTGCTCTGGTGGCAGGCTGATGGCATGAATCACCAATAGGTCGATGTCGGCCCCTTCTGGGCGATCATCAAAATTCGGCGACACCACCCGCCGAAAACCGGGCAGATCTGACTGCAGCCAGCCGGCCGCATCTACATACCATGCAGAGGGCAGACTCACGACAACATCACTCACTGATTTCCAGTCGTTGCATGCGATAGCGCAAGGAACGGAAAGTCACGCCAAGCACCTTGGCGGCGGCCGTTCGATTGAAGCCGGTTTTCTGTAGCGCTTCAGTAATAACCTGTCGCTCGACCCCATCTAGGTAATCCTGTAGAACCATGCTGCCGGTATCGGGCATGCTTTCGGTTTGCCTTGTAACGGGCGCTAAATTAAGGTCGCCCACATCGATCGTGCTGCCATTGAGAAGCGCCAATGCACGCTCAATAATATTTTCCAATTCACGGACGTTGCCGGGGAAGGGATAGGCCTGCAATGCAGCTAGTGCGGCAGGTGTCAGCTGCGGAACGGCTTGACCGCATTGTTTAGCAATCCTCTCGCTGATGCGCGCGGCCAGCAAGGGAATATCGTCACGACACTCTCGCAAGGCCGGCATGCGCACCTCAATGACGTTTAGGCGATAGAACAAATCCTGACGAAACAGGCCCTGCTCGACGCGCTGACGCAAGTTCTGGTGCGTGGCGCAAAGGATGCGGACATCCACGCTCTCCTCCTGTGCACCACCGACTTTGCGTACCTTTTTTTCCTGAATCGCCCGCAGTAGTTTGACCTGCATGGTCAGCGGCAGATCTGCCACCTCATCTAGGAAGAGCGTGCCGCCATTGGCGACATGAAAGAAACCATCACGATCAGTATCCGCGCCGGTGAATGCGCCTTTGCGATAGCCGAAGAACTCACTCTCCATGAGGCTTTCAGGAATCGCACCGCAATTGACCGCAATGAAGGGCTGCTCACGCCGCGCGCCCTGCTGATGGATCATGCGCGCTGCCAGCTCTTTGCCACTGCCAGACTCGCCGTGCAGATACACCGGCGCCTGACTGCGGGCAACGCGCTCGATCAAGGCACGCACCTCTGTCATCGCGGGCGACATGCCGATCAAGGGTGCCTCGCCCTTGCTGGCCACGGTATCCGGTAGTTGCGGTAGCTCCAATGCCGCGCGTACAAGCGCACGCAGCTGATCCAGCGACACCGGCTTGGAAAGGTAATCAAAAGCACCCGCCTTGAGTGCTGCAATCGCGTTGTCCATACTGCCATGGGCGGTAATCACGGCAACCGGGAGGTCCTTGCCGCTTAGCCCGATCTCGCGCACCAGCTCCAGCCCCTCTCCATCAGGCAGACGCATATCCGTAAGACACAGCTGATAGCGACCTCCGCTTAACAGTGCACGTGCTTCTGCTAGGCTGGCTGCACAATCGGCATCCAAGCCCATACGCGCCAATGTCAGGTCAAGCAACTCACGAATATCGGCCTCGTCATCGACAACGAGGACACGCAGCTTGCGGCCGCCTTCACCGGCATCCTGACGTATGTTCATGCTTCTCCCTGAAACTGAATACAGAAGTGGGCGCCTGGATCATTCTCCCGCAGCTGGAGAACCGCGCCATTGGCCTCACACAACTCACGTGCAATATACAACCCCAGCCCCGTCCCCCCGGCATGGGTCGTGAAGAAAGGTTCAAAAATTTGTCCGCTCAGCGTCTCGCTCACCCCCGCACCATCGTCAATCACATGCAGCTCAACGTATTCAGCAGACAAGCGATCAGCAAGCAGACGAATAGCGCCGGGTGCAGGACTTGAGTAGCGCAGCGCATTGGTGATGAGGTTGGACAACACTCGGTGCAAATGGCCGCGATCAAAGCGCACCAGCAACTCCGGCTCAAACTGCAGAACGACCGTATGCTGCAACTGTGGCGTCTTGAGGGATAGCTCATCGATCAGCCCGGCGCAAAATTCGTTCAAACGTATCACCTCGGGCGCGGCACGATCACGGCGGCCGAGCTCCAGCACCTCATTAACGATACGATCAAGCCGCTGCGTGTTATCGCCGATGATGCGCGTCAAACGCGCGTGCATATCGTCGCGGTGCTCCTCACGCAACAATTCGGCGGCATGACTAATTGACGCCAATGGATTACGGATTTCATGGGCCATGTTCGCTGCAAGTCGCCCCAGTGCCGCCAACTTGATTTGCTGGGCCTGCGCCTGCACCTGATCCATGTCTTCGATATACAGCAAGGCATTGCCTCTTTCACCCGGCGGCAGAAAGCGCACACGCAACAAACGCTGTCCCTCGGTGGTGCGGATCAGTTCACTGGTCTCGCGGCCACCGGACCACCACACAGAAAACCGCTCTTGCAGCGCTGTCGAGAATTGTGACAACCGAGTTGCTTGTCCCTCATCGAATCCGAACAATGCCACTGCCTGAGGATTGCATTGACGCACGCTGCCATCGCCATCAACAACCAATACACCATCCTGCATATCACGAATGACTCGCTGGTTGATATGTTGCTGCGCCTCAAGCGCCTCACCCTGACGACGTGCAAGCTCTTCGTTAGCAAGCACACGACTGGCCAGCAAGCGCGCGGTGATGGCTGTCCCAAAAAATCCCAGGCTCATGACGCCCGCAGGGAAAAACTCGGTCGGCTCACCAATATCTGTCAACACCCGCCAGCTCTGCTCAAGCAAAACCGCCAACGCCGCGATTGCCGCGTGGAACAAGGTCAAACGTCCCTGCCCCACCAACCCGGCCCCGGCAAGCGCTACCAGCAGCATGTAGGCAAAGCCGCTACGCACCCCGCCACTCTGATGCATCATCAACGTCAGGCAGACAATGTCTACCATCACGCCTGCAGTCAGCACCAGATCAAAACGCGCCTGCATGCGGGCAGGCAAGGCAAGAATAATCACTGCCAGTAATAGATAGGCCGCACACAGGCGCATAAAGCGCACTGGATCTGCAGCACCTACTGCTGGTGCCAAGTCATAGGCAATCACTGCTGCCAAGAACAGACCAGCAACGACCAAGCGATAGAGATTGAAGTAGCGCAGCGAACGGCGGAAAGACTCCGGCAAATGCTCACGCGTCAGCGAGATTGGGGCCTCGAACCAATGGATCAGACGTTCAGTGCTCATGGCTGACGAGGCTTAACTGCTGGCCCTAGCTGGCGATGGGCATCACTGCAGTAGGCATGGCCATCTGCCATCAAGACCTCGCTTGCCGGGACATTCAGACCACAGTGAGCGCAAGCATGCATTGTCTCGCTGGCAGTCGGGCGTGCCGGGGGTGGCCCAGGTTGACGCAACTTACGCGTCAGGCGCCAGACCAGCCAAACAATAAGGAAAAGAATGAGCCACTTCATGAAGTGGGCATAGTACACGCTCACCTCGATGACGGCCATGGGCGCCCTATACAGAGATAGCAAGCGCACTAATGAAAAAGGCCAGCCCCGGAGGACTGGCCTTTTGTGAATTGGTCGGGGCGAGATGATTCGAACATCCGACTCCTGCGTCCCGAACGCAGTACTCTACCAGGCTGAGCTACGCCCCGAATTGCCAGCTTCCTTGACCATCGGTCAGCTAGAGAGTGCCGGGGTGTCTCTCTGGAAACTCATGCACGACTTAGTGCCGACGTGCAACTGCAAAGGCCGATAATTCTAACAGAGAATCCTTGTATTGAGAAGCTGGCAAATGCGCCAAGGCGGCTGTGGCAGCTACGGCTTCAGCCTCCGCATAGCGCCGCGCCTCATCCAGTGCACCTGTTGCATGGACCGCCGCAAGCACCGCTTCAAACTCGTCACGACCACCTGTTTCGATGGCCCGGCGAACGCAGGCGGCCTGCTCGGGATTTCCATGTTGAATGACATGAATCAGCGGCAATGTCGGCTTGCCCTCAGCCAGATCATCACCCAGGCTCTTGCCGATCTCATCCTGATCACCGGAATAATCAAGTACGTCATCGACCAGCTGGAAAGCGGTGCCGAGGTGCATACCGAAAGACGCCATCGCGGCTTCTGTTTCAGCATTGGCGCCCCCCAGCAATGCGCCTAAACGTGAGGCGGCTTCAAACAGCTTGGCAGTCTTGTAACGGATGACTTGCAAATAGCCATCTATCTGGACATCTGCATCATGTACGTTCATCAGCTGCAGCACTTCACCTTCGGCAATGATGTTGGTGGCATCGGACAAAATCTCCATGACGCGCATATCGCCGACATTCACCATCATCTGGAAGGCACGCGAATACAGGAAGTCGCCCACCAACACACTGGCGGCATTGCCGAACAGTGCATTCGCGGTATCACGGCCACGGCGCAAAGCCGACTCATCAACCACATCGTCGTGCAAGAGTGTCGCCGTATGGATGAACTCGACCACTGCAGCCAGCTCGTGATGACGAGTGCCCTTATAGCCGAACGCTCCGGCCACCAGCAAGACCAAGGCCGGACGCATGCGCTTGCCGCCGCTTTGTACAATGTACTCGGCAACCTGGCGGACCAGAACAACATCAGAGTGGAGACGGTCACGAATGACGGCATCGACCGCCTGCATGTCCTTGGCGATCAGCGCGTAGAGAGCATCGAGTTGCACGGGGAATATCCGTAGGCCGGAAAATGCGGAAAGTGCGAGATCTTAGGCGGCGCGAGGGGCGGACGTCAAGTCGCCACACTCGCAATTGCTGAGCCCCGCCTCAAACACCAGTTGGCAGGGGCTCATGGGCATCTAGCCCGATATCCAGCATCAGTTCGCTGGCCAAGGTCTCAAGCATGCTGCGTAGCGTGTCGTCAGCCAAGGTATGCGGCACGACCAGAAGCGCCCGGACATGGAACACATGGTGCTCAGCGTCCTGCTTGTTGACGATCTCGGTATGCAGGTCCTCAATGCTGACCCCACGTTCAGCTAGGCTCGTTGAGAGCAAACGCACGATGCCAGGGCGGTCTGGGCCTTCAAGCTCTAGCTTAAGCATGCGGCGGCCGGCGGGTACCGGCGGCGTATCGTTGCGCACGATTTTTACTTGCAGGCCTGATGCTTCGAGCTTTTGCAGTGCTTCAGTCAATGCTTCCGCATGCTCAGGCGACACCTGAAAATGCACGATGCCGGCGAACTGTCCGGCAAAGTGATTCATGCGGCTGTCGGCCCAATTCACGGCGAATCCCTGCGTGCAATCCGAGAGCATACGGACCAAGCCGGGGCGATCGCGGCCAATGACGGTAACCACGAGCGATGTTGTCAACGGATTGGTTTGCGGCTCCAATGAGACCTTGCGCTTGATCAGCGGCGCCTTAGTGGCAAAACGGGCATCCTGCGGGTAGGCGGGGATTTCATCATGCTCAGCAGCATGTTTGACCACTTGACGAATCAGCTTGAGCCCCATGGGCGAGAGCGCACGCTCCCAAAGTTCACGTGCGTTTTCGCCCTTGACAACGAAACACCAATCCTGTGCGGCAATCGCGCCATCGTCCCAACCGGCATCGAGGTGGTAAATCGAACCACCGGCAATCGGGTCGCCCTCAAGCAGGGTCCACTCGACCGCCGCAATACCGCGATGGCGAGGCAACAACGAGGGGTGGTAGCCAAAGGCACCTAGGCGGGCACGGGCCAGCGCCTCAGGGGTCACAAAGGCGTGGGTATGAGCTGCGATGATGATGTCGCAGTCCTCGTGCAGGTCCGAACCGGGCACCTTGCGCGGGCTTTCGAGAATGGACAGTGGGATACCGTGCTTCTGGGCGCCGAGGGCCAAACGGTCATCGGCGGCAGGCGCGACAACGCGCACCACCTCCATGCCATCTTCAATCAGATTTTCCAGCACGGTAGCGCCAAAGTGGCGCGACCCGATTAATGTGCACTTCATCAATCTCTCCTGAGCCGGCATTCAAGGCCGACGGACGCAATAGCGAAGCGGCGGATGTTAGGTGTCACATCGCCTCAGGTCAACTGCCGGAATGCCGCAGCTGATGCAGAAAAGAAAAATGCCGACCCGGGGGTCGGCATTGTGAATTCTGGTGGTGGAGTCTACTTCTATTTCTAACCGTGCTCGTCAGCCCCATCTTGCCGGATAGGAGGCACGCGGACAATATCCAAAAGTCTCACAGCTGTTTTTCAGGACTCCCGGACCTCAGCTGGTCCGATGCTCGGACGTATGCCGCGTCTTTGCTCTGTTCGTTCTCTCAGCAGCGTTTTGGCTGCACGAGGGGTGTTGGCCACATCCAGCTCCGCTAGCCATTCAGCAGCCACATCTTCTTGAGCCTGACGCGCACGAATTTCTGCTTTGTAGCGTTCCACTCGCCTTTCCAGCGCCGCAATCTTTTTGGTCTCCCGCTGGACCCAGGCAGTGACAGCTGCACCACCCAGAGTCCCGAGAACTGCGATCACCGCTGCCACGATTTGGCTGTCCATGCTCACCCCCTGCTAATCCCTGCCGTCGTCCAGCTTTATGTTTTGTTCGGTGAGGGCAGCCCCACAAGCTTGGCAAGCAGGCTTCATTTCCCGGAAGACCTCATCCCACTGCGCAAACCGATCTTGGACGGAAAAGCTTTGACCGTGCAATTTCTCAAGCGAGTAGCTCTCATACTGCCTCGAAAACGGGGCGTCGTTTTCTCGCATCACAATCAGTCCTTCGTGTCCACATTGGCAAACCAGCTTGGTACGTGTCACTGTCGTCATAGCAATCCTCCATCTTTGAAACGTCCAACGAGCTTGGCATTTCCGGCAAACAGCGCCTTCATGGCAGTCCCGACAAATCCTGCGAAAGGACGCACATGATGACCGAACGATGCATGACCCAAACCGAGCTGGCCGAGCGCTGGCGAATCAGTGAGGCCACGCTGGAACGCTGGCGCACCGAATCGACCGGGCCGCTGTTCCTCAAGCTGGGCAATCAGGTGCGCTACCGGGTGCAGGATGTCGAAGCGTTTGAGGAGATCGCGCTTCGGGGATCGACCAAGATAGATGCTGGAGTCGACCACGGTGTCGCAAGTTATCGAGTGCTCTCTCCAAGCACGCAAACTCGAACCCGACCGGTTCGACCAGTCACCATCTGGTTGCGCACAGGCACACGAAGCATCTTTCGGCGAGCGCATGCAAGTCGTCCACGTTGACACAGGGCGTTCCTTGTTTACGGCCTGCAGTTTGTACAGATCACCATGCTGGATCATTCAGGGATTGTCCGACTGCTGCAGCAATTCAGCCTTCAGGATTTCTAGATGGCAATCGACGGGGTCAACCGGATACAGACCATCCTGATACCTTTCGAAGAACCGCAGGCGAACCGATTCCATTACGACCTGATATCGAGGATCAAAGTACAAGACGACGATTGGGTTGAAGTCATTCGGCCCCTCCTGAATCGCGAGTGGTTCAACGACGATGCCGAGATGGGTCGCCCAAAAACCGATGGCTTGCGCACAGAGATCAAGAAGGTCATGCTGGCCTTTCGTGGCATGCTCCACCAGCACACGGTTTCGTAGAAACCGAAATTGCCCGCTTGCCACTTCCACATCGCTTGCAAGCGACAGATGGTTGTTTCGACACTTTTGATCCAGGTAGCCGTGCTTCCAAGCATCGGCCACATCTCGAATGATATCGTGCGCGAAGCAGCTTGCTCTTGCCTGTTTGTCATCAACATCCGTCTTTTCGGGCAAGTGACGTATCTCAATCGCCAAGCTCGCCGCCATACGCAGCGGATCATTCAAATCAGGCTGCAGCGCGTATGGTTTGGCCAGCCATCGATTCAAGTCATGCCATGGCTTTATGACCTTGCCTTGGAAAGCGGTGTTGATGTTCATCGCTTGGCATTCACAAAAGAGTCCGTCCGGTCACGCAAATCACGACTCAACCTGCCACTCCCATCGCCTGTGCCTCGGCCTCCTGCTCCAGATACACCCAATCCACGATGTCGTCGCTGGGGGTGTAGCCGGCCACCAGTTGCTGCATCATGAGTCGGATCACACCCACGTCGTTCACGTTCAGGGCTATTTCCAGGGCATTGAGCTTGGCTTCGAACTCGGCCCAGGGGATGAACTCCTCATGGGCCTTCATGATGCGCGGGTGCACCGTGGGTTTGGGGTTGTCGCCGATCAGCAGTTCTTCGTAGAGCTTTTCGCCGGGGCGCAGGCCGGTGACGGCGATCTTGATATCGCCCTCAGGGTGTTCCTCGTCCTTCACCGTCAGGCCCGAGAACTCCACCATGCGCCGCGCCAGGTCCATGATCTTCACGGGCTGACCCATGTCGAGCACAAACACGTCGCCGCCCTTGGCCATGGCCCCGGCCTGGATGACCAGCTGGGCCGCCTCCGGGATGGTCATGAAGTAGCGCGTCACGTCCGGGTGAGTGAGGGTGATGGGCCCACCGTCGCGGATCTGCTGGCGAAACTTGGGCACCACCGAGCCCGAAGAGCCCAGCACGTTACCAAAGCGCACCATGCTGAATTTGGTGCCGCTGGAACTGCTTCCGGATGTACATGCGTGGTGGGCTGCCAGTGCCTGCAGGGCCATTTCGGCCAGACGCTTGCTGGCGCCCATCACGTTGGTGGGGCGCACGGCCTTGTCGGTGCTGATCAGCACGAAATCGGTCACGCCGTTTTCTGCGGCGGCCTGGGCGGTACGCAGCGTGCCCAGAACGTTGTTCTTGATGCCGGCGGCCGGGTTGTGCTCCACCAGCGGCACGTGCTTGTAGGCGGCAGCGTGGTAGACCGTGTCCGGGTGCCAGGTGGACATGATCTCGCGCATACGCTCGTCGTCCTGCACCGAGGCCAGCAAGGGCACCAGCACGGGCGGCGTGGCGCCGTCCAGCGCTGCCAGTTTCTCTTCCAATTCCTGGTGAATGGCGTACAAGGCAAATTCACTTTGCTCTATAAGCAGCAGCTTGGCCGGCGCCACGGCCAGAATCTGGCGGCACAGTTCGCTGCCGATGGAGCCACCGGCGCCCGTGACCAGCACCACCTTGCCCACGATGTTCTTGGCCAGCAGGATGTGGTTTGGTGCAACGGGCTCGCGGCCCAACAGATCATCAATGTCCAGTTCCCGCAGGTCCGAGATGCTCACCTTGCCCTGGGCCAGATCGGTCACACTGGGCAGGGTGCGCACGGCCACACGGGCCACACGGATCTGGCTTACGATTTCATTCCGGCGGCGGCGGGAGAGGCTCGGCATGGCGAGCAGCACGTCGGAGATGTTGAGCGTGGTGGCCAGATTGTCAAGATCGGCCGGGTTGTAAATGGGCTGGCCGTTCAGCACATGGCCATGCAGGCGGTCGTCGTCGTCCAGGAAGCCTGCCACCTGCATTTCGTGGCTGTTCGCCATGGCGGCAGCCAGCTGGCGACCGGTGGTGCCTGCGCCGTAGATCAGCACCTTGGGGCGTGAGGCATGTTTGAGGATGCTCAGGTACTGATCACCCAGCCAGACCCGGGCTAGCGCGCGGGATGCGCCCACGAACAACAACAACAGAATCGGCTGGATGATGCCTACCGTGCGTGGTACCCCGGCCACGCCAATGGCAGTGAAAACGGACGCGTACAGCAGTCCGTAAATACCGACTGCCCTGGCCACGGCCAGCAAGGCGGGCCACCCGCTGTAGCGGAAGATGGCGCGGTACAGGCCCGAGACGATGAAGATGGGCAGAGCGATTCCAACGGACACTACACCTGCCCAAATGGACCCTTGTGCCCACTCGCTTGAGCCTGCGAAGCTGATAAACTCCCCCAGGCGCAGGTAGTACGCGAGCCAGACCGTCAACACGCACAAACTCAAATCGACTATCAGGGCTACCAAGCGCTTGGCCGGTCTTGGTAATGCCAGCACCGGAACGGCCAGCTTGGAGATCGGCTTTTTCATCCTCATTCCTGTCGGATGCGGTCACCCCGGCCTGCGCCGGTCACCGTCTTGATGATGTAGGTGAAGTACGCGGCCAGATCCAAACCTTTCAACATCTGTGCATCCGTTTCGGCGAGCAGTTTGGGGGTGGACATGTCAATTCCATTGATCTGGGCCAGTCCAGTGATGCCAGGGCGGGCGGCAAAGACACCTCGCGCAGCACGTTCTTCAATGAGTTCTATCTGGTTGAACAAACAAGGCCGTGGCCCCACCAGGCTCATTTCCCCTTTGAGCACGTTCCATAACTGTGGCAGTTCATCGAGCTTGGTACGGCGCAAGAAAGCGCCCAAAGGCGTCACTGCAGAAGGGTTGGCTAGGTGGGTGGCGACCGATTGCGTATCGGGCCGCATGGTGCGGAATTTCACCAAGGTGAACGGTTTTTGATACCGACCTACGCGTGTCTGACGAAACAGAGGGGCACCTGTATCAAGCAAGCCGACCAGGTACAGCAGCGCCATCAAGGGCATCGCAATGATAAGTCCAACACCCGCAAGCAACACATCCAGAAAACGAAGCATCACTCAGTTGCCTTGGTTTTCAGATACCACTGTGCAGTGGTCTCAAGCCCCGCCTGCATGGTGTATGGCGGGTTCCACCCCAAATTTTCTCGAAGTGGAGTAATGTCAACGCAAAGAGAACCGAGCAACCGGTCGACCGCTGCCCTTTTACCAAAGAATGCACCTGCGCACTTGATCAAAGAAGCGGGAACAGGTAGGAGCAAAGGCTTTCGTCCCAAGGCTGCGGCAATTCGACGAATCAATTCAGGTGTCGAGACGTCCTCACCATCGCTCACCAGAAAGGTTTTCCCCGCTGCCTTCGGATGAGTGAGGCACACGCGAATGGCATCGACCAAATTGTCCAGATAGATCAAGCTGCGCTGGTTCTGAATCGCACCCAGCGGCAGAGGGACTTGTTTATCTATTACCTGCATGAGCCGTATGAAGTTGCCTTTGACACCAGGGCCGTAAACCAGTGGGGACCTTAGCACCACAACTTCCATTCCGGTCTCTGTTGCAATCTGCCACAGCTTTTGTTCTGCTTCACACTTCGACACCCCATAGGGATCTTCCGGAGAAGGCGCGTCAGTGGCGGTGAAAGGTTGCCCGGCGCCCGTCATTTCACCGTTGACCTTTATCGAACTCAAGAAAATAAAACGACTCACGCCGTGAGCGGCAGCCTGGCGTGCGAGACTCGCTGTTCCTTCGACGTTCACACGGCGAAACTCAGAAAGAAGATCAGGACTGATCTCGTTCATCAAGTGCACACGCGCTGCCAAGTGCACTACCTCTGTTACGTCTTGTAGCGCAGAAGACCAGTCTGTTTCAGCCGAAATGTCGCCGACAGCCACCATGTGTTGATCAGAATCAAGGGGTGACTTGAGCCTTCTCACAACGCCACGTAAAGGAATTGCCTCATTACGCAACCGATCGCACAAAGCAGCGCCCACGAATCCATCAGCCCCAGTAATGAGGATCGTCATTTCTCCAGCATTTCGCGGTAGAGCGCCAAGGTAGCCTCATTCACATGCTGCGCAGAAAACTCTTGTTCCAAGCGCTCTCGACCACGCTCACCCATTTTTTTCGCTACGTCAGGGTTGAGTAGTAGGCGTTGAAGTGCATCGGCAAGCGCAGAGGAATCCTTCGCAGGCACGAGTAAGCCGTTATCGCCATCCCTCACGGCTTCGCGACAACCCGGCACATCGGTCGTGACACAGGGCAGACCTGCCGCCATGGCTTCCAGTAAGGACTTAGGCAAACCCTCTCGATACGACGGCAGACAGGCTATGGTCGCTTCAGCCAAGACTTGTGGAATGTCAGTGCGAAACCCCCAAAGCTCGACTACGCCCTCAGCTCTCCAAGCTTCAATCGTGGATGGGTCGATACAGCCTCGATTGCCATGGTCGATGTCGCCCACGATCGCAAAGCGTGCCTTCACCCCACGCCGGCGAAGCAGGCGAGCTGCCTCAACATATTCGCCAATCCCCTTTTCCCACAACAATCTTGACACAAGCACCACCAACGGCGACCCTTTTGCTCCGCCGCCATGCTGAATTTGACAAGGGGCTACCCCGGCACCTCGAATTAGGATGGCGTCACTAGAACGAACCTGTCCCCGCGCAACGAAACTCCTGAGGTCGTCCATATTTTCAAACACCACACGGCTACCAGCCGGATTGAGTAAGGCTTTCAACGCCGAGCTTAATAACGGTCTAAGCAGACGCGCAGACAGTCGTTCGGACGTGCTCAGATAACCCATGCCAACAATTGCGTTGACGACATCGCGAATACCGAGCAAGCGTGCAACCAGCGTTCCGAGCAGAATCGGCTTGATTGCAACATGGTGCACAAGATTTGGGCGTTCGCGTCGGTAGACCCTAAAGATTTGCGAAAGCGACATCAGCGTAGAAAACGGGTTGACGCTACGCCTATCCAACTCAAGCGGAATCAGACACAAACCGCTTTGCGCAATCCGGTCGCCATGTTCGATAACTTGTGTCAACACCAACACTTCATAGCCCGCATTTTTCGCGGCCAGTGCGCGTCCCATGAAATGAGAGCAGAAGAACCAGTCGACCGCCACAAAAAAAAGCACTTTAGGCTTCTCACTCATTCTGCCGAAGTGCCTTTGGGGATAGGCTTGGAGTAACGCTTGATACGCGGCAAACGGCGACGAAATAGCGTCTTATACAGCGCAACGACAAGCCCTTTGAAATGAAACCAACCGGGCGAGAGCAAGAATTCTCTCAGCCAATGGCCCGCAACTTCAGCATATCCTCCGCCGGAGGAAATAGATTGAGCGGAATGTACGCGATAGCGAAGCAAAGGAACTGAGATATTTCTCATCGATGCACCAGCGCGAACCGCGCGCAGCCAGAGATCCGTATCCTCAGAGGAAAAGCCACCTAAGTAGCCACGTTGGCTCAATAAAAAGCTGCGCCGGATGGCGACCGCCGGATGACAAAAGACGGTTCTGAACCAAATCGCACGCAGGATCTCGCTTTTAGAAAGTGGGAATTCCATGCTCCCGACCACCTGATCTGAGCCATCGATCAGAGTAACCGCGGAACCCAGAATGTCGACGGGCTCGCGCGTCAACTCCTTGCAGATGACCTCCAGCCTATTGGGCTCACTTAAGTCATCTGAATCCATTCGGATCAGATATTCACCGCTCGCCCGATCCGCAAGAACATTGAGATTGAACGATAGCTGGCCAATTTCCGTCCTGAACAATTGAACTCTCGGGTCAGAGGCAACCAGTCCTTGCAGCTCATTCCAGAGGTCGTCGCTGCACGCATTCGCTGCAATCAGGAATTCGAAGCATCGATGCGTTTGATTCAGAACGCTGTAAATCGCCGCAGGCAGCCACGGATTGCTGACATGTATGCACAGCAATACCGATATCCTAGGCGAAGCTGGATCGTGAACGACAGATTGAACGTCTTTGTCCAAGCAAGTCATGCCCAAATTACTCTCAGCAACGCCTAGGGATCAGGTCGGTGGGGGCATCTTTACTGCTCTTGAACCAGACTCTGAATCGCCTCGGGTTTATTCGAATCGAAACCACCGTCATGCCGGTTGTTGCTATTTCGACAGACTGCCTAGGCATGACTTCAGTGCGCACGAAGCCCCCAACGGCGCAGGCGCTCGCCAACAAATCCTCTGGCATGTTGCACTACCGCGACGAAGGCACCAAATGAAAGCACCATTGGTTGGGAGAACAGTATGTCGGTCATCAACTTGCGTGGCATGCAGCCCGTCAAATCAGAAAGGCGAAGCGACTGGAACCACATCCTCCACAGCAGCGATAGCCACAATCTGACAGGGAGACCCCACTCGTCTGAAAGCTTCACCGCAATGCGCAAATCACCTTCTAGCATCTTCCTGTTGTCACGCTGGATGCTCTCGCTATGGCGGCGGATCAGGACAAGTTTCTCGGGAACAAAGTCCACTTCCCAGTCCTTACCGATTCGTAACCACATATCCCAGTCTTCGCAGCACACCAAGGATTCATCGAAGAGCCCCACCTCCTGCAGAACCTTGGTGCGGATCAGAACCGCACTGGCGCTGCCAGAGATCAGGTTTCCCTTGCGTAGCTCACGATGGATATTTCCCCGCAGACGTGGCCCGGTATGACCGCGGGCTCTGACAGGCGCCCCATGCTCGTCGATCAAGCGATAGTCGCAATAAACCAGACCGAGCTTTTCGGTACCGGCACGCATGAAAAGAGCCGCCTGACGCTCGAGCTTCTCCGGTTCCCACATGTCATCGGCATCCACCAAGGCTACGAACTCCGATGTGGCGATCTTGAGCCCGGCATTGCGCGCGCCGGAAATACCCTTGTTGGATTGCGACAGAAGGACGATCTTCTGTTCCGGGTGAGCCTCCACAAATCGACGCACCAGCGCGGCGGTGTCATCTACTGAACCGTCATCCACCACGATGATGGATGCTGGAGCGAGCGTTTGCCGCAGCACGGATTCAAGCGTCCGCTCTATGAAAGCGCTGGCGTTGTACGCCGGGATGACTACGTCAATCTTCATCTGATGTCTCTGTTCAGCCAGGCATGGCGGCTCGGGCAAGCCGTTTTGCTATCCTGAGGCCCCTGCCAAGCAGTCGGTTCTTTGAAAGGCGCATGCGCCAGAGCCGGCGCCGGAATACTGACGCCGCTGCCCTGATGTCGGCCGCGTCTTCAGGAAAGCGGGCCGCGACGCGTTGCTCAAGTGCCCGGATGGTTCGATCCATGGCTTGCCATTGGCAGTTATGAGACAACTGGTTCTCGCTCAGTCGCACCACACGGACGAGATCGCTCAGCACTTCTTCGTCGTAGTTGTCGCCCAGCCAAAACCTCAGGTTGGTAACCGCCATTGTTCGTACCCGCGTGTCGATCAGATCGGCCTTGGCTCTGCTGATGCTGCCGGGTACTTCGCGGTACACCACCAGTTCCCTGTCGATGTTCCCGACGCGTGCGATGTGTGCGATCCGCGACCACAGGTAAAAGTCTTCGGGCGGGTAATGCTCGGGCTCCAGCGGATAGTTGCCCGCCTGCAGCGCCACATCCTTTCGGAACATCACGGCGGTATGGACAAAGAAATTGTCGAACACCTGCCACATCTGCAGTGCGCCATTTGTGGTCGGATGGGTGTGGCGTCTGTCGGTAAGCACCTCGTCCACCATGATGCGCGACCAGGTGCCCACCAACCCGCAATCCGGCCTATCCAGCAGGTACTTGTGCTGCAGGGACAAGCGGCCCGGCATGCTGATGTCGTCCGCATCCTGTCTGGCCACGAACCTGCCGTGCGCCATCTCTACCCCACGCTGCAGCGTCACCGCCAGGCCGGCGTTCTCCTGGTGGATGACACGCAGGCGCGGATCGGTGTAGCTGGCAAGAATTGCGGCGGTGCTATCGGTCGAACCATCGTTGATGACGATCACCTCGAACGACGGGTGATCCTGCGCCAGCACACTGTCCAGTGCCTCGCGGATGTAAGGGGCACCGTTGTACACAGGCAGCAGGACCGAGACCTCCACGCTGGCGTTCATAGCTGCTTCCACGCCGGGCACAACAGGTCCGATGTGTCCCGGCTCGCGTCAGTGAACCACTGCCGGGGCGCCACGACCTGCTTGTCCGGTGCGCTGCCCAGCCATGCTCCCCACCAGCTCAGCGAACTGTTGGCGATGACAAAGTGGCGGCAGGCTGCCATCAGCCACAGGTCCTGGTGCGCGTCATCCGGGCCGTTCGCATCCACCCACACAGTGGGGTGGGGCAGGCACAAGTTCTCGCGCGCCCAGTCCAGGTCATCGGAGAACACGAAGCAGGTCGGCTCGCTGTCGAAGTGCATGGACCGCAATGCATCCTGGTAGTACGCGACGCTGCAGGTGCCATGAAAACTAGCAGCGCCCGGATTGGTCACGTAATCACCCCGCCGCACATGCAGGCATACCGCAGCGGATGCAGCGCGGATCTGTACCAGCACCTGCGCCGATGCCGGACTGAGCGCGCGGGGCGTGGCCAATTCCGCCCTGAGCGTACTGGCGATACTGTCAAAGTAGCGCCAGGACTGCCAGTAGCCGTTCAGCCACACGGGGCCCTTTTCGCCGAACGCATTAGCGGCAAAGCGGAACGATGGCTCCTGTACCACGCGTGGTGCACGCGTCAGAGGTCCGAGCAAACCGGAAACCGGCCGCAGCAGTCGCCAGAGACGCCCGGAGTAGGTCACAGGCAGACCGGCGCTCTGCGTGCGGGCACTGAGGCCAAACGGCGTGAGTGCATAACTGCGGGGCGTCACACCCGGCATCCCCATCACCGCGTCAAACCACTTTATATCCAAGACCAGAGGTAGGTCCCAGGCCTCGCTCAAGGCGCGGCCAGCTGCGTACTGGAAAAGCTGGTTTCCCAGGCCACCCTGGAGGCCAACAATCACCATATGGGGCTCATTTCATCGTTCTTTGCTTTTCTGGGGGACGTGTATGACCGACTCTTTGGCTGACCGAGCGTGTCCAGACCGGCCAGATGGCCGAACACGAACTGAGCGCCGCCTAAGCTTGGGGGGCACAACCCGACAGAGAGCAGGACTTTCATCAATTCTGTAGAGACGAACTGACGGTTGAATCCTGCAAGCGCGTCGCTATCACCTGCAGATCAAAGTTCAGCAATTCCTTACTACCTGTGTCCCGCGAAGAAAAGCGTTCCAGCGCCGTTAGAACAACATTCATGGCTCGTTTTTCCGTGGCAGTCAACTGCTGGGCTGTATAGCGAATGGCACAGTCATTCACCCTATGGAGTTCTTGCGCAATAAACTCAAAAAAATTGCCGTTCTCTTCGATTACGATATCGGCGAAGCCGAGGCGTGGCAAATGGTGTAGGTAGAAGTACCGGTTAAAACCAGTCGCAAAGTGGTAAGGCGAAAAATGCGTGAGGCTGGCAAACGGTGCGGTCAGGATCAGCCGCCCACCCGGCCGGAGCAGACGGCTGAACTCCCTTAGCGCAAGGACCGGCTCGGGAAGATGCTCCAGTACTTCCGTACAGAGGATGACATCAAAAGAATGATCCGGCTCAGGGATGTTCGATATGTCGCAAACGATATCAATTCTAGATGTGTCCCATGTCCCGGTTTGCAGCCCAACGCTATCCCCTGCGCCTGTGTACTGGGAGAAGTCCTGGGACACATACTGCAGATGCTGGCAGAACTTGCGGAACTGGCACTCGCCCGCGCCAGCGTCCAGCAGGCGCCAACCCCTCGGAAGTGCGCTCAGCGTAGACTCAAGCCATTGCTCGCGCGTGGAGGCATTCTTGGTCCCGACGCGGGGAGTAGGTCTGGAAAATGCGGTGCCTACTATCGCGCGAAGCAATCTCTTAATCATGCTATTTTTCTCAGCCAGTAACAGCCGCATCCGTAGTCCTGCTGCCGTACAAAACCGTCCTCAGGTTTCATCAGATAGCCATCAGGCGCAGCCCCGTCCGGAATAAGGGCGAATTCAACCAGTTCCATGCCCGGCGTGTAGTCCAAGAATTCTGCGTGATCGTATATCCGATGTGCGTTGAACTGCACCCTCTTTCGCCCCACGGGCACAACCAGAAGCAAATCGCCCCCACGCTTCAATACCCTGATTAACTCTTTGAGCGCCTTCAGATCACCTTCGGGGTCCAGAGGGTCTCCATAACGCCCCAGCCCAATGTGCTCGATCACATGCATGCATGAAATGGATGCGAAGGAATTATCTTCAAATGAAAGTGCTGTTAGGTCAGCCTGTCCGCACTCAAGGTTGTCAAGCACAATTGGCGCAGGCCTAAAATCGTAAAACTTAACCGGAAGGAAGGCGGACACCATCGTGCAGAAAGTCAGAGAAGACGAAAAGTCAATGTGGAGTTCTGGCCTCGTTCTGGATAGCACCCGTGCAGCCCATGCTGGGTGATACAGGTAGTGGCGGTCAAAAGGCGTCGCAGCCGTTTTGTCCTGCAGGCAGGGGAAACGATCATCCCATTCAATGGGTTCGCGGCGGCTGCACGTTTCATGAGCTGCCTTGAAAGCATGGAACTCTCGGGCAAACTCCGGAGATTGGGCGTATTCCTCTTGAGTTTGCCGCAGGCGCTTCAGGGTTTGTCGATGTTCGATTCGAGCCTTAATCGATTTATAAATTCTCTCAAGCATTTTCATCGCGAAGCCCAGCCGCGCCTCTTTCCCTTAAGCCTTTGTCCAAGAAAATTGTGTTTATAAATGTATCAGCATAAACGTCGTAACCCAAGGCACGAATCGCATCCACTTTTTCCACTTCGTATCGCCCGTTAAGATCGGGTGAGTATGCTCGAGTTTCACATACAATAACCTTGGGGCGGACACCATAATTTATAAGCTGCGCAACAATAGGCGTCTCATCTGCTTCTATGTCAAGCGATAATAAGTCAATATTTTTTGCTTCCGGATTTTGGTTGATAAATGTCTCGACT
>LNFM01002028.1_pt1 | contig 51180 bp, 52 predicted proteins | sample 596031 | NCBI WGS metagenome assembly LNFM01 (sample SAMN04254537, study PRJNA301005) | activated carbon metagenome | isolation source: dual media filters at the Ann Arbor, Michigan drinking water treatment plant | place: USA: Ann Arbor | reverse complement strand
AGGCCATTCGCGCCGGCTTCGAAGGTGATCGTCTTGCCGTTGACGACCAGCGTGTCGGCAGCAGCGACCGGAACGGTGAGGGCCGACAGAAGCGTCGAAGCGGTCGCGTTGACCGGGCCGGCCGTCTCGAGCTGGCCGCCCGCGGCAGACGCAGTGCTGGTATACGCAGCGCGCTGCGGAGCTGAAGTGCCGACGAAGGCAGCGTTGGTCGGGGTCTGGTCGGCGACCAGATTGTCGGCCGTTGCGCCATCGATCTCGACGGACGTGAACGAGGACTTGGTCGAGAAACCGACCGTGGTCTGCAACGCCTGATTGGCGACAGACTTGGCGGAGTCAACGAGCTTCTGCAGCGAGGTGATGCCGGTGTTGGCAGCCTGCAGGACCTGCACGCCGTTGCCGATGCCGTCGAGGAGATTGTTGATGTCGCCGGCGCGCGCATCGAGCGACGACGCCGTGAAGAAGTTCGTGGGGTTATCGAGTGCCGTGTTGACCTTCTTGCCGGTAGCAAGGCGGTTCTGCGTGGTGGCGAGCAGATCGGCGGTCGACTGCAGCGAGAGAAGGTTCTGGCGAACCGACGAGGAGAGAACAATACCTGACATTACTCATATCCTTCTGGATGAACACTATTGACGCACGCCGCAACTTTCATTCGGCGCGGTGCCACACTGGTCCTCCAGCGCTACCCATTCGTTAACTCGCCCGTCCGTACGAACACGCCAGGCGCAGAAAACGCGCACGACCGTCAGTTATGGTAAACAGGATCTTACCGGTGCGGACCGCAGTTCGCCGCCCGTCACGTGCGCGCAAAGCCGTCTCGATCATGGCGCGCGTTTCAGCAAGGCCGCGGCGTCGATCACAATCGCGCAGACATCGATGATGCGCGAAAAGTACGCGCGAGCGCCGCTTCGAATTCGAGTACAATGCAACCGGTCGCCGAACGCGACAATAGAAGTGCAACCGCATTCGGAAGCGTCCGGCCAACGACCATTCACGCTTCCGTGAAGCCGCCGACGGCTCGGCAACATATTTCCATCCGGCAATTTTCCTTGCCAACGATATGAGCAGGGATCATCCTGTCATACGGATCGTACGTGCCAGACGCCCCGAGACCGGCTTTGCCCGTAAGGCAGGAGACTGCTTTGGATTCAGCCCCTCGTTCACCGAATGGATTCCTGTCCTCGCTCACGGCGGACGACTTCGAATTGATCCGCCCGCATCTGCGCACCGCCGACCTCAGCCAGGACATGGCGCTGATCGAAGTCGAAGAAACCCTTCGGCGCGCCTACCTCCCGCACAGGGGCGTGATTTCACTCGTCGTCAAGCTTGCGCGCGGCGAACATGTGCAGATCGCGATGGTCGGCCGCGACAGCATCTTCGGCGCGCTCTCGGCGCTCGGCGACGCCGTCGCGCTGAACAGCGCCGTGGTGCTGGTACCGGGCGTCGCCTCGACGATCGACCTCGACCAGCTTCGTTTTGCCGCCGACCAGAGCGCGACGTTGCGCACGGCGCTGGTGCGCCACGGCCTGGCGGTCTACGCGCAGATCCAGCAAACCGCCGGCTGCAACGCCTCGCACACGGTGGAGTCCCGGCTGGCGCGGTGCCTGCTGCACACGCGCGACCTCTCCGGGAGTGACAAGCTGGTGCTGACCCAGGAAGCGATGGCGCAGATGATCGGCGCGCGCCGCAACAGCGTGTCGCTGGTGGCCAACACGCTGCAGCAGGCGAACTTCATCCATTACAGTCGCGGACATATCGAGATCACCAACCTGGACGGCCTGATCAGGACGTCCTGCGAGTGCTATGGGATGGTAAAGGCGCAGTACACGCGATTGCTGCAGCCGCGCATTCACTGCGCGGCCGCTTGACCGCTCGACGGCGATGATATTTGACCCGCGCTGATGCGCATCCACTCCGTCTTTCGCCCTGGAATTGCGGCAATCGCCGCGCTTCACCGTACAACTACGGTCAAGCGTGACAATTCGCAGCGGTTCGGGGCGGGCCGGAATTAACGCACTGTTCAATGAGCCCTGATAATTGTCACGTGCTGACGGGTGCGGTTTCTTGAAGTTCCTTCGCGTGCTACGCGCATTCACCTGTGTTCGGCGACCTGTTATCTGCGCGGAGTGCGGACATGGCTTTTGATTTGTCGATGCCGATCCTGGTGGTCGATGACTACAGCACCATGATCCGCATCATCCGCAACCTTCTCAAGCAGATCGGGTTCGAGAATGTCGATGATGCCAGCGATGGATCGGCAGCGCTCGCCAAGCTGCAGAGCAAGCGATACGGGCTCGTCATCTCGGACTGGAACATGGAGCCGATGACCGGCTACGAGCTGCTCAAGGAAGTCCGCGCCAGCCCGGAATTCTCCAATACGCCCTTCATCATGATCACGGCGGAATCAAAGACCGAGAACGTGATTGCCGCAAAGAAAGCCGGCGTGAACAACTACATCGTCAAGCCGTTCAACGCGGCGACGCTGAAGACCAAGATGGAAGCCGTTTTTCCCGGATAGATCCGGTTGCCGATGTGGGCGCGCACGCCGCGCCCCTCAAGAGCCACGATCCGCATCAGAAGTGATTGCCGCGGACTACCGCGTGCAGCCCGACTGGCTTCGCGAGCCAAAGCCAGCTTGCGTCATCGCATCCATGTCGCTCCGTCGCACGGCTGCCGTACTTCTACGGTCAGCGATTTTCACAGACGGATAACGTTGGCGGACGATAGTGGCGTGGACGAAGGGGGTTCTCTCATGTTCACGTTCAAGACGAGCGATCAGAAGGAAGTGCGGCGTTTCCGGATCGCCCAGTTCAATGGCAGGACCGCAACCGCGCGTTCGGCCGGATCGGCGGTTACCGGCTACGTTCGATCGATCGTGGAAATCAAGGCGAGCATCCCGGCAGCCTGGACCATCACCATCATTCCGGAACAACCCAAGCCGACCGCGCGCTCGCGGCCCGCGCCTCGGGCACACGCCTACGCGGAAGATCTCTGCTGAGCGGCGGAATCGACTGTCGCGCTGATTGTCCCGACGGTCCACGATCCGAACAATCGCTCAACGACGGATGGCTGCTCGAGGTCTGACAGAGATCAGGCCGTCTGCAGCAGCGCCTTGCGAACGAGATCCGCGGTATTGCGGGCGCCGAGCTTGCGCATCGCTTCGGCGCGATGGCTCTCGAACGTCCTCGGGCTGATATTCATGCGCAAGGCGCCCTGCTTGTTGGAACAGCCTTCACTGATCAGGCTCAGGACCTCGCGCTCGCGCCTGGTCAGCGGCTTCTGGCCGGATTCAGACGCGAACATCACTCGCGGCTTGCGGTCGGCATCCCTGCTGCGAGCGGCCGGGCTGGCCGCACCCGGCATGCCATCGGGCTGCGGTGCCGGATGCGCGGCCGCCATCTGCTTGATCATCGCGCAGACGCGTTCGGTTTGCTGAAGCGCATTCTCCACCACCTGCTGCAGGTAGACGCGATTGCCTGGCGCCTGCGAGAACTGATGGCTGTGCTGCTTGATTTCGTTCATGTAGAGCAGCAGGGCAGTGAGGGGCCCGTTCAACTGTCGGGCAATCGCTGCTCCCGCCTCCTCCGACGCGCGGACGCGAGCGGCGGAGAGCTGGACGATCTGGTCTTCGAGAGGCGTGATGCTGTCCATCTTCCTAGAGAAGTGCGAATCACCGGCTCGATGGTCTTGTCCTGACATATAACTAGTTTATCGGTTCCATCCGCCGTGATGGTTAATTTCAGCGCCAGTAAGAATACGGTAAAAATCAGGCTTTTACTGGAAAATGATCGGAATTCGGCAAAAAGCTTCGGAAAGCACCGCTAGGTGCGCCGATTTCACGTCGACCTGCGGACCGGCAGTAAGGAATTCCGGCCGCAACTTCCGTAGTTCCGCGGGAAATGCATTTGCCTTCTTAATAGCTCGGACAGGGCGAGCCCGTCGCCGTGCCGGCACGTTATGGCCGTGGCAGCCAGAGAAACTTCTCAAGAAACCGGCCTGAGGCGACAAGCCTGAGCCACCAATAAGCCATCCGCCGCGTACTCATCTGTATTATCCTTTTCGACCGGGGCGGCCCGCGCGGTCGTGGATTACCGTAGCCACCGGCTTATGCGTGTGGCCTGCTTCACATTGCCGGGGAAACACACCCGCCCGTTGATGAAACCCATCGCCCGCGTCAGCGGCTAAGCGGTCTGGAAACGCGATCAGAATCGCCGCACGACAAGGCGTGCCAGAGGCAGGCGGGAGTAGTTCAGGGAAGAACGCGAGGGAATCAGCCGAGCCGGGAGATCTGTTCCTCGGTCACGACGCGCTCGATATTTTCGGTCTTGCTCTTGATACGATAGCGCGGGCGGCCGTCGGCCTCGATCGGCAGACAGGTGACGATGGTGTAGATGCTGCGTTCCTTCGCCGTGGCGCGGCCCTGCGGCCCCTGCTGCTGATGATGAACGTCGTCATTGATCGCGAAATTATGGGCCATCGTCGGTTTTTCCGGTGAGAAAAGGCTTTTAGTCTCAACGGCCTCGCAAGGCAACTGATCGTTCGTCGGATTTGCTCCGGGCATTCACGGGGTTCCACCCGTCAACAGCGCCTTCGCTTGGTTACCCGGGCGATCGATTTTCCAATCGTTGGCCCCGACAGGACACCGTCGCGCAGAGACTCGCCGATGTATTCGGCGATGGCGGCCATCTCCTGCTCCTGGTCGAACAGATTGCAGAGCATATCCATGCCGGCCCTGAACGATCGCAGGCTGGCCTCCCTGGTGCCCATCGCCTTCTGCAGTCCCTGCATCTGCATGTCGTCGCTGACCAGGAGCGTGTCGGGAAGGCGCTTTCGCAAACGGCCAAGCCCTGCCGAGGACAAGGTCATCGGATTATCGCTGTGCCGTACGATGGCGTGGCCAGTACCGCATCGCCGAACATCTTCGGAGCCAGCGAATAGAACAGCTCCTCCTGCTCGGGACGATGGGAATCGGAAATATCCATGAACCCTGGTGCGAATCCACCACCGCACCGCCGATGCCGGGAAAATGCTTCAGGCACAGGCCGATGCGTTGCTTGACGAGAGTCACTTCGGAATCTCGCCGAACGTCTTTCCGGCCGGCAGCACCGCATGACGGATCAGGCGGGAATCCTCGACCGCAGCCTGGCGGTGTTTCACGGCCTCGCGATAGACGGGATCGCGGATCATCTCCGCGAACGCTGCGACACTCGGATATTCGGCGATGAAGCAGTGGTCCCATCGCTCTTCGGCCGGACCGATCAGCATCAGTTCGAACCGCCCCTGCCAGACGATACGCCCGCCGAGCCGCTCGAACACCGGCCCGCTTTCCCGGCCATAGGCAGCATAGGCTTCCGCGCCGGTAGCCGTGCGGCCATCGGGATAGGCGGCCTGCTCGCGCAGCCGGACCAGGTTGAGCATGTGGATCGGCCCCGGCCGGTCATTGGCCTTGAACTGCGCAAAAACTTCCTTGGTCGGATCGACGTGGCCCATGCGGCTTCATCCCTGAAAGCGTGATCATTGACGCTGATGGTAGCACGCTCCGCCGCACCTCCTAATCGCGCATTAACCTCTCGGTAACCGAGCCTTAAACTGCGCCCGATAGCGTAGGGCCGGACGGGTATGAGCAGCGTTTGTGATGGCGTGGGGACGGAAAAAGAGCGGCGGACGCAAGGAGCCGCTTTTCGGGCTTCCGGCTGCGCTCGCCGACCTGCGGCTCTCTCCCGAGGATCGCATTCCGGCCGCCAACGACGACGACAAACCAAAGAAACCCGTGCCCAAGCGCAAGCCCGAAGCGGATGACGAGGACGAGCCGCCGCGCGAGCGCAAGCCGCGCGCGACCAGGGGCGGCGCCAAGCGCCGGCCGAAAGAGCGAAAGCTGCGCTGGGGCCGGCTGGTGTATTGGGGCGCGGTGCTCGGCCTGTGGGCCGCGATCGCCGTCGTCGGCGTCGTGGTATGGGTCGGCGCCCACCTGCCCGCGATCCAGTCGCTGGAAATTCCAAAGCGTCCGCCGACCATCCAGATCACGGGCTTCGACGGCAGCGTGCTGGCCACGCGCGGCGAAATGCCCGGCACCAATGTCGCGCTGAAGGATCTGCCGCCCTATCTGCCGAAGGCGTTCATCGCCATCGAAGACCGCCGCTTCTATTCGCATTACGGCATCGATCCGATCGGCATCGCCCGCGCGGCGGTCGCGAACGTGATGCATCGCGGCGTCTCGCAAGGTGGCTCGACGCTGAGCCAGCAGCTCGCCAAGAACCTGTTCCTGACCCAGGAACGGACGATGACGCGCAAGCTGCAGGAACTTGAGCTCGCGCTATGGCTGGAGCGCAAGCATTCCAAAAACGAAATTCTCGAGCTCTATCTCAACCGCGTCTATTTCGGCTCCGGCGCCTACGGCGTCGAGGCGGCGGCGCAGCGCTATTTCGGCAAGTCCGCCAGGAACGTCACGATCGCGGAAGCCGCAATGCTGGCGGGCCTCGTCAAGTCGCCGTCGAGGCTGGCCCCCAACCGCAATCCGGAGGGCGCCGCGCAGCGCGCCCAGATCGTGCTGTCGGCCATGGCCGACGCCAGGTTCATCACCGAGGCGCAGGCCAAGGCCTCGATCGGGCACCCTTCCTACAAGGTGAAGCCGGTCGGCGCCGGCACCGTCAACTACGTTGCCGACTGGATCGGTGAAGTGCTCGACGATCTCGTCGGCCAGATCGACCAGAGCATCGTGGTCGAAACCACGATCGATGCGAAACTGCAGAGCGTGGCGGAGGCCGCCATCATCGACGAACTCGCAGCCAAGAGCGTCAGGTTCAATGTCACCCAGGGCGCGCTGGTGGCGATGACGCCCGACGGCGCGGTGCGCGCGATGGTCGGTGGGCGGAACTATGCCGAGAGCCAGTATAATCGCGCGGTCACGGCCAAGCGCCAGCCCGGCTCAGCGTTCAAGCCGTTCGTGTTCCTGACCGCGGTCGAGGCCGGGTTGATGCCGGAAACGATCCGGCTGGATGCGCCGATCGATATCAAGGGCTGGCGGCCCGAGAACTATACCCACGAATATTTCGGATCGGTAACGCTGACGCAGGCGCTTGCGATGTCGCTCAATACGGTCGCGGTGCGGCTCGGGATCGAGGTCGGACCGAAGAACGTCGTACGTACCGCGCACCGGCTCGGCATTTCCTCCAAGCTCGAGGCCAACGCCTCGATCGCGCTCGGCACCTCGGAAGTATCGCTCAACGAACTGGTCGGCGCCTATGCGCCGTTCGCCAATGGCGGACTCGGTATCTCCCCGCATGTCGTGACGAAGATCCGAACCAATGAAGGCAAGCTGCTGTACATGCGGCAGCCCGACCAGCTCGGCCAGGTGATCGAGCCGCGTCATGTCGCAATGATGAACACGATGATGCGGGAAACGCTGCTTTCCGGCACCGCGCGCAAGGCGGAGATCCCGGGCTGGATGGCCGCCGGCAAGACCGGCACCAGCCAGGATTTCCGTGACGCCTGGTTCATCGGCTACACGGCCAACCTCGTCACCGGCGTCTGGCTCGGCAACGACGACAATTCGCCGACCAGGAAGGCGACCGGCGGCGGGCTGCCCGTGGAAGTCTGGACCCGTTTCATGCGCGCGGCGCATCAGGGCGTGCCGGTGGCGGGACTGCCAAGCTCGCAGCGCGGCGGCTTGCTGTCGAACCTGTTTCAAACGTCGGCACAGGACAGCGGCGCGCCTCCTCCAACCCGGTCAGCACCAACACCGGTGCCGATCGCGCCGGCTGCCTCGGGCGGTTCATACCGGCCGCCGCCGACGCGCGCCTCGGCGCCGCCGCCCAATCCATCGGCGCGTCCGGAAGCCGCCGCGGGACTGGATGGCTGGCTGATGGACCGGGTGTTCGGGCGGTAAAGCTAGGTCAGCTCGCGAAGACGACGCGTGTTTCCACCGATACGCGCCGATAAAGATCCTCCACGTCGTCGTTGACGAGCCGGATGCACCCGGACGCGACCAGATGGCCAATAGTCTTGGGTGAATTGGTGCCGTGGATGAGCAGCCCGGGCTTGTCGAGCAGCAGCGCGCGGGCGCCGAGCGGACTGCCGGGACGGCCTGCCGCCGCGAGCAGGGCGTCGGCTTCCTTTGTGTTTGCGCCCGCTGAGCGCCAGTCGGGCCATTCAAGCTTGTTCATCACGCGAGACAGAGTGCCGCCCTTCAGGCACTCCTGCGCCACGCCGATCCCGTAACGGCGCGCGGAAGTACTGGAATCAATCAGATAGAGAAAGCGGTTTTCGCGGTCGACCACGATCGAGCCGGGTACGACGGTGGTGCGGTAGAACACCACCTGCCGCTGCAGCGCGAACGGCAGCACCTCGCCGGAGGAGCCGCCATCGACGCCCGGCTTCAGATCCGTCACCACGACATCCTGACGCCCGCCTTGCGCCTTCGGCGACGACGACTTCACGTTGGCCGCGACGATGGCGGGACCTTTGGCGGCGACGAAGACGTAGGCAACGGCCGCGAGCGCGATGACGGCAGCAACCGCAAAAGCACCGATGGCGTACGGTTTCCAGTTCCGGCCTGTCGACAGGGTTTCGCTGATCGCCGCCGCGGCGCTGGCTTCCTCGGCCGCAATTTCATCCTCGATCCGGCGGACCGCGTCTTCGAGCGCGGCGGTGTGCGATGCCGCGGCCTCCCTCGGGAGCTGGGATCGCGCGATCAGGCTGGAGGCATCCCTGTAGACCTGGTCGCGCGTGGCGGCGTCCTTGCCTGCAACCGCTTTCGTCAGCAGCGAAAAATAATCGACGGCCATGGCCTGACCTCTGAAGCACTACCTGACAGGAGGCGCGTACTGAATTCCGCCCTGGGTCCAGAGCGCATTCAATCCGCGCGGGATACTCAGCCTGGACTGCGTCCCGACGTTCCTTTCATAGATCTCGCCGTAATTGCCGACCGCGCGGACGGCGCGCGCCGCCCAGTCGTTGACGACGCCCAGCTGCTCGCCGAACTCGCCTTCGGTTCCGACCAGCCGCCTTATATTGGGATTGGAAGACTTCACCGCATCGTCGATCGTCGACGACTTCACGCCGAGTTCCTCGGCGTTGATCAATGAATAAAGCGTCCACTTGACCAGGTTGAACCACTGGTCGTCGCCCTGCCGCACCGCCGGCCCGAGCGGTTCCTTCGAGATGACTTCCGGCAGGATGATGTGGCTGTCGGGCGCCGACAGCTTGAGGCGCTCGGCATAGAGCTGCGAAACGTCGCTGGTCAGCACGTCGCATTTGCGATCGTCGTAGGCTTTGAGGCTTTCTTCCGCGGTGGCCAGCGCCAGCACCTTCAGCGCCATGTCGTTGGCGCCGAAATAGTCGGCGAGGTTGAGCTGGCTGGTGGTGCCGGTCTGGGTGCACACCGTCTTGCCGCCGAGTTGCAGGGCGGTGTCGATACCGGCCTCGCGGCGCAACAGAAAGCCCTGGCCGTCGTAATAGGCGACGCCTGTGAACATCAGGCCTAGCGAACTTTCCCGCGACATCGTCCATGTCGAATTGCGCGACAACACATCGATCTGGTTCGACTGCAGCGCCGCGAAACGGGTGACCGCATCGAGCGGCACGAACGTCACTTTGGCGGGATCGCCGAAAATCGCCGCCGCCACGGCGCGGCAGATATCGACGTCGAAGCCGATCCACGTGTTCCTGTCGTCCAAGCTGGAAAAGCCGAGCAGCCCCTGACTGACGCCGCAATTGAGCGTGCCGCGCTCCTTCACGGCTTTCAGGGTCTGCGCGCCGGCGGGAACGGCCGTAAGAACAAAGGCCAGCAACGCAAGGATCGGGAGGATGACGGGCCGCTTCTCGAAATCTGGCATCTGCATCTCGCGATCGGTGGCGGTATCGGCGTCCTTCAGCCGGGGCAATGTCGGGAAGCTAGCATAACCGGAACGGTTACCAATGGATTCCCGGTTGGGACGGACCGTATCCGGGAACCGGTGCTTCGCTTGAGGTGGGGGATCGGGGCCCGCTGACGAGCCGTACGAAAATGAGTCTAGAAAATCCACGTCCTCTTGATCGCGACGCGATCTGGTAGCCGCCCCCAGATCAATTCCGGGGGCATGTGTCGCTCGAAAATTGCTTAGTCCTGAATGCCATACCGGTGCAGGTCGTTGCCATGGGTGTCGAGCCAGTGCTTGGCGCGCTCGACATGGCCGCAGACCCGGCCGCAGACCCGCCAGAATCTCGCTGAGTGATTCATCTCGACGAGATGGGCCACTTCATGGGCGGCGAGATAGTCCAGCACATAGGGCGGTGCGAGGATCAAGCGCCAGGAAAACGACAGCGATCCGGCCGAGGTGCACGAACCCCAGCGGCTCGACTGATCACGGATCGAGACCCGCTTGACCCTGACGCCGAGGTCTTCGGCGTAGGCCAGCGATGCCTTGTGCAGATCCTTGCGCGCTTCACGCTTGAGAAAATCGTGGACACGCCGGTCCATGTGCTCGATGTCACCGGCCACACACAGTATCTTTTCACCGCTGTCGCGGGTTTCGGTCCAGACCGTGCCGCGCACGCCGGCGCGATGCACGATCTTGTGCGGCACGCCGCGCAGTGGAAGCACTGTGCCAGGATGAAACGGTGCAGCCTTCGGCAAACGACCGAGACGCGCGGCGATCCAGCCGCCGTGAAGCCGCGCAAACTCCTTGGCTTCCACCAAAGTACCGCGCGGCGGCATGGTCAGGATCGCTTCACGATCGGTCGGATGAATTCGCAGTGTGTAACGCCGCGCGCGACGATGCCGACGCAGCCGAATCGCAAAATATTGCGAGCCGTGTTTGACCAAAACGGTCGCGGGTTCGGCGGGCCGCCGATAGAGAAGGGCACGAGTAGCCATGTCTGAAAGTCCGGGGGGCAGGAGTGCGCCCGGATTCTGCCATATCCGCCGCCATTGAAATCGCTCGGCGCAAAAACAAATCATTTGCCCAATATACAGGGGCTTGGCGTCAAAAACCCCCTACCGGCGGGGGTTGGAACCGAAATATTTGGGTAGATTCGTGATTCATAAGGCGGCCCAAGGAACGAATCCAGGCTCACTTCATTAAGAGAGTCGAAATCCTGATTTTTTCAGTCCCTTCAGGAGCTTACCTGCCGAGTCGAATCGGGAGCAAAAATTCGCGTTATTCGGCGGCGGCAGCCGTCGGCACCAATTGCAGCTTGGTATTCGCCGCAGACATCATGAAATCGGAGATTCTCGGCACGATCTCGGAGCGGAATCGCGATCCGTTGAACACGCCGTAGTGACCGACGCCCTTTTGCACGTAATGAACGCGACGATGATCGGGAATCGCGGGACATAGTGAATGCGTTGCTTCGGTCTGACCGAGACCGGAGATGTCATCCTTCTCGCCTTCTACCGTCATCAACGCCACGCGCCGGATTTGCGATGGATCGACCGGCTTGCCGCGATGGGTCATTTCGCCTTTCGGCAGCGCGTGCTTCACGAACACGACATCGACGGTCTGCAGGTAATACTCCGCGGTCAAATCCATGACGGCGAGATACTCGTCATAGAACTCGCGGTGCTTGTCGACCATGTCGCCGTCGCCCTTCACCAGGTTGTTGAACAGGGCCTTGTGCGCATCGGTATGGCGGTCGAGATTCATGGTGATGAAGCCCGAGAGCTGCAGAAAACCCGGGTAAACGTCGCGCATCACGCCGGGATGCGGGAACGGCACCTTGGTGATGACGTGGTTGCGGAACCATTCGATGCCGCGCTCAGCCGCGAGGTTGTTCACCGCAGTCGGATTGCAGCGGGTATCGATCGGGCCGCCCATCAGCGTCATCGACAGCGGCACAAAGGGATCGCGCGCCGCTTCCATCACGGAAACCGCGGCCACCACCGGCACCGACGGCTGGCACACCGCGACGACATGCATGTTGCCGCCCAGCACATGCAGCATCTCGATCAGGTAATCGACGTAGTCGTCGAGATCAAAACGGCCTGCTGCCAGTGGAACCATTCGCGCGTCGGACCAGTCGGTGATGTAGACCTCGTGGGTCGGCAGGAACGCTTCGACCGTGCCGCGCAACAGCGTGGCGTAGTGGCCAGACATCGGCGCCACGATCAGCACACGGGGCTGCGGGTGGCGCAGCGGACGGGTCAGCTTGCGATCGAAATGCAGCAGCCGGCAGAACGGCTTTTCCCAGATCGAACGGACTTCGACGGGCGTGCGGACGCCGTTGACTTCAGTAGTATCGAGGCCCCATTCCGGCTTGCCGTAGCGGCGCGTGGTGCGCTCGAACAATTCGCAGGCCGCAGCGATCGATTTGCCGATCTCGGTGTGGGACCACGGGTTGAGCGGATTCTGAAACAGGATCTTGGTGGCATCGGTCACGGCGCGCGCCGGATTGAGCGATGCGTGGCCCATTTCGTACATCCAGTACATCGGCGTCGTAAGCGCCGGACTGCCTTCAGCCACCAGCGGCGGTGCGCCGCCAAACTCACCAATCGGCATCGAGTTTACTTCCCTGTTTGCGCCGCAGCATACTGCCGAATGCGTAATTAAGCGTCAATGCGCCGAGCGGTAGATCTACGGGGCCAAAATGGCCAAAAACGCCGAAATCCACCGGAAACTAATAACTTATTCACCACCCCCGAGAAGAGAACCGTGATGTTTGGCGCTGCGTAAAAGGGCAAGGAAGATCGCAAACGAGGCAACGAACAGCACCGCATTGATGGCCAGCGACCAGGCCATCAGGTCGGCCCGAAAGACGTGATCGATCAGCAGCGACCGCATGCCCTCGAACACGTAGGTCGGCGGCAAGGTCCAGGCGAGCCATTGCAGCCAGCCCGGCAGCACCGCGACCGGATAGTAGACGCAGGCGAGCGGCATCAGGCCGAACATCAGCGTCCATACGATGCTCTCGGCGCCCAGCCCGTTGCGCAGCACCAGGCCGGAGACGAAAATCCCGACCGACCAACTGGTGAAGATCAGGTTGCAGAAGAAGGCGATCAGCGGCAGCCCGATGGCGAAGAAGTTGAAGTCGAAGAAGAAGAGCGCCAGCAGCGTCATCGGGATCACGCCGATCGCCAGCCGGATCAGGCTCATGATCATCAGCGAGATCAAAAACTCGATCGGCTTCAGCGGGCTCATCATCAGGTTGCCGAGATTGCGCGCCCACATTTCCTCCAGGAACGAGATCGAAAAGCCGAGCTGGCCGCGAAACAGGATGTCCCACAGGATCACCGCGCCGATCAGCGTGCCGCCGGCGCGCGCAAAGAAATTGTCGTTCTGCGCGATGTAGCTCTGCAGGAAGCCCCACGTGATGACCTGGAGCGCGGGCCAGTAGATCAGCTCCAGCAGCCGCGGCCAGGACGACATGAGGAGATACCAGTAGCGCAGCACCATCGCATTGATGCGGCGCATGGAGAGACCCTGATGCGCCGCGGTCTTGGAGATGCTCATGGCGCCGTCTCCCGGGCCCGCCCGCGCGCGACGTCGAGAAACACTTCTTCCAGCGTCGACCGGTTATAGCGCACCAGTATCTGCTCCGGGCTGTCATCATCCTCGATGCGGCCCCGCTTCATGATGATGACGCGGTCGCACAGCCGTTCCACTTCCAGCATGTTGTGCGATGCCAGCAGGATGGTGGCATCATGGGCCTTGCGGTAGTCCGCAAGATGCTGCCGTACCCAGTCGGCCGTATCGGGATCGAGGGAAGCCGTCGGCTCGTCGAGCAGCAACAGCTCCGGCTGGTTGATCAGCGCCTTCGCCAGCGCGACGCGGGTCTTTTGGCCGGCCGAGAGTTTTCCGTTGGCGCGGTCGAGGAACTCCTTCAGATCGAGATCGGCGGCCAGCTGTTCGATGCGCTCGCGCAGATTCTCCACCGCGTAGAGCTTTCCGAAAATGGTGAGGTTCTGCCGCACCGTGAGCCGCATCGGCATGTCGACATAGGGGCTTTCGAAATTCATCCGGCCGAGCACATCGGCGCTTCGCTCCGGCATCCGATGGCCGAGCACCTGGACGCGGCCGGAAGTCGGCAGCACCAGCCCCATGATCATGGCGATCGTCGTGGTCTTGCCGGCGCCGTTGCCGCCGAGCAGGCCGGTAATACTGCCCCGCCTGATCCGGAACGAGACATCGTCGACGGCGCGGGTGGTCTTGTACTGCTTGATCAGATGCGCAACGTCGATCGCGGCCTGATCGGCCGCGGGCGACGGGGCGGGCACTGTTTCGCTGTGGTCCATTTGGGCCGTTCATTGAGCCATTGCGGCGGGGAGCGCAAGAAGCCCGTCATGGCCGATTCAGCCAATTTGTGATCGCGCTCCCGCACGGCTAAACTGCTGACATGACCGACGTTGCAGCCTCCGATTTCCGCCATCCCAGTCGCTATGTCCGTCTCGATACGATTCTCCGGCTGCGCTGGCTGGCGGCCCTCGGGCAGCTCACGGCGATCTTCGTTGTCGCGCGGGGGCTGGAATTCGACGTTGCCGTCATTCCCTGCGTCGCCATCGTCGGCGTATCCGCACTGCTCAATCTCGCGCTGCAGATCGCCTTCAACCCGATGCAGCGGCTGGACCCGGTCTATGCGGCGGGCCTGCTCGCGCTCAACATCGTCGAACTCGCCGCACTCCTGTTCCTCACGGGCGGCCTGCAGAACCCGTTCTCGTTCCTGTTTCTTGCCCCGGTTTTGATCTCGGCGACGGTGCTGCCGATCCGGATGACGGTCGCGATCGGCCTGCTCGCGGTCGCCTGCGCCTCGGCGCTGGTGTTCTTCCATCTGCCGCTGCCGTGGGACAGTGACGACCCGCTGGTGCTGCCGCCGATCTACCTGTTCGGTGTCTGGCTCTCGATCGTGCTCGCGATCGGCGTCACCAGTCTCTATGCGTTCCAGGCCACCGAGGAGGCGCGCAAGCTTTCCGATGCGCTGGCTGCGACCGAACTGGTGCTGACGCGCGAGCAGCATCTGACCCAGATCGACGGCCTTGCCGCCGCCGCCGCGCACGAGCTCGGCACACCGCTGTCGACGATCTTCCTTATTTCGCGTGAGCTGGAGAAAACGGTCGACGGTAACGAGCAACTCGCCGCCGACCTCAAGACGCTGCGCGAGCAGGCGCAACGTTGCCGCGACATCCTGGCCAAGATTACCCAGCTCTCCGCCTCCGGCGCTCCGTTCGACCGCATGCCGCTGTCGACGCTGATCGAGGAAACGGTGGCGCCACATCGCGATTTTGGCGTCGAGATCAAGGTGCGGCTTGCTGTCGCAGCCACGCGCGAACCGGCGGCCGCACGGAACCCCGCAATCCTTTACGGCGTCGGCAACATCCTCGAAAACGCCGTCGATTTCGCCCGGACGACCGTGGAGGTTAACGCGTGGTGGAATGCGGATACCGTCGAAATCGTCATCTCCGACGACGGGCCCGGCATCGCACCCCACATCCTCCGGCGTATCGGCGAGCCTTATTTGTCGCGGCGGCGCGGCACGGATGAAGCCCACAGCGCGCGCGCTGGGCTCGGGCTTGGCGTCTTCATCGCCCGAACCCTGCTGGAGCGAACCGGCGCCAAGGTTTCGTTTACCAACCGCACCTTTCCCGATCACGGCGCCGTGGTGCAGATCGTTTGGCCCCGGGTCCGTTTCGAAGGCGAGGAAAGTCTCGCCCTGCCAGCGCATTAGAAGGTTCCCGGACACGGGGGAAAGCGGCCATCGACTTTAGGCGGCTTGGCAGAGCCATGCTACAACGCCATATCCTATGTATCCGCAACCAGGGGATACCCGACCTTGAACGCCATCACCGAACTGAACGATCACGCCGACCGCTCGCTCCTGATCGTCGAGGATGACAAGCCATTTCTGGAGCGCCTGTCGCGCGCGATGGAAACCCGCGGCTTCGCCGTGACTTCATGCGATACCGTATCCGACGGGCTCGCCCAGATCGGCAAATCCGCGCCGGCATTCGCCGTCGTCGATCTACGGCTCGGCGACGGCAACGGGCTGGACGTGGTTTCGGCGCTGAAGCGCAAGCGCCCCGAGGCGCGCGCGATCGTGCTGACCGGCTATGGCAACATCGCGACCGCCGTCACAGCCGTGAAGATGGGCGCGGTGGACTATCTCTCGAAGCCTGCCGATGCCGACGACGTGGTCGCGGCCTTGCTTGCCAGCGGCACCGAGAAATCCGAGCTGCCGTCGAACCCGATGTCAGCGGATCGCGTGCGGTGGGAACACATCCAGCGCATCTACGAGATGTGCAACCGCAACGTCTCCGAAACCGCGCGGCGGCTCAACATGCACCGCCGTACGCTGCAACGCATCCTGGCCAAGCGCGCGCCCCGGTAGTTTTTCGTAGATGGGGTAACGGGCCGTCTCTCAAAACTCGCCGTGCCCCTGCGGGTCGACCAGCCGGTTGATCCGCAGCGCGGCCGCCATTGCAAACCGTACCGTCATCGATTTGCGCGTTGCCGCCGGCAGGCGATGCTCGGGCGCTTCGCAATGCAGATGCGCGCCGTAGGCATCGGCGATGATCAGGCCGGTGTCTTCGGGGAAAATCCCGCAGGGCAGATCCTGCGTGAAGGCAAAGAACAGCCGGTCGCAATGCATCCGGTAATCCTGCCACTTCTGGTCGGCGCGCAAATCTTCCAACGATGATTTGATCTCGACGATCCAGATCTCGCCGCGTTCGTTCAGCGCTACCAGATCGGCGCGCCGTCCCGACGGCAACGGCAATTCGCTGATGCAGGAAAAGCCCAGCGATCGCAACAGCCGCGCAGTGCCGCGCGCGATCGCCAGCGCCGTCTCCGACTGACGGCGGTCCAATGGCGGCACGAGACCGATCTGGCGGGCGGGTGATTCCATGGTCGTGAACCCTATCCGATTTCACTGCGACCACCCAGCAGCGATGCCAAGTCCGGCGTAAAGCCGGCCATAAATTTGTCCGTAACCCGCCGATTTTTGGACCTCTGCGCACCGCGAAGCCAAAGGGACCCTGAGAGGGAACCTTGCTTCCGAGGGACAGGACACTGGAGGAGATCCACGATGCCACGTATCGCACCATCCGCTTTTGCCCTCGCCCTCACCGCCCTGTTGCCGTGCGCCGGCCTCTCGTCCGCCATCGCAAAGCCCGCCGTCGAAGTCGCGTTCGTGCTGGACACCACGGGCTCGATGGGCGGCCTGCTGGAAGGCGCCAAGCGCAAGATCTGGTCGATCGCCACGGCAATCGTCGATTCCAATCCCGACGCTGACATCCGCATGGGCCTCGTCGCCTATCGCGACGTCGGCGACGATTACGTGACCAGAAAGGTCGAACTCACCGCCGACATCCAGGACCTCTACGCGAGACTCCTGGAACTGAAGGCGCGCGGTGGCGGCGACTGGCCGGAGAGCGTCAACGAGGCGCTCGACGTTGCCGTCAACAGGCTGCAGTGGAACGCGAGCGTCGATACGAGGCGGATCGTGTTCCTGGTCGGCGATGCGCCGCCGCACATGGATTATGCGCAGGACACAAAATATTCCGTGACGCTGTCGGTGGCGAAGCAAAAGGACATCATCATCAACGCGGTGCTGGCCGGCAACGCCCGCGATACCGAGCGGGTGTGGCGCGACATCGCCCAGAATGGCAACGGCCGCTTCATTCCGATCCCGCAGGATGGCGGCCAGGTCGTCATCATCGAAACGCCCTACGACGAAGACATCATCATCCTGCAGCGGGAGATCAACGGCACCGTGATCCCGTACGGGCCGAAACAGCTACAGAAGAAGACCGAGGACAAGGCGAGACAATTGTCCGAGGTCGCGGCCGCCGCGCCCGCACAGGCCTCGGAGATGGCGAGCTATCTCAACAAACGGTCGAAGGCGACGTCCGAGGCCGTCACCGGCGGCGGCGATCTCGTCGCCGACGTCGCTACCGGCCGCAGCCGCGTTTCCACCATCAAGGAAGAGGACCTGCCCGACAATCTGCGCGCAATGAAGCCCGAGCAGCGCGCCGAGGAAGTCGACAGGCAGATGAGCCAGCGCAAGGCGCTCAATGAGAAGCTCGCAGCCCTTGTGGCGAAGCGCGACAAATACGTCGCCGAGCAGCGCAGCAAGGCGCCGCCGAAGGCGTCATCGTTCGACCGCGTCGTCGAGGACACGCTGAAGGCGCAGATCAAACGGTAGGTTCGCGGGCGCGTCATTACGGGGCGCGAAGCGAACTATGCTGCGCAATTGCGCACCTGAGAATCTCGAGATTCCGGGTTCGATGCTTCGCATCGCCCCGGAACGACGGCCTATCTGACGGCCCCTTCCGCTCAAACGTGCCTGCCCACGGCCATCTGGTAGATCGTCATGATCACCTCGAACAGGATCAGCAGCACGATGATCACTTCGAGCCGCAGCGAGCGCCGTGTGTCGATGATATCGGTCAGCACCTGCGCGGTCTCGGCGATCACGGCGAGCTTGCCGTTGAGCGATTCCGCGCGCTCCTTCAGTTCGTACTCGTCCTCCAGCCGCGCATACAGCCGCTCGAGTTCCGGCTTGTCCCAGAGAATGTCCGGCTTTTCCGAGACTGCGACGGGTCCGGTTACCCGGTGACGCACCGACAGTGCGTTGCCGATGTGCTTGAGGATCGACCCGCGGCCACCGCTGATCCTCCCGCTCTGCGCCAGCTCCCGCGCAAGCGGCTCGGTGGTGTCGAATACGGTAGCCACCTCGCGCTCGTGCCGGGCAAGGACGACGCTCTTGGCCAGCACTTCCGCGACCAGGATCAGCCGCTCCGGCGAGAAGCTTTGCAGGCAGATCGGACCGCCCGGCGCGATCGGCTCGTCCTTCTCGCCGGACAGTTCGATGACGGCAATTTCCTCATCGCGCCGCTCGAACGGCCCGGTCATGCGCGATTGCAGGCCGCGCAGGAAGTCGTCCTCTCCGACGGCGTTGAGGCCGATGAGAACGACGACGCCGTAGCGAAACAGCACAGCCACGCCTTCTTCGTTGACGCGAAACGTCAGTGGCGTCGTTGCCAGCACATCGCCGCGCTCGAGGCCCGACGTATTGAGCCGATCGCTGACGGAAAACGCCCGGACGGTCGTCCGGGTGCCGCCAAGCAGCGATTTGGAGGCCTGGTTCATCAACTGCTCATCCCGGCCGAACTCGCCATCTCACCGATGCATTTCCGGCTTTCGCCACTAGATATTGTCCGCGCAACCCTAGCATGGACCGGAACCGCGCAGATATCCGTTCCCGGCCCTGTTGACCCCTTTTCAAGCTGCAATATGGTGCCAGCCCATGGATGACAAAACCGAGACCCAGCCCGAGACCCAGGCAAAGGCCGGCGCGATGATCGTGCCGGTGACGCTGTTCGAGCAGAACTGCACCATCATCTGGCACGAGCCCTCCAAGAAGGCCGTCGTGATCGACCCCGGCGGGGACGTTCCCAAAATCCTGGAAGCGATCGAGCAGACCGGCGTCACGGTCGAAAAGATCTGGCTGACGCACGGTCATATCGACCATGTCGGCGGCGCGGCCGAGTTGCGCGACGCGCTGCAGGTGAAGATCGAAGGCCCGCATATCGCCGACAAGTACCTGCTCGAAAACGTCGTCAGCAGCGGCGAGCGCTTCGGCATGACCGGAGTGCGCAATTTCGGGCCCGACCGCTGGCTCGACGAAGGCGATCAGGTTTCGATCGGCGACCTCACCTTCGACATCCTGCACTGCCCCGGCCATTCGCCGGGCAGCGTGGTGTTCTTCAACAGGGAATTGCGCTTCGCCCATGTCGGCGACGTGCTGTTCAACGGCTCGGTCGGCCGTACCGACCTGCCCGGCGGCAGCCACGCCACGCTGATCAACTCGATCAAGGAAAAGCTGCTGCCGCTCGGCGACGATGTCGGCTTCATCTGCGGCCATGGCGCCGGCTCCAGCATCGGCCAGGAGCGGATGACCAATCCGTTCATCACCGGCGAGATGTAACTCAGGAACAAATCAATCGTTGACGCGAGTCGCATCGAGCACGGCCTCGAGCAGTGTATTCGCGTCCACTTCGTCGGGCAGCGACGCCAGCGTGTGCCGCAGCCGGCCGTCGAGCAGCAGCATCGCGAATCCATGCACCAGCGCCCACGATGCCGTGGCGCGGGCTGCGAGTTGCAGCGGCGCCAGCGGCACGGCCGGCGCGACGGATGTCGTCGCATTCTTCAGGGATTGCCTGGTAGCTTCGATCGCATCGCGAAGGCTGGGCAAGTTCACGTCCAGGCGATCGCCGCGATACATCAAGAGAAACAGGTTGGGATGAGCGCGCGCGAAGGCGACATAGGCCAGGCCCATGGCTTTCATCCGCCGACGGGGATCGGTGCCCGCACCATCCATCGCCCCTGACAGCGCCGCACCGAAACGACGATAGCCGACCGCCGCGAGTTCGCTCAGCAGTCCCTCCAGATCGCCGAAATGATTCTTCGGCGCGGTGTGGGAGACCCCGACCATCCGCGCCACCGCCCGCAGCGTCAGCGCGTCGACCCCCTCCATCTCCAGGATATTCTCCGCAGCGTCCAGCACTGCGGGTTTGAGATCGCCATGGTGATAGGGCCTGGCCTCGGTTTTGGCCCTGAGTGTGGGGGCGGGTTTGACGCGTGGCGCTGGTCTTCGCATGCCCAATATTTACACTGGAAATATTTCGCTTGACCAGCCCGATCGATGCGCCTATTCAATATTTCCAGTGGAAATATTCAACCCTGCCACGATGGCGGGGAGATCGGGCGGAAAATCATGCTGCTGGCATTTGCACCGTTTATTGCCTTCGCCGCGATCGACCGGCTGGTTGGCCCGATGGAAGGAATGCTCGCCGGGTTTGTGGTTTCGGCCGCGCTGCTGATCCGTGACTGGAGCCGGGGACGTGGACCCAAGGTGCTGGAGATCGGGACAGCGGCCTTGTTTGGCGCGCTTGGATGCTACGCGTGGCTTGCAGATCCCGTATGGTCGCTGTGGGGCGTGCGCCTGGTCGTCGATTCCGGTCTGCTGCTGATCGTGCTGGTTTCGATCGTGATCCGGCAACCTTTCACACTGCAATATGCGCGGGAGCGCGTGCCGGCGGACGTGCAGGCATCTGCTGAATTTGTCCGCACCAACTACGTCATTACTGCAGTCTGGGCGCTCGCTTTCGCCGTCATGGTCGCCGCCGATCTGGTGTTGACCTGGATGCCCGAACTGCCGGCGCGCTTCGGCATCATCCCGACCGTGCTGGCACTGGTCGGCGCCTTCAAGTTCACCGCCTATTATCCGGAGCGCCGCCGCGCTGTCGCCCGGTCTGCGGCGTCACTTCGTTAGTGCGGCGTGAGGCGCTGCGATTTCATTTCATAAGTCCCGCGGCCGTCAGCGCCCGGGTGATGGCGGCGCCAACATCGATGCCCCGGCGCTTCGGTTCGCGCGGCACCGGCTCGGTCTGACTAACCGGCTTGTTGGCCCGCGACCACAGCCTGGCGGCGACGTCCAGCGACTGCAGAGATGCCGTGGCAACCGACGGCGTGACTTGCGACGCGGCCAAAGGAGCCGGCGCAGCCGCTTCAACGGCCTGACTGATGCGCTGCGTCAGGCCGAAGAAATTTGCGATGTGGTAGGACGACGAGATTCCGGCTTCGATCAGGAACGCGCCTTCCGCACCATAGGGCTCGTCATTTCCGACCAGTCCGAGCGGCGTGCCGTGGGCCATGTCGGTGATGGTGTAGGACTCGACGACGGTCTCACCATCGGCATTCCACCAGACCTCGCGCTGATGACCATCGACATCCACCGCCGACATCGGCGCAGACGGCAGGCCGTGAACGTCGAGCCACTGCTTGACGATTTCGTTGGCGTTGCCCGGGTTGACCGTGCGATCGGCGCTGCCGTGCCAGACCGACACTTTCGGCCAGGGCCCCTTGTGCTTGCTGGCCGTGCGCACCAGCCCACCCAATTGATCGGCCGGCCGCGATGTCGACTGCATCATGCCGCCCAGCGCCTCGCGAACATTGCTGGCGATGCCGAACGGCAGGCCGGCGATGATGGCGCCGCCTGCGAATACCTCCGGGTAGACGGCCAGCATCACCGACGTCATGGCGCCCCCGGCGGAAAGCCCGGTGATGTAGATGCGGCCCGCATCGACTTTATGGTCGGCGACCATCCGCGCGATCATCTGCCGGATCGAGGCGGCTTCGCCACGGCCGCGGGCGACATCGCCCGGATTGAACCAGTTGAAGCAGGTGTTGGCGTTGTTGGCGCCCTGCTGTTCCGGCATCAAGAGCGCGAAGCCATAGCGCTTGGCGAGGGTCGACCAGCCGGTGCCGAAATCGTAACCGGCCGCGGTCTGGCCGCAGCCGTGCAGCACGACGACGAGGGCCGGCGCGCGCGGAAGCGCTTCAGGCGCGAACGCGAACATCCTGAGCGCGCCGGGATTGGTGCCAAACCCGTCGATTTCGGCGAGCGGACTGCTGGCCCCGGGCGATGGACTCCGGCCATAGATTCCCAGGCCATTGAACCCGTTCAATCTCGGGAAATGGCGCAGGAATTCGACGTTATTGGCGAGGGACAAATGCGGCTCCGGAGGCGATTGTCGTTAACAACACCCTGAACAGATAATTGTTGCACTGCAAAATAAAAAGACCGTGCACTGTCATTCCCCACAATCAAATTTTGGCGGTTGACGTGAATTTGTCACGCTGTGACCGACGCATCGACGTCCGAAATGCGGCGCAGGGGAGAAATCGACAGCGCAAACAACGCGAACGCTGCGAAGAGAGCATCCGAACCGAGTCGCTTGCCTCGATCGAAATGCCGCGACGATGACAGCGACACAGCAACGTTGGCGGTAAGGCGTACACGCCGAACGTTAACGGCGCCGCGACGAGGGTCGTGGGCACGAACCGTCGGCGCGGGAGAAGGTGATACGCGCTCGCCGTTGCATGCATTGCGTGAATGAAACGGCCATCTCCGCTGCTATCGTGGTTCTGGCGGCACAAATCGGAAATCTGCCGATCGACACCTTCGACGTCACAAGCGATCGGCAAGAATTCAGAATCCGCACGGCTCGTGGCGAGACGTGCTCGAATGCCACGGCATGCTGCCCATCTTTGCGCGACAACCATGCGCGGAGGGCCCGGCTCGAAGCATTGCCTTGCCCTCCCCCACCCCGTACTTTGCGACCTGAGCAATCCCAAAGAACAATAATTCTGGAGAGAAAACCCCATGTCACGCCTGAAGTTCGGCGCCTTTCTCGCCCCCCACCACCCGATCGGTGAGAATCCTCTGCTGCAATTCCGCCGCGACCTCGACTTCGTCGAGCAGATCGACGCGCTTGGCTATGACGAGTTCTGGTGCGGCGAGCATCACTCTTCGGGCTGGGAAATGATCGCCTCGCCGGAAATGTTCCTCGCCGCCGCCGGCGAACGCACCAAGCGTATCAAGCTCGGCACCGGCGTGGTCTCGCTGCCCTATCATCACCCTTACAACGTCGCGCAGCGCATGGTGCAGCTAGACTGGATGACCGGCGGCCGCGCCATCTTCGGTTCCGGCCCCGGCGCACTGGCCTCCGACGCCCACACGCTCGGCATCGACCCGATGACGCAGCGCGACCGCCAGGACGAGGCTATCGCGATCATCCGCCGCCTGTTCAAGGGCGAGCGCGTCACCGCCAGGAGCGACTGGTTCACCATGCAGGACGCCGCGCTGCAGCTATTGCCGCTGCAGGAAGACATGCCGTTCGTGGTGGCCTCGCAGATCTCTCCCTCGGGCATGACGCTCGCCGGCAAATACGGCATCGGCATCATTTCGCTCGGCTCGATGTCGACGCAGGGCCTGATGTCGCTGGGGACGCAGTGGGGCTTTGCCGAGGATGCCGCGAAGAAGGCCGGCACGACGGTCAGCCGTTCCGACTGGCGCGTGCTGCTCTCCTGGCACATCGCCGAGACCCGCGAGCAGGCGGAGCGCGAGGCCGGCCCCGGCCTGATGCGCTGGCACAATGAATATACGGTCCGCACATTGCAGCGGCCGGGCGTCGAGCCGTTCAAGTCGCCTGAAGATGCGGTGGAGAAGACCGCAGGCGGCGAGAATGCCGCCTCCACCATCGGCACGCCGGATGACCTCGTTAAAACCATCAAGAACCTGTTGCAGGTCTCGGGTGGCGTCGGCACCATCGTCGGCTTCGTGCACGACTGGGCCAATCCGGAAAACACCCGCCGAAGCTGGGACATGGTGGCGCGCTACGTGATCCCCGAGATCAACGGCTACATGAGCAAGCTGCGCGAGTCGCAGAAATTCCTGATCGAGAACCGCGCGGTGTTCGAGCGCGCGGGCCAGGCCGTGATGGCCAAGATCATGGAAAACGACAAGGCCGCCGCCGCGCTTGCCCATACCGGTCCCGGCCGGGTTGCGATCCCGACCATCAACGCGCCGGACCTGCAAAAGGAAGCGGCCAAGCGCAAGGCGTGAACTAGACACCCGAACAACAATTGGTGAACGGCGCGGAGCAGTGTTCCGCGCCGTTTTTCGTGGGCGAGACAAAGAGTTGTTTACCGGTCGGGGCTATGCCCAATCCCGCCGCCCAGCCGTATTCTGGCCGCGACAAAGCCACTGGCGCAGTGGATAATATCTGCGATTTCGAGGCTCAACCGGAGCAATGGCCATGTCGATGCAGGGTATCGCCGCCCCCGCCTACAGCTTCACGCCGCCAAAGCGCAATTCGCTGACGCATATTCCCGGCGACGAGGGCTGGCCCTTGATCGGCAAGACGCTGGAAGTGCTCGCCGACCCCAAGGGACAGGTCGAGCGGCAGTCGAAAAAATATGGCCTGGTCTATCGCAGCCATCTGTTCGGCGAGACCAGCCTCGTGCTGCTCGGGCCCGATGCCAACGAGTTGGTGCTGTTCGACCAGGCCAAGCAGTTTTCCTCGACGCTCGGCTGGGGACGGATTCTCGGCTTGCTGTTTCCGCGCGGGCTGATGCTGCTCGATTTCGAAGAGCATCGCCTGCACCGGCGCGCGCTGTCCGTGGCTTTCAAATCCGGCCCGATGAAGTCCTATCTGGGCGAGCTGGACACCGGAATTGCCGCGCGCGTGGCGCAATGGAAGGCGCAGCCGGGACCGATGCTGTTCTATCCCGCGATGAAGCAGTTGACGCTCGATCTTGCGGCGACGTCGTTCCTCGGCGCCGGCATCGGGCCTGAAGTGGACGAAATCACCAATGCTTTTGTCGACATGGTCGCGGCCTCCGTTGCCGTGATTCGAAAGCCCCTGCCCGGCACCGCGATGGCCCGCGGCGTCCGGGGCCGCAAGCGCATCGTCGCCTATTTCTCCGAACAGATTCCGCTGCGCCGCGCCAGGGGCGGCGGCGACGATCTGTTCTCACAGCTTTGCCACGCGACCCACGAGAACGGCGTGTTGCTGTCGACGCAGGACATCGTCGACCACATGAGTTTTCTGATGATGGCGGCGCACGACACGCTGACCTCCTCGCTGACGTCGTTCGTGGGCGAACTCGCAGCCCATCCGGAATGGCAGCAGAAGCTGCGCGACGAGGTCAATGGCATCGGCATCGCCGCCGGCGCGCCCACCAGCTTCGACAATCTGGAAGCGATGAAGCTTGCCGAGATGGCGTTCAAGGAAGCGCTGCGGCTGAAGCCGCCGGTGCCGTCGATGCCGCGGCGCGCGGTCCACGACTTCACCTTCAAGGGCTACGCCGTTCCCGCCGGCGCCATGGTCGGCATCAATCCGCTGTTCACCCATCACATGCCGGACATCTGGCCCGAGCCTGAAAAATTCGATCCGCTGCGCTTCACCGACGAAGCGCAACGCAACCGCCACCGCTTCGCCTGGGTGCCGTATGGCGGCGGCGCACATATGTGCCTGGGTCTGCACTTCGCCTACATGCAGGCAAAATGTTTCGCGCGGCATTTCCTGCAAAATCTCGAAGTGTCGCTGGAGCCGGGCTACAAGCCGGACTGGCAAATGTGGCCGATCCCGAAACCGCGCGACGGATTGCGCGTGGTACTGAAGCCGGTCTAGTCGTCATTGCCGGGCTTGTGACCCGGCAATCCATCTCGCTTCGATCAATGACTCCGTTTGATGGATGCGCGGGTCAAGCCCGCGCATGACGAGTTCACTAATCCACGAATGTCGTCAACTGCGCGCCCTCGTCCGCCACGAACACCGCGATCAGTTCCGCAGGCTCGGTGTTGCTGGCGTTGGCCGAGACCAGGTGCACGGCGCCGGGCGGTTCGAAGAACGACTGGCCCACCTTGAAGGTTTCGACCGGACCGCCGGCGAGCTGCGAACGGATTTCACCCTTGGTGATGTAGGCAGTGACGGAGCCGGCATGGCGGTGGGCGCGGGTAAAACCGCCGGGACCATAGAACACGCGCACGATGGTCACGCGCTTGCCCGGCACATTCGGCAGCGCGTGCGAGCTGATCGGCTCGACGACGTCCTGTGTCGAACCGGACGAGGCGCTGCTGGCGCAGAGCGGCTCGATCACCGCCGAGATCGCGTCCATGGTCGATGGCAGCGCCTTGCCGATGACGAAGGCGCAGGCGAGACCTGCGATCACGGCGAGGTAGAAGGGGCGGCCTTCGGTTAGCGGCGAAAGGCGGAATGTGGCGGACATTTGCGTCTCTCCCTTTTGCCTCCGTCATTCCGGGACGCGAAGCGAACCCGGAATGACAAACCACTTACCCCGCGCCCTGATCGAATGCCTTGCGCATCGTGACGTAGCCCTGCTGCTGCTGGCTCCAGTTGCGGCCGCCGGTCATCGCGCCGTCCACCACCAGGTCGTGGCCGTTGACGAAGGAGGACTCGTCGCTGGCCAGAAACACCGCGGCGTGGGCGATATCCTCCGGTAGACCGGCGCGGGGGATCGGCTGCGCGGCCTTGAAGGCTTCGCGCATCACGGCCGGCGTCTTTTCGGCGTCCTCCACCGACAGGCCGAGCGCCTTGCCGAAGATGCCGGTCGCGATGGCGCCTGGCGAAATCGAGTTGACGCGAATGTTGGATTCGCCGAGTTCCATCGCGACGCATTTGGTGAGATGGATAACGGCCGCCTTTGCCGCGCCATAGACCATCGACGACGAAAAGCCCGCCAGCCGGCCGGCAATGCTGCCATTGTTGATGATGCTGCCGGAACCCTGTTTCCGCATATGAGGCGCCGCATGTTTCATGCCGAGCATCACGCTGCGCACGAGCGTCGCCATCGCGGCATCGAACTTCTCGACCTCGAGGCCCTCGATGCCGCCGGTCTGCGCCGGCCCGCCGGCGTTGTTGAACAGGCAATCGATGCGGCCGAATTTTTCGACCGCAAGCGCGATCAGCGCCTGCATCTGCGCTTCCTCGGTGACATCGGTCTGGCGAAAGACGCAATTGGCGCCGAGTTTTTTGGCCAGCGCCTCGCCTTCCGGCACGCGGCGTCCGGCGACGACGATTTTAGCGCCCTCGGCCACGAATTTCTCGGCGGTGTGCAGCCCGATGCCGCTGGTCGCGCCCGTAATGACCGCAACCTTGCCGTCCAGCCGTCCCATTTGCCGTCCCCCCTGTCGATACTGTTGGATTCAATATTCCCGCCCTCCGCCGCCAACGCAAGCGAGCTTGTTCCATTCCAATCGGGTCATCGATCCGCCGGATCGCCTCCGTTCACGGTGAAATCCCGGAATTCCCCCATACTTGGCCTTATTTTGGATTCGCGGATCACGTGAAGTGACGAAACCGATGAAGAATTTGATCGACGAGTTCCGGCATGGCTGGCAGGGAATTTCCCAACCTTCGCCGCTTTTCAGCACCGGGTTCGCGGTGGGCTGTCTTGCCCTGGCGACCCTGGCGCGGTGGGGGTTGGCCCAGCTCCGGCCTGACGTGTTCTTCACGCCGTATTTCCCGGCGGTATTCTTCGCTACCGCCGTCGGCGGATCCCGGATCGGAATTGCAACCGCGATTGCGGGGGGCGCGCTCGGCATCGCCGTCAATTTTGGCAGTGAACTTGCCGACCCTGCGCGATTTGCCCTGTTGCTGATTTTCTGGGTGGTATGCGGCCTCACCATCTGGGGGGTCGAGCACTACCGAACGATCGTCCGGCAACAGCGGGAGATCTCCAGGCGCCTGATCCGCGAGGAGGAGTACCGCAAGCTGCTGGTCGACGAGTTGCAGCACCGGCTGAAAAACAAGACTTCGACGATACATGCCGTGCTGCATCAGGTCCTCCATGACCAGCCGCAGGTCTGGGGCACGATCGACCACCGGATCCGCGCGCTGTCGGCGACCGACGACCTGGTCGCGCGGATGGATGGCGCCGGCTGCGATATCAAGGACATGCTGCGTTCGGAGCTTGGGCCCTACGGTCACGTCCGGTTCAACCTGAACGGCGACCAGCTGTTTCTTCCGGCCAAGCTCGCGGTCAGTCTCGCGCTGATTTTCCACGAGCTGGCGACCAATGCCGGAAAGTACGGCGCGTTTTCCTCCGCCCGCGGACTGCTGCAGGTGTCCTGGACGGTGTCGGATGGCCGCCTCAACGTCACCTGGGACGAAACCGAAGGGCCCGCCGTCGAGAATGTCGGACCCGCTGGCTTCGGCACCAAGCTGCTGGAATCGGCGCTCCGCGCATTCGACGGCAAGACCGACGTTCGCTTCCTCAAAACCGGCGTCCACTGCACGATGCATTGCCGAATCCCGGCAAGTTGAGCCTGCCTGCAACTTTCGTCCAACACCGTACCGCAACCACGACCGCTGCCGCGAACCGCGGGGCCTCTTCGTTGACACTCTGTTAATGACGATCGCGCCGATCGCCCCTCGGGTGTGGCGCTCATAGGAATGTCACGGCTTTTCGGAGTTCCACTTAACCAAACCTACAAGGGACTTTGCCAGACTTCGCGGCCATGTACCGTTCTCAAAAAAATGATTTTCAGGCGGCGGCGACGCCGGCCGCCGATAAAGACGCTTTCGATTCCGAATTGAGCATCCTGCGGGATGTATTGAGATTGCTTCCGACCGGGGTAACGGTTCAGGACGAGCAAGGCGAATTCCTGCTGGTGAACGAGGCCGCCGCCGCGCTGCTGCAGAAGGCCGCCGCCGCGCCGGCGGCTTCGCAATTGAGCGAGCGCCAGGACACCTGCCTTGAACTGCTGCGTACCGGCAGCTCTGCCGTGCTGGAAGAGGCTGTCAACGATGGGCCGGCGAAGCAGGTTTTCCTGACCTCGCACCGCCCGGTCCGGATCGCCGAACGCAAGCTCTTGATCTCGACTTCCGCCGACATCACCGAGCAGAAGGCGCTCGAAGACAACTTGTTCCGGTCTTCCTACTATGACGAACTGACCGGCCTGCCGACACGGCGCGTGATCGAACACCGCGTCAACAAGCTGCTGAAGCGGGAAGGGGTGCAGGGTCGTTTCGCATTGGCCTTTCTGGACGTCGACAATTTCAAGCACATCAACGACTATTACGGCCATTCTGTCGGCGACGCCTTGCTGGTGGAGATGGCCAAGCGGCTCGGCCTCGATCTGCGCGAATCCGACATCCTCTCGCGGATCAGCGGCGACGAATTCATGCTGCTGCTGAATCCGATCCAGAACGAGACCGAAGTCGAGGATTTCATCCACTTCATCCTGCAGCGGCTGAAGGCGCCGTTCTTCATCGACGAGTCGGAGATATTCGCCTCCACCTCGATCGGCGTCAGCCTCTATCCGGACCATGGCCGCACCTATGACGTGCTGCGGCAGAACGCCGACATCGCCATGTACCGCGTCAAGAACGGCAGCAAGGGCGCCGCGGTGTTCTTCGACACAAGCATGGAGCGCGAGGCGCTGGCGCGGATGAAGATCGAGCAGTCGTTGCGGCTCGCCATCCTGGAGAAGCGCTTCTGCTGCGCCTTCCAGGCCAAGGTCGACATCCGGACCAAGGAGGTCAAGGGCATCGAGGCGCTGGTGCGCCTGCGCGACGACGACGGCGTGATCCAGGCTCCCGGCACCTTCATCAATCTCGCCACCGAGCTCGGGCTGATCGACGAGTTGACCCATCTAGTGCTGGCGGAGATCGTCAAGTCGATCGACCCGATCAACGAGAATTTCGGCGCCGACACCACGATCAGCATCAACGTCGCGGCCAAGCAGGCGGGCAATCCCGAATTCATGCGATCGTTCGCGCAGGCGCTCGAGGCCACGGGATTTCCGAAGCGGTTCATGATCGAGGTGACCGAGGACGCCTTCGTCACCAAGACGCATTTCCAGGACGAGATCCTGCCGATCTTCCGCAAGCTCGGCATCGGAATCTCGATCGACGATTTCGGGATCGGCTATTCATCGCTGTCGGCACTGGCCGACATCACCGCCGATGAAATCAAGATCGACCGCTCCTTCATCACCGACATCCATCAGCGCCCGCGCAGCCAGGGCATCCTGCGGGCGATCGAGTCGCTGAGCGAAGCACTGGGCATGACCGTGATCGCCGAGGGCGTCGAGACCTACGAGGAGCTGGCGTATCTGCAGGCAGCGACCAAGATCCGCTACGCGCAGGGCTTCTACTTCTCCCGGCCGATTTTCCTGGAAGACCTCAAGCCGACGAGCCCGCGCGCCAGCGAAGCGCGCGCCGGCCTAGCCAGCCGCCCGACACCGGAAGGCCGCCCGGCCTATTCGCGGAGCGGCGGCTATCGGCGTTGATGTGATCGCACGGCTGAAGATTTCCGGCGTCGCCTCCGAGAAGGGTTTCCGGGATCGCATCGGCGGCAAGCCGGCTTCGGCCTGACGCTAGGCCGCCCAGCGGCCGCGATTGTTCTCCGCGAGGATCGGGCGGATCAGCCGGCCGAAACGCTCGGCCTCCTCGTCATGCAGGTATCCGGACAGGCAGAACGAATGGCAGCCGGCATCGATGAATTGCTGCAGCGTGTCGGCGCATTGCGCGGGGTTGCCGACGACGGCGATGCCGGCGCCCGGGCGCACCTTGGTGATCCCTGTCCATAGATGCGGCAGCAGCAGATCGCCATGTTCGCGGGCGAGCTGCTGCACACGCATGTTGGCTTCCGACTTGTTGTAGAGCGTCTTCATCTCCTGCTTCTGCCGCTCGGTGGCGTGACGCACCAATTGGTCGGCGGCCTCCCAGGCGTCCGCCTCGTTCTCACGGCAGATCACCTGCAGCCGCATGCCGAAACCGATGTCGTTTTCACGATCGTGCGCCCGCGCCATCTGCCTGATCTCGGCGATATTGGATGCGATCCTTTCCGGCAGGTCACCCCAGAACAGATGCACGTCGGAATGTTTCGCCGACAATTCCCAAGCCTGTCGCGAACCGCCGCCGAGATAGAATTTTGGAAACGGTTGCTGCAGCGGGCGCGGCCGGATATGCGCGCCCGCAAGCGTGTGAAACTTGCCTTCGAAATTCACCGGCCCCCGCGTCATCCACAGCGCCTTGAGGATCGAGACTTCCTCCTCCATCAGCGCGTAGCGCTCCTCCTTCGGATAGCGCACGCCCTCGCCTTCGACCTCGCTCTCGTTCTGGCCGGCGATCAGGTTGATGCAGATGCGCCCGCCCGACATCTGGTCGAAGGTCGAGATCATCTTGGCGAGCAGCACTGGATTGATGTAGCCGGGCCGCGCCGCGATCAGCGGCTTGATGTGAGAGGAGCGCGCCGCCATGAACGCGCCTGATATCCACGCCTCCCAGCATGTCGAGCCGACGGGGATCAGGAGATATTCAAAGCCGGCCTGTTCCGCCGCCTGCACCACGCGGTCGCATAATTCGGGAGAGCCCGGGATCTGCGCCTCCATCAGGCCGTAGGCCGTGGTGTCGCCGTGCGTGGGCAGGTACCAGCCGAACTCGAGCGGACGCATGAGGGCCTCATCCTTTGGCGCACTTGCTGGCGCGTTTGTTGCTTGATCGGCGTCAACGCCGTGTAGTGGAAGCAGTCTAGCGTCAGAACGGCCTGCCGCAATCGGGTTGAACCGCAGCGACAGCAACACTATTTCGGTTTCATTCGCGCTTGCGCCAAGGTGGAGATATCAGCCATGTCCCCGGTCTCGTTGCTTCTCAATATCATCTGGATCGTGCTTGGCGGCGCGTGGATGGCGTTCGGCTGGCTGATCGCCGCTGTCATCATGGCGATTACGATCGTCGGCATTCCCTGGGCGCGGGCCGCATTCAATATCGCGGCCTACACATTGTTCCCGTTCGGCTTCACGGCTGTGTCGCGCGACGCCTATACCGGGCAGGAAGATGTCGGCACCGGGCCGCTCGGGCTGATCGGCAACATCATCTGGCTGGTGCTGGCGGGATGGTGGCTGGCGCTCGGGCATGTGATCACGGCGGTGCTGCTGGCGGTGACCATCATCGGGATTCCCTTCGCCTGGGCGCACCTCAAGCTCGCCGGAATCGCGCTGTGGCCGATCGGCAAAGTCATCGTCCCGGCGTAGCGAACGCCGGAACTCCTGTCGCTTCGCTACGAAGCCGCCTGCTCGGCCGGCGGCTTCAGCCGCTCGAACTCGGCGTCGCTGATCTCGGTCTGGGCCACCAGCACGCTGCAGCGCAGGCGCTTGACCAGATAGCTGCCGATCGAACCGAACCAGCGCGCCAGCGTCCCCTGCGGGCGGTGACCTACGACGACGAGATGCGCGCCGATTTCCTCGGCGACCTCGGCGATCTTTTGCCCGGCATCCCCGACCTCGAGGCGCGCGGTCGGCGTAAAGCCCACCGCCTTCAGCCGTTCGCAGCCTTCGTTCAGGATGGCCTTGTAGTCCTCGGTTTGCAGTTCGATCGGGATCGTAAGCCCGGCCTCCGGCGTCATGATCGAGGAGACCTCGACGACGGCCAACAAAAACACTTCGGCCTGGCAGAGCTGTGCGAGCTTTGCGCCTTCCCGCAACGCGCGCCGCCCCTCGACCGACCCGTCATAGGCGAGAAGAACCTTCTTATACATCGGACGTCCCCATCGATGGTGAGAAGATCAACGCACGAAGGTTAGCACCGATTTGACCGAGTGGATCAGAATTTTGATGGCGGGACGGCGGCCGTCCTGCCTACTTTGGTCTGTCATCCCCGGGAGCAAAGCCCTGTCCGGCAGAAGCGCTGGTTGCAGATCAACCGGATCGTGCCTCGCGCGGCAGTCCGGCGAGTTGAGGCGGCCGCTTTGTCGCCGCAGTCCCGGTGGCGAGGATTGCCGCAATGGCCGGATTGCCCTCCGCCTCGAGTACATCGATGGCCGCTCGGGCCCACAAATAGGACGCGTCAAAGATTTCGGTGTGGAGGTCGAAGTCCGTCACGTCGATGCCTTCGGGAACCGGAGGGCGCATCACCGCATCGAACGGCCCCGCCGGCAACGTGTCGTAGCGCTGATGGGCGACGAGGCTGCGCCAAAGCACGTTGACGGCGCTCGGCGCGGCAGGCAGCAGCTTCTTGCGGAACGGCGTCAGCATCGCGGCGATCAGTTCGAACCGGCCGGGCAGCGCGCTATAGTCGACATCGAACATCTCGGCCGCCGGTTCGCCGAAATGCACCACCAGATTGGGGCCGCTCTTCAATTGATGCATCGGCGCCAGCGGCACATTGTCGATCAGGCAGCCATCGACCAGCATCGCGCCCTCGGGCGTGTAGAACGGCGGCAATAATCCAGGGATCGCGCTCGAGGCGCGCACCGCCTGCCAGAGCACCCCGGTCCGGATCAGTTCGAGATTGTGGGTCGACAGGTTGGTCGCGACGGCGGCGAACGGCCGCCAGCAATCCTCGATTCGGCAGTCGGCGCCGTACTGTTCGGCAAGCGAGCGATCGAACGCCTTGTGATCGAGCAGCGAATAGCGCGGCCAGGTCGGCCGGCGCAGGCTGCGGCTCCTGACGAAGATTTCGTGGGTGCCGCGCTCGAGATGTTCGGCCTCCAGGTTTTTCGCAAAGCCGGCCGCCATCGCCGAGCCGACGCTGGTGCCGACAAAGATATCGAACACCGCGCCGCGCTCGCGAAAGGCCTGGTAGATTCCGACATGCGCCGTGCCGAGGCTGCCGCCGCCGGCGGCGACGAACCCGATCGCCCGGCCCGAGAGAAACCGGATCAGGCTCTCGACATCGGCCTGGTCTTCGAGCGCCACATGGTGATGCATGAAGCACGGCAGCCGCGCGAGCCAGGCGGCGGTACCGCTGACCTCGCCGCGCCGCCGGTCGTGAATACGCACGAGCCTGCGCGCCGATGCGGGATGCACCTCGCAGGCGAACGCCTCGATCTCGGTCAATGCGCCCGCAGGCGCATCGCCGCGGCAGGCGAACACGACCATATCGGCCTGGCGGATCGCCTTGCGCGCCCATACCGATGCTTCGCGGCCCCCCATGTAGACCACCAGCGGCGAGACATGTTCGAGATTGTTGAGCCATTCGGTGACTTCGGACGCGTCGAGTTCGCGCCGCGGAAACATCGCGCGCAGGCGCGCCAGATCGACGATCTCGGCGCCGGCTGCCGCCAGCCCTTCGCGCATCCGGGATTCGAACGCCGCCGGCAATGGCTCGGATCCGCCATCGATCAGCGCCACCGTTCGTGCCCTCGGCGACGCCCTGACCGGGATCAGGCGCGCGGTTTCCTTGGCGAAGCGCCGCGCCAGTGCCGCCATCAGCGCCTCGACGACGGCGGGCGCTTCCTCGGCGAGCTTCTGGTAGGCGGCCCGCGTCAGCACCAGCACGCTGGTATCGCGAATGGCAATGACATCAGCCGTGCGCGGGATATTTGCAAAGAACCCGATCTCGCCGACCAGTTCGCCGGCGCGAAGCTCGGCGAGCGCCTCGAGTTCGCCGGCCCGGCGCACCGCGAGCGCGCCATGCAGCACCATGAACAATGCGTTCGAGGGTCCGCCCTGCGCGACCAGCATTTCCCCGCGCACGAGATCCTGACGGACCATGGCGTTAAAGGTCTTGAGCCGCTGCTCCGAACTCAGCGTTCGCAGCAGCGCGAAATCTTCCAGCACGTTTCCCCACCCAAGTGTCGCGCTCGGTCCACTCATGGCGGTACCCAGTCGATTATAAGGTGCCGATGTTAGCGCCGGGCGGACGGCGCGGCGAGCTATATAAGGGACGATGGGCCAGCCCGCGCCTCTGAAGGTAAAGCGAGTCCGCCGCGGTGCAGGACGCATCTCGCAGATGCGGGGCAAAACGAACCCTGCGGGCTGCGATTCAGGCCTCCTCCCGCCCAGGCCCGTGCGGCGCGCTTGCGGTATATCGGCCTTGCGACGGCAGGGGAGCCCCGCAACCGAGCCTTTGCAGCGCCGAACTGCCCGTTGCCGTCGCCGGACCAATCAGCTAAATGAACCCCCGTTGCACCCGTAGCTCAGCTGGATAGAGCGTTGCCCTCCGAAGGCTCGTGTCAACCCAGTATGTGTGGAAAGGGAGATTGAAAGAGGCCTAGAAGACAAGGACTTGCGAGATTGTTGCCCGTCGCTTCACACGCGCGAGAAATTCGCGTAAGCACTGCGTAAGCACTAGGCACCCGTAGCTCAGCTGGATAGAGCGTCGCCCTCCGAAGGCGAAGGCCACACGTTCGAATCGTGTCGGGTGCGCCATTTACACCAGAGCACGCCATCGCGACTTATGGGCTGCCTTTCCACGCTGCCGCGTAGCCACTCTGATTTGCGAATCCGAAGAATCCACACGAAGGTGGACGTCGACCCTGAAGCCGACATCAATTGGATGCGGCTTGCCCCAAATCCCTGCCGGCACTTCAAACAAAATCCGTAGCCCACACCCGAGCGCGGACAGATTCGCGATGAGCACCTGATATTGCGCTCGCTTCGCATCAAGCGATCGGCCAGCGAACACTACGATCTCAATCCGGGAGTCGTGCTCCGATCTACCAGCAGGAACAATCCTGGCGCCCGCTTCATAGGTGTTTATGACTACATCGCGGTCGTAGCCAAGTGTCTTTGGCGCGAAGCGGAGAGCGACTATAGCCGTTACCTCCGTGCCGTCCTTTCGACGCGCGGGCGAGAAAGGATATTGACCATGAAGGAGCTATGGGCATCAACCCCGATCGGCGCAGTTAATAAGTTCAAATCGCGGAGGCGCAACCACCGATACCGACATTCGCTGGCGGTGGTGATTTGAGGTTCGGATCGTGTCGAGTGCGCCAATTGAATCAATAAGTTATTCAGAACGTCAACATAGTGGCTATTCTTGAGTGTTCGAGCCCATAAAACTATAAAACTGGGATTCTAGTTGTAATGCGTTCGACCTTGCGGTATATAGGAGCATGGATCGCAAGCTCGCCGCGCGCTGCCTGGCCGAATTAGGCAATATGACCCGGCTAGACATTTATCGGCTCCTGGTTCGGGCCGGACCGCCCGGCCTCAACATCACCGACATCCAAACCCGTCTCGATGTACCGGCCTCCACGCTCGCCTTTCATCTGCGCGGACTGGTCGGCGCAGGCCTCGTCGCGCAGGAAAAAATCGGGCGTACGGTGATCTGCCGCGCGCAATACCATCGGATAGACGCGGTCATCGAGTTCTTGCGCGAGCATTGCTGCGAAGGATTTGAGAGTGACGTGGGCCCGGCGGCGATACGCCGGGCGGGTTGATCCCTTGCGAAGGGTACGCCCGGGATCTTCGCCTATCCACTATGGCTGGATCATATTGGGCGCGGGCACCTTCGGCTCGTTCATGACGCTGCCCGGCCAGACGGCCGGCGTCTCGGTCTTCTTCGATCTCATCACTGCCGATCTTGGCATTTCGCGCACTTCGGCCTCGATCGCTTATGCAGTCGGAACGCTCGCAGGGATTCTGCCGGCCCCTGTCATCGGACGCTGGATCGACCGGCGTGGGCCGCGCCTGACGGCGACCATCATCGCCGCTGGGCTGGTTTTGGCTTGCGCGTTCATGGCGACCGTTCAATCCACAATGACGCTGCTTGTCGGCTTCGCGCTGCTGCGTGGCGCTGCCATTGGTGGCCTTAGCCTCGTCAGTCAACAGGTCGTCAATCTGTGGTTTGTGCGGCGGCGCGGGATTGCCGCTGCGGCGGCGAGCCTGGGACTCGCGGCCGGCGCCATGATCTTCCCGATGCTGATCGACGCTCTCATCGCGCTCTACGGCTGGCGAGGCGCCTACCTCGCCCTTGCCGGACTGGTCGCAGTTACCATTCTGCCGGTTGCCGCTGCGCTGTTTCGCGATCGGCCGGAAAAATTCGGCCTCAGCACGGACGCCGGGCTGCCACCGGCCGCAGAAGAACTACGGGAGGAGCCTTCGTTTACGCGCGAGCAAGCACTCCGCACCGGCGTGTTCTGGCTGCTGTGCGCGGCCGGCTTTCTGACCAATGCTATCGGCACCGCCCTCTTGCTCAATCACTTCTCAATCATGCGGACGGCCGGGATCGCACAGGGCGACGCCCTGCTATTGCTGTCGCTTCTTGCCGGCGTTCAGGCTTTTGCTACGCTCGGCACCGGATTTCTGGTAGATCGTTATGAACCCCGGCATCTGGTCCCGCTTGCGATGTTGATGCTCGCGCTGGCGTCAGCTCTTCCGGCGTTTGGTAGCGGAATCGCCATCACCGTGCTGTACGCGCTGAGTCTGGGTGGGGCTTACGGGTCGCAGCAAGCGATCAACGCTGCCGGCTACGCGCAGTATTTCGGCCGCGACCATCTTGGCGCGATCAGGGGGGCGTCATTCGTCTTCGGCATTGCCGGCGCGGCATTCGGGCCGCTGCCTTTCTCGGCAAGCGTCGATTGGACGGGGAGCTATGCCGCTGTCCTGACTGGTTGCTGTCTGCTTTGCATTGTATGTGGCGCTGTAGCATTTGCCGTCAAACGACCTTCCTCGTCGGCGGAGTCGATGGTCAATTGCAAGACGGAAGTCACACCGTGACAGGCGGAGAAACCACCATCGTGGCGGGCATCGAAATTCCTTCGACCGATCCCGTGTTTCTGGTGGTGGTTCTCGGAGTGCATATCCCCTTTGGCATCGCGTGTGTTGCGATCGGCGCAATCGCGATGCTGAGCGAGAAGCGTCGCGGGCGCCATTCGAACTTTGGAACGATCTATTTCTGGTGTCTGCTGGCGCTCGTTTCGTCCGCGACGTTCCTGTCGCTTATGCGCTGGGACGAAAACTATCACTTGTTCATTCTCGGAGCGATGTCGTGCGCTTGCGCCTGGGGCGGGCGCGCAGCGCTTCGGCAGCGTTGGGCGTACTGGGTCCGGCTCCATATCGCGGGGATGGGCCTGTCGTACGTCCTGATGATTATTGCTTTCTACGTCGATAATGGAAAGCAACTGCCGCTCTGGAAAGAACTGCCACATTTCATGTACTGGCTGATACCTATAGCCGTCGGGATACCGCTCATCGTTCGCGCGCTCCTGTGGCCGCCGTTGGCGCGCGGGCGGGATTTCCTGACGCGGTAGGATGCGATGGCGCGAAACGCTGGTCGAAGAGAGAGAACGGGTCAGATTCTGGGCGCCGACGAGGTAACCAATCTCTTGGCATTCGGAATCCGGCACAATTTAACCTCGAGGGATTTGCAGACGACCATGTTTGCTTCCGACTGGCGCGTCAGACATCGGACACACGCTCTAGCTTTGCCGACCGGCATCCAGATTATCGAGCACCGGGCAGTCGGGGGTGGCACCGTCAGAGCATTGCGCGACCGTCTCCGCCAAGATGGTTTCAAGCTTGACGAGGTCGGAGAGTTTCTTACGAACGTTCGCCAGATGCGCGCTCGCGATCTTGTGCACGTCGGCACACGGAGCGCGCTCCGGCCCTCCCAGGGCGAGCAAGGCGCGAATCTCCTCAAGAGTGAACCCGAGGTCGCGGGAACGCCGGATGAAAGCCAATGTGCGTTTTTCGGTCGGTCCATAGACCCGTCGACCGCTCGCCGTTCGGGGCGGTGTCGGCAGCATTTTGATCCGCTCGTAATAGCGGATGGTCTCGATGTTCACGCCGCTGTGCTTGGATAGCTCACCGATCGAGATGTTCTCGGCTCCCGAAGACGTGATTGTCCGCATGAAATAGTCCTTGATCCTGTAGTCGCTGCAGGATGCAAGGTTTAATCCATGACCATCGATCAGGCTGATCACATTGCCGACAACCGGCGGAGGCAAAGCCTAATCGCGGCGGGCGGCCTCCTTGGAGCGCTCGCGGCGTCGTCTTGTTGCATCTTCCCCCTCGTCCTGTTCGGCCTCGGGGTCACCGGAGCATGGATAGGCAATTTCACCCAGCTTGCCGCCTATCAGTCCTACTTCATTGCCGCGACGCTCGCGTTCCTTGGGTACGGCTATTGGCTGGTCTACCGATCCTCAGCGCGCGCCTGCGCCGATGACGAGGCGTGCGCCCGCCCGCTGCCGAACCGAATCGTCAAGACGAGCCTCATCGTCGCAACGGTCCTCGTCGTTGCCGCGCTCGGCCTTGACTTCATCGCACCACTCTTTCTCAACTCCTGACTGGAGATTTTCCCATGAACAAGGCCCTGGCTTACGCTGCTTTTGCCGTCGGCATCGTCGCCTCATCGTCAGTGATGGCCGCGGATAGAACGATCACCTTGGCGGTGAAGAACATGGATTGCGCGGCCTGCCCCTCTATCGTCAAAGGCAGTTTGGAAGCCGTCCCCGGCGTTGCCAAGGTTGCGGTGTCCTACAAGGACAAGACGGCAACGGTGATCTATGACGACGTCAAAGCCGACGTGGACCAACTGACATCGGCCACCACCAAGGCCGGCTATCCCTCCGCTCCCAGGAGCTGATCCGATGCTTCTTCAATCGACCATCACCTGTCCGCATTGCGCCACCGCGAAAACGGAGACCATGCCGACCGATGCCTGTCAGTTCTTCTATGAGTGCACCGGCTGCGGCACAAAGCTAAAGCCTAAGGCGGGCGATTGCTGCGTGTTCTGTTCCTACGGCTCAGTGCCGTGTCCACCGATTCAGGCCCAGCGCGCCGGCGAGCCCGGCGCCGCCTCGTGCTGTTCCTAGTCCGCGATGAGCACCCCGACGACGGATACCTCGCGCGACTGGCTCGGCGGCAAACGCACCAGTTTGCTTGCGTGGTGGATTCCACTTGCGGCAATCTTTGCCGGTCTGTTCGTTCAGGTATCGCTGCGAACCGCCGGCTGGGTCATTGCCCTTGGCTGGATGGGCGCGGCGTGCATGCTGAATGCGCGACGTTGTAATCGCACGCACTGCCGCTACACCGGGCCTTATTATCTCGCCATGATCGTACCCGTGATGGCGCTCGGTGCGGGGCTCGTCACCGTCGGCACACTTGGATGGGTTTGGTTGGGCCTAATCATCCTCGGGGGTAGCGGTCTTATATGGTGGGCTACCGAGCGGGCTTGGGGAAAGTTCTCGTAGCGTACGGCACGATTTTGAATGGCTTCATTTTCGTTTCCGAATGTGCGGGGGCCCAGTGTCTGGTTTGCGTCAAATGCGCCATAGTGGCTAACCGCTCTCTGCCCAAATACAGGCATTCTGGGAGCCGGTCGGCACTTCGCAAAAGTGCCAGAACCTTTCGGTTAACAACCGCGCACGGCACCAATTGACCGTCCGATACCACTGTTTATCAATCGGCGGAACATCGCGTCGGCCTAGACGGCGTCAACTTGGGCTTCCTTTCCAGGACCAAGTCTGAACACTGAGGAAGATGCTCACGACGAAATGCAGCGCTAAATTAGTAGTTCCGGCGTTTCAACGCGTCATCCTGAAACGCCGACAATTCCTCCTTCATGGCGCCCGCGACGACCTCGCGGTGCGTCATATCGGGCGCCAGCAGCGCTAGGGGCGTGACCGGTTCGAGGCGACGTTCAAGCCGAGAGATCGACCGGCGGCGCATTTTCTCCGGCCTCTGCGGCGAGGCGTGACACAGGCGCGCCGAGGGTTGCGAGGAGCTGCGGTGGTCGAGGCCTCCGCAGCCCACTCCGTTTCGGGCCGGGTCACTGACCGGCGTTGGCCGCTTGAACGACGCACATCGGCGTCATTGAGATTTCGGACCACCGTGATAGCGCCGAACATTTCCAGCCTGGTCGGCCATCGGCGCGGCCTGGAAACGCGGCGTCATTACGGTAGATGCGAACGCAGAGCTTGGGTCATTTCGCGGGGTGGTTACGCCATATGCGCTCTGCCTGGCCTCATTCGGCCAATAGCTCTTGCTCGTGATCGTCTCCCCCGCGTAGGCCGTTGCAGATATCGCCACCATCGGCAGCAAGAGTGAAATCGTAAGAAGGCGTTTCGTTAACATGGTCCGGCTCCATCATTGTGGAAAGCGCCTCATGCGCTTCTAATGATGAGTTCGGAGCAGATCGTCTGGCGGTTACAAGCTCACGCCGACGTGAAGCACGTCTCTTACCAACGCAACAGCCGCGGCCCCAATGCCGCACCTGCCAAGGTGCACAGCACAATCGTGCCGCCGTACCAGACCGCAACGAATGGCAGTGAATCGGCAGTGCAGTGCAGCGCATAAGCCATGGCGCTGATGCCACCGGCGACGAGACCGGCAACGGCGCCGGTACGGACAAGGTTCGTAGGCGCAGCTCTTCGCACCGCAAAAATGGTAACCGCGAAAGGCACGACAGCGATGACTGGGATCGAGAGCACGCATTCAAGCCATTCATCGCCAAGAATCATCCTGTTCCAGTGCGAACTGGGCGCCATACCGAGATTGATTGCGCCGAGCAGCGCGATTGCGGCAAACGGCATCGCTATCGCGAGCGGCGATATTCCGCGCTCCGCGCCGGGACGGGCCAGCCTTGTGAGATAACGCATCGCCACGCCAACGACCGCAAGCGCGAATGCCACCTTCAATAACAGGAAGACCGTGGCGCGGGTTGCCGTGAGGTCTGCACGGACACCTAGTCCGACCAGCATGAAGCAGAGCGCGAGTGCCGCAGCGGCAGCAACGGCGATGGAAATCGTCCGTACGACCAGTCCGCGCCCGATGGGTTCGACGTTCGTGCTGAGCATGGCAACCAGATCATCCGTTTTCATTTTTGGTCTCCCGCGCGATGAAGGTCGCGAGTGCCCGCAACCCGCGGTGGATGTTGATCTTGACACCGGATTCCGAGATTCCGCACCGCACCGCCGCCTCAGCTACGCTTCGCCCCTCGAGCTTCACGCACTCAATAGAGCACCGCACTTTTCCCGGCAGGCGTCCCAGAAGTATCTTGATGTCGTGAGAACTCTCGGCCTGTGCATTGTCGTCCTGCGCCAGGACCTCGGTACCCTCGTCAATCGGGACGCTCGCAGCCGTTCGGGTCCTGCGCAGATAGTCGATGAGCTTGTATCGAGCAATAGTGTACACCCAGGGCGTAAATGGCTCCCCAGTGTCGTAGGTGTGGCGTTTGAGATGGATGGCCAACAACACTTCCTGCACCAGATCTTCAGCATCCGTCGCGCCGCGCCCGAAGCAACCGAGTTTGCCCTTGTAGTAGGCGCGCAGCCGGCTGCTTAACCGTTCGAGCAGTGACCGATATGACACCGCGCTGCCATCAAGGCTCGCAAGCATCAGCGCCTTGAGTTCCATTTCGCTGGTAGTCACCGAGCGTTATCCCTGGTTATTCGCCGTTGGAGCGGGTTCGGTTACAGCGGCGCCCGCCCTTGGCTCAAAAAATGGCGTTACCCTGGAGCTGAGGAATGCGCGTGCTTCTATTCATTCCGCTGCATGCGAACGGTGTATGTCACCTGTCGCAGTCTGCTCCTGACTGCCCCTTTCAGCAGGAACGGCCGCATTCGGTTCGCGAGGCAACCCAAATCCCTTAATCAACGCATAGACCGCTGGGATCACGATCAGCGTCAGGATGGTCGACGAGATCATGCCGCCGATCATCGGCACGGCGATGCGCTGCATGACTTCTGAACCGGTGCCGCTGCTCCACAGGATAGGGACGAGGCCGGCCATAATGGCGACCACGGTCATCATCTTGGGTCGTACCCGCTCAACCGCGCCCAGCATAATTGCCGCATTCAGGTCCGCTCGCGTGAACGGCTTGCCTTCCGCAGCCCTTTCGGCATGAAGTTCCTTCATCGCATGATCGAGATAGATCAGCATGATGACGCCGGTTTCGGCCGCGACACCCGCCAAGGCGATGAAGCCGACGGCCACCGCGACTGACAAGTTGAATCCAAGCCACCACATCAGCCATAGCCCGCCGACCAGTGCGAACGGCAGCGACAGCATCACGATCAGCGTCTCGGTCAACCGGCGGAAATTGAGATAGAGCAACAAAAAGATGATCAGCAGCGTGACAGGCACCACGATCTTCAGCCTGGCGGCGGCACGCTCCAGATATTCGAACTGCCCGCTCCAGACAACATAGTTTCCTGGTGGAAACTGCACACTCGCGGCGACAGCCGCCTTGGCATCGGCCACGTAACCACCAAGATCGCGATCGCGGATATCGACGAAAATGTAGACCGCGAGTTGACCGTTCTCGGTCCGGATAGTTGTCGGGCCTCGCGTCAGCTTGATCGCTGCGACCTCACCGAGCGGCACCGTTCCGCCGCCCGGCATCGCCACCAGCACGTCGCGCGCGATCGATTGGGGATCGCTGCGAAGATCGCGCGGATAGCGAAGGTTGACACCGTAGCGCTCGCGGCCTTCTACGGTCGTGGTAATTGTCTCGCCACCGAGGGCGGACGAGACCGTATCCTGCACGTCGCTGATCATCAGGCCGTAGCGTGCGAGCGCTTCCCGGTCCGGGACGACATCCAGATAGTAGCCTCCGATCACCCGTTCAGCGTAAGCGCTGGATGTACCCGGAACGGCTCTGACGACCGTTTCAATCTGTCGGGCCAGCTTCTCCATCTCAGTCAGGTCCTTTCCCAGGACCTTGATGCCGACGGGGGTGCGAATTCCGGTCGCGAGCATGTCGGTGCGGGCCTTAATCGGCATGGTCCAGGCGTTTGAGACGCCGGGAAACTGCAACGCCTTGTCCAGCTCGGCAATCGATTGATAACCGTCTCAAACATCTCCGTCGGCGCCGGATCGGTCGCCGTCTCAGCGCGTCCGGCCTTGCCGTAGACCGAGGCGACTTCGGGAAACGTCTTGATGAGCTTGTTCTGTGTTTGCAAAATCTCGGCCGCCTTGGTCACCGAAAGGCCGGGCAACGTCGTCGGCATGTACATCAAAGTGCCTTCGTTCAGGCTCGGCATGAACTCGGTTCCGAGCTGTCGGGCCGGCCAGAGACTGACTGCCAAAGCAACCAGCGCGAGCAAGATTGTCACCGTCTTCGCCTTCAACACTCCACGGATCAAGGGCCGATAGACCCAGATCAGGAACCGATTGATGGGGTTCTTGTGCTCCGGAATAATCTTGCCGCGAATGAACAACACCATGAGAGCCGGAACCAGGGTGATCGACAGGATCGCGGCCGCTGCCATCGAGAACGTTTTGGTGAAAGCCAACGGGCTGAACAGCCGCCCCTCCTGCGATTCCATGGTGAAAATCGGCAGGAATGACACCGTGATGATCAAGAGGCTGAAAAAGAGCGCCGGTCCCACCTCGCTGGCCGCCTCGATCAGGACTTCCAGCCGCGGCTTATCGGGTGGCGCGCGTTCGAGATGCTTGTGAGCGTTCTCGATCATGACGATGGCACCATCGATCATGGCGCCGATCGCAATCGCTATTCCGCCGAGGCTCATAATGTTTGAGCCGATGCCGAGCACCTTCATGGCGCCAAATGCCATCAGGATACCCACCGGCAACATGACGATGGCGACCAAGGCGCTGCGCACATGCAGCAGGAACACGATGCAGACGAGCGCGACGACGATGCTTTCTTCCGTCAGCGTTCGCTTCAACGTCTCGATCGCATCGTGAATAAGCGTGGAGCGATCATAGACCGGGATGATCTCGACGCCTTTCGGCAGGGCCGACGCCATGTCTGATAGACGCGCCTTCACATTGTCGATTACATCCAGCGCGTTCTGGCCGAAACGTTGCAGCGCGATCCCGCTGGCGACCTCCCCCTCGCCGTTAAGCTCGGTGATGCCTCGGCGCTCGTCCGGTCCTAGTTCGATCCGCGCTACATCCTTCAGCAAGACCGGCGTACCCTTGTCGACCTTCAGAACGACGTTCGAGAGATCGGAGATGCTCTTGACGTAACCCCTGCCCCGCACGACGAATTCAAACTCCGAGAGCTCGACGGTGCGCCCGCCCACATCCATGTTGCTGCCGCGGACTGCATCGCGAACTTTCGCAAGCGGGATATTCAACGATCTCAAGCGGTTCGGATCGACAATGATGTTGTATTGCTTGACGAAGCCGCCGACGCTTGCCACTTCGGCGACGCCCTCAGCCTTGGCAATGCCGTAGCGGATGGTCCAGTCCTGCAGGGACCGGAGGTCGGCCAGCGACTTGTCCTTAGACTGCAAGGCATATTGATAGACCCAGCCAACGCCGGTCGCATCCGGCCCCAGTGTGGGCGTCACGCCATTTGGTAGCTTGCGCGCAGCCGCGTTGAGATATTCTAGGACGCGCGAGCGCGCCCAATAGATGTCGGTGCCGTCCTCGAAGATGATGTAGACGAATGAGACGCCGAAGAAGGAGAAGCCGCGCACCACCTTTGACTTCGGCACCGTCAGCATCGCCGTCGTCAACGGATAGGTGACCTGGTCTTCGATGACCTGCGGTGCCTGACCCTTATAGTCCGTATAGACGATCACCTGCGTGTCGGAGAGGTCAGGAATCGCATCGAGTGCCGAGTGTTGCAGGGCGTAGACGCCGGACGCCACGGCGAAGACCGCACCGATCAGGACCAGCATCAGGTTGCGAGCCGACCAGTCGATGAGCCGGGCGATCATTGCGATTTCCCCCCGGAATCCAGGCCACTGAGCGCAGCTTTGAGGTTGCTCTCGGCGTCGATCAGGAAATTAGCGGAGACGACAACCTTGTCGTTTTCGGCGAGCCCTTCCTTGATCTCGATGCGACCGTCGCCGCGGCGCCCAAGCTTCACTGCACGCGGTTCAAAACGCCCTTCACCCTTGTCGAGAAGCACAATCTGCCGCTCCCCGCTATCGATGACCGCACTGCTCGACACGGTCACAACTGGAGCCTCCGTCCCGGTGGCGAATTCGACATCGGCATACATGTCTGGCCGCAGCACGTTGCCCGGATTTGGCAATTCGATTCTGATCCGTGCGGTTCGCGTCTCCGGCATCAAGTGCGGATAGATCAGCGTGACCTTGCCGTTAAAAACCCGATCGGGATAGGCGCGCAGCCGGACGCTGGCCTTTTGTCCGACTTCGATCAGGGAAAGATCGCGCTCCGCGACATCGACCAACACCCAGACGACGTCGTGGTCCGCGATTCGGAACAGAACGTCCCCCGGAGCCGCGCGCATGCCGTTGACCGCTACACGCTCCACGATCTCGCCGTCCTGCGGCGCCGGCCAACTGACGTAGACCGGGACCTCGCGCGTACGCTCTATCTCGGTAATAAATGCCTCGGGTGCACCGAGGTTTTCGAGGCGTCGGCGTGCGCCCTTCAACGCTTGATTTCCGATTCCGGTATCCGGACGGGCATTGAGCGCCGACAGATATTCGGCGGCTGCGCTTGACAGGCTCGGGCCGTAGATGCGCATTAGCCGCTGGCCCTTATGGACGTGCGTTCCGGTGGTGACATTTTCGACAGAGTCGATGAAGCCTTCGAAACGCAGCGATACAACCGCTTTGCGGCGCTCGTCTTCCTGAACAATGCCTGGCGCGCGAACCATCGTGTTCAACGTACGCAGCTCTGCCGCCTCGATCTGAACGCCTGCCTTTTGCAGTTTGCCGGCGCTAACCTTGACGGATGAATCGTCATCCTGTTCGCCTTCATAGACGGGGATATAGTCCATCCCCATGGAGTCCTTCTTCGGTGTTGGCGAGGTGTCAGGAAGGCCCATCGGGTTTCGGTAAAAACGAATGCGGCCGCGTTCGCCGCCTTTCGCGGCAGCAACTTCGGGAGCTTTCTCCTCGAAGTCGACGTCTTCGCTTGCGCGAACAGGCAAGTAGTCTTTCCCGGAGGACGTCTTCTTCGGCGTTTCCGAATAGTCTGGACCGTCCGGGTTACGATAATAGATGATCGGTCCGGTGGCCTCTGGTTTGGCGGAGCTTGGTTTTGTCGCTGCGGGGAGCAAAGCGGAAAGCCATTCGGGGAACGGGCCGTTCGAGCGGCCGACGGCTAATCCCGCCACTCCGGCAGCCAATATGGCGCATACCATCAAGAAAACGCTTGCTGTTCGCCTCATAGCGAACCTCCCGCCAGACGTTCCATCTCGGCGTGTTTCGTCTGCAGCTCCACCTTGAGCTTCAAAAGGTCGAGTTGGACCGTGCGAAGCCTTCGCTCCGATTCAAAGACCAAAGAAATATCGGACGAGCCGGCTTGGAAGGCATTTCGTGCGTTATCGACCGACGAACGGGCCGGCGGGAGCTGGCGCGATGTGTAAATCTGGACGACCTTCCGCAGCGCATCGACGCCAAACCAGGCATCGGCAATCTGTCCGTCGATCCGCAGCCGCAACGCTTCATTGCGGGCTTGCGCAGCCCCAAGACGTGCGCCAGCCGCACGTTGCTCGGCGTCCTTGACCTGATATTGCAACGGCAGCTTGACGCCCAACATGAACTCGCCAGTATCTTCCGTGCCGGGCCGCTGCACGTATTTCGCGCCGAGCGTCACGTCGGGATAATAGTTGAGATCTGTAAGTGATTTGGTTTGGGCCGCAGAATTGCTCTGCGCACCGGCCAGCGCCAGCATCGGGTTCGCGGAGCGTGCCAGCGCCTGCACCTGCGCGAGGCCGATCCCCCTAACCGCCCGAAAGCCGGTCGGCGCAGCCAACGGAGCCAGGGACGGCCGCCCGATCAGAGCATTGAGACGCGCTGCGGCGGATTTCTGTTCGCCCTGCCGGCGAACGACATCGCCCTCGGCGGTAGCCGCTTCGATTTCGGCCCGGATGACGTCCTGCTGATCGACCGACGTTGTGCCATATCGTGACCGCAACAGTCCGAGTATCTCGTCATATCGCCGTTTAATTTCAGTCGATATACCCACGGCCTCGTATGCAGCGTTGTATTCACCATGTGCCGCGATGACCTGCGCGATGAGTTCGGTAACTGCCGCGCGTCCCTGGAATTTTGCGGCCTCGGCATCCGATTGCGCGATATTGCGTTCGAGGCCGTATTTGCCCCACAGCTTGATTTCCTGGTCGATGCCGATACGGCGCTGTCCCACGCCCTGCCGGTTAACGTCCCAAGCTTCGAGGATGAGGGTTGGATCGGCCAGAACACCGGCCGTTCCGATCTTGTGGACCGCCGCATCGAATTCGAGCGCAGCCGCTGCCACTGTCGGATTGAGGCGTTTGGCAATTGCGACGACGCTTTCTACCGTCGCCCCGGGTAGATCGCCAGCGTTTACCGGAGACAACCACAGCACTGCCGTGGTTGCTCCAATAGCGGCGAGCCGAACGATTCCGATCGCGCGGATCACGGCGTCGCCCTAAAGACAATCTTGTTTTCCACCGTTCCGGTCTCGCCCTGCACCTTGGCGCCGAGCGAGAGTTGCCAGCCCCCTGCCATGCTCAGAGTCGCCTTGAAGCGATAGGTGCCCGGCTCGGCGCCCGGCATTGGCGTCACCTTGGTCACCATCTCCTGCATGGCGTCAGGAGCCATATCCAGTCGCGTCGCGAAGATAACGGCGTCGGGCACGGGCTTGCCCGTGGTTTTGTTGATCAGCCGCACCGTGATGATCTTGTCAGGGCCAGCCTTGATGGCCTGATCGACCAGTTGGAACTGGTAATCCTTGATATCGGCGCGCGCGAACGTGGCCGAACCGGTCATCGCAATGCCGATGAGCGCGGCCTGAAAGGCTCGCGCATAGATGTAGCGCTTCATGTTGCAATCCTCGATATCCTGATGTGCCGCGAATGGCGGCATGCGTTTATACGCGCGGCCTCAAGCCGCGCGTCAGCGGACGGCGTTGTGACGCCGATCAGGTCGAGATTCGAGGAGGATGGTCCGGAGGGGCGCCAACGAGGCCATCGGCGATCACGTCGACGAGAGCGTAGGACAGCCTGCGGGTTTGGAAAGAAACCCGGATAACGTTTGCCGGGGACGGCTCAACCTGGGCGACTGTCAACATGCACATCGCGACCAGCGGGCAATCCGGGCAGCTATTGCTTTTCTGTCCGTCAGGACAGCACGGCATATCGCCCGACATGGCGGACATATCGCTCATCTCGCCAACCGGCATCGGCTTTGCCGCAGCCGGGGTTACCAGCGGCGCAGCAATCAGCCCAACGATCACAAAGACCGCGAGCAGACGACTGATGAGTCGACGAAGATTCATGGCGCACCATCACACGGGACGGGGAACTTGGGAAGGCAGTTCCACTTCACATATTCGCCAACCGACCGTGGAAAATGGGAAAAGGTGCCGAAATCTCAGGTGGTTAACTGTTATTCAGGCGGCATCAGCTGACCTCTTCCGCGCCCTTAGCATGCATGAAGGTTTGCCGACCACTGGCTCCGAAAAGAACAACGTCATACGGCTGAGGTTCACCACCCTCCATTCCGGGCGATCCCACGGGCATACCCGGGACGGCTAGTCCGGTCGCGGCCGGTCGTTTTTCCAGAAGCCGTCGTACGGCAACTGCCGGTACGTGTCCTTCCAAGACGTATCCGTCGACCTCAGCAGTATGACAGGCGGCGAGATCGGCTGGAACTCTGAGCCGTTTCCGGACGACCTGAAGTTTAGTGGTCTCCTCGACCGTAACGGCGAAGCCCGCGGCCTTAAGATGCTGCACCCAACCTGCGCAGCAACCGCAATCCGGATCCTTGTGAACGAGGATGCTTGGACTCTGGGCGAACGCAGGAAACGTCGGCATGACCAATGCCGCGGCTAACAGCCCGAGTGCGCTTCTCCTCGTCAGGCTGTGAGGATGGTCAATAAAAGAACCGCCCATGAATTGAATCTCCAAAGTTCGTTGCGTCAAACACTAAACCGGACCGCCGCGGCATCGAGTGCAAATTTATGTGAGGCAGCAATGCCGGCTACGCGTGCCTGCCAGCTTGGCTACGCGCCGCCGGCCTGGTGTTGCTCGGCATCTTCAGCGCCAGTCGGTTGCCGGTGAATGGCGAGCAAAGCTTCCCGCACCAGGTCCTCCGCTTCTTCCGCGCCCCGTCCGCTCCGAACGAGGTGCCGCTTGTAGTATCCCCTCAGATGACGGCCGAGCCGATCGAGCAACGCGCGATGCGCGCCCGCGTCTCCGCCCAGGCTGGCCAGCATCCGCACCTTCAACTCCAGCTCGGGGCTCTTCATTTCTGCTCTCTGGTAGTTCGGCAGAATCGACCCCAGGGTTACAGCGCTTGAGGCAATTTGCTGGCCTCGCTCGGACCGCCCTAACAAACGAGGATCGCGGTGTAGTAGCCGAGGAACGGCTAATCGCCCACCTTGGCCGCCACTCTCCCACATCGAAGCCGACAGAGCCTTCCGAACGTGAGATGACGCATCGGACCGAGTAGTCGTGCAGTCCCAATCTGCGGACCATCTTTTGATCTAGGTCAAGTTGCGATTTGGCCGATCTGTTTTATTCGCATCGTCCCAACCCGGAGAAAACAGATAATGATTACCCGAAAGCTACTGATCGCGACTGCCGCTCTTTCGCTGATCGCTCTGCCCGCAATGGCCCAGACCCCGAAGACCGACAAGGAATCGACCGGCCACCACTATAGCGGCGGACCCAAGACCGAGTCGCATCACATGGGCAAGAAGAAAACCGGCGCAACCACCGGAAAAGCCGGGCCCAGCGGCAGCCATCATTACAGCGGCGGCCCGCGTGAGCCCCACCACATCGGGCCGAAATAGTAATCGTAACGCAATGTGACTGATCTCGGCCCTGAAGGGCCGAGCTTTCGGTTTTCGCGATGTCTCCTTTTGCTTCCGGCCGATAGTCTGGCTACCGATTTCCGGAATTTCCGCCAGCTTTGGGACACCTGTGGGCCCCACCAACTTTGCAGCTTCATGCGGTGGAGCGCCCCACTGTGTCGTGCGCAAAGCCGCGCGCAGGAGGATCAACCCGCAACGCGTACATTCGTCGGCGGATTGGCCGTTCCTTCCTTCGAGTGAATGCAACGATTGCCGCATGCGCAGCATTGTGATCACAGGGCGGATCGGCATGTTGGCCTTTTAGCATGGCATCCGGCCTGGAGCTTCTTGTTGCCGCGGGAGTTTGGCATGGGAGAAACATCGCCTGCACGTTCGCTGACTAGCCGGGAACTGGACCTGATCGACCGATATTGGCAGGCGGCAAATTACCTTTCGGTCGGGCAAATTTACCTTCTTGGTGCGCCATGAATGGCGCACCATTTT
>LNFM01001572.1_pt1 | contig 51186 bp, 93 predicted proteins | sample 596031 | NCBI WGS metagenome assembly LNFM01 (sample SAMN04254537, study PRJNA301005) | activated carbon metagenome | isolation source: dual media filters at the Ann Arbor, Michigan drinking water treatment plant | place: USA: Ann Arbor | reverse complement strand
CCGGCGGGTATTTCGCGCCGGGGTCGGTTCTGATTTTCAAATCGTTGGTGTTGACGATCCCGAAGCGGTCGCTCTTGACCGGCGCTGGCGGCGGCTCGTCGTCCTCATGCGATCCGTCCGAAAGGTCGTCCATCTTGGATCGGATGGCGGCGACCATTGCGTCCTTGCCGACCTTCTTGCCGGGGCATGTCTTGTTCGTGGCCGGGTCGTCCCGGTGGAAGTGCAGGCCGCGGAGCCCGCGCGAGAACGGCTCGAGGTCGAGCCCGGCCGCGATGTGCAGGCAGGCCAGTCCCTCGGCGTAGCGGTCCTTGAGCGCGTCGGTGAAGGGCTCGGAGTCGAAGTTGCCGCAACACTCGACCCCCCATGACGTCGCGTTGAACGATTTCGCGTGCACGCCGCGCGCCGTCGGCGGCGACAGGACGCAGTAGTTGTTGGGCGTGAAGAAGAAATGTGGTCCAGACTTCCACGGCCCGTCGGCCGGGCCGCCCTGCGCCTTCGACTTCCCGTAATAGCCGGCGAGGTTCTTCATCCATTGCTCGTCTGTCACCGCCGGATTCCGCTTCTGCCAAGCCTGCCATGTCTTGAGGTCCGGCCCGCCCGTGTGGTGCATCGTCACGAACTTAGGCCGCCACGCCCCGAACTTGAGATCGTCCAGGTAGTCGAGGAAGCCTTTGGCCGTGGGGAAGCACCAGCCAACGAACGGAATCGCCATAATCGCTCCTATGGGGTTGGATATCTGACGATCACGACACCGGATCCGCCGTTGCCGCCGGCAAAGCTCCCTGCCCCGCCGTTGCGGGTTGCCCCGCCGCCGCCTCCGCCGAGACCATTGGTGCCCGCCACGCCAGCGCCGCCCCCGGCACCGCCCGCCGTACCGCCACCGCCACCGGTGCCGCCGCTGATATTGGAGTTGGTGACGCCTTCGTTGCCGCCGGCCCCGCCGCCCGCATAGGTCACCGCGGACCCCGTGATTGAGTTGGAGCAGCCATTGCCGCCCCCGCCGCCGCCGGCGCCGCTGCCAGTCACGCCGTTGCCGCCGCAGCCACCGCCGCCGCCCGCCGCGCGCGGAGCCCCGCCGCCGCCGGTGACGCCGGGACCGCCAGAGTTGCCCGTCCCGAGCCCGTTCACCGCGCCGCCCGTCGAGGCCGCCTGCCCGCCGCCACCGCCGCCACTGCCGCCCGTGAGACCGTTGAGCAGCACGGCACCGCCGCAGCCCCCGCCGCCGGCCGTGTGGCTGTTGTAGGTCGAGTTTCCGCCAGAGGTGCAGTTGGCGCCCGCCGAGTCGCCGCCCGTACCACCGGCGCCCACAACCACGGCAAACGTGCCTGCGGCGAGTGTTTCGCCGCCGGCTATGACGCCGCCCGCACCGCCCCCGCCCGAATCCGTCCCGCCGCCACCTCCCCCACCGCCCGCGACAAGGAGGTAGGTGACCGACCCCGATCCCACGCAGACCAGGTTGGAACTGGACGTGAACGTGTGGACCGTGAAATTGCCGGTCGTGCTGACGCTGCCGCCGGTGCACGACAGCACCGATCCCTGCACCGGCATGTAGGTGCCGGGCATGTTCGCGCGCGCGCCCAGCGGCAGCGCCAGAAGCGCTACGAGGCCTCCCAGCAGCGCCCGGCGCAGGCTCATGGGTTGCGGACGTCCTTGGCCAGCGCGGCAAGACAGAAGGTCGCGCTGCTGCAGGAATAGGTCAGCACGTCAACCGCCGTTGCCGATCCGGTCGTGAGCGTCGGCAGCACGCCGCCGGCATATTTGAGGATGGTGTTCCCGCCGGCGGGCCATGTGAAGGAACCCGCCCCGGACTGGATGAACCTGATCTGCCCGGCCTTGCCCGCCCTAACATTGGTGAGCGTCAGCGTCGTGATGTTGGCGGTAAGGGTGACCGCGCCGTTGATGAGGGTGTCGAAATCAACCGTCGTCGTGGCCCCGTAGGTAATCGTCACCTCGCTCGGGTAGATCACGCTCGCCGGAACCACGGTGTTCGCCGCGGCCGAGTAATAGTTCGAGGCGGTCGCGATCGCCGCGGTGGCGAGGTCCGAATACTTCACCAGCCCGGTTGCGGTGAGCGCCGTGGTGATGGTGGGGCTCGTGATGGTCGGGGATGCAAGGACCGAGGTCGAGATCGTGGCCCCCGTGATGGTCGGGGACGTCAGGGTCTTGTTGGTCAGGGTCTGGGTGTCGTTGATGCCGACGATGGCGCTGGCCGGGGGTGCAAGGCCGCAGTCCGACAGCAGCCCGGTCGTGCCGCTGAAGCACGCAAGGTTCCCGGAAACCACCGGCGCGGTCGGCATGATCGAGATGGCGAGGTCGTTCGTCACCGTGCGCAGTGCCGTCGGCGTGATCGCCCCCACGGTATTGTCGGGGAACAGCGTGATAATCTCCGCGCTGATCTCCGCCTTGGTTTTCTGGGCGTGCGCGGCCGTGGCCCCCAGCAAGCAAACTAGGGCCGCAACAAGAAGTTTTCTCATCATGGCACCAACTTGATTGCGCGGTTGACGGTGCGGGACGGCTGGATGACGCTGAAGGGGATGCTGGTGCCGCCCTGCGGCGTTCCACCGAAGGTCGGGTTGGTGAACTGCGAGGCTGTGCCGCCGCCGGCGCTGATGGAGGTGCCTTGCACGGCGTTGGCGCCCGGAGTGAACGACGCCGAACTGAACGTGTAGGAAGCCGCGCCGGCCGTGTTCGTGCCCGCCGGCGTATAGGGCGGCAGGTTGGCCGTGACCAAGGTGCCGCTCATGACGGCGGTGCCGACGCCGAGAACCTGGGCGTCAGCGAACGGGCTGAACCGCGCCCCGGCACCGATGGCCGAGCCAGAGGCCGGAGAACTCAGGGTAAGGGTGGTCCCGCTGATGGCGGTGATGGTGGTGCCGCTCACCACGTTTGCACTGGTGACGACCATCCCGAGCTGGAGGCCCGTGGCGGAGGCCACCGTTGCCGACGTGGAGGTCGCCGTGGTGGTCAGCGTCGTGGTGACCTGAACCCGGTTCGCCGCCGTGCCGCCGAGATTGTCCCGGGCAACCAGAACCATGCCGCGGTAGTCCGGCAGGTTGAACGTGGTCGACCCGTCGCCCGCGCTATAGGCAAAGAACGTCATGGTCCCCGAGCGCGAGACCGTGGCGTTGGAACTCATGTCGCAGGTGGTCGACGTGCAACTCAGGATCGTGGTGCCGGGGTTGATGCCGACGCTCTCCACCGGCATGCCGCGGCCGAACTGCGTCGTATCGGTCAAACCCGTGATGGTTGGGGACCCGCTCGAGATCGTCCCGGCCTGTCCGGCCGTCAGGACCGCGAACAGGGAGGAGTACGTCGTGCGGCTAATCTCCTGCCCATAGGCGAAGGCGTAGTTGGTCGGCGCCGTGAAGCCGCTCACCTCGATTGTCGTGCCCACCGGGACGCCCGAAGTGTTCGGCCATGTCACCGGGGACAGGATGTGGAACGTGCCTGCCGTGGCGTCGTAGATGACGGAAACGGCATTCGTGGCGACCAGTTCGCCGCCGGTCAGCGCCCCGGGCCCGGTTGCCGAGTCCCGCACGATCGGCACCGCCCCAAACCCGGAAGGATTGAGCGTCGCCGCCGCCGTGTTCGTGTTGGTCGAGATGTAGTTGATGACCTGACCATCGGTCCCGGAGAACGCAGGCGCATTGACCGTGATGGCGTTCGGCGTCCCGGCCGAGGGGCCAGCAAAGATCGTGGCCGAGGAGTCCGTCGAGGCGGTAAGCTGGTCCCAAATCTGGGTTCCCGCCGGCGAGCACGGCGTAATGGTCCCGTTCGACGCCCTGACGATCTGCCGATAGGTGCCGGTCCCGTAAATGATCGCCCGGCCCGCCGCGTCCAGTTGGACCGGGTTGGTGTTGGCGATGGTCTGGCCGGCATCCTGGTAGGTGGCCTTGGGGCTCATCGTGCCGGGGATCAGGAAATAGACGCAGGCAGCGGACAACGGGAGCCCGTTGGAGTCCGCAAAATACTGCATTCCATTTGGGAGCAAAGTAGCTGATTTTGCAGGGTTATTCGTGCTTGTAAAAATCGTAGCAACCAGTAACCATGATAGTCCCCCCACACAAGCGGAGCGAGCGATGTCAACGGCACGGCGGCCAATCCAACCAGGCGAGGTTTTTGAACGATTGACAGTCATTGGGCAGGCCGATCCAAAGCTGAGGAAAAAGAACGGGCACAAGATTTATTGCGTCTCATGCCGCTGCTCCTGCGGCGGAGAAACCGTTGTTGAGGAAAACAAACTCCGGTGCGGCAACACCAAATCGTGCGGCTGCTTGGCCCGAGAACAGGGCAGCCAGTGGAAAGGCACGCACGGGCACCGAAGCCGCACCCAGTATTCGCGGACCTACAATTGCTGGAGCGGGATGAAGCAGCGCTGCTACAACCCAAAGACCAAGGAATTTCGCCTCTACGGGGCGCGCGGGATTACCGTTTGCGAGCGATGGATGGCGTCGTTCGAGAATTTCCTCGCCGACATGGGCGAAGTTCCCGCAGGTCTGTCGCTGGATAGAATCCGAAGTGAAGGGAACTACGAACCCGGAAATTGTCGTTGGGCGGACTGGGACACCCAAGAGAGAAACCGGGGCAGTTTTAACCGCCGCGTGGTCATCAAGGGCATCAATCTGACCGTTGCCGAGGCGAGCCGGGAACTCGGAATATCCGGGAGTTGCATCGGGAACCGAGCCAAAAGACTGGGGGTTTCGTATCAAGAGGCGACCAACTTCTATGCCGTCAATGGCCCGGGCGCCCCTTGGAGGAACAAACGAGCCGCCCGAGAGCAGGGTTCCGCCCTGAACCGAACCGGCGTATGATCCGACCAAAGCAAGGCCGAGGAACGCCGCGCGAACGCGGCTCCTGAATGAGAGCATCGAATTTTCCTGAATGGCGCGCGAACCGTTACTTACGAAGCACGGCCGGCTGGTGGTTCTGACTTACGTGGTCGGGTTCGGCATCCTTGCGTGGATGGCGTCGACTGGTTTCCTGCAAACAACGGCCGGCGCATTCACCGCGATATTCGTTGGCGGCGTCATGGGCGGCTTGATACGTGTCATTTACGAGCGTCTGGCCCTTCAAGAAGTCTGTTCCGCACAGCAGGCGCAATGGTCTGAAGAGCAAGCGAAGTCGCGCGCCCAGCCCGATCAAACTGAGCATTACGGCTCGCTTGACGAGCACCTTCATTCCGAATCTCAGTCACTAGATGATCGAATCCGGGCGCATCTGTCCGCATCCTCATCAGATCGGCCAATTGCTGATGAGACGCGCCGTGACGTGCCGCGGCTGCCCCCTCCATCATAGCCTGCGGCGTCATCCAGTCCGGAATCAGCGTGGACGGGCGGGTGAGGTCGATATTGCGGAGATAGCCGGGTTCCGAGCGCTGCGGCAGCAACCCGTCGCGCCGCGCCTGCTTTGAGGATGTCGGGCTGCCCCCTACGATCTCGTTGGTGTTCTTGGAGACGTTCAGTTCTGCCTCCAGATCCTTGATAAGCCGGCCTGCCCGCTTGTCGCCGAACAGCAAATCCATCTTTTCGCGGCCTGCGCGGGTCAGCAGCAGGTTGCGGGCGGTCGTGTCGCCCCTCAGGCTGTTGTCTATCACCTGCTGGATGGCGTCTCTGGCCCCCTGCTGGCGCGCGGCGCGCTCGGGATAGCTTAGGTTGGCCAGTTCCTGGGCCAAATCATCGGCCCTTGTGGCCCTGCTGAAGGTCTTCTGACCCTCCTCGATCTGGTGCTTGATCTCGGCGTGCTCGGCGAAGGTCTGCCTGGCCTTTTGCCAGACCTTGCCGGCCGGGGTTTTGCCGATTTCGGACAGCATGTCGGACTTCAGCTTGACCAATTCGCGGGAAAGCTCCTTGTCGCCGCCGTCAAGAGCCGAACTGATGCGCCGATCGAGGCCGCGCTTGACGTAATCCCATGCCTCGGCGGTCGGGAACGCCTTGTTGGGACCTCCCGTGAAGAAATTCTGCTCCATCTGCCGGCCGCTGATGCCGGAAAGCTCGTCGGCCAGCTTGAATGCACCCGCTTTCTCCAAACGGGGCAGCAAATCCTTGATTTCCTTGGTCGGTGCCACCCGCATGGTGCGGAATTGGGTGTAAAGCGGCCCCGCCTCCGCACTTTGGGAGTTTTCGACCGTCTTCACGAGGTCGGCAATCTTAACCTGCGGCACAGCGTTCTTGTTGAGCGAGTCCATCAGCCGATCCGCCTGCCCGGCGCCCCGCTGCCGGAGCGTTTCGCGGATTTGGCCCTTGTGGGGGCCCGGAATATCGGCCAGCCCGCCCGCGATGTCGCGCGTGCCCTGGTTGATATCCATCAACATGCCGGATTTGCCGTGTGCTTCCTTGGCCGCCGCGATAGATGCCTCGGTTTCGCCCTCGATGGCGTCCGTCAGTCTGTTGCGGGTGATGGTGTTGGTGCCCTTTAGGGGACCGCTGGTGCGCGGCAGCATATTGAACAGCCTGTTGGCGCCAGAGGAAATAGCCTCGCCCAGCATCGGCCCTGCGGCTCCTCCGGCCGCTGCAAGCGGAACGGGGCCGGTGAAGCCTTGGTCTCGGGGATCGTTGCCCTTGAGGAGTTGGTTGGCCGTCTCGATTCCGGCCATCCCGCCGGCACCTTGCAGCACCTTCGTCCCGAGGCTGGAACCGACCATGCCGAGCGCGCGGGAGCCCCATTTCGTCGCGCCCATCGGCCCGAAAAGCATGGCGGAGCCGAGGACATCGGCGCCAAACGCCCTCACGGGGTTTTCTTCTCCGTAAAGGCGGTTCTTTTCCTCCTGCAAGGCGACGTTTTCGCCGTAGCGTTGGCCGAACGACTTGCCCGCGGCCTCTTCGCTGACGAGCGGTTCAACTGCGGCGCCGGTCGCCGCCGTGGCCTTGTCAAAGATAGGCCCAAGGATCGGCACGCTGCTCGCCATCCGGTTCTGGAACCCGGAACCGAGGTCAACACGGGGCTCGGCTTTGGGGGCGGCCTTGGGTGCCGCTTTCGCCGCAACCACCTCGGCCGGCCGGTCAAACCGCGTGAAGATATCGTCGTTGGGGACGACGACAACCTCCTCCTTCGGCTTGCTGGCCCCGCGCGAGTAGCGGGCGAAGATGTCGTCACTCACGATGGACATCCCCTAGCAGCTTCCACTTCTCGGCAATCCTCATGCCCTCGGCGACCTTGGCGCGCTCCGATGCCGGCAACTTTTTCACCTTGTCCTGCGCCTTCCGGTCCATGATGTCGTAGACGAAGGCCCTCGGATCCTGCTCGGTGCCCCACTTCAGCATGAAGCGGCTGAGGTCGCCGGGCTGCGCCCTGCCGGCCTGCACCATCTCGTTGAACTCGAGCGCGCCGGCCTGCTGCATGCGTTCGACGCCGAGCGCGACCTTGGACAGGTCGGTAGCCGACAGCTTGTCCATATTGACGTTCGGATTGGACGTGACCGCCGTGGCGAGTCCTTCGTTGGTCTTCGGCCCCATCGTGGCGGCGGCCTGCGCCGTGTACTGGTTGAAATACTTCTTGAGTTCGTTGTAGTCGCGGATTTTCTCGGGATCGATGCCGCCGATGATCTTGCCGGCCCCCAGCGTCTGGGCGGTCGACTTGATATCGTTCCAGCGCTCCGAGGTCGGGCCGATATCGGTTTCCTTCATCTTCTCCAGGATCGGGATGGCCGACCGCAGGGGGTTGATGCGCTGGGCGAACTTGCCGGCCGCGGCCATCATGTCGGTATAGCCTTGGGTCGCTCCCGCGCGCGCGGCAACCACGTCAGGCGGCAGCGAACTCATCGGCCTTGCCGCTTCATGCGCTCCGGCAACGCGCTGGGCGGGCGTGGCGCCCTCGTAGAGCCCACTTGCTACGGCCTCGCGGTCTCCGACCACTCTCGGCGTAGACGGCACCATGGCCCGCGACGGGGCCTCTGGCGTGGCAGGCATGGCGCCCGGTGCGGATGGGAAGCCCGGGGGCGGCCCACCAGCGCCACGGGGCTGCTGGAGGCCGGGAGGCCCTGATGGGCCGACATAGCCGCCCGCGCCATAATTCGGCTTGTTGGGGTCTCCCTGCACGGCGGGTGTCGTCGGCGGGAGCTGGTTCGCGACGTAGCCGCGGTTGACGGAGGGGAGATTGGGATAGCCCGGCTGCTGGATGAGATTGGTGCCGGCGGCGTCCGAGACGCCTTGCACGCCGCCAAAGAACGATTGTGCCCGCTGCTCCGCGCCCTGTGTCTGCGAATAGAGGTTCTGGAGCCACTGTTTCTGCTGCGTCGGGTCGAGAGGCATCGATTTCAGCGCTTCGGTGACGTGCTGCGCCGTGTAAACGCTGTCCTTTACGAGCCGGGTCGTGGCGTCGATGATCTTCTTGGAAATGTCGCCCTTGCCGGCTTCGGGATCGCCGAGCAGGCCCGCGATGGTGGAGTTGACCGCGCCGATGTTCTTCATGGCCAATTCAAACTTGGCCGCGTCGATGCCGATATTCTGCCGCTTGACCTCGTTGGCCTTGGCCATGGTGTCGAGCAGGTTGTTGGTCTGCTCGTTCGGATTGGCGTTGCTCTGGATGGCGTAGCTTGAAACGTCGGCCATCAGTACAGGCTCCCAATGCGGGTCGGGTTGTTGGTGCCGCCGTACATGCCGCCGCCGCCAACCGGACTCAGCAGCCTGTTGGCGTTGAACGGAGCCGCGACGCCTTGGATGATGTTGCCCACCTGCGCGCCGGTCTTGTTGGCTGCGGCGGCCGCGGCGTCGCCCGCGCCGATCTCATACGAGCCTAGGCTGTTGCCGACCGATGTAGCGTTGCCCAGAGCCGCGTTGCCCGCGCTGGTCGCATTGCCCGCCAGCGCCTTGGACGCATCGGTGCCCACCGTAGCGGTCTGCAGCAGCCGGTTGAAAGCGTTCGTCTTGTTGGTGTTCGCGTTGTTGAACTGGTTTTGGTACGTGTTGTCGGCCAGCCCGGTCGCGAATTGCGCTGCCGCCTTGGCCTGCGCCCCGCTGAGACCCTTGCTGATCGCCGACAGGTCGACGCCGCGGATGCCCTGCTTGAGGTTGAACTGATAGCCGGGGGTTTTCTCCAGCGCCGCCTGATCCATCACGATCGGCGCGGTGAGTTCCGGCAGTTGCTCGACCAGATCGGCATAGACGCCAGCGCCGGCCTCGGAAATGGGCCGCAGCGAGTCCGCGCCGATGTCGAAATAGTCCTTCTGCGTTTGCAGGCCTTTTTCCTGTTGCGCAAGCGTGGCTGCAGCCGCCTTGGCTGCCGCTTCCTTCTGCGCCTTCGCCGCGCTCTGCCCACCAAAGATGTTGGCAATGCCGGAGCCGACGCTGGCGGCACCCATGACTCCCGTCACCGGATCAGGCATCGAACGTCTCCAGGCTCTCGCCGTACAGGCGGTAAATCTCGGGGCCGACCTCGGCCGCCCAGTCGAGCCCGCCGCAGAGCACCGCGCAGGCGTGGAACAGTTGATAGAGCGAGGCCCGCAGCATGAAGGACTTCTCACGGTCGCCGCGCGCCGGGGCCTCTTCCATCCGCGTCGCCGCATCCCATTGCGCCCAGATCATCACAATGACCGGCTGCAGGAAGGGGAAGTTGGCGCGGTAGAACTCGTTTGCCGGTATCTCCAGCATCATCTTCCGGAACGCCATGTCCGCGACGTCGGCCGCAACAGGCTGGTCCGCGTCCACCAGATCATCCCAGACATGAGCCACCGTAACAAAATCAGCGCACATCCGAGCAGCAGCAGCATTCCCCTTGAAAAAACGATCAAACGCAGCCGTAAAGGCAACCTCGTCGGCCTCCGTCATGCGCGCGCGCTCGGGATGAACATCATGTCTGGCAGCACCGAATAGGTGACGGTGACCATATCGTTGGCCGCCACGGGGATGAATATGTCGGACGGGACCGCCAGCGAGATTCCGGAGCGCTCCAGCGCGCGCGCCGAGACCGTGCCGCCTGCAACGAACACATGGCCGATGGTGCGCGCCGTGTAGGTGAAGGGCGACGCGCCGACCGAGATGGCCTCAAAGGGCCGCTCCGCCGATAGCTGCGCGAGGCGGACGAAGAACTGATACCAGGTATCGTTGGGCAGCCCGGCGTCCCCGCTCACCAGCTTGAGCAGCCGGCTTGGCAGGCCGAATGTCGGGTTGCTGCGGAAGTCGACCATCAGGTTTCCGCCTGCTCAGGCTCGGGCCAGAGGAAGCCCCCCTGCACGGCCGTATGACACGGCACAGCCCATTCCAGCTCAAACACCCCGTCGCGCGCCACGCCCCACGAGTCCCATTTCAGTATCTTGCCGTATTGCCCCGTGGTGCCCAGCGAGCGCGGGCGCTTGTTGCCGAACGACTTCCCCCGCGTGTTGGAGAACCGGCAGGTGACGATGGGCGTGCCCTGATCGAGATAGGGGCCGAACGCCGAACTGAACCCCGAGGAGAACGGGTTGGTCTGCACCGAGCCGTCGTCGTCCATCAGCATGTTCGGCACTTCGCCGACGTCCATGTCGGCCATGAAGCCGGGATATGATAGCTCGTTGCCGTTCGCCCCGAGGTGAGGAAAGCCCCGGATGCAGACGATGGGCATCGTGTCGTCCGTGAACACCTCGGGGTCGTAGGAGTACAGGTTCCCCGTCTTCCAATCGATCATGACGTTGAGGTTGTAGGCATAGGCCGACAGGAAGCCATTCATCCGGTGGTGGTTGCCGTTGATGTCGATGGACGAATACTCGTTCCACTCGTTCCCGGTGCCCATCAGGCTCAGGTCATAGACCCACGTCTTGTCCGCGGACGGGAAGTCGATCTGGTAGAACGTGTGCCCCATGAACTGGTAGCAATAGCCAACCGCATCGGACCAGCGGGTGTACTTCCGTATCTCGTTGTCCATCGCGAACGTGGAAATCTTCTCGACCGAATAGTCGGCCCCGCCCCGGGCAATCCACGGCTTGCCGTCCTTGTCCTGGGTGAGCCAGAACAGAAACTTGTCGCTCTGCCCGATCGAATAAACCGCCCCGCAGCCGTGCTCTATGACGACGTTGGGAAGCTGCTGGAAGGGGAAGTTGACGTCCCCCGAGAAGTACCAGACCTCGCCCTTCTTCGTCCCCAGCAGCCATAGCTGGTCGTTTAAAGCGGCAGCGGCGAGCAATGGATCGGCGGAGGATGTCTTCTCGCCAAAGTCCAGCGCATCCCACGTCACGGCGTTGGAGCCGGAGATATAAAACTGCTTCGTCCCCGGCCGGTTGATCGCAAACACCGTGCGGATGTAGTTGACCCAGTTCCCGCCGTAGAACGCAGGATCCGAGATCGTGGCGAACGCCTTGGACGCGATATCGATCGTGTAGCCGGCCGTCGTCCCGTCCACCAGGAGGATGGTGGTGCCGTTGTCGGCCATGGAGACGATGGACGTGCCCGCCGCAATGGTCCCGATCGCGGTCAGAACAAAGCTCGGGTCCACGTAATAGACCGTCTGCCCCGCCACCATGTAGAGGTTGCCTTGGCTGTCCGCATAAACACAGCGGCCAATGCCGAACGTCGGTGCCGGCGCGAGAAGCTTCAGCCCCGCCCTCGGGTAGAGCGTGAACGGCACCGGCGGGTTGGTCTCGCCCGGGTTGCTCTCGAGGTAGAGGTTGACCGAACGCTGGGCATTCGCAATTAGCGAACGCGCCGTATAGGCGCCGGACGTGAGCGGGATGCGCGTCATTTAGCGGTGGCCGTCTGCCATTTCCAATGATTGCGGCCGTAGACGAACCACAGCGCCAGATTCATTGGCAGCAAGCCCCATGCCTGCGTAGCGACGATCCAGACCAGCCACAAAGCCTGATGTGCGAGTCCGATCAGCCACGTATATTTCGAGCGCTCGCCTGCGAGCCACATGCTGTAAATCGTGATCGCTGAGAGCAGCCACGGCAGATAGTCCTTTATTGCTTCAGCCATCAGCCGGCCACGTTCGTCACGGTGTCTGAGAAAATGTTGTAGACGCCTTGCGACCCAGCCATTCCGGCCGGTATTGGCAGGCTCGGCACCTGCACCGTGCTCGACCTGATCGTGTTGAGCCCGTCCTGCGCCATGTCGTCGATGGCCTTGGCCGGGGGCAGCCGCCATTCCGCCCTGCATTCCCGCGCCAGATTCCACTTCATGGCGTAGGTGTACTGGGGCGGGAGAACGATGTTTGTGGCTGGGGCGACCAGAACCGGGAGAATGATCCTGGTCCCGAAGTGCAGCTCATAGAGAGACGGCAGCGTCGGGATCGGCAGCGGGTAAATCCGCCCCAGCGGGAAGTTGCTATCGTAGAAGAACCAGCCCGGCTGGGTCTGCAGCCGCTTCAGCGTGACCCGGCTGTAGTCCTCCATGGACATGATCTGCTCGAGCGGGATGTCCACGGGCATGGACTGGCCGGAGTTGAGCAGCCGGACGAAGCCCCATTCGATGCGGTCGGGGCGAGCCGTAACAACGATGTCGCCGCCGGGCCCTATCGAATAGGACTGCGCGCCGGTCACGACGATGGTGTGGTCGATCTCGGCATAGTTGAGCCAGCGCTTTGATGACCAAAGCGCCAGCATGTCGTTGAGCAGCGCCAGGGCACGGGATATCTGGTCGGCGGAAGGTGGGTTGCCAACGCCTGTTACGCCGGCCCTGAGAAGGGCAGCGGTGCAGATATCCGTGCCGGTGGGCATCAGGCGGCCTTCGTTTTCTTGAGGCCGGTGGGCTGCGTCAGGGCGTTCTGAGCATTGGCCCCAAGGCCCGCTTGCGAGTTGGCGGCGTTCTGTGCGGCCTCAGGCGGCGTCGACGTTCCGACAGCCTGCTTCTGCTGCTCTATGAGAGCGTCATAGGCCGCGGCCTTGCGCTTGGTCTCGGCGGCCTCAAACGCGGCATCGGCCTCGCGCTTGGCAACCACGGCCGGGTCTTCCGGCGGCGTCGCAACGGAGGCCTTCAGCCATTCCAGATCGCGGGGCTGCTGCGCGATGACGTCCTTGCCGTTCTTGTCCTTGCCCATGAGCTTGGGGAAGAACGCGACGGCTTTCATCTCGTCGTATTCGGCCTGGTTGTTGGCAATGAGCGCTTCGCCCTGCTCGTTGGCGCCGGCGTATTTGGGCCACGGGTGGTACTCATAGGCGGGGTACTCGATGCCGAAATCGGGAATTGCAGAACGTGCCATGTGGTCTCCATAAAAAATGCGGGCGAGGATGGCCCCCGCCCGCTTGCTTCGTCAGATTGCGTCGTAAACGCCGGTGATCCACTCACCGCGCACCGCGAGGTAGCCGAAGAGTACGTCGTCGCGGTTGATGGCCTGATCCGAGCCCGGCAGGTATGCCGAGATCGAGCGCATGGAGATGCCGTCGAACTGGGCGCGCGCCGAGTCGATCACGCCCTTGGTGGGCATGTAGAGGTCGGCGGTGACCATGGTGATGGCTTCCGGCGCATAGGCCAGCGACTTGCGGTAGACGGCGCTCGGCGCGGTGTAGAGCGAGATCGTCGCGAGGTCCGCGGGAGACGCCGTGACGGTCTGATACTGGACCTCGGTGCCGGTGATCGAGTTCGGCGGGATGAGCGCCGGATAGATCGGGATCGAGGTGGCCGCGGTGAGCACGTTGGCGGTCACCACGAACTGGCGAGCCATGCCCGTGGATTCCTTGGTCACCCGGTTCACGGCATTGACGCCGGCAATCGTGATGATGTCGCCCGCATTGAGCGTGCCGGTGATCGCGCCGGTGGTCAGCGTGGTCCCGGTCTGGTTAGCACCGGAGATGGCACCGGCCGTGAACGTGCCCGCGGTGTGCTTGATGACGGTCTGGTCCCGCATCCAGCTCAAGCCCAGCGCGCTCTTCATGCCGCCGATGGCATACTGCTCGCTGATCGGCCCCGAGGGGTTGAACAGGCCCTGCAGCGAGGTCGATGTGCGCGCGTCCGTCCACGGGTCGTTGATGATCTTGCGGTCGCCCTTCGTGCCCATCAGGGGCGCGGAGTTGTCGTCGAGGATCGCGCCGGCCTCCACGAACGTCTGGGCGTTCGGGCTGATGATGGTGGTGCCCGAGAAGTTGGCGCGGGCGTTCGCCGCGGACCGGCCAATCGCCTGCATGACCGTCTTGGCGACGTTGCCGCCCAGGTTGTTCATCTTCGGCTTGGTGATGCGCTCGGCGTAGTCGTCGAGGGACAGCGCCATTTCCGCCGTGGAGAAGCCGGTATCGACGTGGCGCTGCGTGGCCACGGTCAGCGTGGTCTGCTGCTCCGCGGTATCCTGCAGCGACAGGCCCGGACCATCGGTCACGGTGTAGTCGTTCGGCAGGCGGACCTTCAGGGTAGCGCCGATCTTGGCGCCGACAACCGCGAACTGATTGTCGTACTGGCGGTCGATGTTCTTGATGAAGGCGTTCGAGTTCGTGAACAGGCGGATCGCTTTGCGGGTGATCTCCAGCCGCGTGAGAAGGGTATTGGGCATGATGGGGGTGCCTCGGGGCATGCGTCCGCAATCGCCCTCAAAGCGCGCGGAACGGGTGATGGGATGGGTTGCTTTCCTCTCAGCCCGAGCGAGAGGTTTTGGCGGGCGGAACGTGATATCCCTTGCGAGGGCCGGTGCACGACGCCGGATAGTTCGCGCTTAGATACGTGATGACCCTTGCGAGGGTGTCGGTTCGGCCGACAAGGCCACGCTCAACTTGGTTGGGTGCGGCGGATCACCCGAGTAAATAAAGTGGCCACAATAGGATCATCGTCCACAGTGGATTGTACGCGTAGGGCGTCTGGCGCAGGTAGAACGACATAAGCACGCCAAGGAAAAGGTAGATGCCCAAACAAATCAGAAAAACGGTCAGCATCAGTACCCCCGCGCGCGCCGCTGCTCGGCAAGCCTGCGCTCTCTCGCCTCTTCCTTCCGGTTCCACTCCTCGTCGGAGTCCCGGTCGGAGGGGCGGTCATCGCCGGAGCCACGGCCACCAATCGGATCGACAGGGGCCGGAGCGCGCGACTGCTGCCGCACCGGCGCCTTGGCCTCGGCAATCTTCGCCATGGCAATGGCCCTCCGCAGCGGCGTCATGGCCATGAACTCGGTGGCCTTCTCGATGTCGGAGCCGAGTTCGTAGAGAACCTTGGCGGGGTCGTCGGTCTCGAGCGCCGTGGTGAGCAGGTCGAGCGGGATGCGGCCTTCGTCATCCAGAATGGCGAGCTGGGCCTTGGCCGCTCCCCATTTGGCGCCGAACGCCTTGGAGCCCTTGTCCTCCACGTCGTTGCATTTGCTGTTGAAGGTCTGCACGGCAAGACGCCGGTCGGCCTCGGCCTGCACAGCCTTGTCAAACTCGGCCTTGCTCTTGAAGTCCTCGCGCTGGGGCTGCTCGCCGTCGGCCGCAGCGGGCTCGGGATCGGCCACCGGCTTGATGGTCTTGGAAAGCTCCTCGTTGAGCCTCCGGTTGTCCGCCGCCTTGGCCGCCAGGCGCTTGGAGATGGCCTTCAGGGCCTTCTGCGATGCCTCGTAAGCGGCCTTGATCTGCTCCGGTGTCTTGGGCTCGCCGTCGTCTTCCTCGGCCTCAGCGGCTGCCGCAGGCTCGGGATCGGGGGCCTTGGCTGGATCCGGCTCGGGCTCCGCTGGCTTCCCCGTGTCAATCTCCGGGTTGTCGTCGTCGCTGCCTTCCTTCGCTACCGTGCCCATGTCGCCGGGGTCGTTGGCTTCCCAATCGGGATCGCCATGGGCGGCGATCTCTGCGGGGTCGAGGGCGAGTTCGGGCTGGTCGGCGGGCGTCTTGGTATTCATGCGGTTTCTTCCTGGAGGGATACATTGTAGTCGGCCGGAAGGCGGATGCGCAGCGGGCCGGTGAACTTGGTCTGGCCTTTGAGCAGAGAATGGAGCGGACTGTGTTTGAGCGACGGGTTGGCCTTGCGCCCGCGCTTCATCCGACGCTTGCGCGCGTAGTAGCCCTTGAGGGCGATGAGGCCGAACTCATCCAGCGTCATTTGCAGGCCTTGTCCATGTGCTTGTTCACGCTCTTGTGGTGGGCCTGAGCCGCCTTCATGCGGTCCTTGTCGGCCTTGATCTCTCCGGCACGGGTCAGCGTCCGGTGGTCTTCCTCGGCCCGGTACTTGGCGGAATCGCCTGCCCAGATCGCGGGGCTATCGCCTACGAGGGCGTTCGGGGAGGGCTTCTTTTTCTTGTGGGCCATCAGGCACCTACCGATCGGAGTTCCGGGCTGTTGTCGACATGCTTGATGTCCTCCCGCTCCCTTGGGGCGGAGGAAACCTGTAGAACCTCGCGGGCATGGGGGGACTGAGAGCGTTCAAAGTGCTCGATCAGTTCCGCCTCGATCGCCGCCTTCTGGTGCTCGGGCGTGTCAGGCCGCACCATCAACTCCACCAGCGCCTTCTTGGCCTCGTCAACGTAATGCGGCCAGTGCTGGGCGACGAATTGATCTTGGTCGGGGTTCTCCACCCGAAACCGCAAGGACCGCTGGTGCCCGTCGTAAAAGGCTCCCGCGACCTCCTTGGCCATCATGCGGATGAGCTGGGTGGTCATCGGACTTCATCCTCGATAGCGCCGTGCAGCAATTGGCCCCCCTCGTAGTGGCCGTCATGCCCAGCCCAATGCACGTCACCGCGCACCATAATCCGCAGCGGGAGCCGCATCGTCTGGCCATGGTCGTTGAGAACCTGAGCGGTTTTCCCGCTCGCTGTCCGGTAGGATTTCCCAACCTCAAACATCATGCAGCCTCGTAGGTGGCGGCGAAGATGTCGGGCTTGCAGGGGTAGAGTTCGCCCTGCACCCCACAGATCAGCATATCCTCGGGCATCGCATCCATGACGCCTTCCAGCGTGAAAATGTGCAGTCGGTCCCCGAAGATGACGACATTGCCCGTCTCGTAAGCGTTCATCACCTGAGCCGGAATGTTGGCCCAAGTCCCGCCCGAAAGGTCGCCGCTGAAATCCCGGACCAAATCCTTGACCGGCCACGCTTCGATGACGACAGGCTTCTTGCGGAACTTCATGCTGGCGCGTTCCCGTTTGCAGTCGGGTCTACAGCCGGGAGCGGCGTGGGCTCGACCACGGGCTCGGGGATGGACTCCGGTTCGGGTGCGGTCGGCTCGTCGGGCATCGGCTCAGGCGCCGGGGCCGGCTCCTCCACCTTCACGGGCTCTTCTGATACGGGCGGCAACGGCGGCGAAACCGGCGGCGAGTCTGGCAAAGGGCTTCCGTTCCCCACCATCGCAGCCGCAGCCTCCTCCATTGCCTTGATGCCTTCCCGCGCGTCGTTCAGCAGGCCACGGTACTTGGCCGCCGCCGCCATGAACGTCGACATGGTCTTGTCGGCATCCGTGGAGAGGTCATCCGCCTCCGCGTTCATGGAATCCAGGCTGGCCTTGATCTTCGATGCCGTCTCAGCGAATTTGTTCATTGCTCTGATTTCCTTGACCGCATTCCCGAGGAACCCGTCCAGTTGCTTGGCCTTTGCCAGCGTCTCCGCTGGCGTCACGTAGGGTTTGCCTTGGGCTCCAGCCGCGCATAGGCCGCCTCCCGGGTGCCCTGACGGACCCGGCAGACCTCCGCCACAGCCATCCCACGATGGGCCGCGGCGTTGTCTATCAGCGTCCCAGCCATCACCACGTCGCCGTTCTCAATCAGGACGCTGACGCAGTTGGCGTTGCTCCCGACGCACCACTGGGCGCGCACGGGCGACGGCGCGGCGTCACGGATCAGCGCGGCCGTGTTCAAAGCACCAACTCCTCAGGCGCGGTAAACACGTACAGCCCAATCATCATCAGCCAGAACACAAGCCGCACGGCAAAGACCTGCCATGCTGTCGCGATGGCTTCCTCGGTGTCGTTCATAGTTTCTCCGCGAACGGGTCGTGGTCGACAGCCACCAGCGCCGGCCCAAATGGGTCGTGCTCTACCGGCTTGATGCGGTTGGACAGAAACGCGGCGGTCGCGGGCGGCATCATCGACAGCCCGGCAATGCCGTACTTCTTGATGATGTCGACCAGCTTGTCGTCAAACACTACGAAGTTGCGGGTCATGTTCTTTTCGGGGTTGAGGTACTGCATAGCCTCGGCCTTCGTATCGAAGGGACCGGCCTGCACACCGAAGTCATCCACGATATCGAACTTGCCATCACCCCGGCCGGCCACACGGCCATTGCCAACAGTCGGGACACCGCGCGAGCCTTGGTCTAGGTACTTGATGCCGGGGATGCCGGCATTGCGCAGTTGATCGACAACCTGCAGTTCTTTGACCTTCGCAGGCTCGGGCTTCCCGCCCCGGATCGCATCTTCATGCAGGCTCCGGTAGAAGTTCTCCCCCCTCGCCGGAACATACTTCGCGGGGTTGGCTAGAACGTCCGGGAGTTGTTCCTTTGTGAAGACACCCAAACTGCCACCGTCGGGGTGGATCACATCCGTCAGCGGCCCGAGGTTCGGATTAACCCCTAGCTCGCGCGTTTTGAGCCCGCCCACGATTTTGGCGTTGTATAAATCTTGGATCGCCTTCGGCTGGTCCTTCAGCGCCTTATCCCAGTCCAGAAAGTGGTCCGGGTCGGCCTTGATCTGGACCTCGTACATCTTGCCGCCAGAGACTTTAGGGAGGGTGGCGTCTGACCGAAGCATATCCAATGCCTCGCTTGCCGCACCGCGCTCCGCCTCGGGCCCCCGCGTTGCCACCATCTGCAAATCGTCAATCGCCTTGGCTTTATTCCCGCCGTAGTTTTTCAGGGTGACCGCCGCGATGTGGGAAGGGTCCATCCCGTCCGCCGCTTTCCCGTTAATGCTGAACTGCTGGAGCGCGTCGCGGTAGCTTCTTGCTACGCCCTCGCTCTCCGCAAAATACAACCCATGCCCGTAAGCCTGCGCGCCCTCGCCCGTGCCGATCTTCGACATTGAGAACTTGTCGAAGTCGTGCGGCGAGCCGTGATAGGCGCGGATCGGACCCGCGCCCAAGACCGCCTCGCCCGCCCGCATGGGGACGCCAGCAATCGCGCCCGTGCCCATTGGCAGCATTGCTGCCTCAAGGACCGGGCCCGGGTCATAGTCGCCGCCCATCAGCCTATTGGCAGACGCATCAACCGCCCGCTTCGGCAGCGTGACGAGGCTGTTGACCAAGCCCCCAAATATCTTGTTCAGGATGTTCGGCTGCACGTTCGCCAACTCACCCGGCGACGCCACTCCGAACGCCCCCGCCTGCCCCGCGAACGGGTCATCTTCCACGGGGGCCATCAGCTTGTTAGGCATCTGCTATCTGCAGGTACTTGCCCGGCCTTTCCGGGTCCGAGATGTAGTGCTTGCCATCGGGGGCCAGCCGCGCGCCGGGCATTGGCGACGTAGCGTCCTCGCCGCCATCGACAGGCTCGTCCTCCGCCTCGGCTTCTGCCTTGCGCGTGTTCAAGACCTCGGCGAGATCGTCGTTCATGGCTTCCGCTGTGGCGTCGTTCATCACGTTGCGGATATCCGGTTCCAGCCCGGCCGCCGCGAAGTTGGCCTGAGCGTTCCCGGCCTCCTTGATGCGGCGAGACTCGGCGTCCATGCGCCGCGTGAACTCGGCCTCGGCCTTGATCGTAAGTTCCTCGTCCTTGTTGTCGAGCAGCCGCTGCTTCTCGGCGACGGACTCCACCAAGGACTGAATGAGCTTGCCCGCCTGATCGAGTTGGCCCTGCAGGCTCTGCTCGTTCGGGCTCGGCCCCTTGCCCAGCACAGCCGGGTTCATGGTCCGCCGGATCCGCTCCGCCATCTCCTCCGCGCCCGGGAAGTCCATGTTCTCCACGAACAGGTCGCCCACCACGGTCCAGAGGTCTTTGTTCTGGGCCAGGATCGCGCCCATCGTGTCCACGGTCCATTCGCGCTGCGTCGAGTAGTCCGGCCCGGCTTCCGCTTCGACCTCGTAGGAACCAATCTTGGGGTTCCAGATGGCCTCGGTGGCGTTCTCCTCGTCCGGCTTGTCGGCCTCCTGATGGGCCTGCGGGGCGCTGGGATCGAGTTGGACGTCGGTCTGGCTCATATCCACGTTGGAGATACGGATCAGCCGCGGCGTGTCGTAGACCTCGGGAACCATGTCCACGATGATCCGCCCAGTGTGCGCCACTCCCATCGCGAGCGCGTTGGGGAAGTGATAGGTGGAAGTCTCGCCCTGAATCTTCCGGTTGTCGATCGCCACGCCTGAGCGCTCGTTGCCGTCCGCCCCCTGCGTGGCCTCGTGCTGGCCCGAGATGTCCTTGAACTGCTGCGACGCGATCTGGATGCCGTTGATGTAGGCCGAGGCCAGCACCGGCGGCGCGGGGCGCGTAGGGGCCGGGATCGGCTCGCCCTGGTCGTCCACATGGTTATACGGCAGATAGGCGTAGCGCTTTACGTTCGCGTCCTGCCACGCCGTGATGTTCTCGAACGCCTTGGCCGGGCCAACCCATGGCACGTTGGTCTGCAGCGCCACCTGCATGGCACCCGCCGAGACCCAGTAGTTCATGTTCCGCTGCGGATCCTTCAGGTTCCGCACCATCCCCTTGCGGTCGAGGTTGCCGTCGATGATGGTCTCCTGACCAACCACGCGGACAATCGGGATGTACTTCTTGCCGGGGACTTCCCGGTAGTCGACGATCTTGTTGCCGAAGATTTTATACCAGCAGATGCGGGAGCGGACGACCTTGCGGGTTTGAGCCCCGTCCTTGAGGAGCTGCTGCAGCACCTCGGATGCAATGTCGCTGGCGAACTGCGTCACCAGCTTGCCCGTGGTCTCGCTCGTGAACCCGATCAGCCGGTCCTCGAACAGCTCCTTCTCGTACCACTCGGCAACCCGGGTGTGGTCCTTGTTCTGCCAAGCCGAGTCAGCCCCGGTCTGCAGCACAGCATTGCCGGCCCCGATCTGGTCCTTGTACTTGGCGTGCTCTTCCTCGAGGTCTTCGTTCTTCACGTCCTCGAATATCTGGCCCCATTTGGCGTCGGCGCCTGATGGCTCCTTGGCATCGGGGTCCATTGCCACGCCCATGGGGCTGCGGACGCTCCTGATGCGGATAACCTGGTCGAAGCTGTCCTCGCTCTCGTACTCCGTCAGCACCCGCCAGTAGCCCACCCCGCCCTGTATCAGGTGCTCCGAGGCCTTGAGATAGATGTTGGTCGCGTCCGAGGCCCGGGATATCTCCCGGATCAGCCCGCCATAGATGCCGGCCGACTTGGTGGTCGCCCCCATCCCGGTCGGTCGCACCGTGATCGCAGGCGGGTTCTTCTTGATGTCGTTCTGTACCAGCAGGCAATGGATCAGCGTCATGTTGATGGTCATGGAGGGCGCGCCGGCACGCGAGGTCAGCACCTCACCATCCCACTGCCAGTTGTTGTCCGAGTCCCCGTTGGCGAACTGCACGTCGTTCACGAACGACTGCCGGAACTTCCCCTCCCAATCCATGAAGGCCTTCAACTGCTTCTGGGCTCGGGTGATTAGCTTCTCTTCCTCCGGTGGCTTGAAGGGGAACTTGCCGCGCTGCTCCATGCGTTAGGCAGCCAGCACTGTGCGGTGGTGCAGTGACGGGAGCGAAATGGTGAGGATCGTTGCGCATTCCTGCGGCACCACGTCAGCGCTCACCCGCATGGTGCTCGGGAGATTCCTCCTGCATTGGTCAAGAACCATCCGCTCAACAGCGGATGGGTCCATGAACGCAAGCGTAGACGGGTCGATCGTAATGGTGACCGGCTCGCGGCCAGCCCCACTCTTCAGCACGGCCTTGTGAATTTGCTGCCGTAGCTCTTGGCCGACCCGATAGCCTATCTCCTCAAACAAATGGTCGCCAATCTTTGACGCAACCACGGTCTCCAATGACCGCAGCGACTTCTCAAGGCCCCGTGCGCGCTCTTGCGAGAGCCGCAGCATGCCGAGGACAGGAGCGCACGCCTCTTCCTCGCGACGCTGGCGTTGTGCCCGCATCGCTTCCAACCGTGGGAACTTTGCCATTATTTCAGCCCATCCATGCTTGCGGCGAGGTCGGCGGCGGCGGCACGGAGACCGAGACCCCGACCTTCGGAGGCTTCGACAGGACCGGGAACAACTCGGCTAATCCCCACACAAGCGAATCCGCGCGATCCGGCGATCGGTCGCCCGCATAGCCGGCCGTCGTGAACCCGCACATCTGATCCTCAAGCTTTGGGAATATCCCGACGTGAGAAACCTTCCCCACGTCGTTCTCCGAGCCGTAGAGCGCCGCAATCGGTTCGGCCCTCACAACCTTGCCCCGCGATGCGGTGACCTTCTTGAACGGCGTCCGCGGCCTTGCGACCCGGATCACCTCATGAACCATGTCGCCGCCGAAGTTGGTCTCAGCGACCACGCAATCGGCGCCGTGGCGGTCGAACGCAGAGGCCACGATCTGGCCCCAGCCCTGCGGCCCACCTGGGCCAAAGCGGCCCGACAAATCCTCTAGGACGTAGGCGCGGCCATCGATGCCGAGCCCAACCACGATGATGCCCACCTCATCGGAGCGGACGTCTTCCGGCCCCGAGCAGCCCGACGGGTCAACCGAGATGACGATGCGCTGCAGCTCGGGATAGACCCCATCCAGCACGCGCCCGCGGTCGATGCTCTCCAGCGTCCAGAGCGCGCCCTCTGCAGCGGTCCCGAACATGCCGAGCATGAAGCGCCGCCGCATCCGCTCGGGCAGCGCGTTCAGTTCGTCCAGATATTCCTTTGGCAGGTTCCCGGCGTTGTCGGCCGGGTTCATCACCATGGAGGTGAAGTTGTCCTTGTTGCGGAACGGCGTCCGCGTGTCCGGGTCGATCCGGTCCACAAACACCCGCTTGGTCCAATGGGCCTCGTTGGGCGGGTTGCAGTCGTAATAGGCCCGGAGCCGCAGCGGCGTCAGTTGCGCCAGCCGGGTCATGGCGATGTTGCGCGAGGTCCAAGGGATCTGGGAACACTCGTTCAGGAACATCGAGGCGTATTCCTGCCCGAGGATCTTCTCCGTCCGCTCCTTGTCGTCCAAGCCGCCGAACCAAATCTCGGACCGATTGGGCAGCGTGTAGAACCAATCCGACCTGTCCATGTGGCTCAGGTCGGCCACGCCCGGGAAGCAAAGCTCCATCACCTTGGGCAGCGTGTCGTAGATCACCGAGCCCTTGAGGTGGTTAAACCGATACCTCAGGACCGCATGGCGGCTCTTGTGGGCCAGCGCCCGGGTGATGATGGCCCGGATGATGGTGAACGTCTTGCCCGACCGTGAGCCTCCGTAGAGCATCGTATGGGTGGCCGGCGAACCGAGAAGCTTGGTCGCCTCGGTCTGCTTCGGCGTCAGTTCAAAGGAGCCCGGCATCCGGTCCCTGGATGATGATCTTCAACTCGCCGCCGTCCGGTCCTGCTATCTGCATCGGGAGCACCTTGCCGAGGAGCGCCATGAACGGGCCCGGGTTCTTCTTGGCCTGGACCTTGAGATAGCCGACCACGCCCTCCTTGCCCCCGGCCTGTTCCGCCGCCTTGAGGATGGCGTCCTTGAGCAATGCCGTGGTTTTGTTGGGCGCGCCTTTGGGCCGACCGGGGCCCGGGGGCAGTTTGTGCTTATTGTCGGTTTTCTTAACCGGCTGAGGCTGAGGTGACATTGGCCTTTGACCGCCACTTCTTCATGGACTTGTTTTTGCTCTGCCTGCGTCGTTCGCAGTCGGGGCATGATGTAGAAGCTACAGGCTTGGTGGCTGGCGTAGAGACTACGGGAGTAGAAGCTACGGCCTTGTTCAATGCCTCGCCTACTTCGATAGCGGCTTGGTTACGCGGCATGTCCCGCAAGAGCCTGCCGATCGCGGCTATTAGCTCTTGCGAGATCATGCTGTGCCTTACGAGACCGCGATCTCTCGAACCAACACGGCGGTGAAAGTATTGGCTGCCAGGGGTGCCGTAGCGGTCTGCTGAATCTCATCATCTACTGAGATTGTCTGCTCGAAGAGCGGGCGGAAATCTTGAAAATTACCGGCTTCTTCGATCGTCGTTATGAAATCGCCGACCCTAGCGCCCGGGAGTGAGATGGGGCCTGGGCCGGTATTGATCCCCTGAAACGAGGCCAGCAGGGCGTCTGCAGCTTTCAAAGGCATTGCTACTCTCCATTAGCTGTATGTTACGGTTCCGACCGAGCCGATCACGTACCATTTGGCCTGATAGGACATGAGCGTGATGCCAGCGCCAGGCTGGGCGGCAAGCGCAGCTTGGTTGACGTTCGCTCCGGCTCCTGTCTGGAGCAGGCCGGTGGCGGTGATGGTGTGGGCGTTTGCCGTGGCGGACGTAATCTTGATGACGATGCCATCGGAGGTGGGTGCTGCGAGCGTATCGGCGAGCACACCAGCCTTGGTGATGACGTAGTTCGCCGGGGTCGTTGGACTGATCGCGCCGTTGGTCGTGAGCGCGGACAGTGCGAATACCTCACCGGACGATGAAACAGCTTGCGGCGTACCAAAGCCGGTCAAGTTGTTCACAGCATCGATGAGGCTGTTGACGGTCTCGCCAGTGATCTGGCGGAACCATGGAAGAACGCGCGCAATAGCGGGCATGGCTGCAAACTCCTGAGGCTTTCGCCGGGTTATGAGGGATATGCGAACTCGCCGTGATGGATGCTCAAGGCTTCCACGTAGGCTTGATGGGCTAACTCTGGTGTGTCGAAGTACCCGAGGCTGATGCGCTGCCGGGCGACCTGGATTTGGCTCGTGAACCGACCGCTTGGCTTATGCAGAAACACGCCTTGGAAGCCGGTCTTATTACTGCGCGGTTTTGCGTTCTGACTATTCTGCGCAGGGGTCGCCTCTCGTAAGTTGGAGAAGCTATCGTTGGCCCTGTTCCGATCTTGGTGGTCGATCATGTCGGCCGGCCATTCGCCAGTCATGTAAAGCCACGCAAGGCGGCTGGCCTTGTAGAGCTTCCCGAATATGGCGATCTCCCGATAGCCTTGGTTGTTGATGCGGCCAGCGAGTTTGCCTGCGAACCTCGCGTTCCAGCTCTTTTCAGTTCTGGTGACGTTGGCCCGGGGCTTCCACAAAAAGACGCCAGTTGCCGGATCATAATCAAGCAACTGGCGAAGTTGAGGAGAACTAAGCATGTGCGGCCTAAGCCACTGAACTCATTGAGTCCTTAGCCATTTCGTGACGGACTTGACGTAAACCCATTCAGCGCAGAAGGCACCCCCCGTGCCCAAAGGCACCTGCGTAGCGGTCAACGTATTTGATACAGTGGTGCCGGAGCCAGGGGTGATGGTCAGCGCCGTCACGACCTGCGTTGAGCAGACGCCGAGCCGCTGGCCTTCGGTCAACAGCGACGCCGCCGGAAGCGTGAGCGTGTGGGCGGCAATCGTGCCGGCAGGCTCAAGGATGACCTGACGCGTGCCGGCGGCTACGGCCTGGGTAACGCCAGTGAGCGGGGTGGAGTACTGGGTCGGGCCGCCGCCAAGCGAGCGCGCCGCGATGGAGACTGTCTGAGGGCTCGCACCGCCAGCAAGGCCGGTGTCGGCCGGAATCAGCTCGGTGCCCGTCAGAACGGTCGGACCAGCCGGGACAGAGCCGGTGCAGGTCGTGCCGTCGCCGGCGTAGAGAGCGCAATAGGCAGCGCCGCCCACGATGGGCAGGTTGGCGAACATGCCAGCGGCATGGGCGAGGACGGTGGCCGCAACAAGCGCGACCGCGCCCAGCCCGAAACGACGGGTCAGTTTCATGGGTAGTTCTCCGTTTTGGTTTGATTGCCGCCCGTTCCCGGGGTGGCGCGGGTCGTTACTGGATCGTCCCCGGGCCGTCCGCGACGGGAAACTCCGGCTTGGTCATCATCTCGACCGTGAAGGCGGGCCTGACGTCTACCGCTTCCGCATTTGAGGCGTTCACCCATGCTCCATCAACACCGATGATGGTAATCAAGATGAGCCGGCCGTCGGCCAATTCCACAGTCGCGGTGCCCGTCGTGACCTTCGCTATCTTCAGCTCCTGCGGCCCGGACTGCAGCACCAGCGGCTTGTCGTAGGTGTAGCTCACGCGCAGTCCCCGCTGTCAGGGTATTCGGGCGGCGTGTCGGTGGCCTGCCCCGCCGTTTCCAGCAGTTCCTTGATCGAGGTCCGGTATTCCTCGACGGTCTCCTCGGGCAAAAATCCCGAAAGCCGCTTGCGCTTGAACCGGATTACCTCGCCCATCATCCAGCCTCCGCGACCGCCAGACCAAGCTTCTCTCGCCGCTTTGCCTCACGCTCTTGGAACTTGCGCCGCTCCGCGTTCACCGCGTCTCTATGCGCTATGAAGTTCGCTACCGCCTCGGGGGTGGTGAGCAGATCGCGGGACTTCTCGACTTGGTAGCCTGGGGAAAATCTGATGGCGGCCGAGGCATTGTCGCGTCGCCCCATCGTGCATGACCCAGATGCCATAACAGGGGTTTCCTGTCTCAGGTACTTTTCGTCGGGCAGCCGCACCACAACGCCCTCCATAGCAAATTTGTCCGAAATCGCATCCATGGCGGCGCTCAGGCGACGATAAGCGGTCGGCCGCGCCCATCCCCGCTTGACGCATCGCGCCCCGAAGTCCCATCCGTTGGCCCGACAGAACGCCCACGACCAAACGATCTGCCGGCGCTTGCCGTCGGCGATGAGCGTGGTCGACCACTCCATGCATTCCTGGTGACGCGAGATTGCGCCGCTGGATGCCCGGCCCTTCCATCGCTCGGCATTGTCGAGGCGGGCCGCGTCGTCCCAGCCCTTCTTGTCTTCCTCGTCATAGAAGAACTCGGGCCAGTACCCGTTGGCGCTCGGCATCCTCGCATTGGGCAGAAACCGCTCGGTGTGAGCGGCTTCAACAAACCTCGCGCGGATCAGTTCGGGGCTATTGTTCACAGCAGAGTCTCCTCTTTGCCTTCACCAAATTTCCGTTGAAGAATCTCGGTCAGCTTGGACGCCACTCCATGCCTCTCAGGAGGCGCACCATTGGCTTCCTTGGCGGCCGACCAGATATCGCACAGGTCGATTTCATCGAACGCAGCGAGCCATTCCAGCCCTCTGGCGGGCCATCTAGGATTGGCCGCCATGACGTCGGCAAGCGCCCACAGTACAGGCTCCACCAGCGCCATGCGGTTGTTCTCGCTCTCCATGATCGTCCGGAGGAGCAGGATCAGGTGGCCCTCGCCGTGCTTGCGGAGAATGCGTTCAAGGGTCAACTCGCATTTCGTCGTCCCCGGAGTCCGGGTGACGTTGGCAGCGATCACCCGAATGTCGAGTTCGGCGCAGATGTTGGCGAGGGCAGGACTCATACGAGCGGCAGTCCATCCTCGGCGGGGGCCGTTCGAGCAAGTTTGCGCCGATGGGCTTGGCCGCATCTAGTGGAACAGAACCTTTTCCGCGCCCACCTTTTCGCTTGAAATAGCGTCCCGCTGCATTCCTCACATAAGCTTGCACCGTCCGATGGGACAACAATCTCGCATGACCCATCGTCAAAGACGCCGATGCACCTAACCCCCATCTCATCCTGCTTTTCGGTCAGCTTCGGATGAATAATTTTGTCGTCTATGTTCCGGTAGGCCACCTTCACGTCAAAGTATTCGGCCTTCCCATCCTTGACCCCAACCAAGTCGATAGGGCCGACGGGGGCAACATTCCGAAACACGTCGTAACCTTGCTTCATCAGCCAAGCTGCCGCGATAAGTTCGTTGTGCGCGCCGAGGCGGCTCGATGTTAAATTCTCGTCTCTCATGTCACAAATCCTCGAATCGAGTCTGCGCTCCTACCCACTTAAACTCGCGCTGCTCAAACGGCGTGCCGCTTCTGATCTTGAGAGCAATCATCTTGGCCGAACCCTTGGCCCGGCGTATCTTGTGCTCCCATTCCTCCCATGCCTCGCCGCCGGCCTTGGCGTTTGGCTTGTTCATCATCAGGAATGATTCCTCGCGCCATGCGCCGATGATGATATCGGCGTCCTCCTCCAGTGCAGGGAATTGAGCATCGTCGAGCTGCGGGATAGCGTCATCGCGGCGTCGACCCATGCGAGTACGCTGGAATGCGACAATGACCGGCACGTTCAATTCGATTGCGAGTTCCTTGAGGGAGCCGGTGATCTCTTCCTTGCGCTCCCACGGATCGCGGTGCTTGGTGTCGGTGCGCAGCCGCTTTGCTCCATCGACCGTGATCGCCGATAGGCCGACCGTCCGCTGCATCTGGAGCGCGCGGACCTTGATGGATCGAACCGTCATTTTGGGGTTGGTGTAGAGATAGTATTGGAGCTTTTCGATTTCCTTCTGTGCGGCGACGACGGATTCATAGCCGGTGAAGTCGTAGGCCCCTTCCCTGATCTCCCGAACCGTCATGCCGGACTCGCCGGACAGCGCCCGCGTCCCGTTCTGCTCGGCCGACATCTCGTTATGTGCCGAAAGTACCGGCCCGGTTTTGGCAATGTGCTTCCCGATCTGCGCCATCAGCGCGGACTTCCCCTCGCCGATCGATGCCATGATCGCAATGAAGTCTCCGCCCATTAGAAGGCCCGTCATCTCGTCTAGCGTTGTGAGCCCCGTGGTGAAGCCTGGGAGCCTATCGCTATCCCTTGCCTTCCCCGAGGCCGTGACGACGCCTTTGGTAACCTCTGACAGCTTTACGGGTTTGACCGGCGACGATACCGCCATGATGGCTTGGAGCCGGACGCCAGCCTCTGCGGCCACGTCTTCTGCAGGCCGTTCGTTCTTCCGTGTTTCCTTCCGCAGCCACTCCGACAGCGCATCCAGCCTCTTGAGCGCCGACCGCTCGGCGAGGAACGGCGCGTAATCCGTGGCGCTCCCTGCTTCTGCTGCTGATTCCTTCAGGGCCATCAGGACGCCAATGGCGGGGCCGATGTCATCGAACTCTTCCGGCAGGTTGGCTTGCAGGGCCGTGATGGTTACCTGCTTGCCGCGCTCGGATAGGTCGCGGATGGCCTCGAATATCTGGCGGTGGTGCCCGATTTGGAACATGTCAGACGTCACGACGTCGTTGATTGCCCAAAATTCGTGAGCCGAGCGGAGCAAACAGCCTACGAAGTTTCTCTCGTTTACGGTGGAGTCGTGGATCATTCGGCGGCCTTTGGAAGAGCGCGACAACGCGCAATTTGGTCAAGCTTGCGCTGGCCGTAGGCGATGGATTCGGGGTGCCCGGTAGCGATGTCGAGTTTGGCGACGTGCTCGACCGGACCGTATTTGTCGGTCAGGACGGCGCCGGCGGCGATAGCGAGTGCCTTCTTGCTCAAGGAGATGTCGAAGTGCACCCAAGAAGCCTTGCGGAACTGGGGCTGTGAGAGTGTCTGGTGGCCCTGAATCCATTTGCGCTGCACGCCGATGCGGTCGACCATGGCCAGCAACTCGGCCTCTGTATCCGCCCAGAGGTGGCACATAACCATGCGGCCGAAGCGGTGCTCAACGTCATCGACATAGACGGTCATGCCACCTCCCGCGCGTGCGCTTGCCAAACGTTAAGGTAATCGGCCCCAATCGAAGGCTCCGCAGCGATTACAACGGACACGCCTTCCGCGAGGAGCCGCGAGCGCATGGCCTGCGCTGCCTTGCGGCCCGCCGGTACAGCGGCGACGAACTCATGGCCCTGTTTCTTTATCGGCCTGTCGGAGTCGGGATAGATCACCATGCGCTCGACCCCGAGCGGGACTTCAAAGCCGATGAGTCCCGCCGTACTGAGACAGGACCAAATCGGGTACTTGAAGCCGATCAGCGACCAAGCCCCGAGCGCTGTGCGGACGCCCTCGGCACAACCAATGCGCTCGCCCATCCCGCCGAGCCGCACCGCGCCGCCAGCGACCGGGCCTAGCCCTAGCTTCTGGAACTCAAGGTCGGCTTTGCGCCCGTCCGCCCGAATGAACTCGCGCCATATCCCGGTCATCTGCCCCGAGACGTCATCCACGCGCGCCACAAGCGCTGGCATCTTCCCCTTGCCGGGATAGTTGAGCGAGGGATGGAACATCAGGCAGTCCGGCCAACCGCCGGGCGGCGTCGGCAAATCGAACAGGTGCAGGTATCGCTCCGCCAGCGTCCCCGCGACCGGCACGCACTCGCCGATGATCTTCCCGCAGAACTCCAGCGTATCCTGGTTCTGTATCGTTTCCTGAGCCTGCCGCTGTCGCTGGTTGGCTTCCATCTTGAGCCTCTGTCTGTTGCGCTCTGCTTTTTCTGTGTCGCTGAGGGGCCGCGCTGGGCCGCTGGGGCATGGTTCGCCGGACAACTGCTCAATCGCTTCTTTGAAAGCGAGGTTGCCGAGGTGCATAGCGAGACCAACGGCGGTCGATCCTCCACCATGCCCGCGGCAGACCCATTTCCCTTTGCCCGTGTGGATTCCCAGCCGGTCATTGCCGCCGCAGTAGCAGCACGGCCCCACCCACTCCGCACCGGCGCGCTTCAGCTTCGCGCCGAACATCTGGGCGGCGGCGAGCAGGCCAACGGCCTCCGCCTTTTCCCGCCATGCTTGGAAGCGGTCGTCGGGCATGCGGGTCATGCTACCTCGCGGAATAGATCGGGATTCTTCGCCGCGCCCATCGGCGTCAGGCTGATCCGCAGCCATTCGCAGATCAGCGCCGCTTCGGCCGCGTCCTTGGACGGCACGGACCAGCCGAGTTGCTTGCATCGGTCCAGCGCCTGTTGCTTCCACCATGCGGACGAGTCTTGCGTGCCCTTGGGGGCTTTCCGCCGGCCGTGGATGCAATCTCGCCATTCCTGGTTGTTGATCTCGACCACCGGGATATTCAGCGAGCAGCACACCTCGATTGCGTGCGCGCGGACGCCGTAGAGGCCCAGCAGCGTCTTCATTGTGGTCATGGGGATTTGCTTCTTGATGGGCTGGCCTTTCACGAAGACCATTTCCGACCGGCTCATATCGGAGCGAAGGGGCTCCTCAAGCGCGGCCCGCTCCACCCCATGAGCGACGAGGAAGGAGCGCCACCAGACGCGAAACTGGTGGAACGCCTCTCCCTGCGTCTCGCCCTTCGCGTGGAAGGCCTCGGCATGGATGAAGCGGTCGCCGTCAATGATGGCGGCCCCTGATTTTCTCAATGCCGAGTCCAGCCCGCAAAGGATCATGGTCAGTCCTCGCTCTCGTCGTCGCCGTCGGATTCCTCTTCATCGTCGGCCATCGACAATACGAGCGCCCGTTCCGCGAGCCCTTGCCGGTACGCCGTGAGCCACGCCTGCCCTGCCTGCGTATTCAGCGCGTGCGGGTTGGCGCTCTCCTCGCCGCCGTCGAGGCCGTGTGCGCGGCCGTCCAGCCCGGCCTTCTCGTCCAGCGGGGCGAGCGAGGGCTCGAACTCGAACAGTTGCAGTTGCGATTCCTGGATGCCGTGGCGCAGGATCTTCAGATAGCGGGTGGTCTCCCGGGTCTCCTCCAGCCATGCGTCGGCGTCGCCGGACTTGACGATGGAGAGGGCGCGCTTGGCAGCCTTGAGGTGGACGCCGCGCCCCTCCGCGTTCTTGAGGATGTTCCGCAGGCTCCCGTGATGGCTGGCGGCGTTCTCTTGGGCGATCCTGATCTTGCTCAGGTGGACCGCCACAATGGCCTCGTCGCCCGGCTCGTTCGGTAGCGTCTCAGACTGTCTCGCGGCTTCTGCCATGGTTGCTCCTTTGTGGTTGCTTGGTGGATCGATCGAACTTGAAACCTCCCGGCACGGGGCAGTCGCAGATCCACTTCATCTCGACGCCGTAGTGATGGTGGTGCATCGGGGAGTTGGGGAAGGACATGACCCAGCCGAGCTTGAAGTGGTCCTCCACGCGCTCGAACCTGACAAATTTCAGGGCGCGCGCTTTCATTCGTAATCTCCCGGGCGCTCAAGCTGGTGCCTGCATGGAGGGATCCAAATCTGCGGGAGCGGACGCATGCCCTTCACCCACACCATCCACTTGTAAGATGTCGCGGTCGATGGCCGCTTCATCGCCCGCGTGCGCTCGTCCCAATATTCCTTGCTGGGGTCACGCAGCACGCCCTTATGCATGATGACGCGCTCGGTGAAGACGCCGAGCAATGTCGGTGGGTTGTCCCGAAACAATTGCTCGTAGCGGCCAACGCCCTCCTCAAAGGCTGACCGCACCAACACGGCAACGCCTTCGCGCGCAATGTCTAGGCCTCGCTTGATGATCTGGTCGGCAAGCCGAAATGGAGGATTTGTAATGACCCAGTCCACACCGTGTGTCTCGATGACCGGGCTCTCGGAAAATGGAAAGAGAAAATCGACTACCCTATCCTGACAATGAACGGTCGCCGGGTCTTCGCTATAATCGAAGATGTCGCTGGTGAAGACGCGGCGTGTGTATTCTTTGAGCGTCCTCGCCATGTAGCCGCGGTTGGAGCACGGCTCCCACACACTCGACTGGGACATTAGGATTTTTAACGTCGTCAGGTCGAGCCCGGGTTCGATCACATGCTCGATCAATGCGCGTGTCGCCCACGGCGGCGTCGGAAAATCGTCGAGCGAATCGTGCGGCTCGCTCCGCTGCTGCATCACGGCGCTGGATGTGTTCTGCGTCATGCCGCGCCCAGAGCCTCCCGGACGATTTCGGAGACTGCCGTATCGATGGTGATGCGCTGGCTTGCGGCATAGGCCCGAGCGAGGAGGAAGACCTCCTTGGATAGGAGTACCGCCTGCATGGCCGCCGGGTCGATCAACTCGATTGACCGGGCTTTCTTGTATGTGCGGCGGATGTGGCCGCGCTCCTCGAGACGGTCGAATATTCTGGAGATGTTGGACTTGGCGACGCCGAAGCGGCCCGCGATTTCATCCATGCTCGGCATGATCCCCTTCTCCGCGTGATAGGAGCGGAGGAAGTCCAGGCATTCCTGCTGGCGGGCGGTGAGGCCGATCATGCGCGAACCCGTTCCATTGCAAGTTTCTGTCCGGTGCGGTTTGGGGCTGCGCCATCGGGCGCGACCGTGACCACCTTGTTGTCGGCGATCTCGAACCGCAGGCCCTCGGCGCGGACACAGACGGCACCGAACGCGGCGGGGGCCGCGCAAATGCCGATGATGTGCTCGCGTATGGCATCGAGGTTGAATCCGTACGCGCGCTCCAGGTACCTGCAAACCGCGTGCTCCGTCACCTGAAGCGGCTCTTTGCTCGGCGAGAACTTGAAGGGTTTATGCGACATGCTTCCATCCCTCCCCGCTCATGATTTTCTGAATAGTCGCGAACGAAACCCCGTACTCCTGAGCAAGGTCCCGATATCGGACACCTCGCCTTGTCTTGATCTCGGCGACGATTGTTTCGTCCAATTTGGCTTGGTGGTTGCGCGAGCCTAGGAGGCTATTCCCGTGCCTCACCATGTCCTCGCCATTTGATTTCGGCGTGCCATACCGAAGGTTTGAGAGATGGTTATGCCAGCCGTCACCGTCCCGATGACAGCAAAGCTGCCCCGGGGGAAGCGGCCCAATGAACGCTTCCGCCACCAATGCGTGAACGCAAACACTCTTGGTCTTTTTTGTCGCGACGTAGAGGCAAACCTGCTGGTAGTAGCCGTCGTTCGACGCATGGGATTTCTTGATCCCACCTCCATGACTACCAATGCCGCGGACGCGACCAAAGGATGAGACTTCGTACCGGCCCTCAAAGCCGACAACGGCACGCCATTCTTCCCCGACCAACTTTTCTCCCGTTTTCATGCCATTGCTCCGTTCATGCGCTGGTCGAGAGCGGACCTGCCCGGCTCGGGGTCGCCCAGGATGTCGTTGGCTATCGTGAAGGGACGCGAGCGCCTGCGGTCCCGGTCGGCAAGCAATTCCTGGCTCGGCTTCACGGACCCGACATTCCCGGCGGTCCCGATGCCGTCATTGGCAACGAAGGGCTTCCTGCCGCCGCGCGCGGCTCTCCGCTCCCTGTCGGCGTCGGCGCGCTTTGCGTTGTAGATCGCGCGCTCTTCCTTGCTCATGGTGCGCTGGCGAATGTGGTGCTGGACGATTCTCTTGTTTTTGTTCAGTTCAAGAGCGATCCGGGCCAGCCCGTAGCCCGTCCGCATCATTTCGACCGCGCGCTGGATTTCCTCTTCCGTCATGCGTCGACACTCCGCTTGCGGTTGGCCTTCCTGAGAATTTTGTGGGCGAAGGAAATGGAGGTCTCGCGCTTGCCCAGCGGCTGAAACCTGTTCTCCTCCCAGAGCCGGCGCGAGGCATCGATCCCGATGTAGCTGCCGACCGTCTCGTGCACCGTGTAGATGCGGCCCTTCTTGAGCGGGTGATGGCGGTGCCACGGGTTTTCTGCCGGGCGGTCGTCAACACAGAGGATTTGCATCCCGACGTCGAACATTACGCGGCCTCCCTCGTTGAATGAGGACGCCCGCGGCGGGTGGGGATGCCGTCGCTACAGATTTGCCGGTGCTTGGCGCAATACGGGCCGCCGTCGTTGGTCAGGCCGCAGAACGTGAATGGCGGCAAATCCCCGAACGGGTAGCGGCAACTGATCTCGGTCAGCTCATAGATCGAGATATTCAGCGGCTCCAGGTTGACCACCGGAGCGCATACGAACGGCGTCGGCTTCACCTTCGGCCCCGGCCGGAACGGACTCTTCCGGGTAGCGTTGATCTTCTGGACGACCGCGCCGATGCCGGTGCGCCCTCCGACCTTCGACGTGGACCCGGGCTTGCGGCCTACCTTGCGCCCGCCAAGCCCGAGGCGGTGGGCCTTGCCGATGCAGGAGTTGCGCGAAACCATGGTGCGGATGTCGGCGGCTTCCATCGTCGGGGCGCAGATGCGCCACCACTGCGGCTTCTTGGGTGCACCGGCCATGATCGCCGCGATGAATTGGAAGCCCTCCTCGGTGCGGATCAGCTCGGCCAGCTCGGCGCCGCTGAATTTCCGCTGACCCGAGAGGCGATATTTGGCGTCGCGCTCCTTCACATCAAACAGGGCGCACAACGCTTGGCACGGCTTAGTGAAAACCGCCTTGGCGCACTTCGCGATCACCAAATTCAGGTGCACAAACTGTGCATCCTTGGTGCACGAATCCGAAAGGCGGTCGTTTGCCAGCTTGCCGTCCATCGGCAACATTCTCGTCATTGGAAACTCCTTACGCAGACGGGGATACGATGAACAGGGAATCACGACAGGCCGCGCTCGCAGGCACGCGGCAGATGATCGCCGACGACAGCTTCGACGCACTGGTGGCTGTCCTAACGTCAGCAAATGCCATCCCGGCTTCGCTCATGGCGTCCACACTCGAACGGTTGGCCGACGAGATGATCGCGAAGGCACGCGGGGAAATGGAATCAGATTGGAAGGTCTATCCGACGGAGCTGCTGGAGCGGGCGCGGGCGCTCGGCGAAGCCGCTGCCGCATTGCGATCTCGGAAAGACGGGCGTACCGGAGCGCCGGCCCCATGATGAGCGCCAGGAACAGCGAGAGCGCCCAGAAGATCGCAAGGCACTTGATTGCCGTCACCATCCCTAGCCTCCCCGATCCAGAGACCCGGACGGCAGCGGCGGGAAGTTATCCACATCCGCAATTCTACCGATGACGAGACGACGCACGAACAGACTTAGGGGCAAAAACGTGAGCGAAGCGCCAGCTAACAGGGCGATTGCGGTCATCATGCCGCCCTCCCGCGTGCAAATGCACGATCGCTCGCTTTTGCTCGGTGGGATTCTGCGCGGTTGTGTCTGTTTTGTGTCTTGCGCGGAGGTTGGTGGTCGCCACAAGATGTGGTCACGGGCAACGACGCCACTCCGGGGGGAGCAAAAAAATGACAGACGAAGAACTGCTCGAGCAGGCCCAGGTACTGCCGCTGGTCTACTGCGATGGGTTCGGGGCCTATCGGAAAGTCAACGGCGTACTCCGCTGCATCGGCTTCATCATGCAAGGCGGCGCGACGTTGAATTTGGCGGTGTCCCTCGCAGGTGCAGTCCAAGGGAATGCCGAGACGACCAGGGTGCTGGCCGATCGATCGGTAACCGTTGGCGTCTGGAGCGGGCACGCGCTGGCGCATTAGGCGGCCCCGCTTTGCTTCATGTCGATGAAGTCATTCGCGGTGACCGCGCCGCCTGTCTCGCGAACGATGGCTTCCATCTTGTCCCGACCGGGCCAAGTGTTCCCTTCGCAATAAGCGGTAATCATGATCGGTGTGACACCAATCGCCGACGCAAAAGCGTAGCGGCGTTTTCTGGAGCCATCCGGGTTTGGAAGCGCGAGCCATTCTGCGAGTTTCATTCCTCGCGTATAGCAGAACAATAATTATAGTTCAACCGGAAATATGGTGGAACTCTGTGGTCAATTGGAGCCCCGATGCTAGATTATAGCATGGCTAGAAAAACAACCCCGCTCCAGAAACCCAAATCGCCCGGCAAGGACATGGTGCGAACCAGGTTCAAGACGGTGATTCGTCCCCCTCGGCAGTTCTTCCGGCAATGGCGCAAATATCGCGGCGACATGACGCTTGAAGAGGTCGCCACAGCCTCTGGGATGACCGCTGGCAACATTTCGACGATGGAGCGGGGCGAGCAAGGCTACACGCCGGCCGGCCTACAGGCACTCGCCGACGTCTACAAAACAAGCCCGGGGTGGCTTTTGGAGGTCAACCCGCTCGAGGAAGGCGAAGGCCTGATGTCAATTATCGGCCGGGCGAGCGATACGCAGCGCAGGATGATTGCCGAGATCGCGCAGACCATCGTCGGGAAGACCGGGACCAACGGCTAGACCGCGGACAGTTTCCGATCTGCTTTGCGCTGCAGTGCCAGCTCGCCTTCCTGGATTTGGGCATCCAACTTCTCGACAAAGCCCGGCAGCAACCGAAGCCGCTCTACCGAACCACGCAGCGACCTATCCGCATTGCGGACGGCCTCCAGCACCTCGGAAATGGCCGGCAGGAACTTGCAAGTTTGCCGCACGGCGCGGCATCCGGCCTCGATCCCGCCGATACTGGGCTTGAGGTCGATCACGTCCTCCAGCAATAGGCGCCCGAATGCGGAAGCGTCGTCTTTCCCCATGTTCGGGTACGCCTTGAGCAAGAGCGCCAGATACGCCCCTATTTCCTGTTCGGTGGCCTGTCGGAGTGACTGGTCGAGGGATTGCTCGACTGCCGCGCTCGCCGCCAACAGGGGCCGTACCGCCTCCGCCGCCGACTTTTGCGCCGCCAGCCCGGAGCGCTCCGCCTCCAGCACCATGAGCGTCAGCCGTTTGATTTCTTCCGTGGTCGCCATGACCTTCGAAATCGCGGATCCATTGCCGGAAACAACCAGATTGCTCATTGTCGCTCTCTTTCGTTGAAATAGGACATCATCCCCTCAATCGCCGAATCAGCACGGCTTTGTGGGGCTCGATTTTGATTCCCGCCAGCCGCTAGGGATGGTGCTGTTTCGTTGCCCCATGCCTCAGCATTTAGCCAGGTGGAGGCGTGTTTCGTGTATTTCGGATCTTCGTGCTGCCGCTCGGCGGCATAGCGCATAGCCCCAGCTATCAATTGTTCGGCGGTGGCCTTCCCAGCCTTGACGACCCGTTCATAGGCTTTCCGAGCGGAACCCTTGTCCACTCTCCGAGGGTACTGTTTCCACCATTGTTCGAAGTCTTGGTTCTCTTCCTTCGCCGGCATCTTCGTAGCCGCGGGGACCAATGCAAGCTGGGTTCTGGCTGGCTCAAAAATCGAGTCTGGTGGAGATATATCTATCTCCTTCTTCTTATCTGGTTCTGGGTATGGTTTTGGTATGCTGCCATTTTGCTTAAGCAAACGGCTACCATTTGCTTGAGCCGGTTCTTTTGTTTTCAATGCCTTAGCCAAAACTCCGGCCTTCCCGCTGGCGCTCCGTAACTCCCGTATCGAAGCCACTTTTTGGTGCTCCCGTTTGAGCCTCGATTGGGTGATTTGATCCCCATCGACTGTCATGAATGCGACCACCTCGGGGCTAATCAACCGCCATCTCCGAGGGTTCACGCGCGCGATCCGAGCGAGCTTGGCCGGGTCATTCGGGAGACTGCCGCCCGCCCGCCACATGGCCATCAGGAGCAGCAAATAGGCCCCATGCTGTTCGGTCGTCAGGTGCTGGGTGTCGCCGAGATAGTCCCCGACGTACAGGTTCATGTATGGCACTTCGGTCATGCCATCTTTCTAGGCTAAAAATATTTTACGGTCCACCCATATTTCCGCTTGAACTATAATTATTGTTGAACTATAACTACCCCCATCAGAACGAACACGGGGGACTTACCAAATGACCAAGACCAAGCAGTCCTTAAAGACCGGAACCCGGATCGAGTTCTTCGTGTCTCACCCGCAGGGCCGCAACGAGACGGCGACCATTGCGCGCTGGACCAAGGTCAGCGGACCCCTTCGCGAAGGCTGGCACATCGTCAAGTTCGCAGGCGGCGGCAAGCTCTGTGTTCATGAGAGCAACTTCCGCGTCGCCGCCTGAATCTGAACCGGCAAAAGAAGCGGCAAAACCCTTCTCTAGCTAACGGGAGACCGAAGATGACCAACGAAGCCCTCCAGCCCTACGTTTCCACCGCCGCGCAACAGTTCGCGCCCGGCAACTTCGTCACGACATGGAACCCCGAGCTTGGCCGCAATGCGGTTGGTGTCACCCGCGCCATTGCGGACGTGACCGAAGCCAACCCGCTCGTTCTGGTGAAGTGGCTGCACGACCTGAGCGAAGAGTTTGTTCGCTCCGAATATCTCCACCTCCGCTAACGAACAGTCGAAACGGCAAAAGAAGCGGCAAAACCCTTCTCTAGCTAACGAAACGGGAGAGACACCAATGCAGATCGAAATCACCAAGGACGTTGTTACCAAGCTTCTCGACGTCGTTGACGCCGGATTGGTCAACGGCATGGGAAAGCCAATCCCCGGCCAGATGTGCGTTGAGGCCGCCGTTTGTTACGCACTCGGCCTGCCGCACGGCGACGATCCTCAGTGCGTTGATCCCGTCCTGCGCTCGCTGAAAATCCGGCTCAACGATTCCGCGTGGTCATCGAATGCCGCGCGAGCCAAGGGCCTGCGCCGTCTCGCCGTAATCCAGCTCGGCAGCAAGGGCGCCCTGGATCAAAAGCAGTTCGCAATGAAGCTGGCCGACCTCGCGTGTCGTACCAGTGTTCCGATTGCGCTGCGCGCCGCCGCTTCGGTCCACAAAGACCCCAAGCATGTTCAGGCGCTGCGCGATGCGGCCAGCCGCTGCGAAGCCTCTCCGAACCGAGAGGCGGCCGAGCACGCGAAGAAGATTGCAAGAGCCGCCGACGCCTCCGCCGACGCCTCCGCCTACGCCTACGCCTACGCCTCCGCCTCCGCCTCCGCCTCCGCCTCCGCCTACGCCTACGCCTACGCTCGAGACAAAATCTTATCAGATTTCGCTGAAGGCGTCGTGCAGATTTTGATCGAGATGAATGTGCCTGGCGTCCAGTGGCTGGAACTCACCGAGATCGCTGCCTGAACCGGCAAAAGAAGCGGCAAAAACCTTCTCTAGCTAACGAAACGGGAGAGTGAAATGAGCGACGCAATGACCTTCAACAACGGCCTTACACCCGAACACGATGACGCAATCGACGACATCATGATCGATATTTCGCGGCTTGTCCTGCGGGTCGAGGAGCTTGGGCGCCATCGCAGCTATTCGCTGGCTGCAACCAAGCTGGAAGAGGCTAAGCACTGGATGCGCGACCGCAAGAGCAAGCCCGCCTAACCGCTAACGAACAGTCGAAACGGGAGACCCCACAAATGTTCATTCTGTATTTCGACGGAGCGTTCCACGAGTACTACCACGCCGCAATCTACAACGGCTGGACCAACTATGACCGCTTCCGCGCGGGCGAAGGTTTTTGGCTCGTGCCGGGGACTGACCCCGAGGACAACGATTACGGTCGCTACATCTTCGATCTGAACGAGCCCGAAGACGAAGGCGACCAGAACGACGAAACCCTCGAATACATGTGCGATCTGCTTGAGGCCGGCGAGATTGAGCCGAGCGAGTTTCGCCGCCAGTTGGCGAGTGAGGGCTACGACAGCGAAACGATCCGCATTGCGATCATGCAGGCCGCCTGAGAGCTAACGAACAGTCGAAACGGGAGAGACAGATGGAACAGATCAGGACGCACTATTTTCCGGCCAACGACTGCCGCGTGATCACCGGCCTCTGCCCGAACGGTGAGTTCGGCGCTTACCGGGACGACGAGGACGAGGGCCGCATTCGTGGTTACGGCCACACGCGCCTCGCTGCGATTGCCGATCTGGTCGAGGCGATCAGCAACACCGAGGAGGAGGAGAAGTCTAACAGATCCGACTTCCAGATCGACCACGCCCGCGATTATCGCAAGCACGAGGCACAGTGATGACCAACATGACAACGATCAACGACATCTACGCCGCAATCAATCCATTGCCGGCGCTACTCTCCGAAAAGGGCAAGTCGCGTCCTGAGGTCATTGTGATGATCAACGCTAACGCCGGGCTTTCCATCTACATGAGCTGGAGGAAGCCCTACTCCAACAACGACTGGGAGACGGAGTGCGAGGTTTTCAGCGGCGAAACGTTCGACGCCGCGCACGCCAAGGCGGTCTCATTCATCAAGGATCTTCCTAGCGCCAGCGACGCCAAACTCCATCACTTCATGGGCAAGCTCGGCAACCTGATTGACGCGGGGAAGGATGAAGGTATCGACCTGGATTACCTCAACCCGCTCTTGGACACGATGAAGCGGCTTTCCGAGAACGTCATCACCTACCAGCCGGCGGAGTAGCGGCGATGCCAGCAACCCACTTCTACGAAACAGACTTCCAGATCGGCTCAAAGGTCGTGTTGGTCTTCGCCGAGTACACGTTCAGCGCAGGTAGCCCCGCCCATTACGGCTCACTGTCTTACGAGGGCCACCCGGCCGAGCCCGCCGAGATCGAGTTTGTGAAGGTCGAGATCAACACGACCGATGCCGACCACAAGACGGCGAAGGCTGAGAACTATTTCGCGGCGCCGGACTGGCTGGTCACGATCCTGAGCAATGACGACGACATCTACCAAGAGATTTGCGGCCAGGATCACGACTACTACCCCGAATACGAATACGACGACAGGGATTAGCCATGCCACTCACCGCCAAGCGGCATTCCGAGATCATCCAGCAGCACTGGCCCCTTTTGTGGCTGCTGCCGACACAACGCCGGATGCAAGTCCTCGAGGAAATCATCGCGGACCACGAGCAGGAAGACGACCTCCGCCAAGTCGGAGACGCGGTTGCGGAGGACGCGCCGCTCCTGCCGGCGAAGGAACTGGATTTCGCCAACCTGGAGTTTTGAGGATGTGTAGCAGCGACGTGTACCTCAGCCTGATCGTTACCCTTCTTGGATCGTTTTTGATTGGGATTTTGATCTGATGTTCGTTCTCCGCAAGACAATGGAAGCCGCCGTAGAAGCCCAGCGACAGGCCGGCAGCCGCGCCGTGATGCAGCTCGCGCAATCCTACGGGGATGCCCTGAGCCGCGTCACCGCCATGCAGAAGCAACTCTCCGCATGGGTCATGAACAAGCCGGAGAACATCACGCCCGAGCAAATGGCGCAGATGTTCTACGCGCAGGATGATCGCTGGCAGGCCGCTTTCTTCAATTCAATGCAGGCAATGGTCCGCGCGCACCACGACGCGATGCCGCCGCTACGGCCGGGCGAGTACCCGAACTCCAGCGCAGGCGTCCCGGCTGGCGAAGGCCAGTGGTGGCACATGGCGCAGCATCTGGACAACGAGGGCTTTGAAACCATCGAGGCCATGTTCGATCACGCCAAGCATCAGCGGGAAAGGGTCGCCGCATGAGCTTCCCCAAAGGCCCCCGCAACGGCTTTGACCCCGACTTCATCCGCGATCTGAGCGAGCGCGTTTACCGCGCCCAGCTCGGGCCGGACGACACGCGCCGGATGATCGAGAAGGACGAGGACTCCGGGGAGAAGCTGCGAGGCCGCGCCAGTTCATATGACCATCTCACGCGGGCTTATCTCGCCGCGCTGGGTGTGGCGCCAACCAAACCGAATGACGCACCAGCCGTGCTTATTGGCCCGGCAATCGCCCCTCTGGAAGAAATCACTGGAGCCCCGGTATGACCTCCGCCCCCGCAAAGCAGCCCGCAGCGCAAGAGCCGACTTTCTTTACCGGCGTTTCGTTCGCCGTGAGCGAGGTCGAACTGAGCCTGCAGCAGCTCGTCGACAAGGTCCGCAGCCTCAAGCAGGGCAACACCACCGGGTCCGCCGTGCAGCAGAAGCTTGCATCCGAGGACATTTCCAAGATCGCCTAGCAGATCAAGGCAATGGCGGACGTCATCACCAGAACCACGCTGACGCATATCAACCGGAGGCCGCGATGAAAGCCGCACCGCAAACAATCGAAGGGGAGATCCAAGTGAACCAGGTTGCCAAGATCGAGGAACAGCGGGCGCCGACGGTAGTGCCGATGACGCCGATGGACATGCTCAACCGGGCGGTCGAGTCCGGCGCCGACATGGACGTGCTGGAAAAGCTCATGGGGCTGCAGGAGCGGTGGGAAAAGAACATGGCCCGCAAGGCGTTCGACAACGCCATGGCGTCGGCCAAGGCGGAAATCCCGACGATCATCAAGAACCGCGCGGTCGACTTCACTTCATCGAAGGGCCGCACGAACTACCGCTATGAGGATCTGGCGGAGGTCGCCAAGACGGTGACGCCGATCCTTGCCAGGTACGGCCTCTCCTATCGGTTCCGCACCACTTCGGCGGTCAACGAGCCGGTGACCGTGACCTGCATCGTGTCGCACCGCGACGGCCATTTCGAGGAAAACACCCTCTGCGCCGGCCGGGATGAGAGCGGCAACAAGAACAGCATCCAGGCGGTCGGTTCGACGCTGACCTATCTGCAGCGGATGACCCTCAAGGCCGCGCTCGGCCTCGCCGCGTCCAACGATGACGACGCAAAGGCCGCCGGCGTGGGCGAGAACGGCGGCTTTGTCACCGCGGAACAGGTCGCAGCCATCGAAAAGCTGATCGCGGACACTGGAACCAATCTCGGGCGCTTCTGCGGCTACATGAAAACCGAGACCATCGCCGACATCCCGGCCAAGTCCTATCAGCGCGCCATCGACGCTTTGAACGCCAAGAAGGGTCAAGCGCAATGATCGAACAGGGCTCACCAGAATGGTTTGCGGAGCGCTCGGGCAAGGTCACTGCCTCCCGCGTCGCCGACGTCATCGCCAAGACGAAAACCGGCCCGTCGGCTTCGCGCGCCAACTATATGGCCCAGCTCGTATGCGAGCGGCTGACCGGCGAGGTTGCCGAGTCCTTCACCAGCAAGGAGATGCAGTGGGGCACGGACCAGGAACCGAACGCACGCGCCGCCTACGAATTTCGGACGGACGCGACGGTGGAACAGGTCGGCTTTGTCCCTCACCCGAGGATCGCCGATAGCGGGGCATCTCCCGACGGTCTCGTGGCCGCTGAGGGGCTTGTCGAGATCAAGTGCCCCAACACAGCGACGCACATCGAGACGCTGCTGGGCCGCGCCGTGCCCGGCAAATACATCACCCAGATCCAGTGGCAGTTAGCCTCGACCGGGCGCGCGTGGTGCGACTACGTTTCGTTCGATCCGCGCATGCCGGAATCCATGAGCCTGTTCGTCGCGAGGGTCCACCGCGACAACGCCATGATCGCCGACCTGGAGAAGCAGGTTTCCGAATTTCTCGCCGAACTGGACCGCAAGGTCTCCGACCTCAAGGCGCAATACGAGAGGCAGATCGCAGCATGAGCCGCTACGTCGTCACCATCAACGGACAGACCGACCGCGAGAAAGCGGCCCGCTGGTGCATGGCGGCAAAGGCCGGGATGCGCGTGGAGTTCAAGCAACCCAAGCGCAGCAGCGAACAGAACGACAAGCTCTGGGCCATGTTGACGGAGGTAGCCGCGCAAGTCCCGTGGCACGGGATGAATCTCACCCCCGATGCATGGAAGTTCATCTTCCTCGACGCGCTCAAGCGGGAACTCCGCGTCGTCCCCAACATCGACGGGACCGGCTTCGTCAACCTGGGCCGGTCATCGTCGGACCTCTCCAAGTCCGAAATGTCGGACCTGATCGAACTCATTCATGCTTTCGGCGCCAGCCATGGCGTCGTGTTCAAAGATTCCAATTCGCCCGAGACCGAACAGTCCCCCCGACAAGGGTCTCAGGCGGATAAACCCGCGGCCTCTGACGACATTCCCCCGGTAGAGGCCGCGGGCGATATTTCCGAACCGTCGGCGCCATCCTCGGCCGACGAAGAGGCGCAGGCCAGCGATGCCAGCCCCGCTGGCCTGCCCTCTGACTTATCGCCTGATTGGCAGGACACGTACCTGCGGGCCATGGCGCGCGTCACCGATAGGCCCAAGAGCCTCACGGGAAGGCACGCGGAGGCCCTGCAGTTGATTGGCGGGAAAGCCAATGCCGACGAGCAGGCGTGGATGAAGGCCGTCTACAGGCTCACAGAGCGGCGCCTGCGGGGCGAGATCACCAAGGACGACTGCGACGCGGCTATCAGGGAGATTTCGTGATGATTGATCGCCAGCACGGGAAACTGATTTTCGAGTGTGATTCCTGTCCCGAGTTATTCGAGCCGGGCACAGATGATTTTAGTGACGCTTGGGCCGAAGCGAAGCGCGAAGGCTGGACTTCTCGCAAGATCGCCAACGAGTGGCTGCATGGCTGTGGAAAGTGCGGAGTACCGTCGTGACGCTCCTCTTCGTCGACTGCGAGACCTCCGGCCTGTTCAAGAAGAACCTGCCCATGGATTCGGACCAGCAGCCGTGGGTGGTCTCACTCGCAGCGGAACTGTGCGACGACAAGGGCCGCCAGCTTGCCTGCATCAGCACCGGCATCCGCGCGAACGGCCGCCGCATCTCCGAAGGCGCACAAAAGGTGCATGGCGTTTCAAGCGCATTAGCGGGCCGTACAGGCGTTTCGGAGTTAGCCGCACTCGGAGTGCTCTGCGGGCGCGAAAGCCTCGCCAGCCAAGCCCGCTTTGTCGTGGGTCACGGCCTAGCGTTCGACCGGGACGTCATCACCTCGGTACTCGCCCGCAATGGGCGCGACGCGACAACCTGGGTCCGGCCCGGCCTGCAGTTCGTCGACACGATGACCTTGGCAACCCCGTTCTGCAAACTCCCGTCCGAGCACGAGTCGGGCAGCTACAAATTGCCGTCCCTAGACGAGGCCTGCGAACTGCTGCTCAACGAGCCGCCCCGCTCCGGCCCCCACAGCGCATGGGGCGACATCCAGCGCGCAAAGCTTCTGTTCTTCTGGCTCCGCTCCCGCGGCGCTCTCGAGATGGAAGGGCAAGCCGCGTGACCAGAACACCCCCAGAGTGGATAGCAAAGCATGATGACCAAGCAATCCCTCCTCGCGTGCGGGTTAGGGTTTTTGATCGCCACGGCGGCATCTGCCATCTCTCAGGTCGCCGAATCCGGGCAGGTGAAGCCTGGGACTGCGATCACATTATTGCTCTCGCTAATGGTGGCGAGCATCGCGAAAAAAATCTGGCACCAGCGCTGAAGGCCCCGCACCGCGAGAAGACAGCGGCCGACGTCGCCGAAAAGGCGATGGTGTATCGGAAGCGCGCCAAGCATCTCGGGATCAAGAAGCCGGGCCAGAAAATACGGTCCAGAGGTTTCGAGAAGCGGCCGGCCCAGCGCACTGCCTCGCGACCGATCGAGCGCCGAACATGAGCGCAGAGGAGAACCCGATGAACCCAGTACAGAGCAGGCAGCCCGGCATTGTGGAGCGGCTGCGGTCGCGAATTAATGACGCGCCGTTATCGACCGAGGTTCTTCTGGATGAAGCCGCCGCCCGCATCGAGGAACTTGAGTCCAACGAGCGTGCCTACGAAGCGGCCCTTGGCGAGCGGACTTATAACGAAGTGGCGGCAAACATTGCGGATCTTAGGACGTCGCTCGACGAATGCTTGGGGCAGATGGGCTGGACCAACTACACCGATGCCGAAATTGAGCGCGAGGCGCTTCTTGGCAACGGCAGAGCCCCGATCATCCTTCGCGCCCGCGAAGCTCTCCAAAGGACAGGTACATGAACATTGACACCCAGACGCTTGTAGCGATCGGCGCCGCGGCCACGAAAATCGCGGCGCTCCAAAAGACGAATGAAGAGTTGAGGGCCGCGCTTCAATTCATTGCGGACGGCTACGACAACCACGATGTGAACCACCTGGATTACCGGGTGAAGGTTTACGAGGTCGCGCTGGACGCTCTCCAAAGGACAGAACCATGACCAAGGAATCGCAGATGTCGGATCAGATGAAGGCGCTGGAATTTGCGCTTCAGGAACTCGACTATATTGTTGCAAAGCATGGATACGTCACGACTGAAGTGGCGGCTATCCGAGTGCGTGAAGCCCTCGCCGCCCAGTCCGCTGCGCCGGTCGGGTTTAGCCCGTGCCCACTTTGCAAGAATCCGCCGGGTTCCAGGGTGGGCCCGCCTGAGATGGTCCGCTGTGTAACTGACGGGTGCGAGGGCAAGAAGCTTGCCGCCAGCACTGTTGCTGAGTGGGCCTCCTACGCCGCCCCACCGCCTAGCACTCCGCAGGTGGTGGAGGCGCTGAACAACAACACGACGCAATCATGCCTGCGCTGTCGCTTTCTGCTCAACGGCGAGTGTCACATCGCGCCTCCTGTTCGCCTGCCAAGGAAATTTAAGGCCACTGCCACAGAGGTAAGTCGCGTTAGGGATGAAAGCCTTATTTGGGGGTGGCCTGCCGTTGCGCCACATGACTGGTGCGGCAGCTTTTGCTGGCGAGAGCAGCCGGAGGGCCTCGCCGCCCTCGCCAAGCCGGGAGATTCCTGATGACCGCATTCATGCTGATCCTGCGCATCGCTCTATCAATCGTCGCAGTGTTGATCGTCGCGCCCATACAATGGCTGATCGAAAAGGTTAAGTCGCGCCCTGTCAGCGGGAGCAAATGATGCGCCTGGACAAGCTGGGCGGGGTGATCGCCCTTTTCTTCTTAATCATTGTCGGCATGGCCGGCTGCGCTCAGGTCTTGGGGTGCATACAGAACTACGGGAGCTGCGGGCTATGACGGATCACAGCATTTCTACTGACCTCCTGCCGTGCCCGCTCTGTAAGAAGCCGCCGGGCTCCAAGGTCGGGCCTCCCGCAATGGTCCGCTGCGTAACTGACGGGTGCGAGGGCAAGAAGCTGGGCGCCAACACTGTGGCTGATTGGAACCGCCGTGCCCTCACCACTGCCAGCGATGCTGTAGCGGACGAGCGCCTCGATTCCGTAACCATAGAGGCGTGCGCGAAGATCGCCGAGGGCACGGCACCGATCGCCGCCGGAAACTTCTTCGCAGCCAGGCGCGACCAGTGCGCAATAATCGCCACCAAGATTCGTGCGCTCAAGATCGCAGACGAGCGGGCGAAGGAATTGGCAACCCTGGCGATACCGAGCACGGCCGACGCGGAGGCGGAATGGGAGCGGCTCAACTTAGCCTTCCACGAGGCATTGAGGCTGTACCCAGATAGCTGGGCCGCCCTGCACCACCTCTGGAACAACACGATTGCTGGACCAGTACGAACCACGCAGACCGCTCCCGACTGGAAGCAGGACCAGGCCGAAACCTCGCGCTTGGCGGGGGAGGAGCAGTCATGAGCGAACGTCACCCCCAAGCCGGCGATGAGGTCGGCGACCGCACTGTTATCTGCGTTAAAGGCGGGACCATCATTTTCGGCCAGCGGGATGGCGACCTTCGCAACTGCGGGGCCTACGTGACTGATTTCGAGGAATGGTACGAGTACAAGTTCTCTCTTCCTCCGTCCCCCCAACCCGTAACTAAGGCCAGCCATGATCCTCTCCCGCGCTGAACATCGAGTGCTCGACATGCTCCGAAGCTGCGACGGGCCGATGCCGGTTAACTGGCTGAAGCCTCATTACCGGAGCGTAATCCCGCGTTTGCGTAAGCTTGGAATGCTTCGCAAGCGAGACCCGGAGTGGGCACGCCTGACAAAACTCGGTCGCGCTACTAAGGCCAGCCATGACGTTGGAACGCAGGAGGAGCGGTAATGAGTGACAGACCGGATGATATCGTGGGTCATAAGACGTTTGACACGGGCGAGATATGTCCGGAGACCGGCTTTCCTAAAATGCGGCATGAGCCTCTTAGCCGGGCCGAAGCAAACGCCATGTGGGAATCCGCGATGGCCGAGAAGGCATCGCGGGCCGAAAGAATGCCTGACGAACAGTCGGCAATCCGCGCCATGTGGGATGCCCACCAGCGGCTTACAGAACTGGGCTGGAGAGATCCGTCGTACTGCCCGAAGGACGGCAGCCACTTCAAGGTGATCGAACCCGGCAGCACTGGCATCCACGATGGTTCCTATTGGGGCGAGTGGCCGAACGGTCACTGGAACGTTTTCGACGGCGACGTGTGGCCCTCTCGCCCCGTTCTCTTCAAGCTCTACCCGGAAGATCAAGCCAAGGAGGACGAACGATGGAAGATCGCGAAGGAGAAATTCCAAGCCCTAGCAACGGTCACCACTGGATCAGATGGCGAGCTATGATTTGTTGTCAAGATTGCGGGATTATCCGCCGCACTGACGACAACAACATGACGTTGGAGGATCGAACAATGTGTAATTGGCAGACCATAGAAACTGCGCCGCGTGACGGAACGGAGGTTTGGCTATTCGGTCCGTCCCCAGAAGGCCCCCGCGTGACGATTGGTCATTGGTCTCAGGACGAAGAATGCCGCGAATATCTGGGTGACTGTGGTGGAGAGTGCCGCTGTCCCGAATACGACTATTGCGATCCGTGGTGGATTAGTTCGGATGGCGGATTTTCGGTGGAATGGCCATGCACGATGTGGCAGCCGCTTATCGTCCCGTCCCCACCCCATGACGTTGGAACGCAGGAGGAGCGGTAATGACTGACACTGTGATCGGACGCCGATTCGTGGCGTGGGATGGCATGGAAGTCGGCCCAGCACCTGTTCAACACGTACCTGCACGCCGACGAGGATGCGACTGTGACGGATAGGCTGTTCGATACGGGCGAGAAGAAGGATGGCAATGAACAAGCGGGTTGAAATTCTGGCGGATGGGGTTGAGCTTTATCTGGGGGACGCGCTCGAAATCGTCCCGACGTTGGGCGGCTTTGATGCCGTGGTTTCCGATCCTCCCTATGGGATGGATTTTCAATCGAACTACCGCGCCGTCAAACACGATGCCATTGCCAACGACAAGACCGACGATCTGCTGATTTGGGCCTGCGATCTAAAGCCGACTCACTCAACGTATTGCTTCGGGCGGTGGGATAATGTCTCCAATCTGCCACGGCCGAAAAGCGTCCTTACGTGGGTCAAAAACAACTGGTCAATGGGTGACCTGCAGCACGAGCACGCCCGGCAAACCGAAATCGTCTTCTTCTACCCCGGCCCGGAACATGCCTTTCCGAAGGGCCGCCCCACAGACGTTCTAGAAGCCATTAGGACGGGCAACGGGCACCATCCGACCGAGAAGCCCGTAGACCTTATGGAGCGCATTATAGGCTTCACGGTGGGCCGCGTGCTTGATCCTTTCATGGGGTCCGGGACAACCGGGGTTGCTGCAGTCAAAGCCGCCCGGCCGTTCGTCGGGATCGAAATCAATCCGAAATATTTTGAGATCGCCTGCAGACGCATTGCGGATGAATTGAAACGCCCGTCTCTATTCGTAGAGACCCCGAAGCCCGCAAAGCAGAGTTCTTTGTCTTTTGACACGCAGGCTGACACGGCCAACGACGCAGGCAAGCAAGATCAACAGGTTAAGGCGGTATAGCAAAACCCATATAGGGGAATACGCCAAGAACACAACTTAGAAAATATCTCAATAAAACCAACACTTAGCAAATCGGCCATTGTCAATTCACGCTAGAACAGGTGCGAACATGGATAGAACGAACGGGAAAGCTGACGTCTCATTGACAGAGGTGGGTTTGCGTTATGTTCAGGAATGGCAACCGATTGAGACTGCGCCAAAGGATGGTTCAGTCGTGGTCGCTACTTGGAAAGACACATGGCTGAAGACGGGGACCAGGAGTCCCCACATCCATATCGAGGCCATGTATTTTGACGATGTGGGCTGGTGGTACGCCTACGACGGGGACGGCCCCCCTAGACCGCCAACCCACTGGATGCCGCTACCTGCTCCCCCAGGATCGCGGAATGTACCCGGCCCACAAGAGGAGAGCGAGGAATGATCTACGCCCAAATCAAGTCAGGCAGGAAGTTGCATCTCGTCTGCGAGGCCGGGGAAGAGGATCGCGACAGCATTGTCCGTTACGGCTACCTGGGCGCCCCACTATGTGGCCAGCCGATGGAGGGCAATTATCGGATGACCTGTAATCTACCGCTGGGGAACGCCTGCAAGAACTGCCGGCGAGTCTACGCGGCCCGTTCCTGACCGGCCCACAAGAGATGAAGGAGAGCGAGGAATGATTACACCGTATGAGGAAGGATTCCGCGACCGGATCAGCGGCGTCGCTATCTGGCAGAACCCGTATTCGACGTTCACCCGTGAGTTCAGCCAATGGGAGGACGGATGGCTTGAGCAGGACCGGCATCTGAACGGCCGGGATGACGCACTCGATGATATCTATTCCTGACCCGCTCTGATCGGCAGACGTTCCTACCGTGATTTAGGAGAGAGATGATGGCAAAAGAACTTCTAAGTGTTGGTGACAGGCTAATCGGCGTTATCACTCAGGCTGGCGACCATTACCGGGCCGGGTCGCGGAATGTTAGGAGTATAGGCGTCAACCAGCTTCCGGGGCCGATGGGCTTCTATTTGGTTGCCAATATCATTTTCGACACCGACGCGCCGGACGTGATTATCCCGCTCCATGCCGTATCGGAAATCTATGTTTCTAATCCTGCCTAGCCCCTCAATTACACCTAAGGGCCGCGTAGGGCGGCGGAATGGAGAGAGATGATGAGAAAGCTAGAATACGGCGAATGGGAAGATATCCACGAGGACGAAGCCCATGAACTTCTCCGTATGTTGCTCGATCATTTGAAGCTGGAGGTTTGGGAACATAAGTGGGACGGCCAAGGACGACGGGAATTTGAGATACGGCCGGCCAGCCACCCACAGTGAATACCACCAGTCCCGGTGAAACAACGGAGAGAGAAATGAGCCGACAATTTGATGCCAAGCAGGAAGCCCTGAAAGTCTACCCGAACGACCGGGAGGCGGGTGTCCGGTTGCTTCTGAACTACCTGGACGCAAGCGAAAAGGACTTCATCTACGAAGAGGGCATGACGCCGGAAGAATACATCTACGGGCCGGTGAAATAGCAGAATGGAAGTAGTTGGTTCAACCACGACCTGAGCCAACTACTTCTGGTGTGCCATCAACGGAGAGGATGAGA
>LNFM01006799.1_pt1 | contig 51201 bp, 54 predicted proteins | sample 596031 | NCBI WGS metagenome assembly LNFM01 (sample SAMN04254537, study PRJNA301005) | activated carbon metagenome | isolation source: dual media filters at the Ann Arbor, Michigan drinking water treatment plant | place: USA: Ann Arbor | reverse complement strand
CGCTTCTCCTACGGCCCGGCGCAGGGGATGCCCGACGACAAGCCGATGGACCTGGCCGGCCTGGCACGCACCCAGAAGGCCTGGATGCCCAACGATGGCACGCTCACGCTCGGCATCAACTCGCGAAACGTCGGCACCGATCCGAACCCGCTGCGCGGCAACATCCCGCTGGAGATCGTGCGTGCCGACTGGGGCGGCGCGCGCGCGCTCGGGCTGCCGATCACGCTGCATACCTCCGGGCCGAGCCCGATCACCTTCCTCGAGCAGAACGGCATGCTCGGCCCGGACGTCCAACTGGTGCATCCGCTGCTCACCACCGCGGCCGAGCGAAAGATCCTGCGCGAGCGCGGCGTGAGCTACAGCATCTCGCCGCTGGGCGAATCGCGCCGGCCCGCGAGCGCCGGCGTGATCCAGCTCGGGGAGCTGCTCGAAGCCGGCGTGAAGACCAGCCTGTCGATCGACCACACCGGCACCTACAGCGTCGACTACTTCAATTGCATGCGCCTGCTGTACAACCTGCACCAGCACCGGATCGGACCGAAGTTTCCGCTGACCGCGCGCCGGCTGGTACAGCTCGCGACGCTCGACGGCGCGATCGACCTGGGCATCGCCGACCGCACCGGCTCGCTCACGCCGGGCAAGCGCGCCGATCTCATCCTGGTGCGCACCCGGGACGTGAACATCGCACCCTCCGGCGACCCGTACGAGGCGCTGGTGTCGTTCGCGCAGCCGCGCAATGTAGATACGGTGATCGCGGATGGGCGCGTGCTCTGGCGCGGCGGACGGTTCACCGCGCTCGACCATGGAAGGGTGCTGGAGGAAGCGGAGCAGTCTTCGGCGGCGGTCCGGGCACGGGCGAAGTGGGGATAGGACGCTGCATGCACAGGCGTTCACCCTTGCCGCAGCGATACCGTTGGCATAATCTGCCATTTCCGATGCAGGCTGCCGGATTCCCATGCCGACTCGAAACGTCGTCCTTACCGATCATCAGGCACAACTGGTCGAAGAACTGGTGTCCACCGGGCGCTATCAGAATGCGAGCGAGGTCCTTCGCGAGGGACTACGGCTGATCGAGGCGCGTGAAGCGCAGGACACCGCACGTCTGTACGCGTTGCGACAAGCGGCGCACGTTGGCATCGACGACATCGACGCCGGACGCTTTCGAAGCTTCGATTCGCCCGCCGCGCTGGGACATCATCTGACTGCAATGGCCAGCAAGGCGATCGGCAGCAGGCGAACCGCACGCTCGAAGTGAGCGCCGGGATGCGAGCCTGGCCGTGCGCCTGACGGCAACGGCCGAGGCAGACTTCGCGGATATCCTGCGCTGGACAGTGGAACGGTTCGGCCACGCACAGGCGCAGCGCTATGCGGAAACGATTTCAGCCTCGCTGACCGAACTCGCCGCAGGACCGGTGGCCGCGGGGGCGGTGAAGCGGGACGATATCCGGGAGGGAATCTTCACACTTCACGTCGCCCGCGAGTCGCGCAAGGGCCGCCACTTCATCATGTTCCGCGTCGGACACACGCCGGAAGGCGAGGTGATGGAAGTGCTGCGACTGCTCCACGACGCCATGGAACTGGAGCGCCACCTCCCCTAGGCAGCAGCTCGCACCACCCCCTCCACCCACGCCGCCGCCCGCATCAACCCGGCGTCATTGCCCGCCGCCGCGATCAGCTGCACGCCCAGCGGCAACCCACCCGGACCCTTGCCTGCCGGCACAGTGATGCACGGCAGCCCGAGCTGCGTCCACATCAGCCCGAAGGTCGGCTCGCCGGTGCCTTCGATGCCCGGCGCCTCGCCCGGCGTGCTCGGTGCCAGCATGATGTCGCAGGCATCGAAGTGCCGGGCCATCAGCGCCATGCACTGGCGGGTATCGGCCTGGGCCGCCTCGTAGGCTGCGCGGGTCACCTTGCCGCCGGCCGCGAGTCGTCCGCTCAGGCTCGGCGAGAGCAGCTCGGCATGCCGGGTGCGCTCATGCGTGAGCGCCCGGTAGAACTCGTACGAGCTGAACGCGATCTGGATCTCGTTCATCCGGTCGAACGCCGGCTCGAGCGTGACCGACGACACCTTCGCACCGGCCGCCGCGAAGCGCGCAGCCGACGACTCGATCAGCGCCTGCGTCGCCGCATCCGCCTTGTCCCACCACGGCGTGCGGCAGACGCCGATGCGCGGCCCGCTGGAAGCAGGCGTCGCATCCAGCGCGAGCCCGGTCAGCCCTTCGGTCAGCAGCGCCGCATCGGCGACGGTGCGCGACAGCACGCCCAGCGTATCCAGCGACTCGGACAGGAACTTCAGCCCCGCGCGGTTGATCAGCCCGAACGTCGGCTTGTAGCCGACCGCGCCGCAGTACGCCGCCGGCCGGATGATCGATGACGAGGTCTGCGTCCCCAGCGCCAGCGGCACCATGCAGTCGGCCACCGAGGCACCCGACCCGCTCGACGACCCGCCCGGCGTATGCAGCGGCGAATGCGGGTTGCGCGTCTTGTTCGGATGCCGGGTCGCGAACTCGGTCGACACCGTCTTGCCGAGGATCACGCCGCCCAGCTCGCGGATCAGCGCCACGCAGGCGGCATCGGCCGCGGGGCGATGTCCTGCGTAGATCGGCGAGCCGTACTGGGTCGGCATGTCGAAGGTGTCGATCACGTCCTTGATGCCGACCGGGATGCCGTGCAGCGGCGAGCGCATGCCGCCCTTCGCCCGCTCGGCATCGGCGGCGCGCGCCTGGGCGAGCGCCTGCGCCGGGTCGATGAAGGCCCAGGCCTGGACGGCCTCCTCTCGTTGCCTGATGCGATCCAGGCAGGCAGAGACCAGGGCTTCGGACGTCAGGCGTCCGTCAGCGATCGCCTGCGAGGCCTGTACCGCGGTGAGTTCGTTGGCTGCCTTCATCGCTTCATTCACCGGTGATGTTCGCGGCCTTGATGACCTTGGCCCACTTCACCGTCTCGCTCTCCATCAGCTTCGCGAACTCGGCGATGGAACGGCGCGCAGGGTCGATGCCCTGCTCGTCCATGCGCTTCAACATGTCGGGCGATTCGAGCGACGTGTTGACCGCCGCGTGCATCTGCGCGACCAGGTTCGCCGGCGTGGTGCGCGGCGCGAACAGCCCGAACCAGATGTAGGTTTCGTAGCCGGGCAGGCCCGACTCGCTGATCGTCGGCACGTCGGGCAGCAAGGGGTTGCGCTTCGGCCCGCCGACCGCGAGCGCGCGCAGCCGGCCGGCCCGCACCTGGCCGAGCACCGAGGGCAGCGAACCGATCTGCACCTGGGTGTTGCCCGCCGCGGTATCCGCCACGGCCGGGCCGGCGCCCTTGAACGGCACGTGCGCCATGTCGATACCGGCCATCATCTTGAACAGTTCGGTGTTCAGGTGCGGGAAGCCGCCAATGCCCGAGGACGAATAGTTCAGCTTGCCCGGGTTTCGCTTCGCGAGCGCGATCAGTTCCTTGACGTTCTTCACCGGCAGGCTCGGATGCACGACCAGCGCGCTGTCGCCGAAGCCCAGCAGCGCCACCGGCGCGAAGCTGTTCACCAGGTCGATCTTCGCCTTGTTGATGATGAAGCCGTAGCCGGTCGAGGTGAGCATGAAGTTGTGGCCGTCGGGCGGCATCGCGGCCGAGAACTCCATGCCGACGATCGAGCCCGCGCCGGCCCGGTTCTCGATCACGACCTGCTGGCCCAGGCGCTTGCCGAGGTCCGCCCCCAGCAGCCGGGCGACGATGTCGGTGCTGCCGCCCGGGGCCCAGGGCACCACGATGCGCAGCGGCTTGTCAGGCCACGCCGCGGCCGTCCACCCGATGGACGGCGCCAGCAGTACGGCGCCCAGCATCATCGAAGCCGGCAGCCCGGCACGCAGTTCGATCTTCGTCATGTATGACTCCGGTTACAGCGGCGGTTGCCGCTTCGTCCAGCCAGTTGCAGCTTCGTAGGCCTGCGCCACCCGATAGATCGTCGCCTCGCCGAACGGTCGCCCGACGACCTGCATGCCCAGCGGCAGCCCACTGGCGCTGAAGCCGGTCGGCAGCGCGAGCGCCGGATTGCCGGTGAGGTTGAACGGCGCACGCGCCTGCCGCGCATAGGTGTACTCGACCGCCTTCGGATCGTCGATCCGGCAGGCCGGGTCGTGCGCGCTGGCGGTGACCACCACGTCGACATCGTCGAACAGGCTGTTGAAGGCCGCGGTCATCTTCAGCCGCATGCGCGACGCGTTCACGTACTCGGCCGCGCTGACGAACGCACCCGGGAACAGCCGCTCGCGGGTGAGGTCGCCATAGTCCTGCGGACGCTCGCGCAGCCAGCGCTCGTGCACCGCATAGGCTTCCGACACCAACAGCGTGCGGTTGCAGGCGGCGAACTGCTGCAGCGGCAGCGTCTCCACCTCGCGCACCACCGCACCCAGCGACTCGAGCTGCGACAGCGCCTGCTCGATCGACGCGGTCATCTCGGCGTCGGCGACCAGGTCGCGGGTGTAGAAGTGGCGCACCACGCCGATGCGCAGGCCTTCCACGCCGCGGTCGAGCAGCGAGGTGCAGGTGCTGCCGTTGCGCGGGACGCTGCCAGGGTCGTGCGGGTCATGCCCGGCGATCAGGTCGAGCACGATCGCATTGTCGCGCACGGTGCGGGTGAGCGGCCCGACATGGTCGAGCGAATAGGCGAGCGGGAATACCCCGCGCCGGCTCACGTAGCCATAGGTCGGCTTCATGCCGGTCACGCCGCACATCGACGCCGGGTTGCGGATCGAGCCGCCGGTGTCGGTGCCGATCGCCACCGGCACGAAGCCGGCCGCGGTCGCACTGCCGGAACCACTGGACGAGCCGCCGCAGAAATGGTCGCGGTTCCACGGGTTGCGCGCCGGTGGCCAGGGCAGGTCGAAGCAGGGGCCGCCGATCGCGAACTCATGGGTGGACAGCTTGCCCATGAACACGCCACCGGCCGCGCGCAGCTTGCGCGTGACGAACGAATCGCTGGCAGCAGTGTTGTCCTTCAGGATCGCCGAATGCCCGGTGGTGGGCAGCCCGGCGTAATCGACGATGTCCTTCAGCCCGTAGGGCACGCCATGCAGCGGGCCGCGCCAGCCACCGGCCATGATCTCGGCCTCGGCGCGCTGCGCATCGGCCAGCGCGATCTCCGGCGTGAAGCGCAGGAAGGCGTTGAGCTTGCCGTCATGGCGCTCGGTGTGTTCGATCAATGCGCGGGTGTATTCCACTGGCGAGAGCTTGCGCTCGCGGATCAGCGTCGAGGCTTCGGACAGGGACAGGGTGTGCAGGTCGCTCATCGCAGGTATCCCTCAGCCGAGCCGGTAGACATGGGCTGGCTCGTCCGCCGCGACCAGCGCGCGCGTATCGAGCACCGAGCGGCGCGACTGCGCCACCTGCGCGGCCTTCATGAACTGGCGCAGGTCCGCATCGGTGAGCTTGTCGAGGCCGAGGGCCTTCGCCTGCGCCCGGATGTCGTCCGGGATCGGTTGTTCTTCTGCCACGGCTGTCCCCTCTCGTCAGTAAGGGGGCAGTCTAGCAAAACGCGCGCGGGCGGCGCTCGCGTCCTGGACGGCCCCCGAAGCCGATGAGCGGATCCGTCCGGCTTTCCGTGGGGATCGCCGTGCGACGGCGATGACGATTGCGCGGACCGTGGATGCGTACTAAGGTGACCGCGCGAAGGAGCATGACGATGGACGATCAGGACACGGGCATCTGGGCGCTGTGGTACGACCTCGCCGAGGAGACGCGCGACGCGTACTGCGACTGGTTCCACCACGTCCACATCCCGGAGAAGCTCGCGCGTCCGGGATACCGCTGGGCGGCACACTACCGACTCGGCCACGGCGGACGCGGCCAGGGATGGCTGGCGCTGTTCGGCGGCGCGTCGGCGCACACCTTCCTCGCCCCGCCGCCTTCGGAGCTTGCCACGCGGCAGAGCGCGCTGACGCGACAACACATGGCGATGCGTCGGCCGCTCGGCTCGGCGATCTTCGCGCAAGAGGTGCGCGTCGACGGACCGGAAGCCAGGCATCGCGACCCGCGCGCTTCGGCCCCGGTCGTGCAGTTCGGCCATTACGACGCCCCCGACGCGGCCACCGACGAGGCGATCGGCAGCTTCTATGCGCAGCAGCGCTTCCCGCTTGGTGGCCACGCGCAAGCTGCTCGCGAGCGTCGGCGGCTGGCGCCACGGCGTCATGTACGAGTTCACCTCGCTCGCCGAGCGCGAACACCACTACGAGCCGCTGGAAGCCGAGGCGCGCGACCCGTCGACGCGCATGGGACAGGTCGTGCCCAGGCTGCGGCATGCGCCGTTCTCGCCCGCGGTCGGCGTGCGCGCGTGGCCGCCCGTCGACTGAGATTCGCGCTCAGTCGACGCGCAGGAACTCGAGAACCGCCTCCGCACACGCCTGCGCATCGCTCGCGGCCACGTGGTACGACTTCCCCGGCAGCACCAGCAACCGTGAATCCGGGATCTGTTCCTGCCACGCCCGCGTCCGCTCCACCGTCCCCAGCCCGCTCTCCTCGGTGGTGATCACCAGCGTCGGGCACTGGATCTTCGGCAGGTCAGCGCGGATGTCCGCATAGTTGATGCCGCGGTTGAAGCCGACCAGCGACGACACCGGTGCGCGTCCCATGAACTGCGTCCACCACTCGACGCCTTCCTCGGGGAAGTGTTCGCCCAGCCGCCCAGCCATCGTGCGGCGCGCCCAGTGCTCCGCGCCCCTGGTCTCGAACTCCTCGATCAGCGCGGGCACCTTCTCGACACCCGGCCGCAGTGCCTGCGGCGTACCCACCACCACCAGCGAACGCACCCGGTCCGGCCTGCGTGCCGCGAACGCGCGCGCGATCGTGCCGCCGATCTTGGCCGCGACGAGATGGAAGCGCTCGATGCCGAGGTGGTCCATCAACCGGCAGTAGTCGTCGATCAGCGCATCCAGCGTCCACGCATACTCGCGCGGCATCGGCGTCGACTTCCCATACCCGCGCATGTCCGGCCGCACCACCTTCAGGTGCCGGGCCAGCACCGGCACCCAGGCATACCAGGCGAGCGCGCTCTCGGCGTTTCCGTGGAGCATCAGCACCGTCTCCGCATCGGTCCACGGATCGGTGAAGTCGTCGACCTGGTAGTGCAGGTCGCAGTCGGGCAGCTTCAGCGTGGGCATGGTCGGCTCACCGTCCGGACAGCAACTGCATCAATCGCGCAACGCCGCTCGCCTTCGACAGCCCCTGCACTTCCACTTGCAGCGCATCGACACGCGCCGCGTCGAACCGCCGCGCCAGCTCCGCCCGGAAGCGCGCGACATGGTCGTCCATCGTGAACGGCCGCGACACGCTGCCCTTCGGTGCGTCGATGAAGCGCTCGACCACCTCGCCCGTCTTCAGCCTGAACGCGACCTTCGCGCCGACCGACTGCTCGGTGCTGACCCGCTCCGCGTCGTCGTCGAGCTCGCACGACACGCGCGACGAGATCGCCATCACCGTCGGGTCGGCCAGCGTGGCCTCGAAGTCGTCGATGTTCAGCGTGAAGCCCTCGGGCACCGCGCGGCCCTGCTTCAGCACCATCGCCATGCAGAACGGCAGGCTCATCTGCGCGGCCTGGATGTCCTTCGGTTCGTTCACGGTCAGCCGTCCCTGGATCACCTTGGGGATGCCGACGCGGATGGTGTCGATGTCGTCGATGGTCAGGCCGTGCTCCGTGCACAGCGACGCCGTCGCCTCGATCGCCGACAGCACGCGCGCGCTGCTCGCATGCGGCTTGATCGCGACCTCGAGCAATCGCCACTGCTCGCCCAGCCCGGACAGTCCCTTGTCGAAATCGTGGCCGTCGGCATAGGCGCGCGCGAAACCGTCCTTGCCCTCGAGGATGTCCGCAGGGCCCGAGAACCCGGCCGACGCAAGCAATGCCGCATGCACGCCCTCGCCCGCCGCATGCGCGGCATGGATGCGCTTGACCGTCGACCCGGAGTGGTAGAACTGGGTCAGGCCGCCGCTGAACGAAGCGACCAGCCCGAGCGTCTCGGCGATGCGCTCGGCGCGATCGGCCCCGTCGAACATCAGGCAGGCGGCCGCAGTCGCCGCGCCGAAGCCGCCGCAGGTGGACGTGCTCTGGAAGCCGCGGCGGAAATGCGACGGCTGCAGCGACAGCCCGATGCGGATCATGTTCTCGTAGCCGGCCGCGATCGCGGCGAGGATGCGTTCTCCGCTGGCGCCACGCGCCTCGCCCACCGCCAGCGCGGCCGAGATCACGATGCAGCCGGGATGCAGCATCGAACCCACATGCACGTCATCGGCGTCGATGCTGCCGGAGAACGTCGTGTTGACGAAGGTCGCCCGCTCCGGATCGGTGCGATCGCTCGAGAACAGGATCGTCGAGCGGCCGTTGCCGCCGAGTTCCGCGGCCAGCTTGACCGCCCATCCGCTCCACGGCATGCGCTGGCCGAGCGAGGCCACGCGCAGGTAGTCGAGCAGGAAGATAGTGAGATGCTCGCGCACCACCGGCGGCAGTGCGTCGTATGTGAGGCCGGCCGAGAAGGCGGCGAAGCGGCGGGTGACTGCGGCTGCGCCCGGCACTGCCGCATCGGCCGGGTTGGCCATGGCCTGCGCCATCTCAGTTCTCCTTCACGCCGGCGGCGGCGATCACCCTGCCCCACTTGTCGTAGTCGGCCCTGTGGTATGCAGCCAGCGCAGCCGGCGTGCCGCCCGCCGGGGCTGCGCCCTCGAGGACGAGTGCCTTGCGGAACTCTTCGGTCGCCAGCGCGCGGTTGGCCGCCTTGTTGATCGTCTCGACGATCGCCGAGGGCAGGCCGGCCGGGCCGTAAAGGCCCCACCACTGGCTCGACTCGAAGCCGGGTATTCCCGCTTCGGCCACCGTCGGCAGTTCCTTCGCGATCGCGATGCGTTGTGCGCTGGTCACAGCCAGCGCACGCAACCGGCCGGCGCGCACCTGCGAGGCGACGCTCGGATAGGCGGCGAACAACACCGAGACGTTGCCGGCCACGGTGTCGATGGTCGCCGGTGCCGCGCCCTTGTACGGCACGTGCAGCAGCTTCACGCCTGCCCCCTGTGCGAACAGCTCGCCGGTCAGGTGGCTCAGCGTGCCAATGCCGTTCGATGCATAGGCCAGCGCATCCGGGCGCTTCTTCGCCAGCGCGATCAGGTCTCGTACCGTCTTCGCCGGCACCGACGGATGCACGGCAAGCACGTTCGGCGCATGGCCGACCAGCACGATCGGGGTGAACGCCTTCAGCACGTCGAAGGGCGCCTTGCCGCCGAGATGCGGATTGATCGACAGCACGCTCGACGAGGCGAACAGCAGGTTGTATCCGTCGGCCGGAGAACGGGCGACATTGTCGGCGCCGATGTTGCCGCCGGCACCGCCGCGGTTGTCGACCACCACCGGCTGGCCGATCGTCTCGGCGAGGCGCGTGGCGAAATGGCGCGCAACGATGTCCGCCGCACCGCCAGGCGGGAACGGCACCACCATGCGCAGCGGCTTGTCGGGGAAGCCCTGCGCCTCGATCGTCTGGGTGAAGGTCATCAGGCTGAACGGCAGCCCGGCGAACGCCAGCATGCGGATGAAACCTGTGGAGCGTGACACGATGCCTGCCTCGTCATTCAATGGTTATGGCCCGGCGGCGGCTTGCCGTCCGTCCGCGGCTGCTGTACGTGCACCACGACCTCGCGTTCACCGGCGCGCTCGAACTTCAGGCGCACCGGGAAACGGTCCCCGTTCTTCAGTGGCGCCTTCAGGCCGATCAGCATCAGGTGGATCTCGCCGCCATGGCGCACCTTGAGGCTGGCACCCGGCGGCAGGTCGAGGGCCGGCAGTTGCCGCATCTTCATCACGTCGCCCTCGATCGTGCTTCGATGCAGTTCCACCACCGCCGCGGCCGGGCTGCTCGCCGACAGCAGTCGGTCGGGTTCGCGTCCGGTGTTCTTCAGCGTCCTGAAATACACCGCGCCGGTCGTGGCACCGCCAGGCGTCGGCGGCGCATACGGATGGTCGATCACGATCGCGCCGACGCGAAAATCGTGCGCGACTGCAGGCAGCGGCACGAACAGGGCCACGGCCGCGACGACGAACCACGCGCAGGCGCCACGGCGGACCTGCGATCGGGTCCGTTGCTGCATCAACCCAGGTGCTCGCGGAAGAAATCCACCGACAGCCCGAGGGCACGATCGGCGTCCGCCTTGCGGTACGGCTTGCCACCGTGGCGCGCGAACGCATGGTCCGCCTCGGGGTACTTGTGGATGGTCACCAGTGGGTTCGGCGACAGCCGGCGTTCGAGCATCTCGTTCACCTCCGCCTGCACCCAGCGGTCCTTCATCGCCATGTGCAGCATGAACGGCCGGTGCAGGTTCGGGGCCTCGCGGATGTTGTGCTCGATGTAAGTGCCGTAATACGCGACCGCGCAATCGATGTCGGTGCGGCAGCACATCAGGTAGCACAGCTTGCCGCCGAGGCAGTAGCCGACGCTGCCGACCTTGCCGGTACCGCCGGGCACGGTGCGCAGCCACTGCATGGTGTCTTCCATGTCGCGCACGCCGAGGTCGTAGTCGAAGTCGTAGTAGAGATCGAACGCCTTCTGTCCGTCGGCCGGGTTCCGGTCGGACAGTTCGACGCCCGGCTCCTGCCGCCAGAACAGGTCGGGCACCAGGCAGATGTAGCCGGCCTCGGCGAACTCCTGCGCATGCTTGCGCATGGTGTCGTTCACGCCCCAGATCTCCATGATCGCGATGATCGCGCCGGCGGGCTTGCGTTCGGGCCACGCGACATGCGCGCCCATTTCACCGTCGCGCATCTTCAGCCTGATGTCTTCGGTCTTCATCATCGGCAATCTCCAGCCAGGGACGATCGGATCGGATCGGGAGAGTAATCCAATGCGGACAAACGCATCCGACGGACGGTGTGCACCGGCGACGCCTTGCCGCGTTGTACGTCGGGTGAAGGCGCGCACGCCGCGCCGGAGGCCGCCTGACAAGTGTTTCGAAACTGTAACGACCGCAATGTTCCTTGCATCCCCGCGCGCCCGGCGGCGCACCGCGGGACCAGGCTCTCGGCATGAAGACCCGCGCCACCCGCGGGTCAGAGGAGGCATCCGTGGCAACTGCATGCGACTCGACTTCGAACACGACCCGTCCGCACCGCCTGGCCCTCGCCGCCCTGCTGCTGGCCGTGGCGACCCTGGCGCTGCCGCAGAGCGCACTCGCCGACCGCGGGCATCGGCATTTCGGCCATGGGCACGGGGGACACGGGGGGCACGGCTGGCACGGCGGACCCCGCTTCAGCATCCACCTGTCGTCCCCGGGCTTTCACCGCCCGCATTTCTACGCGCCGCCCCGCGTGTTCTATGCCCCGCCGTTCCATCACGCGCCGCGCGTGATCTATGCGCCCCCGGTGGTGTACGCCCCGCCGGTCGTGTATTCGCCGCCGGTGTTCGTTGAACGCGCACCGCCGGTCTATGTCGAGCGCAACGACATCGCCACCGCGCCTCCGCCGCCACCGCCGCCGGTCGAGGCGCCGGCAGCCGCGGGCGCCTTCTGGTTCTTCTGTGCAGACTCGCGCACCTTCTATCCGTACGTGACCCAGTGCGCCTCGCCATGGGAGCGCGTCACGCCCACGCCGCCGACGGCCAACCGCTGAACACTGGACGCAGGACGCAGGTGCACGACATGAACCCTTCCCGTACCTCGGGGCGCCGGTCGGACTGGCTTGCCACCGGCACGCTCGCCGCAGCCCTGCTGCTGCTCGGCGGCTGCGTGTCGATCCCCAGCGGCCCGAGCATGGCGACCTTCCCCGGCACTGGCCGCAGCTTCGACGAGTTCCGTTTCGACGAGGCCGACTGCCGCCGCCATGCGTCCGATTCCATCGGCGGCAGCGACCCGTCGAGGGCGCAGGCCGACAGCGCACTGCGCAGCGCGGCTGTCGGTACGGCGATCGGCGCGATCGCCGGCGCGGCCCTCGGTGGCGGCCAGGGCGCGGCGACCGGTGCCGGTGTCGGGCTGCTGTTCGGCGGGGTGGCCGGCGCGGGTGCAGCCAGCGCATCCGGGCAGTCGACGCAGCACCGCTATGACAACGCCTTCGTGCAGTGCATGTATGCGAAGGGGCACAAGGTGCCTTCCACCGGCCTGGCGCGCAGTCACTTCCAGGCGCCGCCGATCGCGCGTCCGCCGGCGCCGCCCATGGGGGGATTCAAGCCGCCCGCGGGCGCCGGCTTCGGACCGCCGCCGCCGCCGGTCAAGCCGGGTTTCTACGGCCCGCCGGCCGGCTACGATCCGCGCTTTCCGCCCCCGCCGCCGCCCTGGATGAAATGAGCGGCCCGCACGGCCGCGCTCAGCCCGCCTGGCCAGGCGTGATGCGCATCCACGCCCGGCCCCGGGTGCGTTCCACCACCAGCCGGTTGCGCGCGAGGTCGAGGCGGTAGGTCAGGTAGGCACGGTCGCGCACGTTCGACAACCGCTCGGGACGGAACACGGCTGCATTGATGCCGTGGCAGCGCGCCGACGCCACCAGCAACCCATTGGCGCCCTGGTCGTGCAGGTAGTCGCCGACACGATGGGTGAACGCATAGCTGTCGCGGTCGACCAGCGCGGCATGACGCCGCTCCTGGCCGCGCAGGTCGACCAGCAGCGCATCGCAGCGCACGTTGAACACCCGCCGCTCGGTGACGATGGTGCGCGCCTCGCCGGCGAAGCTGTCCAGCACGAACCGCTGCCAGTGCCAGGCGGTTTCGTGCACCGTGGTCTCGAGCTCCAGCGCGCCGTACCAGACGCCGAAGCGCCGGCCGTCCGAGAAGCGGGTCTGCTGCCAGTGGCTTGACTCGAAGCTGTAGCTGATCACCCGGCCGTAGTCGAACGGGCGGCTGATCGCTGCCCCGGTCGTCGACAATCGGCCGGCACCCTCCGCGGCGATGGCGACCGCATGGTCTGCAGGATCGTCGGTCAGGTCGTCGAACAGGTCCTGCGAGTCGCGGATGCCCGGGATGTTGCGCAGCAGGTCGCCATGGAAATCGGCGTTGGCGGAAAACAGTTCCGCCGGCAGCGGCGCCACCTAGCAGCCGCGCTGGTGGTCGAGGTAGCGGCGCACCGCGAGCAGGCCCTCGAATCCATGCTTGATCATCAGGTCGACCGGGCGCCCGCCCAGCCGGCTGTTGGGCTGGCTCACCCAGCGGTAGGCAAGGTCGCGGTCGTGCGGGAACAGGATGCGCAAAGACTTGTGGATGCCGAGCAGGTGGCCGGCGCGATCGATCAGGTCGCGGCTGTCGGCGAGCGGCTCGCCGGCGCGATAGCGGGCCAGCGTGCTGCGGCTGCCGGTGGACAGGCCGAGCAGCGCCGCCTGCTCGGTCGCCGGCAGCGCCCAGTGGTCGAGCAGCCGGGTGACCAGCCGCGACAGGCTGGCGCGCGCCTCGCGTGCGTGCAGGCCTGCGGCAGCATCGAAACCGGGCAGGCTGCCATCGGCCGGCTCGGCAGGCCGTGCCACTGCCGGGGTGCTGGACACTGCCGTCGCGCGTGCGGGCATGGTCGGGTACCGTGGTTGATCTGGTACGTACTGTGTCCCATATGGTACACGTCGTCAACACCGCCCGGGGCGTCGACCCGCCTGCCTGCGCGCCCCGCGCCGGCAGGCTGCCTAGGCCGGCATGCGGCCGCCCTTGCGCAACGCGTCCATCAGCGGCGCCATCGACGGCCACTGCTCGCACTGCCCGACCGCCTGCTCGACGTCGGCGACGCCGGCATCGGTCAGCACCAGCCCGGCCAGCTCGCGGAACTTCTCGCGCACCGGCGCCTCGTCGAGCGCCTGTCCTGCACGGCGGTCGTCCAGCACCGACTGCACCTCGCGCCGCCCGTCCTTCAGCACCAGCGTCACCCGTGCCGGCTTGAGGGCCGGCAGGCGCGCCGTCATCGCCTTGTCTTCGACCACGCTGACCCGCTGGCGCAGGGCGGAGATCACCGGATCGCGCACCGCCGCGTCGGTGAACGACGCATAGCCGAGGTGCCCGTTGACCACCAGCGCAGCCGCCGCATGCGGCAGCGAATAGCGCGCGCCGAAATGGCCTGGCGGCTCCTTCACGCCGAGGCCGGCCGCGAAGTCGTAGGTCTCGACCTCGATGCGTTCGATGTCCTGCGGCGCGGGACGCAGCACCGCCAGGGCATCGCCCAGCGCATCGAGCGCCGGGTAGATCGGGTTGCAGCAGGCCCGCAGGCGGAACAGCACCTGTTCGATCTCCCAGCGCGAGCCGAGCCCGTCGAACACCGGGGCGTCGTCGAAGCCGACCGACAGCAGGTCGACCATGGTCTGCTCGATCGCATCGCGCTGCGCGGTGAAGCCGGCGAGCGCGAGCTCGGGGGCGGTCACCGCCGCCATCGCGGACATGCCACCCGAAGCGTTGATGGTGGTGGCGCCGGCCACGACGTTGCCATAGCCGGCGGTCACCATCAGGTTGCCGCCGATGCGGATCGCAGTGCCGGTGGCGGCCGCATCCAGCCCGCGCAGGCGTGCACCGGCGGCGATCGCGCCGAGCATTCCGGCCTGTCCCAGCGGATGCGCGAGCGGGCGGCGGGTGGTGGCCGCACCGAGGCGGATGGCCACGTCGTAGCCGGTGATCAGCGCGGCGAGCAGTTCGCGTCCAGTGCTGCCCGCGCGCTCGGCCACGGCGAGTGCACCCGGCACGATCTGGATCGCCGCCTGGCAGGACACCTTCGCATGTGTCTCGGTCATCTCGATCGCGCGCCCGGCCACGCCGTTGAGGAAGGCCGCACGGCCGGCATCGTTCACGGGCCAGCCGGGTGCGAGCACGGTCGCGCCGGTACCGGCCCCGAAGGCCAGCCCCTTGCGCAGGCTCACCACCTCGGGCTGCGCCGAGCCACCCAGGATCACGCCGAGCGTGTCGAGCAGCACCAGCCTGCCCAGCCGCCGGACTTCGCCGGGAATATCGTCCGGACGCGTTTCCGCGACCATCCGTGCCAGTGCATCGACTGCCCTGCTCATCTTCGTCCCTCGCGTGCCGTGATCGTGGATGGGTGCGGTTCAGTCGAACCCGTAGAGCCGGCGCGGATTGTCCACCAGGATCCGGCGCCGCATCGCCTCGTCCGGCGCCCAATCGCCGAGCATGTCGGCGAGGTCGCCGTCATCGGGCATCTTCTCGCGGGCACTGGGATGCGGCCAGTCGGAGCCCCAGACGACCCGGTCGGGTGCGACCTCGATCATTTCGCGCGCGAACGGCACCAGGTCGGGATAGTGGGGAACCGCATCGGACACGAAGTACGGCCCCATCAGCTTGGCCCAGACGTTGTCGCGCGCGAGCAGGCGCAGCAGGGCGCGATACGGACCCGACTGCAGGCCGTCCGCGGTGGCGATGCGCGCGAAATGATCGATCACGATGTCGATGTCCAGCGTCTCCAGCGCCTGCTCGATCTGCGGCATCGTGCGCAGGTCGAGGTAGAACTGCAGGTGCCAGCCCAGCGGCTTGATGCGTTCGGCCAGCCGCGGCGCATCTTCGATGCGCAGGCCCGGCGTCGCGGAGGCGGTGTTGATGCGGATGCCACGGAACCCCTGCGCATGCATGGCCTCGAGTTCACGGTCGCCGATGTCGGCCGACACCACCGCGACCGCGCGCAGGTCGAAGGTGCGCGATTGCAGTGCCTCGCTGATCAGCGAGTTGTCCGTGCCGTACACGCTCGGCTGCACCAGCACGCCGCGCTCGCAGCCCAGGGTGCGAAGCATCCGCACGTAGGCGGGCAGCGGCGTCTCGTGCGGCACGAAATGCGTCTTCGGCAGCAAAGGGTACTGCGCCTGGGGTCCGAACACATGCGCATGGCAGTCGCAGGCACCGGGCGGGAACGGCCGTGCGGGGGGATGCGGATGGGCCACAGGCTGCGGGATGTCGGGCGAACGGAGAAAGGCGGCGTTGGCAGCAGGCGTGTCGGTCATCGCAGGGGGGCACCACCGGTGCCGGTTCGTGGCGCAACGGTTAATCTTGCGCACGACGATATCACTCCGGAAGGATTCGCCCCATGCATGTAGACGGAAGGTGCCATTGCGGAAACATCCGCTACGAGGCCGAGGTCGATCCGGCCAGGGTCGCCATCTGCCACTGCACCGACTGCCAGGTACTCACCGGCTCGCCGTACCGGGTGTCTGTCGTGGTGCCGGCGGGGGACTTCAGGCTGCTGGCCGGCGAACCTCGCATCTACGTGAAGACCGCGGACAGCGGGAACAGGCGTGCGCACGCGTTCTGTCCCCGATGCGGCACGCCGGTATTCGCCCGGCCCGAAGCGGACCCGCCGCAGACCTACACGCTGCGCATCGGAGGCCTCGCCCAGCGCGCGAGCCTCCCTCCACAGCGGCAGATCTGGTGCCAGTCGTCGATCGACTGGGCGAAGGACATCCGCGGCGTGCCGTCTTCGGAACGGCAATGAACGGATGCGACGAGGGCCGCGCCGCGGCGTGCCGGATCAGCGCGTCGACGGTGCGGGGTAAGCCCGGCGGTTGTCCGAGTTCCACTTTTCGTCGTTGAAGTTCGGCCAGGCATTGGCCGGGAAGCCCGGCGCGGCCTGCAGGCGCTTGCGATCCATGTCGAGCACGAAATGGTCTTCGTTCGCCACCGGCTGCAACGCCTTCCATGGGACGGCGTGGAGCCGGTCGCCGATGCCGAGGAAGCCCCCGGTCGAGACGACGGCGTAAGCGACATTGCCGTTGCGATCGAGGACGATGTCTTCGACGTCGCCGATCTTGTCGCCCTGGCGGTTGCGCACGTTCGTGCCGATGATCTTGCTGGCGCGGTGGCGGCGCTCCCAGTCGCGTTCGGCGCGACTGCTGTCGGCGCGCGCCGAGGCGGCGGTGGCCGGACGCGCAGCCAGGGGATCCTTGGGTGTCACGGCTGGGGCCTGGGCGATGGCCAGGCCACCGAAGGGCAGCAGCATCATCGCAAGCACGATCGGGCGCAGCATCTTGGTCTGTTTCTTCATTTCGGGTTCTCCTGGGGTAGGTGCGGCATGCAGGGCCTCCGCAGCCTCCATGCCCGGGCGATCGGCCGCCCGGGTCATGGCCGTTCCACCCGCGCCTCCTTTTCGGTAGATTCGGGCCATTCCCTTGAAGACGGCCCTTCCCATGCCCGAGCGCATCCTCGTCATCAACCCCAACAGCACCCGGTCGGTCACCGATCAGATGAGTGCTGCAGTCGAGGCGATGCGCCTGCCCGGCGGACCACAGATCGTCTGCGAAACGCTGCATGAGGGCCCGGCGGGCGTGGAGACCCAGGCCCAGGTGGATGCGAGTACCACGCTGCTGCTCGACTGGCTGGCAGCCCACCCGGAAATGGCGAAGAGCGATGCCATCATCATCGGCTGCTTCTCGGACCCGGGGTTGCACGCGCTGCGCGAGGTCTACCGGCAGCCGGTCCTCGGCATCGGCGAGTCTGGCTTCAACACGGCCTCGGCAGTCGCCGAGCGCTTTGCCTCGATTGCCATCGTCTCGGGTTCACTCGCACGCCATCGCCGGAAGATCCGTGCACTGGGCTTCGAACACCGCTACTGCGGCGGCCTCGCGGTCGAAATGGGCATCACTGCGCTGGCCGACGTGCAGCGCGCGCGCGAGCGGCTGGTGGCGGTCGGCACACGCCTGCGCGACGAACACGGCGCGCAGGCGATCGTCCTGGGCTGCGCCGGCTTCTCGGCGCACCGTGAAGCGCTGGAACAGACCCTGGGCGTGGCCGTGATCGAACCGACCCAGTCGGCGGTGGCGCTGGCGATGGGGCAGGTCCTGGCGCGCCGCTCACTGGCCACGCCACGGCGCGCGGCGGCCTGATCCGAGGAATATCCATGGCCGCGAACGCGAACGACACCATCGACGCGTTCGGCGATCCGCTCGCCTTCCGCGTCCGCCAGGGCACGGCCCGGCCCGCGGTAGTCCGCAACACCGCAGGGCTCGACGTGTTCACCGTCGAGGCGCGCCAGATGGCCCACCACCAGAAGGAAGCGGTGGTCTCCGAGGGCAAGACCGGCAGCGCATGGCGCATCACCAGCGACGAAGGCAGGCACCTGTCCGGCACCGACCTCGCGCCCTTCCCGCTCGGTGTGTTCAACGCGGGCCTGCACGGCGACCTGCACAACCGCCTGCTCGCGACCGCCGCAGCCTCGGGCATCGCGTTCGACGACCTCCAGATCCATCTGGACAACCGCTACAGCCTGACCGGTTCCTTCGTGCGCGGTGATGCCGTCGGCCAGGCGGAACCCACGCGGATCACGGTGAAGGTGAAGTCTTCCGCAGACGCGGCCACCCTGCGCGCCTGGGTCGATCGCGCGGTCGCCGCCTCGCCGGCGCTGGCCGCGCTGCGCACGCCGCTCGAGAACACCTTCGCGATCTATGTCAACGGCCGCCGCCGCGCAGTGCACGCGCTGCCCTCATCCACCGCCTCCGATGCGCCCGATCCCTACCTGGTGCATGCGAAGCCGCCACGGCCGGTCGGTGGTCCGGACCCGCTGCAGCCGCTCATCCTGCGCACCGGCGAACAGCGTCCCGGGGTATCGCAGCCGGCGCAGGCCTCGCCCACCGGTCGCGTGCTGCGACTGATCGTCGGCAACAGCCACCTTCTGCATCCCGCCGGCGTCACCGAGACCGACACGTATCTCGACCTTCCCGCTGCCAGCCATTTCGCGCTGCGCACCGACGAGCGCGCCGGCACCGGCGATGCCGGCGACCAGGGACCGTGCGGCCTGTCGCTGCTGTCCGCGGGTATCGTGTTCTGCTACATGACGCAGCTGTCGCGCTACATCGAGAACATGAAGATGGACATCCGCGGCGTGCGCATCGTGCAGTACACGCCGTTCGCGCTCGAGGGCAGCCTCGCGGCGGGCACGCTTGCCGGCCGCGCACTGCCAGTCGACACGCACCTGTTCCTGAACGGTGGCGCGGCAGACGAGCTATTCGAGCGCTTGCAGAAGATCGCGGCAGTGACCTGCTACCTGCATGCGACGCTCGCCGGGACGCTGTCGCCGGAGGTGGCGATCGAGCGCGACGGCAGCCCGCTCTGACCTGCAGGCCACGTCCCTGGATCGGCGCCGGACGGCCCGGCATCGCCCGCGGGTGGCGGTGCGAGACCGGAGACCGACCCGTCTGCAGGAACCCAGCGCGCGATCACCGCATGCAGTTGCGCCCGCTTGAACGGCTTCGACAGGTAGTCGTCCATGCCGGAAGCCAGGCAGCGTTCGCGGTCGCCTTCCATCGCATTGGCGGTAAGCGCGATGATCGGCACCCGCACCGATGCACCTGCCTCCAGCGTGCGGATCTCGCGTGTCGCGCCGAAGCCGTCCAGTTCCGGCATCTGGCAGTCCATCAGCACCACGTCGAACGGCTGGCTGCGCCAGGCCTCGACCGCAAGCCGGCCATTGGCCACGGCGGTGACTCGGCAACCGGCTGCCTTGAGCACCGCACGGGCGATCTCGGCATTCACGGCACTGTCCTCCGCCAGCAGCACGCGCGGGCCTGACCGGGACACCGGCGGCAGGGTCTCGGCCGCGCGATCCGGGATGACGGGCAACGGATCGGCGCGCACGATGGAAGCCTGCGTGGCATCCAGTATCGGCGCCCTGATCGTGAACCAGAATGTCGACCCCTTGCCGGATTCGCTGCGCAGGCCGATGTCGCCGCCCATCATTTCACACAGCTGCTTGCTCACCGCAAGACCGAGCCCGGTCCCGCCGAACCGACGCGTCGTCGAGCCATCCGCCTGCGAGAATGCGCGGAACAACCTCGCCTGTGCTTCGTCGCTGATGCCTATGCCACTGTCAGTCACGCTGAAGCGGATCAGGCAGTCATCGCCGCTCGTCGCCGGCTCGTCCACGCGCGCGATGCCGAGCTTCACCGAGCCGGCCGGGGTGAACTTGATCGCGTTGCCGAGCAGGTTCAGCAGCACCTGCATCAGCCGAACCCGATCGGCACGCACGCTGGCCGGGACGCCGTCGGCGATCGTACAGTCGAGCGCCAGCTGCTTCTGGCCCGCGCTGGGGCCCATCAACTGCAGCGCCTCCGCGCACAGCGTACCCAGTTCGACTTCGGACGGGTCCAGTTCCAGCCGCCCGGCTTCGATCTTCGAGAAGTCGAGGATGTCGTTGATGATGCGGAGCAGAGACTCTGCAGAGCTGCGGATGGTCTGCGCATAGTGTCGCTGGGTATCGTCCAGGCCCGCATCCAGCAGCAGCTCCGTCATGCCAAGGACGCCGTTCATCGGCGTGCGTATCTCATGACTCATGTTGGCCAGGAACTGCGACTTCGCCTTGCTGGCCTCTTCGGCAGCCAGGCGTGCCTCGATCAGCCGTGCCTGCGTGCGCTCGCGTTCCGAGATCTCTGCCTTCAGGGAATCATTGGCGCCCTCCAGGGCCTGCGTGCGCTCGAGCACGCGCTGCTCCAGGGTGTCGCGCGCCGTCTCGAGCTGTTGTGTCTGGGCCATTCCTTCGACGTGCTGCCGGCGCAGGATCCGATCCGCATGGCGCACGATCATGAACAGGATGGCATACAGCCCTAGCAGCACCAGCACCACGCCGGACATTATGTGGCGTTGCGTCTGCGACAGCTCAGCGAGCAGTGGCGTGATGTCTTCGTAGATCTCGAACACCGCCTGCACTTCCCGCCGGTCTTCGTGCCAGATCGGTACGTAGGACGCAAGCAGGTCGCGGTTGACGATGGTGCGATCGAACGCACTGAACTGATCCCGGTGCGTGAGTTCGCTCGCCGTCTGCCCGCGCAGCGCCTGCCTGAAGCCCTCGTTGCCGGACCTGTCCTCGCCGATCTGCCTCGCCTCGCTGGAGAAGACGGTCCTGCCGTTCAGGTCATAGATCTTGACCTTCACCACTGACAGCTCGCGCGTCAACTTCAGGACCGAGCGCGAGTACGATTCGAGGCGTGCCTCGCGCAATGCCGGGTCTGCATCTGGCTCGTCCGGCTGCAGCAGCGCATCGGTTTCCGCGCGCATCGCATTGGACAGCGAATAGGCGAGCTCCAGGTTGTGGTGCTGCCCCGTCGCCAGGAGATTTCCCAGCGCCACCTGACGATAGAGGGCGCCGAGCAGCAGTGCCGCAAGCGCGATGGACAGCAGACTGGCAACGGAAAAATAACGCAACAGCCTGAACATCAACAGCTCCGGGGCGGGAACGGGGCAACGGAGGCTGCACCCGCCGGCGGGCCTGCCTCATCGGGGCAGGTCATGCCGATCAGGTAGGCTATCGGCCGCCGGAAGCCTTCCTTTAGCGAAGCGCAGGGTTTCGCGGGGCGCTGCCGGCGTGCAGGCCGAAACATTCAACCGAAGGAGCAAGCGGGATGGCAGCGAACAGCAAGGTGGCAAGGAAGCCGGCGAAGAAGGCCGCAAGGCGCCCGTCAGGAAGGCCGGCCAGCGCCATGCGCCGGATCGACGTGCACAGCCATGTCGTCCCCACGGAACTGATGCAGGCGATCGAGCGCGACCCCGCGCGCTTCCAGATGACGATCGAGTCACGCGACGGCGGCCGGAAGATCGCGCGCGAGGGTGGGCATGGCTTCCCCATCTACGAGGAGTTTTCCGACCCGGCCGTGAAGGTGGCTGGCATGGACCGGAAGGGACTCGACCTGTCGTTCATCTCGCCCGCCCCGGTGGTGATGATGTACTGGCTCGGCGTCGACGCGGCAGCAGAAGCTGCCCGCATCACCAACGACGGGATCGCGCGCATGGTCGCAACCTTTCCCGACCGCCTGAAAGGCATGGGAACGCTGCCGATGCAGCATCCGGATGCGGCAATCGCCGAGCTGGAGCGGATCGTGCGCGACCATGGCTTCAGGTCCGTGCAACTGGGGACCTCGGTCGAACAGGCGCAGCTGTCGGAGCAGCGCTTCCGTCCGGTACTGCGGCGGATGCAGGACCTCAAGGTCTTCATGTTCGCCCATCCGAACGCGGCCCATGCGGAGTGCGGCACCGAGAACTACCACCTCAGGAACCTGATCGGCAATCCGCTGAACAGCACGATCATGGCCGCGAACCTGATGTTCAGTGGCGCCCTCGACGACCTGAAGACACTGAAGATCGTGCTCGCGCACGGCGGCGGCTACATCCCGTACCAGATCGGACGCTTCGTGCATGGGCACAAGGTGCGCAAGGACACGAAGCAGGACACCCGCACGTCCCCCGAGAAGATGCTGCGCCGGTTCTGGTACGACGCGCTGGTGCATGACGAGGCCGCGCTGCGCTACCTGATAGAACGCGTCGGCGCAGACCGGGTGGTGCTCGGGACAGACGCACCGTTCGACATGGGCGAGGAGAATCCGCTGGAGCGGCTGAAGGCGGTGCGGCGTCTGTCGACAGCCGACCGGGCACTGATCTGCAGTGGCAACGCGATGAAGCTTTACGGCGGGAAGCTCTAGCGCTGCGGGCGGGCGCTCAGTCCTGCCTGGCGCCCGCCAGACTGATCACCGTCGGCACGACCACGCCCGCGTCAGATCACCTTGCCAGGGTTCATGATCCCCTGCGGGTCGAGCACCGCCTTGAGCCGGCGCATCACCTCGAGCTCGACCGCGCTCTTGTAGTGCGGCAGTTCGGCCACCTTGGCCTGTCCGATGCCGTGCTCGGCGCTGATCGAGCCGGAACGCTCGTGCACCAGGCGGAACACCACCTCGTTGACATCGGTGGCCGCGATCGCGACCGGATCGTCGCGCATCCGCCCGGGCACGTAGCAGTTGTAGTGCAGGTTTCCGTCTCCGATGTGCCCGAAGCACACGACCCGCACGCCGGGGAACGCGGCTTCCAGCCGTGCACCGGCCTCGTCGATGAACGACGGGATGTCGCTGGTCGGCACCGAGATGTCGTGCCGGTAGAGCAGGCCTTCGTTCTTCGACGCATCGGGGATCGACTCGCGGATGCGCCAAAGGGCCTGCGCCTGCGCATCGCTCTCGGCCAGCACCGCATCGCTGACCAGCCCGGCCTCGACTGCATCGCCCAGCGCCTGTTCGAGCGCCGGCCTCAGGTCGGACTCGTTGCGCGGGTCGTCCACGTTGGTCAACACGTACCATGGCGAAGCCGCCTCGAGCGGGTCGCGCGTGCCGGGTATGTGGTTGAGCACCAGTTCGATGCTGAACCGCGAGATCAGCTCGAACGCGCTGACCCGGTTGCCGACCTGTTCGCGCAGCCGGCCGAGCAGCGCGATCGCAGCCGCGGGATCGGGAACCGCGGCAAACGCGGTCACCGAAGTACGCGGCATCGGAAACACCTTCAGCACGGCACCGGTGATCACGCCGAGCGTGCCTTCGGAACCGATGAACAACTGCTTCAGGTCGTAGCCGGTGTTGTCCTTGCGCAGCCCGCGCAATCCGCCGAGCACGCTGCCGTCGGCCAGCACCACTTCGAGCCCGAGCGTGAGGTCGCGCGTGTTGCCGTAGCGAAGCACGTTGACGCCACCCGCGTTGGTCGCGAGGTTGCCGCCGATCTGGCAACTGCCCTCCGCACCCAGGGACAACGGAAACAGCCGGCCGGCCGCCGAAGCCGCCTGCTGCACCGTGGCCAGCACGCAACCCGCCTCGACCGTGATCGTGTCGTTCAGCGGGTCGAGCGCAAGCACCCGGTTCATCCGTGCCAGCGACAGCACGATGGTGCGACCGTCCATCGTCGGCGTCGCGCCACCGCACATGCCCGTGTTGCCGCCCTGCGCGACCACGGCGATGCCGGCATCGGCACAGATGCGCACGACGGCCGCCACTTCGGCGGTGTCCGCCGGGCGGACCACCGCGATCGCGCGACCCTTGTAGAAGCCTCGCCAGTCGCTCAGCGCCGGCGCAACGTCCGCCGGGTCGACCAGCACGTTCGCGCCGCCGACCGCCTGCGCCAGTCGCTCGACCAGCGCCGCCACCGCGGCCGCCGGATACTCCGTGTGTGGTTCCATGATTCCCTGCATGCCTGGTTCGAAATCCGTCGTCATGCGCCGGTTCAGCCCGCGCCGCGCTCGATCATCGACTTCAGCACGTCGAAGTTCGCAGCGTCCATCGATATCTCGCGCGCGTTGATCCGGCGGTCGAGTTCGGTCACCGCATCGTTCGCCGGGGTCGGGATGCCCAGTTCACGCCCCTTCGCCGCTGATCCAGGCGATCTCGCTGACCCGGCCCTTCAGGTGGTCATGGATCGGCGCGGTGCGCCCGCCACCGACATGCGACATCAGCGTCTTCATCGTGGTCACCAGGTTTTCATCGCTGGTGCCGGCGAACTCGTCGGCGCGGATGCCGAACAGCGGCTGCATCCGGTAGCCCAGCGCCGCACCCACCGCCATCGATTCGCGGCCGAGCCTGACCGACACGTCGTACATGCCGGGCAGCGCCACCGCTTCGAAATTGCGCAGGCCGAGCAGGCTGAACGGCCCCATGGTCATCGAGTTGGCGATCAGCTTGGTCCACTTGGCGCCCGCGATGTTGTTGCTCACCTCGCAGCGGCCGACGTTGCCCATCAGGGCGGCGATGTCGCGCACCCGCTGGGTGTAGCTGCCGTCGAGCTCGCCCACGGTGAACCAGGTGCCCTCGCGGGTGGTGTTGCGCTGGATGCGGCCCGGGGTGAACAGTTCGGCCTGCAGTTCGACCACGCAGCCAACCACGCGCGATGCGCCGATGATCGAGGCAAGCGCGTCGTCGTTCATCCCGTTCTGGGTACCCACGAGGGTGCCCCCGGGCTTCAGGAACGGCTTGATGAACTCCGCCAGCCAGCGCGTGTCGTTCGACTTCGCCGCGAGCAGCACGATATCGAAGGCGACGTTCTCGGCGGCGACATCGCACAGGTCGAGCGCCTTCACCGGCACATGGAATGCCGAATCCTTGAACTGCACATGCAGGCCGTCTGCCTTCATGGCCTGTACATGCGCCGGCCACTGGTCGATCAGCGTCACGTCATGGCCGGCCAGGGTGAGGTCGGCGCCGACCGCGCTGCCGATCGCACCGGTACCGAGTATGGCTATCTTTGTCTTCATGCCCGGCAAACTAGGGCAGCGCCCGCGGTACGTCAAGCACCACCGGCGGGGATGTTCCTGTCGAGCGCGACTGGCTCATCGCCGCCGGTGCGCGGCGTCGCGCCTACTCGAGCGTGGCGCCGGCGAACTTCACCGCATCGCCCCACTTCGCCCAATCGGCCCGCAGCATGTCGGCGAACTCCTGCGGCGTGCTGCACCACGCGTTCGCATCCATCGCATCGAACTTTCCGATGAAGCCTGCGTCCTTGCACGCCGGGCGGATGGCGTTGTAGAGGACGGACAGCACCTCCTTCGGCGTGCCTGCCGGGGCGACGAGACCGTTCCAGGTCGACACCAGATAGCCCGGGAAGCCCTGCTCGGCCACGGTGGGCACCTCGGGCATCTGGTCGAGTCGTCTGTCGCTCGATACGCCGAGCACGCGCAGCTTGCCCCCCTTGTAATGGCGCAGCACCTCGGACACGCTGCCGAACACCATGGGCACGTGGCCGCCGATCAGGTCGGCGATCGCCGGCGCGACGCCCTTGTAGGGCACGTGCACCATCTTCACGCCAGCGCGCTGCAGGAACAGCGCCATCGTGAGATGTGCGGCCGATCCGTTGCCCGACGAGCCGTAGGCGAGCTGGGCCGGGCGTGTCTTCGCGAGCGCGACCAGCTGCTGCACGTTCTTCGCCGGCAGGCTCGGGTGCACGGCGAGCGCGAAGAAGCTCGTCGAGATCACCGAGATCGGCACGAAGCTCTTGAACGGGTCGTAACGGACCTTGCCCATCTGCGGCACGATCGACATCTGCGCGAGCGAGGCCATGAACAGTGTGTGGCCGTCCGCCGGAGCCTGGGCGACGAACTCGGCCGCGATCGTTCCGCTCGCGCCGGTTCGGTTCTCGACGGTGACGGGCTGCCCGAGCGTCCGGGCGAGCCACTCGGCCGAAAGGCGGGCGACGCTGTCGGTGCTGCCGCCGGGCGGGAAGGGCACCACGATGCGGACCGGCTTGTCGGGCCAGCCGGCATGCGCGGCGGGTGCCCCGCCGATAGCGGCGAGGATGGCGGCGAGGATGGAAGCGGCCGCGGTCGTGGTGGCTGCGCGTCTCGCTGCGCTCATCGGCCCAGCCCCGCCGCCTTGACCGCTTCGGCGTAGACCGGCTGCTCGGCCTTGATGATCGCGGCCATCTGTTCCGCGGTGGAGCCGATGGGTTCGACGCCGAGCTGTTCGAGCCGCTCGGCGATCGCGGGTTCGCGCGCCAGCGACTGTATCGCTGCGGATACCACATCGATGACCGCGCGCGGCGTCTTCGCCGGTGCGAGCATGCCCTGCCATGCGGTGATCTCGAAGCCGGGAAGCACCTCGCCCACCGACGGGATGCCAGGCAACTGCTTCAGCCGCTGCGGCGTCGACACCCCGATGACGCGGATGCGCTCGTTCTTCGCGTGGCTCATCACCTCGCCGGAATTGCCGAACAGCATCGGAACCTGTCCGCCGATGAGGTCCGCGATCGCCGGGCCACCGCCCTTGTAGGGGATGTGCACCATGTTCAGGCCCGCACGCGCGAGGAACAGCGCACCGGCCAGGTGCCCGACCGAGCCCTCGCCCGGGGACGCGAAGTTGAGCTTTCCATGGTTCGCCTTCACATGCTCGATGAACTCGCGCAACGTCTTCGCCGGCACGCCGGCGTGGATGGCGAGCACCAGCGCCCCGCGGCCGAACACGCTGACCGGGGCGAGCTCTTCCGGCTTGTAGTTGACCTTCTCGGTCATCGGCACGCTCGTCGTCTGCGCCGACGAGGCGAACAGCAGCGTGTAGCCGTCCGGCGCGGCGCGCGCGACGTATTCAGTGGCGATGGCGCCGGTCGCGCCGGGCATGTTGCGCGGCAGGAACGGCTGGCCGAGCCTGCGCGACAGCCCTTCGGAGACGATCCGCGCCTGGATGTCGGTGGTGCCGCCCGGCGCGAACGGGATGATCACCGTGACCGGCTTCACCGGCCACGCCTGCGCAGGCTGTGCGCGTGCGGGATCCGCCGCGAGCAGGAGCGCCCCGGTGGCGGTGGCAACGAGGCCCGCGGCCGATGCGTGGAGCAAGCCGCGACGGAAAGGGTCCGGCAAGCGCGTACGCAGGCTCATTTCAGCAACCCGGCTGCCCTGACCGCTTCGGTGTAGACCGGGAGCTCCGCCTTGATGATCGCAGCCATCTGCTCCGGCGTGGTCGTGGTGGATTCGATGCCGAACGACTCGAGCCGTTCGATGATCGTCGGGTCCTTCGACAGCGCCTGGATCGCGGCAGACAACTGGTCGATGATCGCGCGAGGCGTCCTGGCAGGGGCGAGCATGCCCTGCCAGGCGGTCAGCTCGAAGCCGGGGATCACCTCGCCCACGGTGGGCACGTTCGGCAACGCCCGCAGGCGCTGGCGCGTCGACACCGCCAGGATGCGCAGCCGCTCGTTCTTCACGTTCGCGAGAACCTCGCCCGAGTTGCCGAACAGCAGCGGGATCTGTCCCGCGATGACGTCCGTGACCGCGAGTCCGCCGCTCTTGTACGGAATGTGCACCATGCTGATGCCGGCGCGCGCGGCGAACAGCGCGCCTGCGAGGTGCGACACCGAAGACTCGCCCGACGAGCCGTAGCTCAGCTTGCCCGGATTCGCACGGGCGAAGTCGACGAACTCCTGCAGCGTCTTCGCCGGCACGTTCGCGTTGACCGCGAGGATCAGCGAACTGCGCCCCGATGCGCTCACCGGGGCGAGGTCTTCCAGGCGGTAGTTCACCTTTTCGACGAGCGGCACGCTGGTCGTCTGCGCGGAGGAGGCGAACAGCAGCGTGTAGCCATCCGGGGTCGCGCGGGCCACGTACTCGGTGGCGATCGCGCCGGTCGCACCCGGCATGTTGCGCACGATGAACGGCTGGCCGAGCTTGCGTGAAAGCCCGTCGGCGATCAGTCGACCGAAGATGTCGATCAGGCCGCCCGCGCCGAACGGGAGGACCATCGTCACCGGCTTGATCGGATACGCGGCTGCAGGCTGGGCGAGGACGGGCAACGCCGTCATGGCCAGCGCTGCTGCGATGCCTGCAGAAATTGCAAGCCTGCGGTGGGCATCCGCACGAAAGAGCAAGGCATTGTCCACGGCTAAGCGGCGCGTTCGGCTCATCGGCTCTCCTTTTCGCGGCCGCGTGCTGGTGTGATCACATCGGCAGACCACCGACCGTGGCGTCATGCTAACATTTTGGCGGAAGCGTGCGAATGCGGGTCGAGCTACTCGACGGCACCATCGCCGATACAGCACTCGCGGGGAGGGGGCATGATCAACAAGACCGTGGCCGACTGCCGCGCCGCAGTGGCCGATGTGCGCGACGGCGCGACAATCATGCTCGGCGGCTTCGGCAACGCCGGCATGCCGGCACGGCTGATCGACGCGTTGCGCGAGACGGGCGCACGCGACCTCGTCATCGTCAGCAACGGCGCGGGCACCGGGCCGTTCGCGCTCGGTGCGCTCTTCGGAGATGGTCGCGTGCGCAAGCTGATCGCCTCGTTCCCCGCGCCCTCGTCGACGCAGTTCCGGGAGCGCTACCTGAAGGGCGAGGTCGAGCTCGAACTCGTGCCGCAGGGCTCGCTGGTCGAACGCATCCGTTGCGGAGGCGCAGGCCTCGGCGGATTCTACACGCCGGTGGGCGTCGGTACCGAACTGGCGCAGGGAAAGGAAATCCGGACCCTCGACGGGCGCGACTACCTGTTCGAGCGTGCGCTGCGTGCAGACTTCGCCTTCCTCAAGGGACACCTCGGCGATCGCCTCGGCAACGTGATGTACCGCGGCACGATGCGCAACTTCAACATGATCATGGCGACGGCGGCGGACCAGGTCGTGGCCGAAGTCGACCGCCTGGTCGACGTCGGGGGGATCGATCCCGAGCAGGTGCACACGCCCGGCATCTTCGTCGACCGGCTGGTGCAGGTCGACCGCCATCCGAACCTGCTTGAACTGCCGAAGGAGGGCGGCGCATGAGCCTCACGCGCGACGGCATCGCCTGGCGCATCGCGCACGACCTGCCCGAGGGCGCCTACGTCAACCTCGGCGTCGGCATGCCGGTGCTGGTGGCGAACTTCCTCGATCGCAGCCGCGAGGTGTTCCTGCACAGCGAAAACGGCATCCTGGGTGTCGGGCCCCGCCCTGCGAAGGGCGAGGTCGACCTCGACCTGATCAGCGCGGGCAAGGGGTTCTGCACGCTCGCGCCCGGCGCGGCGATCTTCGACCAGCCGATCTCCTTCGCGATGATGCGCGGCGGCCACCTCACGCACGCGATCCTCGGTGCGATCGAGGTCGCGGCCAACGGTGACTTCGCGAACTGGAAGGTGCCCGGCGAGGCGGTGCCGGGCGTCGGCGGGGCGATGGATCTGGCCGTGGGCGCGAAGCGTGTCTGGGTCGCGATGACGCACGTCACGAACAAGGGCGCGCCGAAGATCGTCGAGTGCTGCGCGGCGCCGCTCACGGCGCGCGCCTGCGTGAAGCGCATCTACACCGACATGGCCGTCATCGACGTGACGCCGGACGGCTTCGTGCTGCGCGAGACCGCACCCGGCTGCGACATCGAGTCGATCCGCGCCAGGACCGGCGCGTCGCTCGCGGTCGCGAGCGACTGCAGGACGATGGACATCCCCGAGGTCGCTGCCGACGGCACGCGCCTCGCGAACTGAGGAGCAAGGCACGTGGGCGAACCGGAAGTTCCCTTGACCGAGGACGAGGTACGGCGCATCGGTCGCATCATCGAGACGCTCGAACAATCCACGTTCGACTACCTGCAGCTCGAACTGGGCGCGCTGAAGCTCACGGTGGCGAAGGGCAACGCGGCGATGGTGCTGCCGACGGCGGCGGCGGCCCCCGCTCTCGCGGCCCCTGCCCCTGCTCCCGCTCCCGCAGCCGCCCCGCCCGCTCCGTCCGTCGCATCGCCTGCCCCGGCCGGCGCCGCATCGGCGCCCGCAGCTGCGGGAGCGTCCGCCGCGGGCTCCGGCCTCGTCGACATCGTGTCGCCGATGATCGGCCGCTTCTATTCGCAGCCCGAGCCCGGCGCGGCGCCATTCGTGACGCCGGGATCGAAGGTAGGGCCCGAGACGACGGTCGGCCTCGTCGAGGCGATGAAGATGTTCAACGCCGTGCACGCGGGCACGACCGGCACGATCGCAGAGGTCTGCGTGCAGGATGCGACGATCGTCGAGTACGGGCAGGTGCTGTTCCGCGTGCGTCCGTCGTGACCGTGGCCGCTCGACCGCTGCGCCGCGTGCTGGTCGCCAACCGCGGCGAGATCGCGGTGCGGATCATCCACGCCTGCCGCGCACTCGGCATCGAGACCGTGCTGGCCGCCTCCGAGGCCGATCGCGACAGCCTGCCGGCGCGCATGGCCGACCGGGCACTGTGCATCGGGCCGGCAGCGTCGTCGGCGAGCTACCTGCGGATCGACGCGCTGCTGGCGGCCGCGCAGGGCACGGCGTGCGACGCGCTGCACCCGGGCTACGGTTTCCTGGCCGAGTCCCGGGCGCTCGCGCAGGCCTGCGCGGACGAGGACATCGTGTTCATCGGGCCCACGCCCGACCAGATCCATGACATGGGCAACAAGCTGGCAGCGCGGGCACTCGCGCGGGCCGCGAACGTGCCACTGCTGCCGGGGTCGGAGGAGGTCACCGACGCTGCCCAGGCCGCGTCGATCGCCGGCACGATCGGCTATCCGGTGCTGCTCAAGGCCGCCGCAGGCGGAGGTGGACGCGGGATGAAGGTCGTCGAGCGCGCCGAGGACATCGCGCGCGCCTTCGCCGCCGCATCGCACGAGGCGCGCAACGCATTCGGCGACGACACGCTCTACCTCGAGCGCTACATCCGCAACGCGCGCCATGTCGAGGTGCAGGTGCTGGGCGATGCCCACGGCAACCTGGTCCACGTGGGCGAACGCGATTGCTCGCTGCAACGGCGCCACCAGAAGGTGGTGGAAGAGTCTCCGGCGCCGAACCTGCCCGTGGCCACGCGCGACGGCATCCGCGCCGCGGCGGTGGCACTCGCCCGCGCGATCGAATACCGCAACGCAGGTACGGTCGAGTTCATCGTCGACGGTGACACCGGCGAGTTCTTCTTCCTCGAGATGAACACCCGCATCCAGGTCGAGCACCCGGTGAGCGAGGCGGTGTCGGGCATCGACCTCGTGCAGGAACAGCTGCGCGTGGCCGCAGGAGAGCGGCTGCGCTACCGGCAGCGCGGCGTCGTGCTGCGCGGGCACGCGATCGAGTGCCGCATCAACGCCGAGGTGCCCACCGAGAACTTCCGCCCCAGCCCCGGCCGCATCACCGCGTGGCGGCCGCCCGAAGGGCCGAACATCCGGCTCGACACGCACTGCCATGAAGGCTATGTCGTGCCGATCCACTATGACTCGATGCTCGCCAAGCTGATCGTCTACGGCATCGACCGGAACGAGGCGATCCTGCGCATGCGCCAGGCGCTCGCGCAGTTCACGATAGAAGGCATCGACACCACGCTGCCGTTCCTGCGGCATGCGATACCGCACCCGGATTTCGTGTCCGGCCGCGTCAACACGGCGCTGGTCGGGCGGATGATCGACGAGATGAACGGCGCCGTACCGGCGCACGCCGGGTGAACGACCCGGCATCGAGGACGGAGCAGAAGATGGAACGGATCGAATTCGTCGACGTCACGCTGCGCGACGGCCACCAGAGTCTCTGGGCCGAGCGCATGACGACCGGCATGATGCTTCCGGTGATCGACCGCCTCGATCGCGCCGGCTTCGATGCGCTGGAAGTGCTCGCGCCGTCATTCATCGGCAAGTGCGTGCGCGACCTGCGCGAGGATCCGTTCGAGCGCATCCGGCTGCTGAAGGCGCATGGCGGACGCACGCCCCTGCGGCTGAACGGCGGCGGACTCAACCTGTTCGGCACCGACCAGCAGTGCATGGTCGAACTCTTCTGGCGCGTGATGAAGCGCGCGGGCATCGACGAGGTGCGGGTGTCGGACTCCTGGAACGACCCCGCGGTCTGGGCGAAGCGTGCGGGCGCGGCCGCGAAGGCGGGCGTGAAGCCGATCATCAACCTCACCTACTCGGTCTCGCCCCGGCACACCGACGCGTACTTCATCGAGCGTACGCGCGCCGCGGCGGCGCTCAAGCCCTATCGCATCTGCCTGAAGGACCCGGGCGGCCTGCTCACGCCCGAACGCACCGCCATGCTGGTGCCTGCGATGATGGAGGCCGCGCCTGGCATCCCGATCGAGATGCACGGCCACTGCTCGACCGGCCTCGGGCCGCTGAACGCGCTGGAGGCCGTGCGCAAGGGCGTGCGCATCGTGAACATCGCCATTCCGCCGCTGGCCGACGACGCCTCGCTGCCTTCGCTGTTCAACGTCGCGGCGAACCTGCGCGCGCTCGGCTACGAGACGGCCATCGACGAAGACCTCGTGCGCCCGGTGCAGGCACACTTCGAGGAAGTGGCGCGGCGCGAGGGTTTCCCCATCGGTCGTCCGGTCGAGTACGACTACGCGCAGTACGTGCACCAGGTGCCCGGCGGCATGATCTCCAACCTGCGCAACCAGCTGAAGGAGGTCGGCGCGGAAGACCGCCTGCCGGCAGCACTCGAAGAGGCGGTACGCGTGCGCGCCGAGTTCGGCTACCCGATCATGGTGACGCCGCTGTCGCAGTACGTCGGCAGCCAGGCCGCGGTGAACGTGATGACCGGCGGGCGCTACGTGCAGGTCACCGACCAGTCGATCCGCTACGCGCTCGGCCACTTCGGGGGCGATGTCGAACGGCTGATGGACCCCGAGGTCCGCGCGAAGATCCTCGATCGTCCGCGGGCGCGCGAGCTTGCGGCGATGGACATGACGCAGCACGACGAGGCGACGATCCGGAAGGAACTCGACGCGGTCGACCTGCCGGAAGAGGAAGTGCTGCTGCGCCACCTGCTGCGGCGCGACGACATCGCCCGCATGCGTGCGAGCGCGACCGCGCCGCGCGAATACGTCACCGGCGCAGGCGATTCGCTGGTGTCGCTGATCGCCGAGCTGTCGCGCCGCGCATCGGCAACGCGCGTGCACGTGTCGCGCCCCGGCTTCAGCCTCACGCTCGGGCGCACGCCCGCGGACGGTGCCGGATCATGAATCGCGCCGTCTGGCACGCCACAACGGTTGCCGGCCTCAGCGCCGGCCCCGACACAGGGAGCATCGGATGAGTCACCCCTACGGAAACATCGCGCTGGCCGGCGTCGGCGAGGCGGCGATCTCGACCACGCAGGTACGCAGCGCGCAGGAACTCGCGGTCGAGGCAGGGCTCGCCGCGATGGCCGACGCGGGCCTGACGTCGCGCGACATCGACGGCGTCATCACCGCAAGCCCTGCCGGCGATCCGCACTTCATGTTCAGCACGCTGGTGGCCGAGGCACTGAACGTGCGCGCGCGCGTGAACATGGCGGTACAGGCCGCCGGCGCCTCACCCGGCATGGGCGTGCTCTACGCCGCACGCGCGATCGCCGCGGGCGACGCGCATACCGTGCTCGTCTGCGAGAGCGACAGCCGCGGCGCCAAGTTCAAGGGCGACAAGATCCAGGCGATGCGCGCGGCGCGCCCGTGGAGCGACGACTGGGAAGACCCGTTCGGGCTCACCGTCCCGGGCAAGTACGCGCTGATCGCGCAACGCTGGATGCACCGCCATGGCCGTGGCCGTGAAGACCTCGCAGCCGTTGCGGTTGCCGCGCGCGCGCATGCGATGCGCCAGCCGCATGCGCCGCGCAAGGAGCCGCTTGCGATGGAGAAGGTGCTCGGTTCGGCGCCGATCGCGACACCATTGCATGCCTTCGACTGCTGCCCCGTGGCCGACTGGGGCGGCGCAGTCCTCGTCACCTCGGTCGAACGCGCGCGTGACCTGCGCCAGCCGGTCGTACGCCTGCTCGGTGCGGGCGAGGGCCACTGTGCGTACCACGTCGCCGACATCGACGATCTTCCGCCCTCGGCGACCCGGCAGTCCGCGGAGGCCGCGTTCGGCATCGCGGGCGTCAAGCCCGGCGACATCGACACCGCGCAGGTGTTCGACGCGTTCACCATCGCCGCCCTGGTCGCGATGGAAGAGCTCGGCTTCTGCGAACCCGGTGCTGCGGGTTCGCTGTTCGCCGAAGGCCACACCGCACTCGGCGGCTCGATCCCGACGAACACGACCGGCGGCATGCTCACCTGGGGCAACGCGCATGTGATCGTGCTGCCCGAGGCGGTGCGGCAGGTACGCGGCGATGCGGGCGTCAACCAGGTGGCCGGTGCGAAGCTCGCGCTCGCGCACGGCATCGGCGGGCCGATGTCGCTCGCCGTGACGATGATCCTCGGCCGCTGAGGCCGCTTTTTTCCGCGCAAGGCGAGACCCTGATGAGCGAAGCGACCAAGCCGATCCCCGCCCCCACCGACAACACCGCGCCCTTCTGGTCCGGCTGTGCCGCGGGAGAACTGAGGCTGCGCAAGTGCGCCGCGTGCGGGGTGTTCCGCTCGCCCACGCGCATGGTGTGCGCGTGCGGCGCGACCGCGGCCGAATGGACCGCGGTGTCCGGCCGCGGCACCGTGTTCTCGTACACCGTCGTGCACCGCGCGCCCGATCCAGCGTTCAAGGCCGAGTTGCCCTACGTGATCGCGATCGTCGCGCTCGACGAAGGCGGCCGGTTGATGAGCAACCTCGTCGGCACCGAGCCCGACAAGGTCCGGATCGGCATGCCAGTGCAGGCGCTGTTCGAGACCGTGGCGGAGGGTGTCGCCGTGCCGAAGTTCAGCGCAGCGCAGGGCTGACCACCGCCACACGATGGGCGTGGGGTTTTCGACCCGAACCGCCAAGCTCCGGCGTTGGCAGCAGCACCCTCCCCGCCGGCCGTTGCCGACCATCGACAGCCTGCTCGCCGCGACAGCGCTTGCCCACGGACTGACGCTGGTGACGCGTAACCTGCGCGACTTCCAGTTCCCGGGGCTCGAGGTCCTCGATCCGTGGTCGGCGGGCGCGGCGTAGGCAGAGGATCAACCAGCCCGATCACTCGTCCGTCAAGACACCCACCGGCAGCGGAAAGCGCAGGCCGTCGTCCGACTCGATCGCCTGCTCGTACTCGATCGCGTCTTCGGCGTCCTCGATCGCGTCACGGACACGCTCCCAGGTGGCAGCGGGAACGAGGTAGAAGGCCGGTTTGCCGTTGCGTTCGATGAAATACCCGCCAGAGAGGCCGAACTGACCCAGCCCGGATTGTTGTAGGATTAAATCCTACGCTCGAGCGGAGTCATCATGCGATCTACGCAGCAGTTCAGCATTACCCTGCCCAACGAGATGGCCGAGGCCGTTCGGGCGAAGGTCGCCGCAGGCGAATACGCGACCGAAAGCGAAGTGATCCGTGACGGGTTGCGTGTGCTTCTGGCGCGCGACCGCGCCGTCGAGGACTGGTTGTGCAGGGAAGTGGGCGCCGCCTATGTCGCGCTCAAGGCCGAGCCTGCGCGAGCGCTCGATGCGGAGGCCGTGAAGGCCCGGCTATCTGCCGCGCACCAGAAGGCATCAGCGAAGGGGTGAAAGGCGTGAAAGGGGTGAAAGCATCCCGGCGTGCGTTGGGCCGTGCGCAGCCCGACGACCAGGCCGTGTTCCCCGTAGCCGCGCCGAAGTCCGCGGTGTCGAGCGGGTACGGGGAAGCACTCGGCGAGTTGAAGACTCGAATACTGCAGGCGCGCCTACGCACCGTCATGGCTGCGAACGCGGCCATGCTCCAGCTCTACTGGGACATGGGGCACACCATACTCGCTCGCCAGGCACTCGAGGGGTGGGGTGCAAAGGTCATCAATCGATTGTCGGCAGACCTACGGCAAGCATTCCCCGACATGTCGGGCCTTTCGCCGCGCAACCTGCGTTACATGCGTGACTTCGCATGCGCCTGGCCGGATCCGGAAATTGTGCAACGGCTGTTGCCAAATCTTCCCTGGGGCCAGAATCTCGTGCTCCTCGCGAAGGTACACGACCCACAGACGCGACTCTGGTACGCATCCCAGTGCGTCGAGCATGGCTGGAGCCGCAGCATCCTCGCACTGCATATCCAGCGGCGCCTTCACGAGCGAAGAGGCAAAGCGCAGAACAACTTCGCGCTGACCTTGCCGCCCGCCGATTCGGACATGACGGCGCAGGTATTCAAGGACCCGTACCTCTTCGACTTTCTCGGCACCGCCGATCCACGCCGCGAACGCGAAGTCGAGCAGGCTCTCGTCGATCACATCCAGCGCTTTCTGCTCGAACTGGGAAGCGGGTTTGCCTTCGTCGGCCGGCAAGTGCCGCTCGAAGTTGGAAATCAGGACTTTGTCCTCGACCTGCTCTTCTATCACCTCAAGCTGCGCTGCTACGTCGTCGTCGAACTGAAGGCGGTCGCCTTCGATCCAGGATTCGTCGGCCAGCTAAACCTCTACCTCTCCGCCGTCGACGATCTGTTACGGCACCCGGACGACAAGCCGACCATCGGCCTGCTCCTGTGCCGCGAAAAGAACGAGTTCGTCGTCGAGTACGCCCTGCGACACCTGAAGCGTCCTGTCGGCATCGCCGAATGGGAGACCGAACTCGTCGCCAACCTGCCGGAGACGCTACGGGGCAGTCTGCCGACGATCGAAGAAATCGAGGCCGAGTTCGGCGAAGGTCGGCTACCGAAGAAAAAGGGTACGTCTCCAGCCAGACGCAGGCAGCCGCGAAGTGCAGCATGATCTCGCGCGGATATCGACCAGCGGGGGCGGCAAACGTCGTCGCCCCGCGAGTTGTTGCGTGACTCAACGACGCGGGTAGCCGCGAGAAACAGGTCAGGCGGGGGTAGCGCCGGTACCGCTGCCGGTACCACCATCCGCCGCCCCCTGGTCCCGCTGCACCTGCCTGTCCCGCACCTCCCACCGCATGTCCGACTTCGACCCGGCGCGGCGCATCTTCACGTTGCTCGCCAGCGACTGGTAGAGCGCCCGGGTCGCCACCTCGCCGTCGGCGCACGACAGCGCGAAGCTCGCATCGATGCCCACCCGCGCCCCGGCCGCGATCGCGTCCTGCTTCGCACCGAGGTAGACGAACTCCCAGCCGTACACGTCGGACTGGTGGCGGATGCGCTGGAACACCTGCTCGCGGGTGTACTCGCGGCTGGCGTTCTCCAGGCCATCGGTGATGACCACGAAGATCACCTTGCCCGGGCGCTCGGCGGGCGGCATCGCGGCCAGGCGCGCACCGAGCTCGTCGATCGTGCGGCCGATCGCATCGAGCAGCGCCGTGGTGCCGCGCGGGACGTAGGTGTCGGCGGTGAGCCGGGGCGCCTGCCGGATCGGCTCGCGCAGGTAGACCACGTCGTATTCGTTGTCGAACTGGGCGAGCGTGACGTTCACGTCGCCGGCATCGTCGACCTGCTCGGCGAGGAAGGCGTTGAAGCCGCCGATGGTGTCGGTGCGCGCGGACTCCATCGAGCCGGAGCGGTCCAGCACGACGGCGATTTCGGTGAGTGTGTTTTCCATGTGCGTTCCCCCGTGGTCGTCAGGGCGGCGGGATGCCGGCCCTCACTCACAGGACGCAGCGAGTCGGGGATCTGTGACAGCGGCGTGCAGGTATCGATCGACGCAGGATCGACGGCGCCGGGGCCGGTAGCCTCTGGTCGTGGATCGCCCTCAGCCAGCCCGATCCAGCTTGTCCAGCAGCGCCAGTGCGCGCTCAGGATTTCCGCGTGCCGCGCGGGTCTCGAAGCGCACGCGAGCATCGTAGTTGGCGAGCGCGACCGTGGCCAACTCGTCCATCAGCTTGTTGACGCTGATCGAGTTCGATTTCGCGAGTGCCTTCAGGCGCTCGTGCTTGTCGTCCGGCAAACGAATCGTCAAGGTGGACATGGAAAGGCCTCCAGGCATTGTTCGGGCGTCAGGATCCGCAGCATCGGGAACTTCAGCTCGCCACGCGTCACATCCCGAAGATTGCGCGTCACGATCGCATCGGCCTGCGCGGCCACCGCCAACTCGATGAGGTGGTTATCCGCTTCGTCGGGCAGGTCCCGCAGGCATGCCCGAAGCACCGCGCGTCCCGTGCCGCCGCCGCGCAGAAGCGCTGCGACGAGGACGTCGTTATCCAGCACTAGCGTGACCATGCGGAATGATAACGCCGGCGCTGTCACGCGCACGCATCGCCGCAAGGCGCAATATTGATTGCGCGAAGGCTTGTTAGTTGCGCATGAAGCCTTTATTCTTGCGTCCATGACCCCATGCGCAACCAGCCGTGGCTAATCAGATCGCCGAAACCGCGCTTGCGGCCATCGAGGATGCGGTGCGCCGACACCCCGGGGGCGCCTCGGCCCGGGAGGTGCTGCACCATCTGGAACTGCCGGTCCCGCTGCGCACGCTTCAATACCGCCTCAGGTACCTCGTCACGCGCCAGCGCCTCGTCAAGGACGGCGAGGGACGCTGGGCAAGGTACCGGCTTGCGGAAGCCCGCACGGAGGCCGCGGCCGCGCCGACGCCCGAGACGGACCAGCCGATCATTCGGCTGTCGCCCGCCGCGACGCGTGTCCGCGACCATGTCCGAAGACGGCCGGAGACACGCAGACCCGTCGGCTACGACCGTGGATTCCTCGAAGGCTACCGGCCGAACGTCACCTTCTACCTGACGCCTGCAGAACGTGCGCATCTTGCAGACGTCGGGACACCCAAGGTCGCCGAGCAGCCCGCAGGCACCTACGCAAGGCAGATCCTGGACCGGCTGCTCATCGATCTCGCCTGGAACTCGAGCCGCCTCGAAGGCAACACGTATTCCCTGCTCGACACCCGGCGCCTGATCGAACTCGGGGGAGAAGCCGAGGGTGGCGCGCCCATCGAAGCGCAGATGATCCTTAACCACAAGGATGCGATCGAGTTCCTGGTCAGCGCAGCCGACGACATCGGCTTCAACCGGTACACCGTGCTGAACCTGCATGCGCTGCTCGCCAACAACCTTCTCGCCGATCCGGCAGCCGCAGGCAGGCTTCGCTACATTCCGGTGGCGATCGAGCGCTCGTCGTTCCATCCGCTCGAAGTCCCGCAGCTCATCGAGGAGTGCTTCGAACAACTGCTCGCCACGGCAGATGCCATCACCGATCCGTTCGAGCAGGCGCTGTTCATCATGGTCCAGCTGCCGTACCTGCAGCCGTTCGACGACGTCAACAAACGGGTGTCCCGCCTGGCCGCGAACATCCCGCTGATCAGGCGCAACCTCTGCCCGCTGTCCTTCGTCGACGTTCCGCGGGACACGTATACCGAAGCGATGCTGGGCGTCTACGAGCTGAATGCGGTCGAGCTCGTCAAGGAGGTGTTCATCTGGGCGTGCGAGCGCTCGGCCGCGCGTTACAGTGCCGTGCGGCAATCTCTGGGTGACCCCGACCCTTTCCGCCTTCGCTACCGGTCGGAGCTGCGTGAACTCGTCGGCGAGCTCATTCGCGCTCGAACGAACCGGAAGGAAACGGCCGCACGCATCGCGGCGTGGTCGACGGAGAAGATCGACGCGGCAGACCGGTCGCGCTTCGTGCAGATCGTCGAATCCGAAATCGCGAGCCTGCACGAAGGAAACTTCGCCCGCTACCGGGTCCGTCCCTCGGAGTTCGCCGAATGGCGGCGCGGATGGGAGTCGACTTGATTCCTCGGCAGCGTTCACTCGTCCGTCGACCACAGGGCGCCTGACGCATCAGCTCGGCGCGCGTGCGCAGGACCGGCCATTGATGCATTACGCGCCGCGTAATACCATCCCCGAAGATCATTGAGGGATCCCATGCCCCGCCCCACCAACCGCCTTCGACCCGTCCATCCCGGTGAAGTCCTGCGCGAGGACTATCTCGTTCCGCAAGGACTGAGCGTGAACGCTTTGGCGACCGCGCTCGGCGTTCCCGCGACACGCATGCACGAGATCGTGAAGGAGCGGCGAGCCATCACCGCGGACACGGCCGCCCGGCTGGCCAGGCATTTCGGCGGCGATGCGACCTCGTGGCTGATGCTGCAGGCGGACTACGACCTCAAGACACTCCCCAACCTGCGCGAAATCGAGAAGGTGGTGCAGCGGGCCTGATCGGTTCCCCGGCGCGCCGTTATCGCCCCCGTAACGCAGCAATACCGGAAACCGACCTCGCCGAGAGCAGGTCCTGATCGCCCAGTGACCTGACGTCCGAGCCGGACAGAGTCAGCAAGGCCTGCGTGCGCCCGGACGCGACGACGAACTCGACCTCGTACGCGTCAGCCTCATGGACCTCGACCACCGCCCCGATATCGCCGCAGCGAAGGCCGGCAGCGGGGATGTCCCTGGTGAGGGCGACTGGCTCCAGAATTTCATGCATCGTCTACTCCGGTGATGCCACTACGTCGACGTACTCGACGCGGCTGGACGGTGCCGGCACGCCGAGGCCCTCTTCGCGCAAGCCGCAAAGATGAAACTCGATGGCCTCGCGAATTTCCCGCTCGACATCCTCGACGGTGCTACCCGTGGCTACGCAGCCGGGAAGATCCGGAACGTATGCGGAGTAGTTGCCTTGAGCTTGCTCGATCACGACGGCGTAACGCATTCAGCACCTCTCAGTGGCTGACACCGGTGTATTCATCGCAGCAGCCTGGCGCCCCGAATCTTGCAGAGCCATGGCGGCAAAGGCACTCTAGAGCAGCAAACCTCCAGCATGCCACAACCCTGCCAGCCCGGGAAAAGCCGGGGGTAACCAAGGGCTTTGGTAACCCGCTCGCCCACGTGATGCGTGCTGGGGAAGCGGGCGAAGTGACAGTCAAGCCAGCCTGGCGCGGACCCTCGCAAGCGCCTCGTCGACCCGCGGCCACCGCGAGCTATTTCCGTCGGCGCCAGTATGCCGGCTTACGCCTGAATGGCGCGACTGCCACAACCACCAGCGAACGAGGTGTTTCCCGGTACACGATCGAAAACGGAAAGTCTTTGGGAAAGACTCTGCGGGTTCCATGCCGATATGGACTCCCGATAGCCGACATGGACACCGCCAGAGCCACTGCCGTCTGGACTTGCGCAGTAAACCTTTCGCCCAGCCCGGCACTCTTTTCTTCGTAAAACACTGCCTGGTCTCGAAGCTCAGCCAGTGCCTCAGGGTGAAAGACAGCCTCTTTCACCGAGCCAGTTCGCGGCGCACTTGGGCAAATGCCTCGTCCGCAGGAATCAGCTCCACAGTGCCGGCCTCGATTTCATCGATGCGCCGGCGAAGCTCTTCGTCCCACGCAGCGGCCACTTCGGCTTCCTGCGGGTCGAGACTTGCGAGAAGCTCTTCGGCAAGGCGCGCGCGCTCTTCAGGAAGGAGCACTTTGGCTATGGCGGCCAGTTCGGCGACGCGATCACGCATGTTGCACTCCTGGTTGCTCAGCAAAACGCCAGCGTATCACTACAGCTTCACGTCCCGCAGCGGCGAGGAGGCGTACATAGCCGCAATTACTCCGATCATCCGCGCAGCGCCAGCCACCCCAACCTGCGCGAAATCGAGAGGGTGGTGCAGCGAGCCTGATCGGTTCCCCGGCGGAACGTTCAGCCCGAAGCTCACTCCTCCAGCCCGGACGCCCCCTTCCCCACCGCCTGCAAGATGCCCACCACCAACCCTGCCGACGGCGCAAATCGCTCCGACAGGCGCAGCACACGCACAAGGCACTGATCGCAACGCGACACATGACGAGCATCGGCCAGGAAGTCAGCCGCGCGCACGCGTTCATCGAACGCACTGTCCAGCAGCGCCTGCAAGGCGTCGTCGGAGGGGTGGCGCGGCACGGACGCCTTGCGGCTGAACATCACCCTCGGCGCCTCCTGCACGGAAGCGAGGTCTTTCTCGGCCGCCTCGGGCTCGCCGAGGTAGTCGCTGACACTGTCGAGCTCCGGCCGAAGCTTCGCGCCGCGCAGGATACCGGCCACCAGCGCGAGGTCGAGCAGCGCCTCGCGACACGTCCGGCAGCCCTCGACGTGGAACGACTCGACGGTCACGCCCCTGTCTTGCGCGCCGCCGAGCAGCAGCGCATCCAGTTCGGCGGGATCGAGGTGGCCACGTCTCTCCATGGTCAGGCCTCCCGCGCCGTCATGCCAGCTCCCAGGGACGTTCGCCCAGCTTCGAGGACAGGCAGTCGCGCAGCGCGCGCGTGCCGCGCGACACCCGCTGCGCCGCATTGGCCTGCGACAGGCCGAGGACGGCGGCGATCGACCGCTGGTCCAGCTCGTCCTGGTAGCGGCAGGCCACGGCGCTCTGCTGCTCGGGGGACAGGGCGTCGTAGCACTCGGCGATGAACGCGCGCACTTCGGCGAGCAGGGCATCGCCCGCCGGATCGTCGTGCGCCGGGGGAAGGGCGTGCGCTGCGTCCGTACCCTCCGCACCCACCGCGCCCTCCGCGTCGTCCGCGGGCAGCGTGTCGTGGTCCGGACGAAACTGCGCGCGGGCGAACGACAGCGCCTCGTTGTGCACGACCTGCCGGAGGAACGGCTCGAAGACCTCGCCCTGCCAGGTACGCAGCCGGCGGCAGTCGTCCTCGAGCAGCTTCACGAAGACGCGCTGGGTGCGTGGTGGCCGAGGCGGGTGTCGCGGCGGGCGGTCCAGTGGATGAAGCGGGTGTAGCGGCGGACGAAGTGCTCGACGGCGGCGGGGTCGTCGGCAATGACGGCGGTGATTAGGGTGCGGTCGGTGTCGTCGTCGGGAGCAGTGGGCATGCGCGGACGGTCGCGTGAGCAAAGGTGGAGAGGGATGGGCGCCATCGCCATGATGCAATAGTCCTGGCGCACCTTACTAGTTAGATGTCGCTCGTTGGCGCAGGGCGAGGCCGAAAGAGAGACAGGCGCGCGTCGAACCCGAACCGACCTTAAGCTCGCTCCACGCGCCAAACATCCGCACCCGCTTCCCGCACCATTCGCACACGCGCAGCATTCGGAATGCTCCCGCCGAAAAGCTCCGCCAGTTCGGCCGTCAGCCGATTGGCGGCATCGTCGTGCGGTGTTTCCGCAACCTTGTTGAGCGCGACCTTCACGAACTTGCCGTAGAGGGTACGGTCATTGATGCGAAGGACATGCCATCCCGCGGGCAGCCCTTCGCGATTGTTTCCGAACATGATGCAGAACGAACGCTGCCTGTCTTCCTGTCGAGCCCCGGCCCCTGTCGGGATCACGGGAAACACGAATCGACCCGGGCCGGGTCGCCGCCAATAGTCGAGCAGTCGCGCGCCGGTGCGATCGGCAATCGCCTGGTGGAAGGCATCGCGCAAAAGCTCGGGCGGTACAGGTCCGATGTAACAGAGCTCGTCGGACGCGCTGTCCAAGCGGAAAAAGCTGCTGGGCTTCTCTGCGGATCCAACCCACGCTGCGATCGGGTTCCGCAACAGGTATGCGCGCCAGCGCGCGTCGGACACGGTATCGACGGCCTCGACCTCCGTGCCGGCGACATCGCTGCGCCACGCCTCGCGGGCGAAACGTTCGCGGAAATGGCTCACCAGCGCGGCAAGGTCAAGGCCGATTCCATCACGAAACCTGTCGCCCGCAAGCATCGCCTCAAGCACGACCATCTTGAACGATCGCGTCATCGAGGTGCGCTCGATCTCCTTGAGGAACTCGCCGACCTGTTCGTCGAGCGCGCGATCGGTATCGGTCGCCAAAGCCGCGAGCCCGAGCAGCGACATCCATCGATCGGTGCCGGTGGCCTTCAGCGCGGTGCCGAGTTTGAAGCCGGATTCGTCGACCCACTCCCTCAGGCTCGGCGCGCGGCCCTTGCGCCCGGCGAGCGCGGTCATCGCCTGAAGCACAGCCTCGCGCTGGGGCATCGCTCGCCGCAGCGAATCGCGCAGCGTCGACAGTGCGACGGGTTCGATATCCAGCAGCACGCCCTCTGGCACGCCGTCCGGACGGGTACCACCCTCAAGCCATCGTTCGATACGGGTCAGTGCACTCGCGCTCGTCGAACGGTCGGAGGCACCGTTGAACTCCTGTCCGGCCAGCAGTGACAGTTTGACGTGCGCGTTTCGGTAGTTGCCGATGAAGTCCAGCACGATCAGGACTGGCTTGTCGCGATGCAAGCGCAGGCCGCGGCCGAGTTGCTGCACGAAGATCGTCATCGACTCGGTGGGCCGCAGGAACAGAACCAGATCGACGACCGGGATGTCGACGCCTTCATTGAAAAGGTCGACGGTGAACAGCACGCGTAGCTGCCCGGCAGCGAGCGAAGATATGGCTTCCGCTCGGTCGAGCGACCCTTCACCGGAGTGGACCGCAGCAGCGGGGATGCCCGCCGCATTGAATGCCGAAGCCATGCGGTTTGCGTGCTCGATCGACACACAGAAGCCCAGCGCCGCACGCGATGGATGCGCGCGGTAGCGCTCGATGACCAAGGCGATGCGCTCAGGCGTGACAACGCGCGGGGTCAGCCGCAACGCATCATATCCGGTGCGCGCAGCGTTCAGCAGATCGTCGCTGTACCTGACCGAGTCGGCGATGCCGAAGTAGTGGAACGGCACCAGCCAGCCGAAGCCGATCGCCTCCAGCAGACCGACCTGATAGGCGAGGTTTCCATCGCACAGCGCGAGCAGGTCTCGATTGTCCGAGCGGAAGGGTGTGGCCGTGAGCCCAAGCAGGAACGCCGGATCCAACGCCGCCAGGACACGGCTGTAACTCTCTGCCGCGGCGTGATGGAACTCATCGACGACCACGTAATCGAAATTACAGTCGCGAAGTCGCTGAAGATTCGCAGGGTTCGACACGGTCTGCACCGACGCGAACACGACGTCGCGATCGTACTCGGCCTGGCCATCGACGACGAAGCCACGGGAACGGTCTGGATACACGCTCGCATAGGCTTCCGCCGCCTGCTGCAGCAGTTCACGCCGGTGCGCGATGAACAGCACCTTGCGCGCGTGAGCCGAATCGAATGCAGCAAGAAAGGTCTTGCCGAGCCCGGTGGCCGCGACGACCAGCGCCCGCCGTTCGCCATCGGCCCGCAGACGCTGAAGCTCCTGCAGGGCGAGGGTCTGTACGGGCCGCGGTTCGACTGGACCCTTGTAGGGACGACCCGGCGGCTCTGCCGCTTCGATGGGTACGATCTTGCGACGTTTTTCGTAGGCGTCTATCCAGTCAAGCGTGAGCGGCACGGTGTGCGCGCTGCTGAACAGGTCGTCGAACGCGGACGCGATCTCGTGCATCGGATCGCCGGCATCGACGTCCAGCACCGACCAGGTCCACTCGACCCCGTCGACCAGGCCGCTGCGGCTGATATTCGAAGAGCCGATGAACGCGCGTCCCGAACCATCCGCACGCTCGAACATCCATGCTTTCGGATGGAACGAACGCGAAGTCTGGCAGTAGACCCGCGCTTCGAACCCGACCGGCCAGCCGCACAACGCACGCAGCGCGTCCGGCTCTGTCACGCCCAGATAGTCCGTGGTCAACAGGCTCAGCGTGGCGCCCCGCAGCTGCGCCGCGCGCATCGCGCCCTCAAGCAGACGGATGCCACTGTTCATCACGAACGACACCGCAACCCGCGCACGCACACAGGTGCGTAACTCGTGCTGAATCGCATCGAGCAACGAGTCGCTTCCGCCCTGATGCAATCGCTGAAGCTTCTTCGGCGGGTCGCACAGCACCAGACGCGCATCGAATCCGCCGCGCTCCGCGTGCTTGCGCCGGGCCCGGTCGCTGATGTCTGCAGTCGACAGGCCCCGATAGACCGCGATGGCGTCGATAACCGCCTGCACATCGGCGAGTTCTTCGAGCACGGTGTCTCGGTCAGCATGCCAGAGTGCGTCGACCGCCTCGTGCGACTCCTCCAGCAGCTTCAGCCCGAGCAGTCGGGCGAGTTCGCTCGGGTCTGCGGTGCGCGTGTCCAGCAGGCGGCCCTGCGACTTGGCGATGGCGGGGATGTGGTCGCGGATCAGCTTGCCGCGGCGCGCTTCACTCACTGCGCAAAGGAGCGCGTGCTCCTCAGGAGGATCGAGGCTGGTGCTGTTGGGCGCTGTGCGTGTTGCTCCATTTGCTCGAGGATATTACAGGGGCGGCTGTTTCTGACCTGGCGCCGGGATGAGCCGGGGCGGTTCCGGGTGGAGCTTGGAGGGCGATGGCGCGCAAGGGGAGCACAGGTCAAACGAGGGCCTGCACGACCTCATCGCCGAACGCCGCATCGCACGAGGGCACGTGTCATGGTCCGGACGAAACCGCGCGGGCGAACGACAGCGCTTTGTTGTACACGACCTGCTAAAGGAACGGCTCGAAGACCTCCCCCTGCCAGGAACGCAGCCGGCGGCAGTCGTCCTCGAGCAGCTTCAGGCTGTCCTCGGCGCGTGGGCGCTAGTCGTCAACGGCGCAGCGCGTTTGCTATCCTGGTCCGGGGATCGGTACCCAATCCATCCTCAGACGGAGGGACTGGCAGTGAGCGCAGCGTGGTACGTGAAGGATCGAGACGGCTTCGTCCGCGACTCTGTTCAGACCGTCGTAGGTGAACTCGCCAGCAGCGCTGCTGCCGAAGGCCTGCATGTCGAGCAGGAGCAGCACGAGGAGTGGAAGTCGAGCGTAGGCGTCCTCCAGCGTGAACTGCAGCATCGCGCTAGCCAGATCGAGATCCTGAAGTCTGCCCTGGCAGCCCCGGACCTTGCCGCTTTCCGTCATGTCCTGCTCGAATTCGACTTCCGCCGCCGAGGTCTTCGCATGGATTGCGTCTTGCTCGGCGACGGCGTAATCGCAGTCGTGGAGTTCAAGCGCTCCAGTCTGGGTGCCCTGGAGCGCGAGCAGGTCACGAACTATGCGGTGAACCTCGTCGAGTTCCACGAAGACACGCAACGCCTGGTGAATGACGAAGGGGCCATCGTCGCGCCCATCCTCGCGCTCACGGGTCAGGCGAACGGAAGCACCGCGGCGTTCAAGCCTGGCTTTCTCCGCGCGCCTTGGGGCAGCGTACTGGCAAAGCCAATCGAATGTACGGGTGCCGCGTTACACACCGCATTGCGTTTCGTCCTGTCACAGCGGCGCACAAAGGCACCAATCGACTGCCAGCGTTGGCTATCGGCGCGCTTCGCACCGTCCTCAACCATCCTCGACGCGGCGATATCGCTCTATGGAGAACACGATGTCAGCGCGATCGCCGCACACGCCGCCCCTGTTGAACTTATCGAACGCTGTGCCGCGGAAGTCGCAGAGATCGCTCACAAATCGCTGCTCGACGGTACGAACCGGATCGTTTTCGTGTCTGGTGCGCCAGGTGCTGGCAAGACGCTGGTCGGACTGCAGTTGGCGTTCGACAAGCGCTTGCGCGGGGAGGCGGTGTTAGTCACGGGCAACGCACCCTTGGTAGAGGTGCTCAGTGCTGCGCTCAAGGGCGCATACAAGCGCCGCGGCAAGCAGGCAGCGAATGCCGTCGCCGCGAGCGGCTACGCGCGCGAAGACGCAGCGCGCGTGATCGGCATGTCTACGTTCAAGCTCGTTAAGGCTCATGCCTTCCTGGGGGATCGCGGCAGCCACCTCAGCGCCGCCGACGGCAGGGTCGTGATCTTCGATGAGGCGCAGCGGACGTACCGCGAGGGCCGAACCGTCCTCGGGAAGCCACTGGCCGCAGACGAGGCGCAGTTGATCCTGCAATCGCTCGAGAAATCCCATCCCGGGGGCGCGGTAGTCGTTGCACTGATCGGACACAATCAGGCGATCAACAGCGGCGAGATGGGAATTGCCGCCTGGTTCCAGGCCGCAGAGTCGTACGGGTGGCGGTTCGCGATCAGCGACGAGACGCTAGCCCTGCAAGAGGTTGTCTCGAGCGGCCAGTGGGCCAACCATTCGCTGCGCGATCCGCTCCGTACCGGTCATCTTCCCCACTCGATGCGGTACTACCGCAACGGCGACCTAGAACGCTGGGCCGACCACGTTCTGAACGACAGGGTGGGAGCTGCGACGGAACTCGCCAAGGCTCTGGACGCAAAAGGCGATACTGTATGGATTACGCGCTCCCTGTCAAAGGCGCGCGAGTGGATTCGTGGGCGCCGTGTCGGTCAGGAGCGCGCCGGCATTATTGCGTCAGGCCAAGCGCGGCGGCTCGCAGCTGAGGGACTGTTCGTCGACCTGAAGCCCGACATAGCGAACTGGATGCTTGCGCCTACCGGTGATGTCCGCTCGGCGAACATGCTGGAGACTGTGCAGAACCAGTACCAGATTCAGGGTCTCGAGCTTGACTACACGCTGGTTTGCTGGGACGGTGATCTACGCAGGAGCGCAGACGGCTGGAGCGCATGGAAAATGTCAGGATCGAGGTGGCGACGGGACAGCGAGCTGCAGATAGCCGCGAACGGGTATCGGGTACTCCTCACCCGCGCGCGGAAGGGAATGATCGTATTTGTACCACGTGGGGATTTGAGCATAGAGGACGAGACGCGGCAGCCCGCAGTCTACGAGGAAATCGCGCGCTTTCTGATTCGGTGCGGCGCGCGCGCGCTGTAGCCGTCTTTGGCTCGAAGCGCTAGCGATGAAGCATTCTCGCCATTATCTATACAACAAGCGCTTCGCTATCTTGAGCGGATATGGAAACACTTCCCAACCTGGTTCATACCCGGAGTTAGCAAGCGTGAATCAGGCGGTAACAGGACGGAAGTACTAAAGAAGTGAAAACCGAATCAAGGATTCTTTCTGTTGATAGTTTCTCTCCGTACCGAAGAAGTGTTGAACATTCACGAGGTACTAGCTGCCGACTTCGCAGCGGCTGATGATCCCATAAGTCCGTCTGGAGTCAGGTCGATGCATTTGCTTGAATCAGCGGTATCCAGACAGTTCACTGGCATTGGTGAACGGTTGAAGTACGACAATCCGGTGCTCAATGCTGCGGCCCTGAGCTACGGACTTTGCAACAATCACCCGTTCTACAATGGCAATAAGCGTACTAGTTTAGTCACCCTGCTCTGTCATCTCGACAAGAATGAACTTATGTTTCGTGAAGACGTTGGGCATGACGAACTCTATGGCTTTATGTTGAAGATCGCAGACCATAGCTTTTCCAGAACCTCAAACAAAGGGGATAAGGCCGACGCTGAGGTTCAAGAAATTGCTCATTGGGTTAGGAAGCGCGTCCGCAAAATCGAGCGAGGTGAGCGTATCGTAACTTTCAGAGAATTGAAGGGGATACTCAGTTCTCACGGATTCGTGCTCGAAAACTTCGACAACAACCGTTGCGATGTAGTTAGATACACCCAAAGATCAACGTTCTTTGGATTTGGAAAGCCGAAACTCGAACGCAGCAGAATGATGCGAATGGGCTATCCCGGCGACGGGGAGAACGTCGGGAAAGGACTCCTTCGAGATCTACGAGATCGATGTGGCCTTTCCGAGCGCGACGGAGTCGATTCGCACTCCTTCTATACTAAAGTGCGACCGGCAGACTTTTTCGTCACCAAGTACCGCGGAACTCTAAAGCGCCTTGCTCGAGTTTGATGTCTTCGATTCGGTCGATCCGATCGGCAGGCCCACATGTAGATGTGTCGCCTGTGTATTGAGACAAGCGGCTGAGCCAGCAGATAGTGGTCTGCCTACACAACTCTTGTGAAGTCTTCGACAAGTTTTCCGAGCATTGAAGGAGGAACGGTTCCGATTTTTCCCACGTTGAGCTCAGCGAAACTTGCCTGAGTTACTGTTGACTCTGGGCCGACGGCTACTGCCGTAACCTGCTTCACCAGTCGCGAACCTACCTCCGCGGCGTACGAAACCGCCTGATAGTACCCATCTCTTGCAACGTTCTCTGGGTTTGCCGAGTACTTGCACTCGACAATTAATGCTTTTTGATCCGAATCAAGCAGCAATATGTCAGCTCCGTTGTTTCGGGCAACTTCCTTCATTCCACGCGTCGCTTCGACGTATGGTGAGACAAGCCCATGCCAAGCCCAGACACCAGATGCTTCGAACCAAAGCTGGAAACACCGACCGTCTGCTCTACGCGCTTCGTAGTTCGGCCCAGACGATTGCGCGGAAAGCGGCCTAACGGAAGTGACCGTGCATCCGCTCGAGCGCAGCGCGATAAGGATGAGACCGAGGATTGCAAGGTGAAAAATTCTCCATCGAACTTCTTCGTCGGGAAGCAATAGCCCAAACAACAAGTGTTCCAATGACCTTTCAGCAGCAGTGAGACGATAAGCGATCTCTGCAACACCGGCCCAGGGCGCACCTTCCCGACGCAGTGCGACCAAGTCAGAGCGCAAAGGTATGCCCTCGGTAGCACTCGCAATTGGCTCAATACATAGCAGAGCCAAAGCGGCTCGCAGGCGCTCGCCGCTTGCCATCTGGATGTCCGGCTGCATACGAATTACATCGAGCCAGGTACTATTGAGACGATTCAATGTCCAACGCAAAACCTGGACTGACAGCAGGTCAGCGCTATGCTCAGCCTGTCTACCCGAAAACGCCCGCGGGGGCCAACCAAACTTGCGTCGACTTTCTGCCCAGCTTAGTCCAGAGAATGGCACCGGCTGCACTACCTTGGCGTGGGCGCGCGCAGCGGGCAGATGGTCTAGCCACAGTCCGGTTCTCTTTGGCCATCTGCAAATGAGAGGATCGAGCTGTCCCAAAAGAACCCGATTTGCACGTCGGCGAGCATCCGCGGGCATCCATCGTCTCTCATCCCTTTGATCGAATGGAACGCTAAGCGCTTCGAGCAAAGAGCCGCGTCCCGTCCAACTTGAGAGAACCGATGCTAGCCCGGCGCTGGGAATCGGCGGGTAGGCTATGCGAGCGTCTTCATTATTCCACTGACCCATTTTGCCTCACCTTCCGTGAGTGCTGAAGACGCCTTAGCTCTCGCCATAAGATTCTCGAAGTCCGGTTCCTCAAGTTGGGCTAGATGCGTCCCGACGCTTAGGACATAGGCCTCAGCAAGAATCTCAGCGAAAGCTACCTGCCAAGCTCCAACGTCATTGGCGGTATGTGATGTCGCGGTGCCGAAATCATCTCCCGTCGCCAAGAGAACTGTTGCCGTAAAGCCTCGACGCAAAAGAGCTGCATGAAGATATCTCGACATTCCAAGGAAAAGCGCAGGTCCGAGGCAAGTGACTTCATCTTCGTAGTGTGCCGTATACAAGGCGACAACTCGTTCTACTAGAAGTTCTGGTAAGCCGGACATTTTTGCCACTGCGACGTCCCGAAAAAGAGCGGGTCCCAAAGGGGGTATGGGGACTCGGGCGAAGCGGCGCCCCAAAGCTGTGCGTAATCCGGCCGATGCCGGTACATGATTCCGGTCGATGCCGGTACACGATTCCGGTTCATGCCGGTACGTGATTCCGGCGCATGCCGGTA
>LNFM01002938.1_pt1 | contig 51219 bp, 39 predicted proteins | sample 596031 | NCBI WGS metagenome assembly LNFM01 (sample SAMN04254537, study PRJNA301005) | activated carbon metagenome | isolation source: dual media filters at the Ann Arbor, Michigan drinking water treatment plant | place: USA: Ann Arbor | reverse complement strand
GCGCGTCACGTCCATGAACGGCCTGACCATTGACGCCCATGAAGACCTGAGCCAGCTGGCCCGGGCCGACGCCGTGCTGGTGGGCAGCGGCATGAAGACGCGCGAGGTGGCCAACACCCCGGCGCTGATGGAGCCGCTGCGGGTGCTCAATCCGGAACGCCAGCTGCTGGCGGCACAGTGCTCGGGCACCTACCTGCTGGGCCGCCTGGGCCTGCTGGGTGGTGTGCCTGCCTGCACCGACCTGACCAGCAAGCCCTGGGTGGTGGAGTCCGGCGTGGACGTGGTGCCGCGTGCGTTCGCAGCCCGCGGCAACGTGGCCACGGCGGGCGGGTGTCTGGCATCGCAGTACCTGGTGGCATGGCTGATGGCCCGCCTGAAGGGCGTGGACGCCGCGCGCGAGGTGCTGCACTACTTTGCCCCGGTGGGCGAGAAGCAGGAGTTCATCGACCGGGCGCTGGGGCATGTGCTGCCCACATTGCCAGCGCTGGCCGAGACCGCCTGATACTACTGAATTGATAGCAACCAGGGCAATGATTACCTGGACCTTCGGCACTTTTGACCTGAAAAGACCATGAAACACGACCAGAACGTCACCTCCACCATTGGCCACCTGATCGACGGCCAGATCGTTGCGGACACCGGGCGCACGCAGCCCGTGTTCAACCCCGCCACCGGCCAGTCCACCACCAGCGTCGCGCTGGCCAGCCAGGCCACCGTGGAAGCCGCCATTGCCTCGGCCGAAGCCGCCTTCCCCGCCTGGCGCAACACGCCGCCCCTGAAGCGCGCGCGGGTGATGAGCAAGCTCAAAGTGCTGCTCGAAGAAAACGCCGACCAGATCGCCGCCCTGATCACCGCCGAACACGGCAAGGTGCTGGCCGACGCGCATGGCGAGCTGCAGCGCGGCATTGAAAACGTGGAATACGCCAGCTACGCGCCCGAGCTGCTCAAGGGCGAACACAGCCGCAACGTGGGCCCCAGCATTGATTCGTGGAGCGAGTTCCAGGCGCTGGGCGTCACGGCGGGCATCACCCCCTTCAACTTTCCGGCCATGGTGCCGCTGTGGATGTGGCCTATGGCGGTGGCCTGCGGCAATACGTTTGTGCTCAAGCCGTCCGAGCGCGACCCCAGCAGCACGCTGTTCATTGCCCAGCTGGCGCTGGAGGCGGGCCTGCCACCGGGCGTGCTGAACGTGGTCAACGGCGACAAGCTGGCGGTCGATACGCTGCTGCGCGACCCGCGCGTCAAAGCCGTGAGCTTTGTCGGCTCCACCCCGATTGCCGAATACATCTATTCCGAAGGCTGCAAGCACGGCAAGCGCGTGCAGGCCCTGGGCGGCGCCAAGAACCACGCGGTGCTGATGCCCGACGCCGACGTGGACAACGCCGTGAGCGCGCTGATGGGCGCGGCCTATGGTTCGTGCGGCGAGCGCTGCATGGCCATCCCGCTGCTGGTGGCCGTGGGCGACGAGGTGGGTGACGCCGTCATTGCGGGCCTCAAGACCGAGATCGCCAAGATGAAGGTCGGCCCCGGCACCGACAACAGCAACGACATGGGCCCGCTGGTCACGAAGCCGCACTTCGAGAAGGTGAAGGGCTATGTCGACCAGGGCGTGGCAGAGGGCGCCACGCTGGTGGTCGATGGCCGCGGCGTACAGGTGGCCGGCCACGAGGAGGGCTACTTCCTGGGCGCCTGCCTGTTTGACAACGTCAAGCCCGGCATGAAGATCTACCAGGAAGAAATCTTCGGCCCCGTGCTGGGTGTGGTGCGCGTGAAGACGCTGCAGGAAGCCATGCAGCTCATCAACGACCACGAATACGGCAACGGCACCTGCATCTTCACGCGCGACGGCGAGGCCGCCCGCTACTTCACCGACCACATCCAGGTCGGTATGGTGGGCGTGAACGTGCCCCTGCCCGTGCCCGTGGCATATCACTCGTTCGGCGGCTGGAAGCGCAGCCTGTTCGGCGACCTGCACGCCTACGGCCCGGATGCCGTGCGCTTCTATACCAAGCGCAAGACCATCACGCAGCGCTGGCCCAGCGCCGGTGTGCGCGAAGGCGCGGTGTTCAGCTTCCCGAGCAGCCGCTGAGCCGTCCGGCCAGTTCATTGCCGTGCCGGGAGCTCCCGGCGTTGCACGCCCCAAGGCCCCAGCGGCCCTGGGGCGTTTGCTTTGGCGGCAGGGCTGCCCGGCTGTCGGCGCGTCAGAATTTCATCGCCATGATTGGTGTGCATAAGGTCATCACACATCCACCTATGTAAGCAGATTCGCTTACTAGGGTTTTCACGATGACCCTCCTACAATCGCACACCCTTACAGACGCTGACAGTCCACCCGGCCGTCGCGCATGGTCCCGCATCACCTTGAGTTGGAGACACTGAATGCCTGAGAACACCCCGGCCCAGAACAACAACAACAACGACTCCGACAAGCGCGCCCAGTTGCGCCGTGCCGCGCTCGAATACCACGAGTTTCCCAAGCCCGGCAAGCTGTCGATTGCGCCGACCAAGCAGATGGTCAACCAGCACGATCTGGCGCTGGCCTACTCGCCCGGCGTGGCGGCCCCTTGCGAGGAGATCGTCAAGGACCCGGCCAACGCCTTCCGCTACACCTCGCGCGGCAACCTGGTGGCCGTGATCACCAACGGCACCGCCGTGCTGGGCCTGGGCGATATCGGCGCGCTGGCCTCCAAGCCGGTGATGGAAGGCAAGGCCGTCCTGTTCAAGAAGTTCGCGGGCGTCGATGTGTTCGACATCGAGATTGACGAGAAGGACCCGCAAAAGCTGGTGGAGGTCATCGCAGCGCTGGAGCCCACCTTCGGCGCGGTCAACCTCGAAGACATCAAGGCCCCCGACTGCTTCTACGTGGAACGCGAGCTGCGCAAGCGCATGAAGATCCCGGTCTTCCACGATGACCAGCACGGCACGGCCATCACGGTGGCGGCCGCCATCGTCAATGCGCTCAAGGTCGCCAACAAGAAAATCGAAGACGTCAAACTGGTCACCAGCGGCGCGGGCGCAGCGGCGCTGGCCTGCCTGAACCTGCTGCTCAAGGTGGGCATCCAGCGCAAGAACGTGTTTGTGACCGACCTGGCTGGCGTGGTGTACGAGGGCCGCGAAGAGCTGATGGACGACGACAAGCGCCAGTTCATGCAGAAGACCGACGCACGCAAGCTGGCCGAGGTGATGGTGGGCGCTGACGTGTTCCTGGGCCTGTCGGCCGGCAATGTGCTCAAGCCCGAGATGGTGGCCACCATGGCCGAGCGCCCGGTGGTCTTCGCGCTGGCCAACCCCAACCCCGAGATCCTGCCCGAGCTGGCCCACAGCGTGCGCAGCGACATCATCATGGCCACGGGGCGCTCGGACTACCCCAACCAGGTCAACAACGTCCTGTGCTTCCCGTACATCTTCCGCGGCGCGCTGGACTGTGGCGCGACCACCATCACCGACGAGATGGAAATCGCGGCCGTGCACGCCATTGCCGAGCTGGCCCAGGCCGAGCAGAGCGAAGTGGTGGCGGCGGCCTACGTGGGCGAGAAGCTGACGTTCGGCCCCGAGTACCTGATCCCCAAGCCGTTTGATCCGCGCCTGATGATGAAGATCGCGCCGGCCGTGGCGCAGGCCGCCATGGACAGCGGCGTGGCCCAGCGCCCCATCGCCGACATGGACGCCTACCGCGACCGCCTGCAGACCTTTGTGTATGCCTCGGGCACGACGATGAAGCCCATCTTTGACGCCGCCCGCAATGCCGCCAAGAAGCGCGTGGCCTATGCCGAGGGCGAAGAAGAACGCGTGCTGCGCGCCGCGCAGATCGTGGTGGACGAACGCGTGGCCCGCCCCACGCTGATCGGCCGCCCGGCCATCATCGCGCAGCGCATCGAAAAGTTTGGCCTGCGCCTGAAAGAAGGCGTGGACTACGACGTGGTCAACACCGACTTCGACCACCGCTACCGCGACTTCTGGCAGACCTACCACCGCATGACCGAGCGCAAGGGCATCACCCAGCAGGTCGCCAAGATCGAGATGCGCCGCCGCCTGACCCTGATTGGCGCCATGATGCTGCACAAGGGCGAGGTCGATGGCCTGATCTGCGGCACCTGGGGCACCACGGCCAACCACCTGATGTACATCGACCAGGTGATCGGCAAGCACGCACGCGGCGCCGAAAGCACCGCCCAGGACGTGCCCGTGTATGCCTGCATGAACGGCCTGATGCTGCCCGGCCGCCAGGTGTTCCTGGTGGACACGCACGTCAACTACGACCCCAGCCCGCAGGAGCTGGCCGAGATCACCGCGCTGGCTGCCGAGGAAATGATGCGTTTTGGCATCAAGCCCAAGGCCGCGCTGCTGTCGCACTCCAACTTTGGCACCAGCAACAACCCCAGCGCCGTGAAGATGCGCCAGACACTGGAGCTGCTGCGCCAGCAAGCCCCATGGCTGGAAGTGGATGGCGAAATGCACGGCGACGTGGCGCTGGATGGCAAGGCCCGCGCAGCCCTCATGCCCGCCAGCGAGCTGACCGGCGACGCCAATCTGCTGGTGTTCCCCAACATCGATGCGGCCAACATCGCCTACAACCTGCTCAAGACCGCAGCGGGCGGTGGTATCGCCATCGGCCCGGTGCTGCTGGGTGCCGCCAAGCCGGTGCACATCCTGACGCCGAGCGCCACCGTGCGTCGTATCGTCAACATGACAGCACTGACCGTAGCGGATGCCAACGTTTCGAGATAAGCGACTTTAAGATAGCAAGCACTAACTTAAAGTGCTTGTTTCCCCCTTCAGCGTCTGCCCAATCTTTGTGCAGACGCTTGCTTTTTGGGGGACGTTGAGCGACACTAGCGGCTCGAAATTTCGGGTTAACCCGTAGGTTTCTGAACGCTGGACTTATGCAAACAAGGGTGCATGGAGTGCGTGTTAGAGAACAAGCGACCTGCCTGTCCCTCATTGCATAAGTCGTGTGAAAGGTTCGTTGATGCTGAAGGCTATGGCCACCCGGGCGCGCAAGGCAGGGGTTTTGTGTGTACTGGGTGTTGCATTCGCGCTGTCGCAAGGCGCGGGGCACGCCCGCCCAAACCCGCCTGGCGAAGGTTCCATCTCCCCCATTGCACTGGCCGAGTTGCCGCCCCAAGGGCGCGCAACGTATGCGCTGATTCATGAGGGCGGACCCTTTCCGTACGAAAAGGATGGCACGGTTTTTGGCAATCGCGAGCGGTTGTTGCCCGGCAAGCAGCGTGGCTACTACCGCGAATACACCGTCAGAACGCCAGGGGCGCGCAACCGGGGAGCCCGGCGCATCGTGTGCGGTGGCAAGCCCCAGGTTCCGGATGTTTGCTACTACACCAGCGACCACTACGCCAGTTTTCGCGAGATCGTTCGATGAATCCCGTTGCGGCACCAGCAGGCCCGGATCGCTCTGGTAGCGACCGCCGCACCCGGTTGATGAATTTTCCACCCGCAGGCCGCCCGATACTGGCCTGCGAAGTGTCCAAGAAGCCCCCGATTTGTGGACTTAATATAGAAAGAGTAGCGGAGATGCAGACGCCACTTCGTAGTAAAGACCTGGAAACGCCGCTGCGCGGCGTTCGCACCAACATCGTGCAGTCCATTCGCGCCTTCCGCGTGCAGGACCTGCAGGATGCCGCGACATCCATGGGTCATCACTTCCTGTATGCCAATCTGGCCCATGCGCAGTCCAAGCAGGATGTGCTGGACCTGATCGCTGCACAGTTCACCTTCCCGTCGCACTTCGGCAAGAATTTCGACGCGCTGTATGACTGCATGACGGACCCTTTGCACAAATCGGGCCCGCAGCCCGGTTTCATCGTGGTGCTCGAACAGATCCCGGCCACGGGCAAGTTCGACAAGGAAGCACGCGAGCAGCTGCTCGACATCTTCCGCGACGCGGCGGACTACTGGGGCGATCGCAAGATACCGTTCCGGTGTTTCTATTCTTTTCTGTAGCCCGTTCTGCATCCACCAGCCAAGCAGAACGGGCGAACGAGGCTACTACCGGCACCAGCAGCACTAGCGGCGGCGTCGAAGGTATCGCGATCAATACAGAAGAAGGCGGCGAGAAGATGCCCACCGACAAGCTCGTCGATGTCTCGCCGATGGCGCTGCGCATGAGCAGCCCTTTCAACGCCAGTTACTGGCTGAGCGCCGCATAACTCGGTGCATCCCCCTGAGGCGCCTTGCGCCTTCACCCCTTCTCTCGGCTTCGCCGGGAAGGGGGACGACACCATCGCGGCGGGGCGGCCCTTGCGCGGTGTCTCTGGCCTTGGGGAGCGCCAGTATCGGGATTTTGGGGCCAAATCGGGCGCTAGCGCTTGATTTGATTGGTTTGATAGCTATTGAATAAATAGCAAATCATCTTGTTGGCGGGGTGGGCTGCTGGCTTTGTGCTGAAGCCTGAGCTGCCCCGCACGATGAGCCTCCGCATGGCCGTTGCGTCCGTCGGGTTTCAGCGCCCGGTCCCCGAGCGCGCACCCCACACCTCACTGCCCCACCAGCTCAGCCGCAAGCCTGCGCCAGTGCCACGTACTCGGCCACGGGCACTTCTTCGGCGCGGCGCTGGGTGTTGAATTCGCCGGCAAAGCCGCGTGCTTCCAGCCAGCGGCCCAGGGTGTGGCGCAGCAGTTTGCGGCGCTGGCTGAAGGCGACCTGCACCAGTTCTTCGAGCAGCGGCAGCGACACCGGTGCCGGTTCTGCGCGGGGCACCATGCGCACCACGGCGCTGTCCACGCGGGGGGGCGGGTCGAAACTCTCGGGGGGCACGAACAGCACGTTTTCCATGGCATAGCGCCACTGCAGCATCACCGACAGACGGCCGTAGTCGCCGGTGGCCGGGCTGGCCACCATGCGGTCGATCACTTCCTTTTGCAGCATGAAGTGCTGGTCTTCGACCACGGCCACATGGTCCAGCAAATGGAACAGGATGGGCGTGGAGATGTTGTAGGGCAGGTTGCCCACCACGCGCAGTTTCAGATCGGGCTGGCCGGCTTTCTCGCGCAGGGTCTGCGCCAGCGCGGTGAAATCGACCTTGAGCACGTCGGATTCGATCACGTCGAGCTGGCCGTGCAGACGCAGGCGCAGGGCCAGGTCGCGGTCCAGTTCGATGACGGTAAGGCGCCCCACGCGCTCGACCAGGGGCTGGGTGAGCGCGGCCAGGCCAGGGCCGATCTCGACCATGGGCTGGCCCGGGCGCGGGTCGATGGCATCGACGATGCCGTCGATGATGCCGCGGTCCGACAGGAAATGCTGGCCGAAGCGCTTGCGGGGAATGTGTTTCAACGGGCGGCCCTGGCGGTACGTGTCATGTTCATTGCGCGCGGAGTCCCCATTACTGAGGTGGGTCGCGGTATTCAACGTACGCGCGGCCGCGCACTTCCTGCGCCCAGGTGGCGTAGGCCTCGTCCAGTTTCTTTTCGCGCACGGTGCTGCGCACCATCTCGCGCTGTTCACGCAACGTGAGCTTGGCCTCGCGCCGATCCATCAGCTGGATCAGGTGCACGCCAAAGCGGGATGCCAGTGGCTCGCTGATCTCGCCAGGCTTGAGGGCGTTGAGAGCCTGCTCGAACTCGGGCACATAGCGGCCGGGGCTGGCCCAGCCGAGGTTGCCGCCTTCCTTGGCGCTGCCGTCCTGCGAATGCTCGCGCGCCAGTGCCGCAAAGTCGGCCTGGCCCGCCAGCACGCGGCGGCGGTAGTCGGCCAGGCGGGCGGCGGCGGCGGTTTCCGACAGCTGCGGGCCCGTGCGCAGCAGGATGTGGCGGGCGTTGTTCTGCACCACCGTGGTGGGCATGCCGGCGGTCACCCGCTCGACCACCTTGAGCACATGGAAGCCAGCGGGCGAGCGCACCGGGCCGACGATGCTGCCCACCGGCAGGCCCAGGGTGGATGTCACGAACAGCTCGGGGTAGCGATCTGCCGGGCGCAGGCCCAGCAGCCCGCCGGCGCGCTGGCCCTCGGGGGCGTCGGAGAACTCACGCGCCACGTTGGCAAACTCTTCGCCACTGCGGGCCTTTTCGGCCGCGCGCTGTGCCTTGGCCTGGCGCTCGGCCACCACCGCGGGCGAGGCGTTTTCGGGCACCAGCACGAGCACATGGCCCAGGTTGATTTCCATGGCCGCCACATCGGTGCCCTTGTCCTGCTCGCGCAGGAACTGGTCGATGTCCTGGTCGGTCACCTTCACGCGCGATTCGACCTCGCGCTCGCGCAGCTTTTGCTGCAGCAGCTGGTTGCGCAGCTCCTCGCGGAAACGCTCCCGGCTCATGCCATCGCGACCCAGGCGTCGGTACAGCTCGTCCACCGACATGCTGTTTTGCTTGGCTACCAGTTCTTCGGCCTGTGTCACGGCGAAGTCATCCACCTTGACGCCGGACTCGCGGGCCAGCTGCAGCTGGGCGCGCTCCAGAATGAGCCGCTCCAGCACCTCGCGCGCCAGCAGCTCACGCGGGGGCATGGCGCCGCCCTGCTGGGCCAGCTGCGCCTCGGCGCGCGCCAGACGCGAGCGCACTTCATTGTTGGTGACGGGCTCCGAATTGACCACGGCCACGATGAAATCGGCCTGGCGCGGGGCGCTGGAGACCGGCGCATTGGCCGCAGGCACGGTGACCGACGGGCCCGGCGCGGGCCGGGCAAAGCCGCCACCCGCGGGTGCGGCGCCCGACGGACGAAGCCCCTGTGCCGCAGCGCCCTGCGAGACGACAACGGCGACCAGGGCTGCAGCGAAGGCAAGGGCAAATGCGCGGTGTTTCATCATCATGGTGTGTGGCATGGGGTGCGGTCTGGCGTTTGCAGCGGAATCAGGGGCGAAACAATGGCCGACAAGCGGCGTGCAGTGTGCGGCATGCGAGCGGTTTTCACACGGCCCTACTCGTAGTTCGAGAACCGGCTGGGCGGTGTGCCCGGCTCGCGCAGGTATTGATAGCGTGGCACATGCTGCTTGAGCGTTTCCAGAGGGCTGGCACCCAGGCTCAGGCGCGAGAAGCCGACGAACTCGATCTGGAACAGCAGCCGCGTGTTGGAGGTGGTGACGCTGCTTTGCAGCCGCTCGAGCACCACGCGGCCGATCCAGCAGCAGCTGTCGTACTCAAACCCCACGATGGTGTCCACCAGCTTGCGGTCCTGCAGGCTGTAGTTCAGGCGCCCCACGGTGTACCAGCGACCACTGCCCTGGGCCTTGCTGCCACGCCCGGCTTCGGCGGATGAGCCCTTGTCGCCGCCCCACAGTGCGTCCAGCGGCCACTGCCAGCCAATGTCGATCTGCTCGCTGGTGCCGCTTTGCAGGCGGTAGGCCGCGCTGATCGTGCGGTAGCTGCCTGGTGTGTAGCGCGCGCCGATGGTCGAGCGGATCGAGCGACCCGTCTTGGGGTTGTATTGCACCGTCGAATCAAAACCCCATTGCGGCGTCCAGGTGATGCCCGCACCCAGCAGCAGGTCGGACAGCCGCTCGCTCACCGGCGCGGCGCCGGGCAGCGTCACGAGCTGGTCGGTAAATCGCAGCCGCTGCGCAATGCCAAAGCGCGCGGCCTCGGCGCCGGTGGCGGGGTCCAGCAGCCGGGTCGATACACCCAGCGTGAGCAGGTTGTTGTCGGCCAGGCGGTCGTTGCCGCCAAAGGCGTTTTCGGTGTAGATGGTCGCGAAGTTGAAGTCGTTGGCGGCCGTGTCGTACACCGGCAGGCGGCTCTGGTCGCGGTAGGGCGTGTACGTGTAGAAGGCGCGCGGCTCCAGCGTCTGCAAGAAGGCCCGGCCGAAGTAGCTGGCATCGCGCTCGAACACCAGCCCGCTGTCCAGGCTGAACGTGGGCAGCGCGCGCGCCGCCGAGCGGTCGCCGTTGGCCAGCGGCGTATCAAACTGGTACTGCGTGGCGTGCACCTGCATGCGCGGCGTGATGAAACCGCCCGGCGACAGGAACGGGCGGCTCACCTGCGCCATGGCGTAGCTGCGGTGGGCGTTGGGCTGGCCTGTCAGCGCGCGGGCTGCCTGAAAGCGCGTGGTGTCCAGCTCGACGCTCGCATCCAGCCCGCCGCCCAGCTGCGACGGCGCATAGCGCCACTGCAGCTGCGGCAGCCGGTCGTACGGCGGGACGATGGGCGCGTTCACGTCCTGCAGCGTCTGCCACTTGAGGGTGCGCACTGTGGCCGACATGTCGTTGGCGCCCCAGGACAGCGTGGCGTCGCCCGGCAGCAGCCGCTGGCGCAGCGCCTCGGAGGCCCGTCCGAAGTCGCGCCAGTAGTTGTCGTCGCTCACGCGGTTGACGTTGATGTTCAGGCCCAGCGCGCCGATGTCGGTGGCGAAGGTGCCCTGGTGCTGCGCCGACACGCTCCAGCGCGTGCGGTCGCGCAGGCGGTCCGACGGCATCACGTCGCCGCTGAACTGGCCGCTGTAGGAGGGCTCCAGGTAACGGAACTCGCCGCCCAGGTTGGCCCCGCGCTTGGTCATCAGGGCTGCGCGCAGCGTGGCATCGCGGTTGGGGGCGATGTTCCAGTAGTAGGGCTGCATGTAGGCCACGCCATCGCGGCTGTCGAGGCCGATGGTGGGGGGCAGCAGGCCCGACTTGCGCTTGTCCGACAGCGGGAAGGTGATGTACGGAATGGGCAGCACCGGCACGCCCTTGAACTCCAGCACCGCGTCTTCGGCCGTGCCCACCTGTTCTTCGTTGTCCAGGCGGATCGTGCCTGCGCGCAGCACCCAGTCGGGCTGCCAGCTGGCCTCGTTGCCGCGCTCGCAGGTGGTGTAGGTGGCGCTGTGCACCACGGCGCGGTCACGGTCGATGAAGTCCACCCGCGTGGCCTCGCCGTGGGCACCATTGGCCAGGAAACGGTAGCGTGCATCGCTGAAAAAACCCTCGAACGCATCCACGCGAAGCTCGAGCGCCGTGCCTTCGTACACGTTGCCCGCGCGGTTGATGCGCACCTTGCCCTGGGCCCGGGCCAGGTCGTCGGGCACGTTGTAGTCCAGGCGGTCGGCGCGGATCACGGTGTCGCCGCGGCGCAACTCGGCATTGCCTTCGATCACGGCATTCAGGTCGGTCTGGCCGCTCACGCGGTCGCCACGCACAAACACCGGCAGCTGTGAGCGCACCGCGTCCGGAATCCGCTCTTGCAGCAGGGGCGATGAGCGCAGCGCAGGCGGGGCATCCCAGCCGCTGGCGGCCGGGGCGCCGGCATCCTGGGCATGGGCCAGCGGCAGGCCGCACCACGCCAGGGCAATGGCGCAGGCCAGGGTGCGCGGCACGGGCGGCCGGGCGCCTGCGCGCAGGGTCCCCCGGACGGGCACGGTCCGAAAGGAGGAAGACTGCGCGGGAAGAGGCTGGCGGCGGGGCACGTGGGGTGGAATGGGCAACAAAGGCAGACGAAGCGGCACCCCTGCACGGCTGCGCAGGGGCGGGTTTGTAAAATCGGATTATCCATGAGCCACCCCTCCTCCCCCTTGCCCTCCGGTCTGCCTTCGGGCACCGCCCCGGCCGCTCCTTCCCAAGCCCTGGTCACCTGGGCCGACCCGGCCCGCGAGGCGGCCTTCCATGCGTGGCTCGGGCCGCTGGCGCAAACGCACCAGCTGCTGCCCGCCAGCCTGCGCCCTGCGTCGGCCGACGCGAGCTTCCGCCGCTACCTGCGCATTGACAGCGCCACGGGCGAAAGCCGCATCGTGATGGATGCCCCGCCCGATAAGGAAAACTGCGCGCCCTTCGTGCAGGTGCAGGCGCTGATGGCAGGGGCAGGCCTGAACGTGCCACACATCATGGCGTGGGACCAGGCCGGCGGCTTCATGCTGCTGTCTGACCTGGGCAGCCAGACGCTGATCGAACTGCTGGACCCGGCCCGGCCCCAGGACGCCTACGCCTGGTACCAGCAGGCCACCGATGTGCTGCTGGACTGGCAAAAGGCATCGCAGCCCGGCGTGCTGCCCGCGTACGACGAGGCCCTGCTGCGCCGCGAACTGGCGCTGTTCCCGGATTGGTACCTGGCCCAGCACCGCGGCGTCACGCTCGACGCTACCCAGCAGGCCACGCTGCAAAGCGCGTTCAACATCATCGTGGCGCACAACCTGGCCGCGCCCAGCGTGTATGTGCACCGCGACTTCATGACCCGGAATCTGATGGCGCCTGCCAGCCCCGGCGCGCCGCTGGGCGTGCTCGACTTCCAGGACGCGGTGTACGGCCCCATCACGTACGACATTGCCAGCCTGCTGCGCGATGCGTTCATCAGCTGGGAAGAAGAGTTTGTCATCGACATTACGGTGCGTTACTGGGAAAAGGCGCGCAAGGCCGGCCTGCTGGGCGCCAACAGCGCCAGCGGCTGGGGCGATGACTTTGGCGAGTTCTACCGCGCGGTGGAGTGGATGGGGCTCCAGCGCCACCTGAAGGTGGCCGGCATCTTTGCGCGCCTGACGCTGCGCGACGGCAAGCCCAAGTACCTGGCCGATGCGCCTCGCTTCATGGGCTACATCCGCGCCACGGCCAACCGCTACCGCCAGCTCGGGCCGCTGCTCAAGATGCTTGACCAGATCGAGGGCACCGAGCCTGTCACGGGCTTTGCCTACGGCCGCATGTAATGGGTCCGCAAGCCCTGCAGCAGCCGCTGCAAGGCGTTTTTGAGTCAAACTGGGCTGTGGTGCTTGATTTATCATGCCCGACAGCTATTAATATAGTAGCAAATGCCCCGTTTTCACTGCCCCGCCATCCTGGCCACCGGTACCGAGCTGGACCTGCCGCCCAGTGTCGCCCGCCACGTGCAGGTGCTGCGCCTGCAGCCGGGCGACGCCATCACGCTGTTTGATGGCGGCCTGGTACCCGGCAGCCCGGGGGGCGAGTTCGAGGCGACCGTGGTCCACATGGGCCGCAGCGATGTGCGCGTGCGCGTGGGCGCCCACCACGCCATCGAACGCGAGGCGCCACGCGCTGTGCACCTGCTGGCTGGCATCACCGCCAACGAGCGCATGGACTGGCTGGTGGAAAAGGCCACCGAACTCGGCGTGGCCAGCATCACGCCCCTGATGGCCGAGCGCAGCGTACTCAAGCTCAAGGGCGAGCGCGCCGACAAGAAGATCGCCCACTGGCAGGCCGTGGCCATATCGGCTGCCGAGCAATGCGGCCGCAACCGCGTGCCGCTGGTGCACCCGGCCGCGGACCTGGCCGGCTGGGTGCGCCACCACGGCGCAGGCGCAGGCGCGGGCACCGATGCTGCCGGTGCTGCTGATACCGCCGTGCCACCGCAGCGCCTGCTGCTGTCGCTGCGCGCGGGCACGGTACCGCTGCACACGGCCGTGGCCGGGCAGGACGGGCGGGCGGTGCTGTTCCTGTCGGGCCCTGAAGGCGGCCTGAGCCCTGCCGAAGAAGCGCTGGCCGCAGAGCACGGCTTTGCGCCCGTCACCCTGGGGCCGCGCGTGCTACGCGCCGAAACCGCTCCGCTGGCGGCACTCGCGGCACTCGTGCTGTCCTGACCGGGCCACCCGCTGCGCCTCGCGCAGACCGGGACAGTCCCCCGGATTACACATCCCCACTTCGGGTGGGTAGACGCAGCACCCCAACTTCTGTATTGTCCCCAAGGGGCCAACACTCGCGCGGTTTTCCACTGCAGCCACCTGCCGATGCTGCGGGGCCGGGCGATGCAACCCCTGCGCCCGGCTGCCCCACCCTCCATCAGCGTCTCCGGCCCCACACCTCCACCAGCCACTGCCATGTCAGCGCGGTACTGCCCGACCCCCTGCTCGGCGCCTTCGGCCCGGGGGCCGCGTGCCGTGCGCGGCGGTGACGGCAGGGACAGCAGTGACCTGCAGCGCACCAGGGCCGCGCGTGATAAACCGGGCTGCCGCACTGCCCGCACCGCTGCAATCGCCATGGCTGGCGTGCGGTGCAACCTCGCCCCGGGTCTGCAGCGGCTGCGCTGCCACGGCGCATGAAACACCCCATCGCCCGTGTGTGGCAGCGCGTCACCAATGCCGCGCTTTCCACCGACCCGCGCCGCCGCACGCTGGTGAGCATGGCGCTGCTGGCGCTGCTGCTCATGGCCAACAGTGCAGGCGTGATGCTGCTGCTGGCCGAGGCCACGCAGACCATGAACGTCACGGCCGTGCGCTGGTGGGCGGCCATGTCGGTGTGCGGGCTGCTGGTGATGACGGCATTTGTGCGCTCGGGGAAAACAGCGCAGCTGAACGATCCGTCCCTCACCATCCCGCAGATGGCATGGACCATCACCAGCGGCGCGGTGGCGTACGTGCTGGCGGGTGAGGCACGGGGCATCGTGCCCAGCGTGCTGGCCATGATCCTTTTCTTTGGCACCTTTGCCCTCACGATGGCAGAGGTGGTCGGCATCGGCGTGTATGCGCTGACCGCGTTCGGCTGTGCCATTGCCGTGAGCACGCGCTTCAGCGCCAGCACCTCAGGTTATCTGGACACCGCGTATGCGCTGATGGTGTTCATCGTGCTGGGCGGCTGCATTGCACTGAACCTGCGCATCCAGCGCATCCGCGCCAAGCTGCAGCGCCAGCGCGAGGCCCTGGCCGAAGCCCTGGCCGTCAACCGCGAACTGGCCACCCGCGACGAGCTGACGGGCCTGCTCAACCGCCGCGCCATGCAGGACCTGATGGCGCTGGAGCAGCGCCGTGCGCTGCGCACCGGCCGGCCGCTGATGCTGGCGCAGCTCGACATCGACCATTTCAAGCCCGTCAACGACACGCACGGCCACTCCACCGGCGACCGCGCGCTGCAGGCGTTTGCCAGCACCGTGCGCGCCAGTGTGCGCGACACCGATGTGCTGGCGCGCTGGGGCGGCGAGGAGTTCGTGCTGATGCTGGCTGAAACCGGGCCCGAGGATGCGCGCGAGCTGCTCGACCGGGTGCGCCAGGCGGTCGAGGCCCTGGAAATCACGCACTCCGCCGGCGTGCTGCACCTGACGGTGTCTGCCGGGCTGGCGCAGCACCGCACCGGCGACACCATCGACCACACGCTGGAACGGGCCGACCAGGCCCTGTACACCGCCAAGGCGCTGGGCCGCAACCGGGTGGTGATGGCCCCCCCGGCCAGGCCGGCGCCAGGCGTCAGCGCGCGGGCTTGATCGCCCCGCAGTCGGCTGCAAGCCAGCGGCCCGTCTGCTCCATGTCGAGCTGCTCGGGCTTGCCCGCGGTCTGCGTCTCCACCTTGTAGCGGCCGGTGTAGGCCGTGGGGCTGCTCATCGTCATGGTGCCGCTGCCGCTGGAGCCCGGGCGACCCTGCGCCGCCGGGCAGCTGAAGGTGGTCGACAGCGTGTTCGGGCTGGTGCGCTGCAGCTTGTGCGTGCAGCCATCCTGCGCGGGCGGCAGGCGGTCCAGGTCGGCCTGCTCGGGGGTGACGCACACCTTGACCGTGGTGGCCTTGGCGCCCAGGCTCACGCCCTGCTGGGCCAGCATTTCTTCCATCTGGCGTCGCTGGGCGGGTGGCATGTCGGCCAGCGACTTCTGCGCCTGCGCCATGGCGGCCTCCATCTGGCCGCTCTGGCTTTTCATGGTGACGCTGTGTTCCCACAGGCCGGGGCGCATCTTCTGCACCTGGGCGTGGGACAAGCTGGCAGCGCCGGGCAGCAGGGCCGCCGCGGCCAGGGCAAGTGCAATCTTGTGCATGGGAATGACCTCACAGGGTTGGCGCGACACACCGATGTCGGCACCTGCCAGTATCGCCACGCGCTGCCGGGCTGCCAAGCCCTGAACCGCCGCAAAACCGGCGCATTAACGGCGCACCAGCGGCGCGGCGAAGGCGGGCGCAGGCCAGCCGCAGGGCCGCATGATGTGGATCGACCGGGCGGGAGCGCGGCTGCATGCGTGTCATGCCCCCCGGCGCCATGGGCAGCAATCGCCCCAATTTGCTACTAAATCAATAGCTGCCAAGGCAATTAAATGCTGGACCTGCGGCTGATTCAGCCCAAAAACCCGGCAAACCGCAGGTACCATCGCCCGATGAGCACCCACTACGAAACCCTGGCCCACGCCGACACCTACCGCGAGGCGTTCGCGGTGGATGCCCCTGCCGCCCTGGGCGAGCGCCACCTGTGGCCGCGCAAGCCGGGCTTCTTCATCGTGCACGCCACCACGGCCGCCGCGCTGGCACACCCCGCAGGCGCCGCCGCGCCACAAACGCCCGCCCCGGAGCAGCCGCCTGAAGTGGCCGATGCCCCCACCGAGATGACCGACGGCGCGCCGGCCGCCGGGGCCGCCGACAAGCCCGCGCCCGACACCACCCGTGTGCTGGTGCCCGCGCAGTGGGGCCTGGTACCGCACTGGGTCAAGTCCGCGTCCGACGCCAAGCTGCGCGCGCCCAAGCTGGTCAATGCCAAATCCGACACCGCCTCCACCGGCACCGCCTTCCGCGACGCGTGGCTGAACGGCCAGCGCTGCATCGTGCCCATGCAGGCCTTCTACGAAGACGACCTGCGCAACGGCAGCAAAGCCATCCCCACCCGCGTGGCCCGCGTGGACGGCAAACCCATGGGCGTGGCCGATGGCGAGGTCATCATCAGCTACTGCCTGCTCACGGTGAACGCCAACAACCACGCCCTGCTGCACCGCTACGGCCAGCCGGGCAGCGAAAAGAGCATGCCCGCCATCCTGAACGAAGGCGCCTACGACGCGTGGCTGACGGCCCGGCCGGAGAAGGCCAAGGAGTTCATGCGGCAGTACGCGGCGCAGTGGCTGCTGGCCAACCCGGTCGAGAAGAAGGCGGACAAGGTGCCGAAGGGGTGGTTGGGGTAAGGGCTGGATCGCGACGATTTCTCAGCCATGGAGGGGGCGCCCACCAATGGTCAGTGTTTGCCCATGCAAGCAGCGGCGATGGGAGCCTGCTCGTATTCAAAGCCGGCTGCTGGGAGCAATCGGCTTGCCCGATGTAGTCTGCGCAGCTTGCGCTGGCCTGGTATGGCTGAATTTCTATACTTGGATTCTGAACAGTCACCCTCTCACGTCGACCGTCAAGCCACGCAGAGAACAATCCGCAGCCCATGAGCGACTGTCCCCAATGCCATCACCCTCACGGTCGCGCCGAGCTGCGAGTTTGGTGCGCAACGGTTTGGTGGCCTGCCAGATGCAAGGCCTGTGGCGCAGGCTTTTACCCGGCAAGCACGAGAAGTGCTTTGGTGTCTGAGCTTGTATTCTTTCCGTTTGGCCTCGTCGCTTCGGCTGCCTCACCCAACTTGATGGTCGCTGCCGTCTTCGTCCTGGGGTTCGCACTGGCCTGCATCGCCATGCGCGCATTTGTTCCGCTTGTGGTCGTGGAAGAAGCATGAATGCCGAGGGCAGCTACGTCTGCAAGACAGACGCCCCGAAAGCGCTGCGCCGAGCATTCGCGGGCTTCAGAAATCCCGGATGCTGCATTCGTTCGCCGCAAGTGCGGCCCAACCCCTCGCTGAAGCGGCGCGCCAACGTGAGGCATCAAGATTGAATCCGCGCGAGCGCATGGAGCACCAACTACTCGACATGCTCGGCCCGCGACTTCGCGGTTACCGGCCTCCTGATGAACACGAGCACCCGGCCATCTGGGTCGGTCAAATGTTCGGCCGCGTGAAAGCCGCCGTGGCCGCCGGCGATACGCAGGCTATTTCCCTGGCTTGCGAACTCATCGAACGTGATCCCATGCTCCCGCTCGGCAAGCTGATCAAGAGCAATCTGGCGCGAGCACTCAAGAAGCAACTCGCCAGCATCACCGCGTCAGAGCGTGGCCAAGTCCTCTGCGCAACGGCGAAGCTGCTCAACCAAGAGTACGCGCCACGGGAGCTTGAGGACTACTCCAAACTCATCAGGAAGTTTCCCCGCGCAGAGGTCGCTCTTGCCCTGGCAGGCGTCACGCCAAAAAACGCGAAGTCAGTGCAGCTGCTTGACTACTTGCACGATAACGCCTGAACCCTCGCTGCCACCCTGCCGCACAGCGCCACGGATATGCCCCCACCGCGGTGCACAATGCCAGAGCAATGAAATTGCGCCTCCGTGCGGCACCGTCCCGCCAGCACCACCTGCCGTGCCTTGCGGCCGTGCCCACACCATCCCTTCCCTTCTCAACGCGCGCTGCCGCCCTGCCGTGAACAAGAACCTCTGGTTGCTGGCCCTGTGCCAAGGCCTTTTTCTCACCAACAACGTTGTCTTCATCGCCATCAACGGCCTGGTGGGGCTGCAGTTGGCGCCCTTTGGCTGGATGGCCACGCTGCCGGTGATGGGCTACGTGGTGGGCGGCGCGCTGGCCACGCCGCTGGTGGCGCACACGCAGATGCGCTGGGGCCGCAAGGTGTCGTTCCAGATCGGGCTGGTGGTGGCGGTGGCATCGGCCGGGCTGTGCGCGTGGGCGGCGTTCTCGGCCAACTTCTGGCTGCTGTGCACGGCCACGCTGGTGGCGGGCTACTACAGCGCCAACGGCGGCCTGTACCGCTTTGCGGCGGCCGAGCTGTCCACCCCCGACTACCGCGAAAAGGCCGTGTCGCTGGTGCTGGCCGGTGGCCTGCTGGGCGCGGTGGCCGGGCCCAACCTGGCCAGCGCCACGCGCACGATGTTCCCGGTGCCGTTTGCGGGTGCCTACATTGCGCTGATGGGCGTGGCGCTGCTGGCCATGGTGTGCATGGCGGCCATCCGGTTTGAGGCCCAGCCCGTGGTGCTGAACGCCGCCGGGCAGCCCGCACAGGGCCGGCCGCTGGCCGAGCTGCTGCGCCAGCCCGCGCTGGTGGTGGCCATCATGGGCGCGGCGCTGGGCTACGGCGTGATGAACCTGCTGATGGCTGCCACGCCGCTGGCCATGCAGGTGTGCGGCTTTGACTTCGATGCCTCGGCGCTGGTGCTGGAGTGGCATGTGATCGGCATGTTTGCGCCAGGCTTCTTCACGGGCCACCTCATCAAGCGGGTGGGCGTGCTGCCGGTGATGGGCGCGGGCGTGGTGCTCAACTTTGCCTGCGTGGCCGTGGCGCTGATGGGGGTGGAGCTGCGGCACTTCGGCATTGCGCTGTTTCTGCTGGGGGTGGGGTGGAACTTCCTCTTCACGGGCGGCACCACGCTGGCCATGACGGCCTACCGCCCCGAGGAAAAAGACCGCGCCCAGGCCGCCATCAACTTCTGCGTGTACGCCACGCTGGCACTCAGCGCTTTCTCTTCAGGCGTGCTGGTCACCACGCAGGGCTGGACGCTGCTGAACGCTGGCTCGCTCGCGCCCATCACCCTCACAGGTGCCGCACTGATCTGGCTTGCGCTGCACCGCCGCCGCAGCGCGCCGCCCGCGGCGTGAAGGCGCGGGGCGCTGTGCAGCGGAGGCCTTTGCGGCCCGCCCGCACAGCCTGGCACGCACAAAAAATACAATCAGGCCAATGACAGCAAGCACCAGACAACGCGTGGTCGTCGGCCTTTCGGGCGGCGTGGATTCGGCCGTGACCGCCTACCTCTTGAAGCAGCAGGGCCATGAGGTGGTCGGCATCTTCATGAAGAACTGGGAAGACGACGACGACAGCGAATACTGCTCGTCCAACATCGACTTCGTGGACGCCGCGGCCGTGGCCGATGTGATCGGCATCGAAATCGAGCATGTGAACTTTGCGGCCGACTACAAGGACCGCGTGTTTGCCGAGTTCCTGCGCGAGTACCAGGCAGGCCGCACGCCCAACCCCGATGTGCTGTGCAACGCCGAGATCAAGTTCAAGGCGTTTCTGGACCACGCCATGCGCCTGGGGGCCGAGAAGATCGCGACCGGCCACTACGCCCGCGTGCGCCACAACCCCGCCACCGGCCTGCACGAGCTGCTCAAGGGGCTGGACCCGGCCAAGGACCAGAGCTACTTTTTGCACCGGCTCCACCAGGCGCAGCTGGCCAAGACGCTGTTCCCCGTGGGCGAGCTGCACAAGACCGAAGTGCGCCGCATTGCCGAAGAGATCAACCTGCCCAACGCGCGCAAGAAGGACTCCACCGGCATCTGCTTCATCGGCGAGCGGCCTTTTCGCGAATTTCTGAACCGCTACATCAGCCACGCGCCGGGCGCCATCGAAGACGAGCGCGGCCGCAAGGTGGGCCGGCATGTGGGGCTGTCGTTTTACACGCTGGGGCAGCGCCAGGGCCTGGGCATTGGCGGCATCAAGGAAAAGGGCGCGCAGCGCGGTGGCGGCGAGCACGCCCCGTGGTTCGTGGCCCGCAAGGATTTGGTGCGCAACACCCTGCAGGTGGTGCAGGGGCACGACCACCCCTGGCTGCAGTCGCACCGCCTGACGGCACAGGACGCCAGCTGGTGCGCTGGCCATGCACCCGCGCCCGGGGCCTATGCGGCCAAGACGCGCTACCGCCAGCAGGATGCGGCCTGCACCCTGACAGCCGCCCCCGAAGGCTTTGCGCTGCAGTTCCCCGAGGCCCAGTGGGCAGTGACGCCCGGCCAGAGCGCCGTGCTGTACGACGGCGATGTGTGCCTGGGCGGCGGGGTGATTGCAGCCATGGAGTGAACGGGGTGCGCAGGGCTACACGCCGCTGCGCCAAAAAAACGGCCCGGTGGCTTACGCCCCGAGCCGTTTCTTCTGAACGCTGAACGCTGAAAGCGGCGATCAGAACGGAATGTCGTCGTCCATGTCGTCAAAGCCCGAGGCAGCGCGGGGCGCCTGTGCCACGGGGGCAGGGGCGGGGCGCTGCATGGGGGCTGGCGGGCGGGCAGCCGGGGCTGCGGCGCGGCGCGGGGCCTGGTCGTAACCACCGCCCTGGTCACCACCGCCACCGTAGCCGCCATCGTCGTAGCCGCCGCCTTGCTGGCCACCACCACCCTGGCCGCCGCCCATACCCTGGCGGCTGCCCAGCATCTGCATCTGGTCAGCGCGGATCTCGGTGCTGTACTTTTCCACGCCACTCTGGTCGGTCCACTTGCGGGTGCGCAGCGAGCCTTCCACGTACACCTGCGAGCCTTTGCGCAGGTACTGGCCGGCGATCTCGGCCAGGCGGCCGTTGAACACCACGCGGTGCCATTCGGTGGCTTCCTTCATCTCGCCCGACTGCTTGTCTTTCCACTTGTCGGTGGTGGCAATGGTCACGTTGGCCACCTGGTCGCCGCTGGGGAAGGTGCGCATTTCCGGGTCGCGGCCCAGATTGCCGACGATGATGACTTTGTTGACGGATGCCATGAGAGTGCCTTGAAAAGTAACGGAGGAAGCGCCGGATTTGAGGGAATTCCGGGCGCCAGAGCGCAGCATTGTGCCGCAACACCCACCGGCTGTGGGTCAGCATTTGCGCCTTCCCGGGCTTGCGCCTTGTCAGCGGGCGCGGCCCCGCCCCACGGGCCGCAAGGGCCAGGTCAGCACCAGCCACAGGGCCGTGAGCGCGGCCGTGGTGGCAAACAGGCCCGGCGCGCCCGCCCACTTGACCAGCGCACCGCCCAGCGCACCGCCCGCAAACAGCCCCAGCGACTGCAGCGTGTTGTAGCTGCCCAGCGCCGCACCGCGCACATGGGCCGGCGCCATGCGCGAGACCAGGCTGGGCTGGCTGGCCTCCAGCGCGTTGAAACCGCAGAAAAACAGAAACAGCAGCGGCCCCAGCAGCCACAGCGTGGGCGTGGCCCCGCTGGCCGACAGCCACCACAGCCCGGCCTGCACGGCCAGCACCAGCCCGATGGAGCCCAGCAGCGCGCCGCGCAGGCGGCCCGCGCGCTCCAGCGCAAACAGCCCGCCCATGGCGACAAACGACAGCACCACGGCGGGCAGGTACACCTGCCAGTGGTGGTCCTTGTCCAGGCCCGCCTGCACCAGCATGGCGGGCACGGCCACCCACATCGACAGCTGCACGGTGTGCAGCACGAACACGCCCAGGTTCAGGCGCAGCAGATCGGGGTGCGCCCACACCTCGGCCAGCCGGCCGCGCGGCGCCTGCCGCAGCGCGCCGGACTCGGGCGGCACCCACCACAGCATCACGGCCACGCCGGCCAGCGCCAGCAGGCAGGTCAGCGCAAACAGGCCCGACAGCCCGAACGCCGCCGTGAGCACCGGCGCAGCCACCAGGGCCACCGCAAACATCAGGCCGATGCTGCCGCCCACCATGGCCATGGCCTTGGTGCGCACCTCGTCACGCGTCTGGTCGGCCAGCAGCGCCGTCACGGCGGCAGACACCGCCCCGGCGCCCTGCAGGGCGCGCCCCACCAGCAGTCCGGTCAGCGAATCGGCCAGCGCCGCCAGCAGGCTGCCACCGGCAAACACCAGCAGCCCCAGCACGATGACGCGCTTGCGCCCGAACCGGTCGGACGCCATGCCCAGCGGCAGCTGCAGCACGGCCTGCGTGAGCCCGTAGATACCCATGGCCAGGCCCACCAGGGCCGGATCATCGCCACCCGGGTACTTGCGGGCCTCCAGCGCAAACACGGGCAAGACCAGGAACAGGCCCAGCATGCGCAGCGCAAAGATCAGCGCCAGGCTGACGCTGGAGCGGCGCTCCAGGGCGGTCATGCGGGTGCTGGGGGACGGCGGCTGCGCGGCGGTATCTGACAGGGAGGGGGAGGAATCCGGCACGGTGTGCGCTTGAGGCCAAGTGGAGCAAAGGCGTGATTTTCGCCCATTGGCCGGTGTGGCGGGGCGCAGTGAACACAGCGCCCCGGTTTTGAGGGGTGGCGCCGCTGCTTTGCACAACAAAGCAGCGAACGCTACCGTGCCGCCTGCCATGCGGCGCGCGCCTTGGGCCATGGCAGGGCGAGACCCCGCTTCGCTCTATGCCGAGGGCGCCGCGCGTGTTGTCCGGCGCCAGCCAAGCCAGCCGATCAGTGCACTGATCAACGCCAGCGCCCAGGGGGCATCCACAGGGATGCTCACCGCATCGGCCGCGCCGCCCAGCGCAGGGACGAACGGGTCGAGCACCACCCCCACGGCCGGGTCGCCATCGCCTGCACCGTTGTCGGCAATGGTGTAGCTGACCGTGCGCCGGTCGGGGCTGAGCGTGGCGCCACTCCACGCAAACCAGCTGCTGGCGGCTCCCGGGCTCGCAGGGCCAAACTTCCAGAACGCCACACCGACCGGCAATGGCTCGGGGTAGGCGATGGTGATGGTCACGCTGCCCACGCAGCCGACCGAACGGAATTCAAACCCGCCGTGTGGTGCGCTGCGCCCGCCAGGCAGCGGAGCCGGGGACATGAAGCGCGTGTCCCCGGCCACCAGGGTACAGGTTGCGCCCCCGCCGCTGAGCGTGGCGTTGGCGAAGCCCGCCATGCCGGGCACGGTACTGGCCCGGCCCAGCACCGGGTTGACCTGGAAGGTTTGCGCCACCTGCGCAGCGGGCAAGAAACTGGCGTTGCCGGTCTGGTTGGCGTTGATGGTGCAAGTGCCCGCAGTCAGAAAACTGAGCGCACCGCCCGACGTGATGGCGCATACGCCGGGCGTGGCAGAGCTGAAGGCCACGGGCAAAGCGGAACTGGCCGTGGCGGTGAGGGTGCCTGTGGTGCCAAAGCTGCGTGGTCCCGGATTGCTGAAGCTGATGGTCTGCGCACTGCGGGGCGTTGCCGGGGCCGAGGCTGCCGACGCGGGGCCTGTGCCCGCTCCGTTGGTCGCCGTGGCGGTGAAGGTGTACGCCTGGCCGTTGGTCAGTCCTGACACTCGAATGGGCAAGGTCGTACCGGTCGCAGCGATACCACCCGGACTGGACGTGACGGTGTAGCTGGTGATGGGGTCGCCACCACTGCTGGCCGGGGCCGTCAACACGACGAAGGCTTCGCCATCGCCCGCGGTGGCGCCCACCGCGGTGGGCGCACCCGGCGGCACGGGCTGCACGGCGAAGGTTTGCGAGACCCGAGGCGCAGCGCTGTAGCTGCTGTTCCCCGGTTGGTCGGCGTGGATGGTGCAATTACCGGTGGCTACAAGATTCAGCAGCCCCCCCGCGGTGATGGTGCACACGCCTGCAGACGCCGTGCTGAAACTCACCGGAAGGCCCGAACTGGCTGTCGCCACCAGGGTGGGGGCGCTGCCGAAACTCTGTGGGCCAGGAGGAGCGAAGCTGATGCTCTGCGACGCCAGCGGATAGGTGAACTGCGTGGCGCTGCCCGTGGCACTGGTGCCGCCAGCGGTGGTCACGGTGATGTCCACCGTGCCCACCCCTGCCGGGACCGTGGCCGTGATCTGCGTATCGCTGTCCACCGTGGCAGCAGCCGTGGCCGCGCCAAACCGCACCACCGTGCCCGCCGGATACCCGGCGGCTGCGAAGCCACTGCCCGTGATCACGACCGTGCTTCCACCCGCACCACCGACGGGCGACACACCGCTCACGGCGGGCCGCGGCGCAATTCCGAGGTCGTCGATGGCAAAAAACCAGTCGTGGCTGGAAGTGAAGCTGACCTGGTCCACATCGGTCAGACCCAGGTCGTATGTGACCAGCATCGGGGAGATGCGGGTGAGCGTGAGCGACACCGTCTGCACCACGCTCCCATTGCGGTAGCCGCGCACGGTCATGCCGGTGTTGGCAGCGCTGGGGTTGTAGATGCGCACGCCGCTCACGCCAAAGCGGTCTCCCGGGCTTGCCGCACGGAAGAATGCCACCGAAGGCGTGTTGGCCCCGCCGTTCTCGGCCAGCGCAAACCCGCCGCGGCCCGCGCAGTTGTTGCAGGAGGTGTAGGTGTCTGCCTTGCCGTACACCCACCCCTGGCCGTCCCCCGCGACCAGCCCATTGAACGCAATGCCGTTGAGCTCGCCGATGAGGCCCAGTTCCGGATCGCCAGTGCCGAATCCTTGCGCACCCGGGGTGACAGCTGCGTGCGCAGGCAGTGCCAGCGCGAAGCATCCGGTCAGCAGGGCAAGGACTCCCCGCCGCAAGCGCTGGCCTGCAAGGCACAGCCAGTGGCGCACTCCGGGAAACGGCATGGTCAGGAATTGCAGGTGGAGCATGGCAGAACAGGTCCCGGTGCGCTCAAGCGGCCGATGGGTATATGCCGTTGATGCAGATGCAGAAGGTGAGCGCCAGGTAGGGCTGGGTATTGCTATGCGCCTTCCCGCCGCCGGCAAAGGGGGCAAGGGCCTCGGCGGCCATGGGCACATCGGGCTCCACGGCTGCATAGGTAGGGGCAGGCGTGGGGCGCGAGCCGAATGAACCGCCCTGCGCAAACACCGCCGATGACGGGACAGCAGAATTCGCCGGCGCACCAGCGGCGACGAGCGCGTGGCTGTGGGTGGGCATCTCCTGGGGCCGCAGCGCGTGCTCTGCGAAGCCAACCGCCTGCCCAAGGTGTCGCTGGCTCAACCCGGGGCCGGTCCCCTGCCCCATGGGAGCGCGGTCCTGGAGGTCCGGCAGTGCGAAGTTGCTTTTTCCGTCACCGCCGAAACTGGTGCCGATCAATGCAAACAGCGCATTGTTCTGCGCGATCGGCAACAGCTGGCCGCGGCACGGGGCCCAGTTGGCGGGGGCGCCATCGAATGCGAAGGCCCGGATCTCTCCGAGAAATGAATCGGCCATGGTCAGCTCCTGCAGCGATCAGCGCGGGGGACGCAGACCGTCAATGGCGATGCACCAGTTGACGGCGAGCGAGGGTTGCATGTTGGAATGCGGCAGGCCGGCTCCGCTCACCGCCACCGCTTCGCTGGACATGTACGTGCCATTGGGGGCGGCGTACGCTGCCCCGGCAGGCTGCGCAAGCGCTGCACCCGCGGGCACGCCCGTGCTCGCTGCCGCAGTGGCCCCCATCAGTGCGTGGCTGTGCCCAGGGACTTGCGCGCTGGTCAGGGCAACGCCTTCATCTCCCGCATGCGACCCCAGCTTCACGGCCATGCCGTTGGTCGCGTTGCCACAGCCGATGGGTGTGCGTCCGCGCAGGTCGGGCAACGCGAACTGGCTGACACCATCCCCGCCATAGCGCCGCCCCAGCAGTTCAAACAGCAGGGGGTTTTGTGCAATTGCCAGCAGGCGGCCGTCACACGCGGCCCAGCCCTGCGGAACACGGCCAAAGCCAAATGCACGGATCTCACCGATGAAGCGGTCCATCGCCTTGTCCTCTCATTGCAAGTTCGGGGATGCGCCATCCAGGCACATGATGAAATTGAGCACCAGCGACGGCATCACGTTGTTGTGCGGCTCGCTGCCCTGCGTGGCCTGTACCGTCCCGGTGGCCAGCACCTGCGGATTTGCAACCGCCGTGGCATACAGGTTGAAGCCCTCCACCGCCGCGGGAACCAGCGCCCGCGGCACGTTGCTGGTGGCCGCGCCGCCCGCTTGCAGTGCGTGGGTGTGCGGTGGCATCTCTTGCACCGCCAGGGTCACGCGCTCTTCGCCCAATGCGTCGCCCAGGTTACGCGGGCTCAGGCCGGGCCCCTGTCCGATTCCGATCGGCAGGCGACCGCGCAGGTCGGGCAGCGCAAAGGTCTGGCTGCCGTCGCCGCCATAGGCGTTGCCGAGCAGGGCAAACAGCGCCGTGTTGTCCGCCACGGCCAGTTGGCGCCCGTCGCACACGGCCCAGCCGCTCGGCACGATGGCGCTGGCAAGCAGGCGGATTTCGCCCAGAAATGCATCGCTCATGTCAGGTTCCTTGCTCTGTGGGTGAATGCATGCGGGTGATCAGTGCCTCGTAACGGCATGCGCCATCGCCGCCGCGCTGTACAGGCCCCAGACGCAGCGAAAACCGTCCCAGTTGCCGATGCTCCAGGCCATAGGTGTCAGGGGCCGTGCGCTGGATGTCCGGCCCTGAAAAATGCACCGCGCAGCCCTGCAGCGCTCCGGCTTGCCAAGATTGCACCCGCTCCAGCCGCAGCGTGGCGAGGTACCCTGCTTCGGGGTGCACCAGCCGGAAGTCCGAACCCACGCCATCCAGGAATGCGTCGGCCGACGGCGGGGCGGCCGTCCTGCAGGGACGCGTCAGGCACAGGTGCTCCCCCAGGTCGTCCTGCATCTGCATGCCCAGCCGCTGGTAGTACGCCAGGATGGGGTTGTGCCGCGCTACCTGCAGCGCCAGAGGCTGGCCGCAGGCATCCGATTCGGCCACCAGTGCCTGGAGCAAACGCCTGCCGATACCCTGGCCGCGAAATGCGGGCAGCAGTGCAATGTCCACCACACGGATCTCATCGCGGCGCCGGTCCACGTAAAGCCGGCCCGCGACCTGTCCGTGGAAGAGCACCAGGTCGAACGCGGGGTTCTGGCACTGTGCCTGGTACTGCGCCTGCTGCCATGCGGACTGCTGCGCCACGAAGGCCTGCCAGGCCTCGTGCGGCCATGCCAGCAGCTGGCGCTCGGCATCGCGCGTGCAGCTGAAGATTGCATGCAGCCAGGCCTCGTCGCCCGGCTGGATGGCGCGCAAGGCGATCCCGTCCAGCAGTTCGCGAACGCCAGGCTGGCAGGTCGGACCGCCGAACTCGAACATGCCGGCCGCGACTGGCGGTGCAAGGGAAGGGGCTAGGCGTGCGGGTTGCAACATGGCCCGGACGTTATGCGAACCCTGGGCACCTGCACATCCCGTGAACACGCGATGCCGTGGGATGCGACCGCCGGATGGGAACTGCCCGGCGTGTGCACCCGGGGCCTGGTGATCCCATGGGCAGCAGAGCCTGGCGACCGATGGTGATGTGAAGGGCGGTCAACACCGCCCCCTGCAGGCTAGAAAGGGCCGGCTGCTGCTGCGTGCCTCGCTGCCGCCGACTCAGCCTTGTGTTGAAGGCGCAGCGCGCCCAGTACGGCGCCAGCCGAACCAGCCGATCAACGCACTGATCAAGGCCAGCGCCCAAGGTGCATCCACCGGGATGCCCACCGCATCGGCAGCACCGCCCAGCGCGGGCACAAATGGGTCTCGCAGCACCCCGGTGGCGGGGTCGGCATCGCCCACGCCGTTGTCGGCAATGGTGTAGCTCACAGTGCGCCGGTCTCCACTGAGCGTGGCGCCGGACCACTGGAACCAGCTGCTTGCGGCGGCCGACGTGGCGGGGCCGAACTTCCAGAACGCCACGCCCGCAGGCAGGGGGTCCGGGTAGGCCAGAGCCACGGTGACGCTGCCGGTGCAACCCGTGGCCCGGAACTCGAACCCGCCATGCGGAGCAGTGCGACCAGCTGGCAGAGAGACTGCGGCCATGAAGCGGGTGTTGGCGGAATCCAGCGTGCAACCCGGACCACCCCCTGTCAGCGTGGCGGTAGCGGTGCCCGCCATGCCCGGCACAGTGCCGCTCATGCTGAGCATGGGGTTCACCGTGAAGGTGTTGGTGACTTGAGGGGCCGCCAGGTAAGTGGCGCTACCGGGCTGGTCAGCATTGATGGTGCAGGCGCCCGCCGCCACAAACGTAAGGGCGCCACCCGAGCTGATGGTGCACACACCCGGTGTGGAGGACGTGAAGTCCACTGTCAGGCCGGAGTCGGCTGTTGCCGCAAGAGTGGGCGTGGCGCCGAAGCTCTGGGCGCCCGGGTTGGCAAAGGTGATGGTCTGGATGGACTTGGGAGTAATGGAGTTCGATGCCGCAGAGGCCGGGCCGACACCGGCTACGTTCTCGGCAGTGACGCGGAAGGCGTAAGCCTGTCCGTTGGTCAGACCCGTGACGACGATAGGCGAGCTGGCGCCGGTGACGGGCGCCACGTCTGGAGGGATGACGGTGACAATATAGGACGTGATTGGAGAGCCGCCGATGTTGACCGGCGCGGTGAATGCCACGGAGGCCTGGGTGTCACCAGCAATGGCCGTGCCGATGTTGGGGGCGCCAGGTACCGCCGGACTGACCGCAAAGCTGCGACTGACCTGCGGGGCCGGGAGATAGCTGGAGTCGCCAGCCTGATCAGCGTTGATGGTGCAGGTGCCGCTGGACAAGAACATCAGCGCACCGCCGCTGGTCGTCGTACACACACTCGCGGTGGACGAGGTAAACACTACCGTCAGCCCCGACGAGGAAGTCGCCGTGAGCGTGGGCCAGGTGCCAAAGTTCTGCGCACCGGGGGCGTTGAACGTGATGGTCTGGGGCGCCGCCGGCGTGACCGCGTTGGATGCGGCCGAAGCTGCACCGGCCCCTGCCGCGTTGGTGGCCGTCACGGTAAAGGTATACGCCACACCGTTGATCAGGCCGGTCACGGTGATGGGCGAACCAGAGCCCGTACCCGTTGCGCCGCCCGGGTTGGCAGTCGCGGTGTAGCCCCCAGCCAGGATGGACGCACCGCCGGTGCTTGCTGGTGGTGTGAAAGTGACCGTTGCCTGGGTATTGCCGGCGGTTGCAGTGCCGATCGTGGGAGCGCCGGGCACTGTCGCACTGACAGTGAACGTTTGTGTCACGGTCGGCGCTGCACTGGTAGCCGCGTCACCCGCCTGATCCGCATTGATCGTGCACGAGCCCGCCGTCACAAACGTGAGTGCACCGCCACTGGTGATCGTGCAGACCCCGGTGGTTGACGAAGTGAAACTGACGGTCAGACCGCTGGTCCCGGTTGCGGATGCTGCCGTAGCAGTGAGCGTGGGCGTCGTTCCAAAATTCTGTGCGCCGGGGTTGGCAAAAGTAATGGTTTGACTGCCCTTTGGGGTCACGGAATTGGATACGCCAGACGCCGGACCAGTGCCGATACTGTTGGTAGCAGTGACGGTGAAGGTGTAGGCCGTTCCATTGGTCAGGCCAGCGACGGTTGCAGCACAGGCCGCCGGCCCGGCGCATGTACCGAATGCACCGCCCGGGTTGGCGGTGGCGGTGTAGATGGTGATGGCCGATCCACCGTTGCTGGCAGGCGCGTTAAAGGTCACGCTGGCCTCTCCGTCTCCCGCTGTGGCGGTGCCGATCAAGGGCGCTGCAGGCGCCACCGCCTGTACGGTGACGGTGATGGTGCGCAAGGCGGAATCGAAGCTGTCACTCACACGAATGACGAAGCTGTCGTTGCCAGCATAGCCAGCAGCGGGCGTGTAGGTGATGGTGCCTGATGGAGCGATGCCGGATCCACCTGCCGTTGTTGCCGTCCCCGTCAACTGTACGGACCCATGGCTGGGCGCGGTTTGCACTGTCCAGGTGAGCGTCTGCCCGGCGTCCGAGTCATTGACAGCGAGCAGCGGTTTGACATCGTTGGCACTGCTGTTGGCACCCACGGTGAGACTGGTCGTGCCAGCCACAAAGGCGGGGGCCACGTTGGTCATCGTCGTGACCACCACTGTCGAGCTGTTGCCGCTCCCGTTGTCGATGCCATCGTTGGGCACCAGCGTGAACGTGGTGGTGACGGTGGTACCCACAGGCCCCTGGCCGTAGGTTGGATGGAACACCAGCGCTTGCAAGCGTGCCGTGACCTCGGCAGGACTGGCGCCTGCGACGGTGTAGTTGCCAGCGATGCCTGTAAGCCCTGTTCCTGTGAGGGTGCCATTTGCCGCAGCGTAGGTGATGCGCACGGTCAGCGCCCCTGCGTTCACGTCGGTCACGGTCACACCAGAAAAGGGCGCGATGGTCGCGTTGTCATTCACTGCGCCTGCCGTCGTGAAAGTGCCCCCAAGCGTGGGCAAAGCGTTGGTGGTAAGGCTGGTGCTGGCGGAGTACGCGCTCGTGCCGTTGACATTTCCGGCGGACACCCGGTAGTAGTAGGTGGTGTTGGGTGCAAGGCCCGACACCAATGTCTGTGTGGCGTCCCCGAGCACCGCCGGGTTGTAGCCGCCCACGCAACTGCCAAACCCCGCATCCGTGCAGACCTGCAGTCGATAGCTGTCAGCCCCCGCAGCGGCGCTCCATTGGGCGGTGAAGCGGTTGGCCCGGACATCTGTGGCGGCCTGGACCGCCGGTGAGGCTGGCACGGTCGTGGTGCTGATCACGTTCGACTGCGCGCTGTCTCCAGCGCCGGTGTAGGAACGCACACGGAAGTAATACGTTGTGCCTGCACTCGTGAGGTTGTCGACCTCGAGAAACGTTGGCGGGGTGGGTGAAGCCGTAACGACCCGCCCGTTGTAGCCAGGATGAAATGCAGTGAACGCCGCGTCAGTCGCCACGTCGACCTTGTAACCCACGACACCCGCCACCGCAGACCAGTACATGGTGGCCTTGCCCGATGACACGTACGGGGGCGTCCCGGAGTTGAGGTTGTAGAGCTGCGGTGCGTCTGGTGGAGGCACCGCCACGCCTTGCTGCACGTTGATCTTGCCGCAGGCCGAGTTGGTCTTGGCATAGCCCGTGCCGGTGGGTGGGGTGGTGCTCTCAGATCCGAGATAGAAAGCAATCGTGCTGTTGTTCAGGTCCGTACTTCCGGGCACGTTGCTGACGACCCAGGTATTGGCCCCAAAAACCGACGCACGGTACAAATACCAGCCGTTGCCGTCATAACGCGGTACGCCGTTGAGCGTGCCGTTCTCGACGTAATTGCCAACGATGGAGGGCGGCCACGCGTTGGGGCAGGCACCATCGCTGCCCCCATCCTGGATCGCGTAGTTCACTGCGAAGGCACAAGGCAGTACGAGGAGGCCCAGCAAGGCCGTGAGGATTTTCTTCATGTGGTGTCGTCAGCCAGCGCCAGCGCCGCGCAGCATCGTCGAATAGGCCAGCAAGGGCCAAAGGATGGAATTCGGGCCGCATCGTATCAACCGGTTACGACATGACGATACATTGAATGCGGGCCAAATTGAAAGCAAACGTACGGATGCCAACGGCGCGATGCATGCGCGCCGGCACCGTGCGGACCTCAACTGAGGGGGCGCTGGTTATCATGTCCGGTTGCCCAGCCTTGAGCCCCCGCCCACCGTGACCAGTCCTACTCCCCCGCGTTCCGACCACAGCGACTCGCCGAACGGCATGTACCTGGGTGCTGCGCTGGCGCAGGCGCGCATCAGCATCCGCGGCGCACGCACGCACAACCTCAAGAACATCGACCTGGACATCCCGCGCAACCAGCTGGTGGTGATCACGGGGTTGTCGGGCTCGGGCAAGTCGAGCCTGGCGTTTGACACGCTGTATGCCGAGGGGCAGCGGCGGTATGTGGAGAGCCTGTCGGCCTACGCGCGGCAGTTTCTGGGGCGGCTGGACAAGCCCGATGTAGACCTGATCGAAGGCCTGTCGCCAGCGATTTCCATCGAGCAAAAGGCCACCAGCCATAACCCGCGCTCCACCGTGGGCACGGTGACCGAGATCCACGACTACCTGCGCCTGCTGTACGCCCGTGCGGGCACGCCCTATTGCCCCGAGCACGGCCTGCCGCTGGCGGCGCAGACGGTGAGCCAGATGGTGGATGCCGTGCTGGCACTGCCCGAGGACACCAAGCTGATGATCCTCGCGCCCGTGGCGCGCGAGAAGAAGGGCGAGTTCACCGAGCTGTTTGCGCAGATGCAGGCGCTGGGCTACATCCGGTTCCGGGTGGATGGGCAGACCTACGAGCACGAAAACCTGCCCGTGCTCAAGAAGACCGAGAAGCACGACATTGACGTGGTGATCGACCGCATCAAGGTGCGGGCCGACCTGGCCCAGCGTCTGGCCGAGAGCATCGAAGCGGCCCTGCGCGTGGGCGGCCACGACGGCAACGGCCGCGTGCTGGCGCTGGAGATGGACTCGGGCCAGGAACACCTGTTCAGCAGCAAGTTTGCCTGCCCGGTGTGCAGCTATTCATTGGCCGAGCTGGAGCCGCGCCTGTTCTCTTTCAACTCGCCCATGGGCGCGTGCCCATCGTGTGACGGCATCGGCCAGCGCGAGGTGTTCGACCCGGTGCGTGTGGTGGCCTTCCCCACGCTCAGCCTGGCCAGCGGCGCCATCAAGGGCTGGGACCGGCGCAATGGCTACTACTTTGCGATGCTGGAGAGCCTGGCGCGGCACTACGCATTCGACATCGAAGCGCCCTTTGAATCGCTGCCTGCGCCGGTGCAGCACGCCATCCTGTACGGCTCGGGCGACGAGGAAATCGCCTTCACCTACATCATGGACAGCGGGGCCTCCAAGGGCAAGGTGCACACCAAGAAGCACCCGTTCGAGGGCATCATCCCCAACATGGCGCGGCGCTACCGCGAGACCGACTCGGTGGTGGTGCGCGAGGACCTGGCGCGCTTTCGCAGCACGCAGCCCTGCCCCGAATGCCAGGGCACCCGACTGCGCCGCGAGGCCCGCCATGTGAAGGTGGGCGAGGGCGACCAGGCCCGCGCCATTTTTGAGGTGAGCCACGCCACACTGAGCGGCGCGCACGCGTGGTTCAAGGCCCTGCAGCTGACGGGTGCCAAGGCCGAGATTGCCGACAAGGTGGTGCGCGAGATCGCCACGCGCCTGCAGTTCCTGAACGATGTGGGCCTGAGCTACCTGAGCCTGGACCGCAGCGCCGAGACGCTGTCGGGCGGCGAGGCGCAGCGCATTCGCCTGGCGTCGCAGATCGGCTCGGGCCTGACGGGTGTGATGTACGTGCTGGACGAGCCCAGCATCGGCCTGCACCAGCGCGACAACGACCGGCTGATCGCCACGCTGCAGCACCTGCGCGACATTGGCAACAGCGTGATCGTGGTGGAGCACGACGAAGACATGATGCGCGCCGCCGACCATGTGATCGACATGGGCCCCGGCGCGGGCGTGCACGGCGGGCGCGTGATGGCGCAGGGTACGTACGACGAGGTGCGGGCCAACGCACAGTCGCTCACGGGCCAGTACTTGTCAGGCACGCGCACCATTGCCGTGCCAAAGCGGCGCACGCCCTGGCTGCCCGTGCTGGACCAGCCCGCGCCCGTGGTCGAGGCTAAGGCCAAATCGCGATTTCCGCAGACCGAGGCCAGCAAGCGCCGCGCCGAGCGCATGGCCGAACACCATGCACGCCAGGGCGCCGTGCAGGCCCTGCGCGTGGCGGGTGCCACCGGCAACAACCTGAAGGGCGTCACGGTGGACTTCCCCGTGGGGCTGCTCACCTGCGTGACCGGCGTGTCGGGCTCGGGCAAGAGCACGCTGGTCAATGACACGCTGTACGCCGCCGTGGCGCGGCAGGTGCACCGCGCGCACGAGGAGCCGGCTGCGCACGAAGAGATCGTGGGCATCGAGTATTTCGACAAGGTCATCAACGTAGACCAGAGCCCCATTGGCCGCACGCCGCGCAGCAACCCGGCCACCTACACCGGCCTGTTCACCCCCATCCGAGAGCTGATGGCCGAGACCAACACGGCCAAGGAACGAGGCTATGGCCCGGGGCGCTTTTCTTTCAACGTGTCGCAATCTTCCGGCGGTGGCCGCTGCGAGGCCTGCCAGGGCGACGGCGTGGTGAAGGTGGAGATGCACTTTCTGCCCGACGTGTACGTGCCCTGCGACGTGTGCCACGGCCAGCGCTACAACCGCGAGACGCTGGAAGTGCAGTGGAAGGGCAAGAACATTGCCCAGATCCTGGAGCTGACGGTGGAGGACGCCGCGGCCTACTTCAAGGACGTGCCCACCATTGCGCGCAAGCTGCAGACGCTGCTGGATGTGGGCCTGTCGTACATCCGCCTGGGGCAGGCCGCCACCACGCTGTCGGGCGGTGAGGCGCAGCGGGTGAAGCTGGCGCAGGAGCTGTCCAAACGCGACACCGGCCGCACGCTCTACATCCTGGATGAGCCCACCACCGGCCTGCACTTTGCCGACATCGACCTGCTGCTCAAGGTGCTGCACCAGCTGCGCGATGCGGGCAACACCATCGTCATCATCGAGCACAACCTCGATGTGATCAAAACGGCAGACTGGCTCATCGACATGGGCCCCGAGGGCGGCGCGGGCGGTGGCACCGTGGTGGGCGTGGGCACGCCCGAGGAACTGGCGGCCAACCCGGCCAGCCATACGGGGCGGTACCTAGCGCCCTATCTCAAGGCCCGTTCAGCATGAAAATGAACCCCAGCGCTTATCTCATAAGCACTGGAAGCTATTGATTAAATATCAAATCTACTGGCATCACTGCAGCCGCCGCGCCACCTCGGCGTCCAGCGACCCCATGAAGGCCTCCACGGTGCGCGTGTAGTCGCTGTCCAGGCCCAGCTGGGCGTTGATCTCGCCATGGTCCAGGTCCTCCGGCAGCACTTCGGCGCGACCGCCATGGTTGCGCACGTGGCGGGCCATGGCGTCGGATTGCTGGCAGGGGTCGTCGGCCCGCTGGGTAGAGCACACCATCTGCATCGGCGGGGCGCCCACCGTCCACTGGTGAAAGGGCGACATGGCCACCCAGTACGCCGGGTCGGAGCCAAAGGCGTCGTCGTACAGAGGCAGGTGCGGGACGCGCATGCGGGCGGGTACGTTCATCATGGCGCTATCGAGCGACACCGTGCCCAGCCAGGGCCAGGCCCCTTCGCGCAGGGCCTGCGGCGCGCGCGCGTTGAGCAGCGACACGAGGTGGGCACCAGCGGAGTGCCCCATGAGGATGAAGCGGTTCGGGTCCCCGCCCCACGTTCCCGCGCGCTGCTGCGCGGCCATGAGGGCGGCCTGCACGTCGCGCACCTGTACGGCCACGGGGGCATCGGGGAGCATGCGGTAGTTGGTGGAGATGACGATGAAGCCCTTGGGCACCCAACGGTTCACCTTCTCCTGCACCACGCGGCCCAGGGCCTTGTCACCGTGACGCCAGCCGCCGCCATGCACCATGAAGATGACCGGCGCACGCACGGCGCTGGCTGCCGGGCTGTTGGTTCCCGTGGTGGGGCTGGTGGATACATACACATCCATGCGCTGCGCCGGCTCTGTGCCATAGGGCACGTCGGCAATGCGCTGCACGCCCGCAGGCAAGGCGGCTTCAGCGGCCGCAGCCTGCTTCTGTGCGATCAGCGCACGCAGACGACCGCCGTTTTGTGCGGTGTTTTGGGCTTGCACGCTGGCAGCGGCCAGTGAGAGCAGCGCAAGGGAGGCCACGGTCAGACAAGGGCGCAGGGACATGGAAGGCTCCTCGATGGCGAGTGGGGTAAATCAGGGAAACGGCCTGATGACTTCAGGGCCGCGTGGGGCAGGCCATCGCCGTGCCGCTGGCGTCATGGCATGTAGCGCTGCGGCTCAGGCCGTTGTCCTTGCTGTAGCTGCTTTGCGCCTGCACGCTGTGGCCCGTGGCCGCGCTGGTGGCAGTGGTGCTGCGGGCTTGCGTGAAGGTGCCGTCGATGCTGCGGGTAGCCCCGCCGCTGCTTTGCAGACTGCCCTGCACACCTTGGGCTGACATGGTGCCTGCGTGGCTGGCGCTACCGTCTGCGCTGCGGGTGGTGCTGCCTTGGCGCGTGGCCATACCGCCCTGCGCGCCCACAGCAACGCCACGGCTTGTCAAGCTCGCATTGCCCTGCCCATCGGCGGTGGCGGTGCGGCCGCGTAGCACGGTGCCGTTCGCTCCGCTGCGGGCCACGCCGGTGCGCGCAGTGGTGCTGCCGTCGGTGTTGTGTTCCACGCTGTGGCGGGTGCGGGCCTGGGCATCGGCCGGGGCGGCCAGCGCCAGCACGGCGCTGAACCCCAGGGCGGTGAAGGCCGAGAACACAAAGACACCTGCTGCCAGCACGGGGCGTTGCAGCAGGCCATGGTCGGCGGGGCGGGTGATTGAGGGCATGGTGATCGACTTCATGGGGTTTGCATCGGCTTTGGCTTTGGCTTTGGCTTTGGCGTTTGCGTTGGCGTGTGGCATGGCTGTACTGTGGGCTCCAGGTGTGAGCCCTGGATGGCAGGAACGTGCCGATGTATGACAAACCATGACAAGCGCCTGCAGGCCCGTCATGCCTTGTCATGCCTGGTGTGCATGGCCTGCCGTAACGCCCGCCGCCACGGCTGCGCGCGGGCTTTGTAGCGCCTACCATTGCATCCACACCGCCTCCCTTGTCACGTTGCCCTTCGCCCCATGTCCAACACTCTGGCCAAGATCCTGGTCGCCGATGATGAGCCCGACCTACGCGCCCTGCTGCAGCGCTACCTGAGCGACCAGGGCTACACCGTGCGCACGGTGGACGGTGCGAGGCCGCTGGACGTGCTGCTCGCACGCGAGCGCTTTGACGTGCTGGTGCTCGACGTAATGATGCCGGGGGAAGACGGCCTGTCCATTTGCCGCCGCCTGCGCGCGCAGGGCGAGACCATTCCTATCCTGATGCTCACGGCCCGGGGCGACCCGGTGGACCGCATCGTGGGCCTGGAGATGGGCGCAGACGACTACCTGCCCAAGCCCTTCAACCCGCGCGAGCTTCTGGCACGCATCCAGGCCATGGTGCGCCGCCAGCGCATGCTGGGCGCGCACACCGGGCCGCAGGGTGTGTACGGCGTGCAGGGGCGGCTGGCGTTTGGCGACTTTGTGCTGCTGCCTGCCGAGCGGCGGCTGGAAAAGGTGGGTGCGGACATTCCCCTCACCACCGGCGAATTCGCCCTGCTGCTGGCGCTGGCCCAAAACCCTCAGCGCCCGCTGGGCCGCGACCGCCTCATGGCCCTGGCCTATGGCCCCGACCACACGGCCACCGACCGCAGCATTGACGTGCAGATCATGCGGCTCCGCAAGCTCATCGAGGCCGACCAGGCCCAGCCGCGCCACATCCGCACCGTGTGGGGTGTGGGCTATGTGTTTGTGCCCGATGGGGCTGCGCCTGCCAGCGGGGGCAGGCCATGACCGCGCCCGCTTTGGCCACTGCGCCGCGAGGCGTCTGGCCCCGCAGCCTGCTGGGGCGCAACCTGCTGTTGATGGCGGTGCTGATCGTGCTGGGGCAGCTGTGTGCGGCGGTGCTGGTGCGGCACATGATCCTCAAGCCCCGCGTGGCGCAGGTGGCCGATGGCGTGGCGCGCAACGTGGCCGCCATCCGCGCCGGTCTGCAGGCGCTGCCGCAGGCGCAGCGACACGCGTTTGTGCAGGCATTCAACGAGCAGGCCCCGCTGGCACAGGCCGGAGCGGACACACCGGGCACCTGGCGCGCCGTGCTTTCGCCGCTGGAGCGGCGGTTTGTACGGACGGTGGTGCGGCGGCTCGATGAAGCGCAGGGCACACGCACCACCCCAACTGCAGACGCCATGTGGCGACGCGACAGCAGCGGCGTGCTGTCGGTGCGCGTGGTGCATGAGGAAACGGAATACTGGCTCAACCTGCCCAACGTCTTCCCCACGCGCGAGTTCACCGGCGCCTGGCTCACGGCCACGCTGGCCAGCATGGTGCTGGCGCTGGCGGGCGCGTGGTGGCTGCAACGCCACCTCAACCAGCCGCTGCAGCGCGTGGTGCAGGCCGCGCAGCGCCTGGCCCGAGGCCTGCCGCCCGGGACTCTGCCCGAGGACGGCCCCACCGAGATCGCCACCGTGGCACGCAGCTTCAACCACATGGCCCACAGCCTGGCCCAGGCCGACCAGGAGCGGGCGCTGATGCTGGCAGGCGTGTCGCACGACTTGCGCACCCCCCTGACCAAGCTGCGCCTGGCCGTCGAAATTGCCGGCCCGAAGATCGAGCCAGAACTGGCTACGGGCATGGTGCGCAGCATGGACGAGATGGACGCGATCCTCGGACAGTTCTTGCACTTTGCCCGCATGCAGGAAGCCGAACCCCTGCACCGTGCCGCGCTGGACGACCTGGCCCAGGCCATCGCCCAGGCGCAGGCCGACCATGGCCGCAGCGTGGCGCTGGAGCTGGGCGCACCGCCCCTCGCGCCCGTACAGCCCCAGGCCCTGCGCCGCGCGGTCGATAACCTGGTGGAGAACGCCTGGCGCCACGGCGCGCCGCCCGTGGTGCTGCGCACGGGTAGCAAAAGCGACGCCGTCTGGATCGAGGTGCAGGACCACGGCCCCGGCCTGCCCGCCAGCGAACTGGAGCGCGTGCGCCAGCCCTTTGCCCGGGGCGAGGCCGCCCGCAGCGGCCGCCCCGGCGCCGGGCTGGGCCTGGCCATTGCCGACCGCGTAGCCCGCGCGCATGGCGGGCGCCTGGAACTGCACAGCGCCTCCGGCCAGGGGCTGCGGGCGCGGGTGGTGCTGCATGCGGTAGACCCGGCAACCCGTTCGGGATGAGCCTGTCGAAGCCGGGGCAACGGCCAGGCAGCTACTTCGACCAGGCTCAAGGCAAAGCATCTACCCGTGGCAGGCAAACCAAGCGTCAAAACGGGCCGGAGCTGCAGAAATACCAGCGAAAACAGCTACTTTTGAATAGCGAAATCAGTGCGTGCGCCCGGCGAGCTTGCGGTACAGCGTCTGGCGGCTGATGCCCAGCTGGCGGGCGGCCTGCGAGACATTGCCGCGGGCATGCTGCAGCGCCTGGTCGATGGCGTGGTGCGACAGTTCCTGCAGGCTTTGCGGCGGCAGCACTGCGCCCCGGGCCGCGGGCGCAGGGGCCGGGGCCAGGGCAGCACCCGCACCGTCCAGCGCCTGCGCAATGTCATCGGGCAGGTGCTGCCAGTCCAGCGTGTCCTCGCCTTCGGCCAGCATGGCACAGGCCGTGCGCAGCACGCTGGCCAGCTGGCGCAGGTTGCCGGGCCAGGGGTAGGCGGCCAGGCGCTCCAGCAGGTCGGGCGCCACCTGCACATCGGCAGGCAGGCCCTGTTCGGCAGCCAGGTCGGCCAGCAGCTGCTGCACCAGCGCCGCAAAATCGGTGCGCTCGCGCAGGGCGGGCAGCTGCACCGTCAGGCCGTTGATGCGGTAGTACAGGTCGGCCCGAAAGCGGCCCTGCTCGGCCGCCTGCGCCAGCTGGCAGTGCGTGGCGCAGACCAGCGCAAAGTCCACCGGCACCGCGCGGCTGGCGCCCACGGGTGTCACGCTGCGCTCCTGCAGCACGCGCAGCAGGCGGGTCTGCAGGGCCAGGGGCATATCGCCGATTTCGTCGAGAAACAGCGTGCCGCCATGGGCCTCGCGCAGGCGGCCCAGGTGGCCCTCCTTGCGGGCGCCGGTGAAGGCACCGGCCACGTGGCCGAAGAGTTCGGATTCGATCAGGCTCTCGGGAATGGCCGCGCAGTTGATGGCCACAAAGGGCGCATCGCGCCGGGGGCCGCTGGCGTGCAGGGCGCGCGCAAACACCTCTTTGCCCACGCCCGATTCGCCCTGGATGAGCACGGGGATGGGCTTGGCCACCACGCGGCGGGCCTTGTCGGCGGCAGCGCGCCAGCGGGTGTCGCCGGTGTCCAGCCGGGCCAGGGCGTCGTTGTGGGCGGGCGCGGCGGTGGCTTCGGTCGCCGTGGGCCGCGCGGCTGATGGCACGGCAGGCCAGACCGCAGCATCGAGCTGCACCTGCGCAAACAGCAGCGCACCGCCGCGCAGCCGCAGGGCTTGCGGCTGCTGGGGCCGGCGGCGGTGGTGCGACAGCAGGTCATCCAGGCGCACATCGGCCACGCGCTCCAGCGGCGTGGCGCCCACGTCGCCCGCGTGCAGCCCCAGCAGCGCCAGGCCCGTGCGGTTGGCGCCCACGATCCAGCCATCGGCCGACACCGCCACGATGCCTTCGGCCACGCTGCCAATGCCCTCGGGCTCGCGGTGCAGGTGCAGGCGGATATGGCGCTTGCAGGTGGCCACCAGCAGGCGGTTTTCGATCATGCGGGCGGCGGTGCTGACCAGGCCCAGCGTGTGGGCGTGGCCGTTGCGGTGGTCGCTGGAGATGTCGAGGATGCCCAGCAGCTCGCCCGTGGCCGAGAGGATGGGCGAGGCCGCGCAGGTGAGGAAACCGTTGCGCTCCAGGTAGTGCTCGCCCGCGTGCACCTCCACCGCCGCACATTCGGCCAGCGCGGTGCCGATGGCGTTGGTGCCGCGGTGCTCTTCGTGCCACGACGCGCCGCTGGTCAGCGCCACGCGCTCGGCCTTGCCGACAAAGTGCGGGTCGCCCAGGGTGTGCATCAGCATGCCGCTGCGGTCGGCCAGCACCACCACGCTCTGGCTGTGGCGCACCTGCTCAAACAGGTATTCCATGACCGGGCGCGAATGCGCCAGCAGCGCGTGGTTGTGTGCCAGCGCCTGGCGCAGCGTACCGGTGCTGGCGTGGTCGGTGGCTGCGGCGCGGCCGGTGGGCGCAAGGCCCGCGGCGGCGCTGCGCGCCCACGAGCGGGCCAGGCGCTCGTCCAGCAGGCCGCTGGGGCAATGGCCGAACTCCAGCAGGTGCTGGCGCGCCTGCCGCAGGGCCAGCGGGCCGCCCGGGGCAAGGCCTGGGTAAAGGCCTGGGGAAGGGGATGAACTGCTTCGCACGCGTTGTCTCCGTGCGGGGTCATGCTGCCCCTCTTGTCGTTGCGAACGAGTATGGCAATCCCGGGGGAGCGCGGCAAGCACGATGGGCAAATACAGGCGCCTGCACTGTCCGACTGTTCCATTGTGTGACAGGTGTCGCGCCGCAGCGGTGTCCGCAGGCGGACGCAGGGCGCAGCGCGCACGGGTGCTGCGGCCAGAAAACCCAATGAATTCAACGCCCTGCACTGCGTGGATCGGCTGGCACGCCTCTTGAGTAGAGGTGTGCATCGGGCGGCGTGCCGTGCAGGCCGCACCGATGACCACAACACCCGCATCCATCCGCAGGAGACAAGCACCATGACCGTTTACGCAGCCCCCGGCACCGCAGGCGCCAAGATCGCCTACCAGCCCCAGTACAACAACTTCATCGGCGGCAAGTTTGTCGCCCCGGTCAAGGGCCAGTACTTTGACGTGATCTCGCCCGTCAACGGCAAGGTCTACACCCAGGCCGCCCGCTCCACCGCCGAAGACATCGAACTGGCGCTGGACGCCGCCCACGCCGCTGCCGACGCCTGGGGCAAGACCGACGCCGCCACGCGCGGCAACATCCTGCTGAAGATTGCCGACCGCATCGAGCAGAACCTGGAGCTGCTGGCCTATGCCGAGACGGTGGACAACGGCAAGGCGATCCGCGAGACGCTGAATGCCGACATCCCGCTCACGGTGGACCACTTCCGCTACTTTGCGGGCTGCGTGCGCGCGCAAGAGGGCGCCCTCTCCAACATCGACGAGAACACCGTGGCGTACCACATCCAGGAGCCGCTGGGCGTGGTGGGCCAGATCATTCCGTGGAACTTCCCCATCCTGATGGCGGCGTGGAAGCTGGCCCCCGCTATTGGCGCCGGCAACTGCGTGGTGCTCAAGCCTGCAGAGTCCACGCCGATCTCCATCCTCATCCTGGCCGAATTGATTGCCGACCTGCTGCCACCCGGCGTGCTCAACATCGTCAACGGCTATGGCCGTGAAGCAGGCATGCCGCTGGCAACGAGCAAGCGCATTGCCAAGATTGCCTTCACCGGCTCGACCAGCACCGGCCGCGTGATTGCGCAGGCCGCTGCCAACAACCTGATCCCCGCCACGCTGGAGCTGGGCGGCAAGAGCCCCAACGTGTTCTTTGCCGACATCATGGACAAGGACGACGCGTTCCTGGACAAGGCCATCGAAGGCCTGGTGCTGTTTGCCTTCAACCAGGGCGAGGTGTGCACCTGCCCATCGCGGGCGCTGATCCAGGAATCGATCTACGACAAGTTCATGGAGCGTGTGCTCAAGCGCGTGGCCGCCATCAAGCACCAGAACCCGCTCGACACCGACAGCATGATGGGCGCGCAGGCCAGCAAGGAGCAGCTCACCAAGATCCTGAGCTACCTCGACCTGGGCAAGCAGGAAGGTGCCGAAGTGCTGGCCGGTGGCGGCCAGGCCCACCTGGGCGGCGACCTGGAAGGCGGCTACTACGTGCAGCCCACGCTGTTCAAGGGCCACAACAAGATGCGCATCTTCCAGGAAGAAATCTTCGGTCCCGTGCTGGCCGTGACCACCTTCAAGGACGAGGCCGAGGCGCTGGAGATTGCCAACGACACGCTGTACGGCCTGGGCGCGGGCGTGTGGAGCCGCAACGGCAACGTGGCCTACCGCATGGGCCGCGCCATCAAGGCCGGGCGCGTGTGGACCAACTGCTACCACGCGTACCCGGCGCACGCGGCGTTTGGCGGGTACAAGGAGTCGGGCATCGGGCGCGAGACGCACAAGATGATGCTGGACCACTATCAGCAGACCAAGAACCTGCTGGTGAGCTACTCCGAAAACAAGCTCGGCTTCTTCTGATGGGGGTGGCGGTCCAAAAACCGTCCCTGGCGTCGTTGCGCCGTCTTGCCGTGGCGCTGCCACTGTCTGCGACGACGCGCCTAGCCAGGAACGGTTTGTGAACCGCTGGATGCCCTGGGGGCGCGGCTCGTTGTTCCAACTTGCCGCGCTTGTTGATTTGCACGCTGGAGACACCCATGGTCGACAAAGTCATTGCCACAGCGGCAGCGCTTGAACTCGTTGAATTCCTCAAAGCCAAGCACGGGCCCGGGCTCATGTTTCACCAGAGCGGAGGCTGCTGCGACAACAGCGCGGCCAACTGCTACCTGCAGGGCGAGATCACGATGGGCGCGGGCGACGTGTACCTGGGGGATGTGGGCGGCTGCCCGTTCTACATCGGCCGTGCGCAGTACCAGACGTGGCAGCACACGCAGCTGATACTGGATGTGATCGAGGGCACGGGTGGCACGTTTTCGCTGGAGGGGCCGGAGGGCCGGGCCTTCCACACGCGCTCGCGGGTGTTCACCGATGAGGAACTGGCGGCGCTGGGGATCACGCGGCCCGGGGGCCTTTAGCGGGCTCTTGGCGGGCCTTTTGCGGGCGGCCAGGGCAACCCCAAGGCCTTCGCAGGGGCCTTGTGCAGCGCCAGGCAGACAATTTCGGGCCCAATTGGCCCAACGTGCTAGTGCATCGGTCTTTTATAGCTACTGTATTTGTAGCACTCCTGGCTGCGTGCCAGGGGTGGCATCGTGGCCCAGGCGGAACACCGACACCACCTTCACCAGGTCTTGCGCCTGCGTTTGCAGGCTGCTGGCGGCGGCGGCCATTTCTTCGACCAGCGCGGCGTTCTGCTGCGTGACCTGGTCCATCTGCGTGACGGCTTCGCCCACCTGCGCCACGCCCTGGCTCTGCTCGCGGCTTGCGGCACTGATCTCGCCCATGATTTCCGTCACGCGGCGGATGGAGCCCACCACTTCTTTCATGGTGTCACCGGCGCGGTCCACCAGCACGCTGCCCTGGGCCACGCGCTCCACACTGTCGTTGATCAGGGTCTTGATCTCGCGGGCGGCCTCGGCGCTGCGCCCGGCAAGCGAGCGCACTTCGGTGGCCACCACGGCAAAGCCGCGGCCCTGTTCGCCCGCGCGGGCGGCTTCCACCGCGGCGTTCAGCGCCAGGATGTTGGTCTGGAAGGCAATCGAGTCGATCACGCCGATGATGTCGGCGATCTTTTGCGACGAGGCATTGATGCCGTGCATGGTGTCCACCACCTGCGCCACCACCTCGCCGCCCTGCACGGCCACTTTGCTGGCGCTGGCGGCCAGCTGGCTGGCCTGCAGGGCGCTGTCGGCGTTCTGGCGCACGGTGGCGTTGAGCTGCTCCATCGACGCCGCGGTCTGCTCCAGCGCACTGGCCTGGCTCTCGGTGCGGGCCGACAGGTCGGTGTTGCCTTGCGCAATCTGCACGCTGGCCGTGGCTACGCCTTCGGAGCCGGTGCGCACCTGGCGCACCACGTGTGTGAGCTGGCCGCGCATCTGCAGCAGCGCCCGCAGCAGCTGGCCAACTTCGTTGGTGCCGTGCTGCACGCGGGTCTCGCCCAGGTCACCCTGCGCCACCGCGCGCGACAGCTGCACCGCCTGCGACAGCGGCACGGTGATGGAGCGCACGAACACCAGGGCCATGGCACTGGTCAGCGCCATCACCAGCAGCAGGCCGGCCGCAATCAGGCCCAGGCTGCGCTGCTCTTCGGCCACGCGCTGCTGCAGCGCCGCGTCCAGCAGGCCCAGGGCGCTGGTGTTGAGGTTGTTCAGTGCGTCGATGGTGCGGGTGAAAGCATCAAAATAGTCGCGCGAGGCCAGCTTGAATTCGGTAGCGTTGATCACTTCGCGCTCGGCCAGTTGCAGGGACTGCGCGATCTGCTCCTGGATGGTCTTCGACTGTTCAGCCAGTTGCTTCGCGAATGCTGGGTTACCTTGCAATGCGCGGTCCAGCCCGCGGAAGGTGTCGCCCTGCAATTCCACCACGCGCTGCTGCAGCACCAGCATCTGTCCCTTGGCTTGGGGCGAGAGCTCGCCGCGGCCCAGCGCGCCGGCGCCCTGCGCACGCAGCACACCCAGCTTTTCGCCCAGCATGGGCGCCTGGATCAGCGAGGCCTGCACCAGCGCACTCGTCTGCGCGTCGGGGTCGATCTGCAGGCCGTAACTGTGCACCACGGCCTCGCTCAGCCGCAGCAGCGACGCAATGAGCTGGGTGTGGCGCGCAGTGCTCTGCGGCGCATCCAGGCTGCGGGCGCCCACGGCCTGCTCGAGCGCGCGCCAGGTGGTCAGGGCCTCGGTCCATGCCGCCATCTGGGGTGCGGGTATGTTGGCGTCATTGAGCTTTTCGGCGGTCTCGGCAATCACTTTCTCCACAGCATCGCGCGCAGCGGGACGGCGCCCGGCCAAAGCTTCATCGCCCCCCAGCATGCCGGCCGAGAGCCCCCGGTGTACCTGCACCCGCTGGACCAGCTGGGTGATGGCCTGCGCCGGGCCAATGCCTGCGGCCTCCTGCCGTGCGTGTGCGATAGTGCCGAGTGCATCGGCCACGTATAGCCCTGTGGGCAGGGCGCTCATCAGCAGCCCGAGGGCGCCGAGAATCAGGAACTTCTGGAGCAGGTTGAGACGGTGGAGCAGGGACATGAGGCACGCTGGCGCCGGGGCGCGAAAGGGTGGATGTAACCGAAAGTATCGCTTCGACTGTAGGCGCGTGCTGTCGCCAAAGTATTGACCGGGGTCAAGTCGGCGCTAGGTGAGTGGTGGGTTCTACGTGCACGATGGGTGCCGGAATGTGCCTGCCCGCCGGGTCTGCGCGCGGGGCTACCCATCCCATCCAGCCATGCTGCCCGCATAGCCGCTGGCGCATTGCACCGGCTGTTCCCCCGGCGCGCCCGCTGGAGGTGGCGGGGCGCTGCGGCGGCGAACCTGCTGGGGATAATGCGCCGACACCCCGGCCCCGGAACCCGCCCATGCAATCGATCACGCTGCGCTTTCTTGCATCGCACCCCACCACGTCGCCATCGGCAGCCCGCATTCCGGGTGGCACGGTGCTGCGCTGGGTGGACGAGGCCGGCTTTGCCTGCGCCAGCGCCTGGGCCCGCGGGCCGTGCATCACGCAGTTTGTGGGCAGTGCCGCTTTCCTGCAGCCCATCCGGCCCGGCGATCTGGTCGAGGTGCATGCCCGGCTGGCCTACACCCAGGACGCCACGCTGAACCTGGTGTTGGATGTGCGCAGCGGCAGCGTGCAGGGCGGCGCCCTGCACGACGTGGTGCACTGCGTGGCCGCCTACACGGCGGTGGATGCCGAGGAGAGGCCCCGCAGCGTGGACAGGTGGATGCCCGACACCCCGGGCGACATCGCGCTCGCCCAGCGGGTGCAGGCCCACCTGGAAGCCGCGCGGGCGGCGCAGTGACGGCCCCCGCGCCGGCGCCGGCCACCCCCTTTCGCCCGCGCGACCTGCTGACGGCGCTGCTGGTGGTGGTGCTGTGGGGCGTGAACTTTGTGGCGATGAAGTGGGGGCTGCGCAGCTTCACCCCGTTTCAGCTGGGGGCTGCGCGGTACATTTTTGCGGCGCTGCCGCTGCTCCTCATGATCCCGCCGCCCCGTGTGAACTGGCGCTGGGTGCTCTGCTTCGGCATGTTGCAGGGCGTGGGACAGTTCGGCTTTTTGTTCATTGGCATGCAGGTGGGCATTACGGCCGGCCTGGCCAGTGTGCTGCTTCAGACGCAGGTGTTCTTCACCGCGCTGTTCGCGTTTGCATTTCTCCACGAGAAGCCCGGCCGGCCTCTGGTATGGGGCATGGCGTTGGCAACCCTTGGCCTGGTGTGCTTTGGAATGCACCACCTGGGGCCTGAAGCACCCGGTGCTGCAGCGGCAACCACGGTCGCGGGGCTGGTGCTCACCCTGTGCGCCGCATCCCTGTGGGCTGCATCCCACATCGTGGCGCGGCTGGCGCAAAACGCAGCGCCCGGCTACGACCCGTTGGCCTTTGTGATCTGGAGCAGCCTGGTGCCTATCGTTCCATTCATCGTGCTGTCGGCCATTTTTGACCCTGATGCCGCCCGCTGGCTGCAGTGGGAAGCTTTGGCGAATGTTCCCTTGTCGGGCTGGGCCGCCGTGGCATACCTTGGGTGGGCTGCCAACACCGTCGGCAACGCGCTGTGGACCCACCTGCTGCAGCGCCACCCGGCCAACCGCGTGGCGCCCTTCAGCCTGGCCGTGCCGGTGGTGGGGCTCACGGCCGGGTGGCTGGTGCTGGGCGAGACGGTGGCGCCCTGGCAATGGGCGGGCATTGCCTTCATCGTGGTTGCGCTGGCCTGCGTGTTGCTGGGGCCCCGGTTTCAGGCAAAAACGGCCTGAGGTCCCTGAGTAAATTGCCTGTTTTGCTATTTATTCAATAGCAGTACGGCGCCAGCCACGCAGCGACGGTGCCAGGGCGAAAGCGTGCATCGCCGTGGCCGGGGGCTGCTACAGCACCCGCCGCCGCGCAAAGCGCACCACCGTGACGCCCGCCCGGGCCTGGCGCACCGATGGCATCACCAGCACGCAGTCGTCGTAAGGCGTGGTCACGGGCACGCCATCGTTGTCGCCGATCACCGTACCGGCTTTCTCGAACACCTCCAGCCCCGTGAATGGCGCCACAAACCGGAAGGCGCTACTGGTGGCCACCACCGGCCCGGTCACTTCCAGGGCCCACTGGCGCGGTGCGTCGGGCAGGCGCCAGCCGGGCAGCTGCTGCGCCAGCGCGTCGGCCTCCAGCACGCCCGCCTGTTCGATGAAGCGCACGCACTGGTCCTGCGCCACGGCGCGGCTGGCCGGGTCGCCGTGGAAGCCGCATTCGATGAGCAGCGAGCGCGTGTCATCGCCCGGCGCATCGGCCAGCGCGCCAAAGCGACCGTAGTCGCGCATGCGCACGCCGTCCTTGTGGCCCGCATCGACCACGATGTGCTCGGGCGAACGCATGGCGCGCGCCAGCTGCAGGTTGCGCGGCTGCATGCCGGTGAGCAGCAGCGGTGCCGAGGGCTCGTGCATGGAGTGGATGTCCAGCAGCCAGTCGGCCTGGGCGACCCAGGGGCGCAAGGCCGCGGCACGGCGGCGTTCGCGCGTATCGGCGGCATCAATGCGCTCGTCCAGCCACTGGCGGTTGAGGTCTTCGTCGGTGAAGCGCGAGGCATCGTGGTGGGCGGCGTCAAACCGGTCGAAGGCATCGAGGTTGCAAAACGCGAGCGTGAGCGTGCCGCGCAGGGGCCGCACGCCGGCCTCCAGCAGGCCCTTCAATGCCCAGGCGCCGCACAGCTCATTGCCGTGCACGAGCGCGCTGACCATCACGCGGCGGCCGGGCACACCCGAGTCGAAACGCCACACACCTTCGGTGCCGGTGTTGCCCGCGCGCCAGGCACTGATGTCGGGCGCGGGCAGTTCAAAGTGCAGGGGCTGCACGGTGCGGTTGTCGTCGGGGTGGCTCATTCTTCGATCTTTGCGTAGTCAACAATCTGCTTGTACTTGGCCACTTCGGTGGCCAGGAACTGGTCGAGGTTGACCGTGGTGGCCGCTACGGTGGAGCCGCTGGATTCCATCTTCTTTCTGAACTCGGGCGACTGCAGGCTGTCGTTGAGCGCCTTCTTGAGCTTGTCGAACACCGGCTTGGGCAGGTTGGCCGGGCCCATGAGCGCAAACCACACGCCGATGTCCACGTTCTTGTACTGCGCGGTTTCGGCCAGCGCCGGAATCTCGGGCGTGGTGGCCGAGCGTTTGGCCTCGGTGGTGCCCAGCGCAATGACCTTGCCGCTCTTGATGTGCGGCAGGCCGCTGGAGAGCACGAACACGCCGTACTCCAGGTTGTTGCCCATCAGGTCGTTGGTGAGCGGCGCCACGCCGCGGTAGGGGATGTGCGTCATGAACAGCTTGCCCTGCTCCTTGACCATCTCGCCCGCCAGGTGCAGCGAGGTGCCCACGCCCGAGCTGCCGTAGCTGAACTTGCCGGGGTTCTTCGAGACCTTCTGCGTGAACTCGGCCAGGTTCTTCACGCCCGCGCCCTGCGATGCCACCAGCACCAGCGGCTGAGAGGCAATCAGGCCGATGGCGGTGAAGTCCTTGATGTCGTACTTGACCTTCTTGGTCACCAGTTTGTTGATGGCGATCTCGTTGCTGGCACCCACCAGCAAGGTGTAGCCATCGGGCGCGGCGCTGGCCACCTTCTGCGCGCCGATGGCGCCACCGGCACCGCCGATGTTCTCGATCACCACCGGCACGCCGAGCTTGGCGCTCAGCTCGGTGGCCACGGTGCGGCCGGTCAGGTCAGTGCTGCCGCCGGGCGGGTAGCCCACGACGATGGTGATGGGCTTGGACGGCCAGGCAGCGTCCTGCGCGAACACGGGCGCCGCTGTGGACAGCAGGGCGAGGCCGCAGAGCAGGGCTGTGCGGCGGGGGGAAGTCAGGCGGGTGGTGGGCATGGGGTTTCCTTGTGGAGGGCACTTGCTTGCTTTTGCGGGGCCTTCGGGGTCATCGCAGGGCGCGTGGGCCAGCGCTGGCCGTGCCCTGATTGTCAAAAACCCGCAGGCTGGCCGTGGTGCCGAAACAGCACGGACTGGTGCTGGTTTGCGTTGAGAGCGGGGGGTTAACCCTCGGAATTCGGCGCTGGCGCGCGGAGGCCCGCCACGCGGGGTGCCCAGGCCGCGGCGACGCCTTGCCGCAAAAGCGTCAGCGTTGCGCCATGGCTTTCCAGAACGCTTCGGCCAGCGGGCCCAGACGCCGTTTGGGGCGGTACAGGCGCACGTCAAAACGCACCTCCATGCGCACATCGCCCGCCGGTGCCAGCCGCCCGGCCTTGCAATCCGCATGCACCATGGACCAGGGAAGCCACGCCACGCCCAGACCCTTTTGCACGTATTCGTAATGCGCATCGGCCGAGTCACATTCCACCACCCGCTGCAGGCGCGGGGCGTGGGGGTTTTGCGCCAGATGGTCTTCCACCAGCCGCCCCAGCGCCAGTTGCGGGGCATAGGCCAGGTAGGGCACCAGCGCGGAGCCCTGGCCGAAGCGGTGCTGCGCCTGGCCCTGGGCGGTGGCGCGCGATACGGGCACCAGCCGGTCGGACGCCACCGTGACGTGGCTGAACTGCCGGGCATCGAGCCGCACAGCCAGCGTGGGGTGGTGGTAGACCAGGGAAAAGTCGGCCTCGCTGCGCTCCAGCATGGCCACCGTGTCGGCCAGCGACCGCGTGCGCACGCAAACCTCGGCCCCCTGCAGCACCGGCTGCAGGCGCACCAGCCAGTCGGCCACCACGGTGCGCGCCAGCGTGCGGCCCGTGGCCAGCGTGATGGTGCGGCCCTGGCGCCCGGCCAGGCTCTGCAGCTCTTCGTGCGCCTGGGTCAGGCTGCGCGCCAGGTTGGCCGCGGTTTCCAGAAAGCTCTGGCCCGCCGGGGTGAGGGTGACGGGCCCGCCCCCGCGTTCGACCAGCGGCGTGCCCGCCCAGGCCTCCAGCGCACGGATGCGCCGGCCAAAGGCGGGGTGCGTCACATGCCGCAGCTCGGCCGCACGGGTGAAGCTGCGCTCCTGCGCCAGCACGATGAAGTCTTCGAGCCATTTGAGCTGCATCGCGGGGCTCCGGGGTCAAAGCGCGCGGGGCGGTGCGCGCCATCAGGTAAAAAAGCCGCTGGCCCCCACCAGGGCGCCCGCAGCAACGCCGCCTGCGGCGGGCGTGCCAGGCGTCAGTACCCGGCCGCTGCCTGGGCCGCCTGCAGCACCGCGCGGGTGCGCACGGCTTCTGCGCGCGCGGCCGCCGCAAAGTCGTCACCGCGCGATGCGTACAGGATGGCGCGCGACGAGTTCACGATGATCGGCCCGTCAGTGCGCAGGCCGGCACGCACCGTGGCCGCCGCATCGCCACCCTGGGCGCCCACGCCGGGGATCAGCAGGGGCAGCGTGGGCGCAATGCTGCGCACGCGCTCGATCTCCTGCGGGTAGGTGGCGCCCACCACCAAGCCAAGCTGGCCGTTCTTGTTCCAGGGGCCTTGCGCCAGGCGCGCCACGTGTTCGTACATCAGCGGCTGGCCTTCGATGCTGGCTAGGCGCTGGTTCTGCAGGTCGTCGCCGCCGGGGTTGGACGTGCGGCACAGCAGGAACGCGCCCTTGCCGTGGTAGGCCAGGTAGGGCTCGATCGAATCAAAGCCCATGAAAGGCGAGAGCGTGACAGCATCGGCACCGTAGCGCTCGAACGCCTCTTTGGCGTACTGCTCGGCGGTGGAGCCGATATCGCCGCGCTTGGCATCCAGGATCACCGGCACATGCGGCGCATTGCAGCGCATGTGCTGCATCAGCCGCTCCAGCTGGTCTTCGGCGCCATGGGCGGCGAAGTACGCGATCTGCGGCTTGAAGGAACACACGAGGTCTGCCGTGGCATCGACCACGGCCGCGCAGAAGTCATAGATCTTGCGCGGGTCGCCCTGCATCC
>LNFM01001614.1_pt1 | contig 51220 bp, 47 predicted proteins | sample 596031 | NCBI WGS metagenome assembly LNFM01 (sample SAMN04254537, study PRJNA301005) | activated carbon metagenome | isolation source: dual media filters at the Ann Arbor, Michigan drinking water treatment plant | place: USA: Ann Arbor | reverse complement strand
AGTTCGGTTTACCCGTCGGATTGGACGCAACAAGCACCGGCCCCGAGCCCTTCGGCCGCGGATTCTCCGTCAACACGCCAAGCCGGCGCGCAACTTCCTGGTAGGCTTCCAACACCCCGCCCAGATCCCGGCGGAAGCGGTCCTTGTCGAGCTTGTCACCCGACGTGATATCCCATAGGCGGCAGCAGTCCGGACTGATCTCATCCGCCAGCACGATCCGCACCTGCTCATTGTCCCACAGCCGGCCGAACTCGACCTTGAAGTCGATGAGGCGGATGCCGATGCCCAGAAACAGACCGACGAGAAAATCGTTGATGCGCAGCGCCATCTGCATGATTTCGTCGATCTCAGCCGGAGTCGCCCAGCCGAACGCCGTGATGTGCTCTTCCGACACCATCGGATCGTTCAGTGCATCCGCTTTGTAGTAAAATTCGATGATCGAGCGCGGCAGGGCGGTGCCTTCTTCCAGACCCAGACGCGTGGCGAGCGATCCCGCCGCCACGTTGCGCACCACAACTTCGAGCGGCACGATTTCGACTTCGCGGATCAACTGCTCGCGCATGTTCAACCGCTTGATGAAATGTGTCGGCACGCCGATCTCGCCCAGACGCGAAAAAATGTACTCCGAAATGCGATTGTTGAGCACGCCCTTGCCTTCAATAACGGCATGCTTCTTCGCATTGAACGCGGTCGCGTCATCTTTGAAATGCTGAATCAAAGTGCCGGGCTCGGGACCCTCGTAGAGTACCTTGGCCTTGCCCTCGTAGATCCGCCGCCGCTTGCTCATCGATCCTGGTCCTTTGACGATCACGCTCATGCTCACTTCAACACAACGGCAACACGCACCACCGATACCACTGCCCTTTGATGTTGCAGGTTTATTCTGCTTCTTTTTGAGGTAGGGGACGGTCGCGCCAGTCTTCAAAAGCGACTGGAACGACCCTATCTGAACCGGGGGGGAGAAACAATCTTAACGACGCCGCAGACGCTCCGATCCGGGCTCCATGGTTCACGTCATCCACAAGCCGTTGATTTGTCATGTGGGACCGGTTAGGCAGCAGGCGAAGGGCACTGTATAAAGTTGAACTACAACCATAGGCAGCGCCCGAACATTTCAGGAACACATCAATGGGAGAGCCCGGATGACCACCTTTAACGAGCGCGAAAAGGCGTTCGAGAACAAATTCGCCCGCGACGGCGAACTCAAGTTCAAAGCCGAGTCGCGCCGCAACAAGGCACTGGCCGAATGGGCCGGCGGCCTCATGGGCTACACTGGAACTGCTCTGGACGACTACATCAAGGAAGTCCGCAAGGCAGACCTCGCAGAAGCCGGCGATGACGACGTCTTCCGCAAAGTGAAAGGCGACATCGCCGCCAAGGGCCTTCAGGTCACCGACGACGACATCCGCAAGGTGATGTACGAAGCACTGGCGAAGGCCGTGAGCGACCTCGAAAAACCCGGCGCCTAACGAACCTCGCGTCGAACGAACGCTGTCTCACGCGTCCGGTGTGCGTTTCAACGCCACCGGCGCGGCCGACAAGCGCTGCAGGAAGATGCCGAACGCCAACAGCCCGTCCGGCCACGGTCCATGTCCGCTTGCCACATTGAGGTGACCGACCTCGCCGCTCTCGATCACCGCCGATCCCCACGTGCCGGCCAATTCGCGCGCCCGCTCAATCGAACAATAGGGATCGTTCGCTGACGCCACCACGACCGACGGAAACGGCAGGATCACACGCGGCACCGGCGCAAACCCCGATTCCTGCCCTGCCCCGAACGTCTCCCCCGCGGTCACCGGCCACTGTCGTGCATTGTCAACATCCGCCGGCGCCACCAGAAACGCGCCAACCGGCGGCGCCGGAAGCCGCGCCAGCTTCGCGCCCGCATGCGCCACCGCAATGGTCCCCAGGCTATGCGCAACAAGCACCACGGGCCGCACCGTCTGCGCCACAGCCTCCACGATCCGCGCCACCCACGCGTCCTTATCGGGCCGAATCCAATCCTCCTGCTCCACGCGCCGCGCGGTCTTGAGGTTCTTCTCCCAGCGTGTCTGCCAGTGGTCCGCCCCCGAACTCGACCAGCCCGGGATGATGAGAATATCGGCCTCGGATGTCTTCATAATTCCTGGTGTAGCGGTCTAAACGATGCTGCGGCAAGGTCGCGGGAGACGATGCCGCAAAAAAATCAGAAGCCGGCGGACGCCCCCCGCTGCCGCTCTCACCCCTTGCCGAACACCCGGTCGAAGATCGTATCGACGTGCTTAAAGTGGTACCCCAGGTCGAACATGGCTTCGAGGTCCCGCACAGGAACCTTGGCCGTCACCTCACGATCCGCCTTCAACTCCGTCAAGAAATCCTTGCCCTCTTCCCACGTCTTCATCGCGTTCCGCTGCACCATGGAATAGGCGTCGTCGCGCGACACACCCGCCTGCGTCAGCGCCAGGAGGATGCGCTGCGAATTATGCAACCCGCCGAGCTTGTCCAGATTCTTTTTCATGTTCTCGGGGTAGATGACCAGCTTTTCGATCACACCGGCCAAACGGTTCAGCGCGAAATCAAGCGTCACCGTTGCGTCGGGACCAATCATGCGCTCCACTGAGGAGTGCGAGATATCGCGCTCATGCCACAACGCGACGTTCTCCATGGCCGGCACCGCATACCCGCGCACAATACGCGCCAATCCCGTTAGGTTCTCCGCCAGCACGGGGTTGCGCTTATGCGGCATGGCGGACGAGCCTTTTTGGCCCGGCGAGAAATACTCTTCCGCCTCCAATACCTCGGTCCGCTGCAAATGCCGAACTTCCGTCGCGAGCCGTTCAACCGACGACGCAACAACGGCCAGCGTCGCGAAATACATGGCATGCCGGTCGCGCGGCACCACCTGCGTCGACACCGGCTCAGGCTTCAGCCCCAGACGTTCCGCGACGAACGCTTCAACACGCGGATCAATATTGGCGAAGGTGCCGACTGCACCCGAAATCGCGCAGGTCCGCACATCTTCGCGCGCCGCCACCAAGCGCTCCCGCGCCCGCTCGAACTCGGCATACCCGCATGCAAGTTTCAGCCCGAACGTCGTCGGTTCCGCGTGGATCCCGTGACTACGCCCGATCGTCGGCGTCAGCCGGTGTTCGAAGGCGCGCAATTTCAAGGCCTCAAGCAAGCGATCGACATCGGCGATGAGAATATCGGCCGCCCGGACAAGCTGTACGTTGAGCGTCGTATCGAGCACGTCCGATGAGGTCATGCCCTGGTGCACGAAGCGCGCTTCCGGACCGACGATCTCGGCCAGATGCGTCAGGAACGCGATCACGTCATGCTTGGTCACCTGCTCGATTGCATCGATCCGGGCCACCTCGAACCGCGCTTGCGATCCCTTCTTCCAGATGACGTCGGCGGCCTCCTTGGGAATAATGCCGAGGTTGGCCATGGCGGTCGCCGCGTGGCTCTCGATTTCGAACCAAATGCGGTAGCGCGTGTCGGGCTCCCAAATGCGCACCATTTCGGGCCGGGAGTAGCGGGGAATCATGACGTCCTCGTCGTGTCTACGGATGGGGAGACCGGGTCGCGCCCGGCTGCAAAGATGCCGGTGGCGTAACACCACAGCCGCCCGCCAGCAACGTCGCCTGTCGGACACCCGCACCGGCCTTGAGCGCCGAATCGGTCGCCGCCCCAGCGCAAGCTGGCCCGACAGGGCGGCTCGAAAGCGGTCGAATCTCCCCCTGCGGCAATTCTCACCAATCAAAAATAAAGCCACCAATTCTGAATAGGCATTCATCTCGCAGATGCGAAATCTGTCTCAGCGGCATCCCTCAAGTGCCCTATGTTGCTATGCAAAACTGTGGCCCCCAAAGTTGGCCGCGACTGCCAGCGCAATCGTCGAATTTCACGAGATTATTGCGCACTGTTTCGCCCCGGCCACGCTTTGCTGCAAAGCCGAAATAGGTGCCGTTTTGGAGCCATATTTCGATGGAGTATCGGTTGCGGATTGCAGCGGCGCCATTCAGGAACGCTTCATATCCAATGTTGAAATTGGGACACGGCGCTTAACGCAGTGACCTCAAGCCCCTTGCAACAAACAAGGGGGCAACGCAACTCTACGGTAACGTCACCGGCGGTACAGTGGACGGCACGATGGCAAGTTAACAAGAACGGGCTACGAGAAATTCGCAGTTTGGCCGGAGCAATTGGAGCCCGAGCCAGTCCTGAGACAACTGACGAGAGAAAAATGTCCGAGCAGATGCAGAGTGAAATTGCCGAACTCAATTCGCGATTCGATGAGTTGGACGATCCCCGCGCCCAATATGCTCTTTTGAAAGAGCGCATCAATACATACCGCTCCCGCGGAGCGTCCGTCCCCGAACCCCTGCAACGCATGGAACGGGTGCTGATGCAAGAATTCCTGTCTGAATCGCAGGGCCGCTAAGCGATCATAAGTTGCTGGATTGAACGCAGCGCCGGCGAGGTCACTCGCTGGCGTTGGCACTTTTCGACCACCGTCCCGCGACCAGCGGCACGGCAACGAAAGACTCCACGCGCGCATCACCCTTGGCATCGAAGGGCAACGGCGCCCGGCCAGTCAACCCGCCAACGAGCGGCCCCGCATCGCCAGCGTCCCGCGCGGCAAGCCAGATCGTCACCGCACGCTCTGCTGCCGCGTCCAAATCGCCGGGCGCCAACCCACCCGATCCAACCCCGCGCACCATAACCTTCACCGGGTACCGCGATCCCTCAGCGGCCTGCGCAAACTCGTCCGTCGCATTGGCATCAGACGCGATGAAAGCCGCAGCAATCTGGGCCTTGCGCACGCTTCGCAACACCACTGCCGCTTCCGCCGGATAACCGGCAAAGAAAATGGCCTCCGGCGGTGGCCCCGTCAGTTTGGCAATCTCTGCATCATAGTCCCGCCGCCCCGCAACAATGGGAACCACCACCGGAGGCGGTCCCTTGTCCGCAACGATCGCCGCACTCACAGCCGCCGTCAGCCCGCGAGCATAAGCCGTCCGGTCCTGCACGATCGCAATTCGTCCGGCAGGAGCCAACGCCAACAAATCCGCCGCTGCCGCCTCACCCTGCCGGTCATCACGACCAGCCAACCGAAAAATTGTCGGCCCCGCGCGCTTGTCCGTCAGGTCGGGATGGCGCACGCCCAGCGCCATAAACACGACACCGGCTTGCGCGTAGATCCGCGCCGCTGCGATCGCGGCGGCCGGGCAGGGGTGCCCAATCACAAGATCCGGCTTGCCGACAACAACGAGACGCGCAGCGCCTTCGGCCCGCGCCGCATCGCACCCGTCGTCCACCTCTTCGATCCGCAGATCGCTCCCCGCCGCCACCCGCCGCGCGCCAGCAACCATGGCCGGTAACGTCTCCGCATGCCGCCCCGTCGCGGGCCCCGCCACAACAACGGTTGACCCCGCAAGCGCCGGTACAGCCGCAGTCAACCCCGCCATGGCTGCCAAGCCAAGCAGTCGGGCCCTGTGTTGGATGGTCGCAAATAGCGTCGGCATGAAATCCTGAAGCGGAGGAAACCGTGGAGGACCCGGTGATGGTGCCGATCTTGCGTCGCACACTCAGGCTGGCCTAGGGTACTTGACGTTGAAACAGCGTAACTATTGCAGACGCCCAGGGCGTCACGATGGCAGCGCGTGGGCCGGGGGGCTTTTGAATGACGGCAACGGGATCGCGGTTCACGGCCGCCCGCGCGGCACTTGCATCCAGCCTGGCACCACTCGCGTTCGCGGTGTCGCCAGCGCTCGCCGGAGCCGATACACCTCAAGCCGCCACCATAGACCAAGCCATCAATGAAACCGTCGGCACGATCTCAGCCCCGTTTGTTGCGTTCATATTCTCACCGCTACCGGGCACAGCCTTTCCCTGGATCGTTCTCTGGCTGATCGCCGCTGCAGTCATCTTCACCGTCTACTTCGGCCTGATCCAACTACGCGGCTTCGGCCACGCTCTGGCTCTGGTATCCGGCAAGTACGACAACGCCAAAGACCCCGGCGAGGTCAGTCATTTCCAAGCCCTCTCCACCGCCTTGTCCGGCACCGTGGGTCTCGGCAACATCGCCGGTGTCGCCGTCGCCATCTCGATCGGCGGCCCAGGCGCCACCTTCTGGATGATCCTCGCCGGCTTTCTCGGCATGGCGACCAAGTTCACCGAATGCACACTCGGCGTCAAATACCGCAACGAATTCGCTGACGGCCACGTCTCGGGCGGCCCGATGTACTATTTGTCGAAGGGTCTCGCCGCCCGTGGCCTCGCCGTACCCGGCCGCATCATGGCCGCCGTTTTCGCCGTCTTCTGCATCCTGGGATCGTTCGGCGCCGGCAACATGTTCCAGGCCAATCAAGTCCATGCCCAGCTCGTCAACGTCACCGGCGGCGACGCCAGTTTTCTCGCTGGCCAGGGTTGGCTCACCGGGCTGGTCCTCGCCGTCATTGTTTTCGCGGTCATCGTCGGCGGCATCAAGTCGATTGCCACGTTCGCCGAATTCATCGTCCCCATCATGGCCGTCATCTATTGCGGCGCTGCCTTGATCATCATCGGCATGAACATAGAAAAGCTGCCGTGGGCCGTCGGCCAGATCGTCTCCGGCGCCTTCACGGGCGCGGGCGTCGCCGGCGGCATGCTGGGTGCCATCATCCAAGGCTTCCGCCGTGCCTCGTTCTCCAATGAAGCCGGTCTCGGATCGGCCGCCATCGCCCACTCTGCCGTTAAAACCAAACACCCCGTCACCGAAGGCCTCGTCGCCCTCCTCGAACCCTTCATCGACACGGTCATCATCTGCACCTGCACCGCACTTGTCATCGTCATGACCGGCGTTCTCCAGATCGATCCTGCCACGGGCCTCTATGTCTGGAACGCCGAGGCCGGCCGCATCGCCACCCAGGGCAACCTCACCGGCGTCGAACTCACCTCCGCCGCCTTCGCGAGCGGGTTCACCTGGTTCCCGTATGTCTTGGCTATCGCCGTCGTGCTCTTCGCCTTCTCGACCTTGATTTCCTGGTCCTACTACGGCCTCAAGGCCTGGACCTATCTCGTCGGCGAGGGCCGCGCGCGCGAGATCGCGTTCAACACGGTTTACTGCGGCATGGTCGTGGTAGGCGCAGCGATCAACCTCAACCACGTCATCGATTTCGCCGACGCCGCAATCTTCTCCATGGCTCTCATCAACATCGCCGGTCTCTACATCCTGATGCCGGAGGTAAAAAAGGATTTGGCCGACTACTTCGCCAAACTAAAGAGCGGTGAAATCAGGCCGACACGATAAACCAATCCCGGCTCATCACGCCGCCTTCGCGTTTGCCAGATTGAGCGTTGCAAGGCGTAGTCCCGCATCTTCCGGATCGTCGCCGATCGCGAACCCGAGCCGCGAGCAGAATTCGAGCATGCTCTGGTTTTCCGCCAGTATCGTGCCCGACAATTCGCTGAGGCCCTCCGCGCGGGCATAGGCGATCAGGTGCTGCATCAGCCGTTTGCCAAGCCCCTTGCCCTTCAAATGTGAGGCCACCAGCACCGCAAACTCCGCCTTCTGGTAATCCGACCCCGCCATCATTCGCGCCACGCCAAGCAGCGTTCCCGTTGCTTTATCGATGGCCACGAATGCCATTTCGCGCCCGTAGTCGATCTGCGTCAGCCGCGCGATGGTCGCGTGATTAAGTGACTTGGCCGCCATAAAAAACCGCATGCGCATATCGTGCGCCGTCACCTGTTTGAAGAAATCGTCATAGCGCAATTCATCATCAGGCCGGATCGGCCGGATCAGCAACTCTTGGCTGCCACCAAGCCTAAAGTCCGTCTCCCACCGCGTGGGATACGCACGAATGCTCATCGGCACGCGCGGATTGAGCACGGGATCGGCAATGACGATCCGTGCATCGAGTGCCACCACATCATGGTCGTCGGCCAAAAGCGGATTGATATCGATCTCGCGGATTTCAGGATGCTCGGCGACAAGATAACTGAGCCGCACGAGCACCATCGCAATCCGGTCGAGGTCCGCAGCCGGACGGTCGCGATAGCCGGCCAGCAGCCGCGACACCCGCGTCTGTGCCATCAGATCGTGAGCCAGACCGAGATCGAGCGGCGGCAACGCCTCCGCCGTATCCCGCATCACCTCGACGCCAGTCCCCCCGGCCCCAAAAACGATGAGCGGCCCAAACGTCTGATCCGTGCTCACCCCCGCGAACAACTCGTGCGCGTCTTTCTTGCGGATCATCGGCTGGACGGTAAAACCCTCGATGCGCGCTGTCGGCTTCAGCCGCTTGATCCGGCTCAGCATAGCCTCCGCCGCGTCCGCACAATCCTCCGGCGTGCTGAGATCAAGCCGCACGCCACCGACATCCGACTTGTGCGTTATATCCGGCGACCGGATCTTCAACGCCACCGCTTTCGTCGAGGCCAGCAACTCAATCGCCACCTCACGCACGTCTTCCGGCGTCGCAGCCGTGCGGGTTGGCACCGTCTTGATGCCGTAAGCGGCGAGAATACTTTTCGATGGTGCTTCGCCCAGAACCGTCTCGCCCCGCCGCAGCGCATCCTTGAGCGCGCTGTTGACCGCTTTCGGATCTAGCCCCATGTCTTCGGGTAGCGACGGCGGGGTGCGCATCAGCAGATCCTGCGCGCGGCGATGGCGGACGAGCTGCATAAAGCCATTGATGGCGTCGTCCGGACTTTCGAACGAGGGATGCCCAGCTGCACGGAAGGCCGCCCGACCAGGTTCCGCCGTGCCATTCCCGAGCCAGACACTGAGCACCGGCCGCCGCCGCCCATCCGTCTTGTGCGCTTTTACCGCTTCGATCACAGCCTCGGCGGCTTCCGTGCTATCCGCAAGTGCCGTCGGACAATTCATAACGAGGATCGCATCCGTCTCCTTGTCACTGAGGACGGCTTCGAGGGCCGCCTTATAGCGCGCCGGCGTCGCATCCCCGATGATGTCGACCGGGTTCGCATGCGACCATGTCGATGGCAAAGCCGCGTTCAGCGTCGCGATCGTCTGCGCATCGAGCGTGGCCAGCGTCCCGCCCCAATCCGACAACCGGTCGACCGCGAGCACACCAGCTCCCCCGCCATTGGTGACAATCGTCAAGCGCTCACCGCTGATCCGTCCCACCCGCGACAGCGTCTCGGCCGCATCGAACAATTGTTCGATTTCGCGCACCCGCAACACACCGGCCCGCCGAAATGCTGCCTCATATGCCTTATCCGAACCGGCCATCGCGCCCGTGTGTGACAACGCCGCCTTCGCCCCCGCCGAATGCCGCCCCGACTTGATCACGATCACCGGCTTGGCCCGCGCCGCCCGCCGCGCCGCAGACATGAACTTTGGCGCGTTCGTGATGTTCTCGATGTAGAGAAGAATGGCCCGGCTCGTTGCCTCTGCGGCCAGATAGTCGAGCAGATCCCCAAAATCGACATCCAGCATATCGCCCAGCGACACCACGTGGCTGAACCCAATGCCCCGCGACGCTGCCCAATCAACGATGCTCGTCACCAAAGCGCCCGATTGGGACAGAAAAGCGAGATCGCCCTTCAGCGGCGCAATATGTGAAAAACTGGCATCAAGACCGATCTGCGGCAGCATCAAACCCAGACAATTCGGCCCCTGGACTCGCAGACATGTCGGCCGCGCCGCCTTCAGGACAGCCGCCTTCTGCTCCGCGCTGAGCCCCGCCGTGATGACAACCGCTGCACGCACACCCTTGGCGCCCAATTCGGCTACGACGCCCGCAACCGTATCCGGCGGTGTCGCAATGATCGCCAGATCTGGCACACCCTCCAATTCGCGGACCGAGGTGGCACACACCCGGTCCTCGACGCGAGGATGGCGCGGATTGACGAATTGGATGGAACCAGAAAAATCCCCGCGCAGCAGATTGCGCGCCACGAAATGTCCCACCGTATGGGGCGTCGGGCTCGCGCCGATCAACGCCACGGATCGTGGCGCCAAAAGAAATTCAAGGTTTCGCGTTGTCATCTTGGATCGATGCTCGCATGCAAATGTGACATTGCCGTGCGGAGCGTTTCCTCAGGTGTCCCGCTGGCGTCGAGTCGCGTCCATTCGAGATCTCCCAGATCGTAGGCGATTTGCAGCTCCACAACCTGCGGCGTGGCGTCCGATGCGTCGCATTTGCGTGCGCCCACCCGTTGCAGCAGCACGCCCAGCGGCGCGTCCAACCAAAATGCGGCAAACCGAGCGCCCGTGCGCTGCGCCAACGCGGCCATCTCAGCGCGTTCGGACGGTTGCGCATGAACCGCATCCGCGATCACCGAGTGTCCGGCGCGCAACGCCGCCTCGCTCTTGGCGAGCAATCGCGCGTAAACGCGCGCTGTCACATCCGCGCCATACGCCGCGTCTGGCAACCGGTCGAACTCGCCAACTCCAAACAGCGCCTTACGTTCCAGATCGCTGCGGACATGCAATGCCCCGGGTGCCCGTCCCAGCATCGGCGCCAAAGCCTCAGCCAGCGTTGACTTCCCCGAACCCGACAAACCGGCCGTCACAACGAGATCAGGACGCCGGTCATCAAGATACGACAGCGCCCGCTGAAGGTAGGCCCGCGCAGGCTCCAGCCCCGCAACCGTCACGACCGCGCGCTGTGCGCCGACCATGGCCCGAATCGCCGCGCGCAGCGCCAGATAAACCGGCATCGCGGACAATCCCTCTAAATCGCCGTCGTCCTGCCGGCGCCACGAATACCGGTTGAACACCGCATTCGCCGTCGCGCGTTGACCGCGATGATCGAGATCCATCAACAAGAATGCGAGATCGTAAAGCACATCCACTGTCGCTAGATCTTCGTCGAACTCCAACGCATCGAACGGCGTCGGCACCCCGTCAATCAGAACGATGTTCCCCAGATGCAGATCGCCGTGACACCGCCGCACGCACCCGGCCCGTGTCCGCCGGTCGAGCAGGGGCGTCAGATCCGCGATGCGCCGTGCCATCTCACCGGCGAGCTTGGCAACGTCGGCGGCACGCCCACCCAATACCGTCGGCAATGCAGCGAAAACGTCCTTGGCAATCCGCGCGATCGACGAACGCTCGGGCGGACTAAAAGCCACCTCAGCGCCCGCATGCAAAGCAAACACCGCATCCGCCAGTGCCTTGGCCTCGGCAACGGTCAATGCCTGCAGCCCAACCCTGTTGGCCAACACGTCCTCTTCCACGAAGCGCGCCATGTGCACAGCCCATTCAACAGGCTCGCCCGCACCACCAACCGCCAATTGCCCATCGGCCTCGCGCGTAATCGCAACAACCCCTTTGTAGATCGACGGCGCATGCGGGGCGTTGATCTCCATCTCGCGCACGCACGCAGCCCGCCGCCGCGCGAGCGTGGAGAAATCCATATAAGGATAGCGAACCGCGCGTTTGATCTTGAACACGTCGTGCGCACCAACGAACACATACGCCCCGTGCGTGTCGATGCGCGCCACACGCCCCGCCGCTGCCTGATACGGCTCGGCGCACGACAGAAACGCAATCACGTCGCGCTGTCCGTCGCTGATCTCGGGCTTTTTGGTCACGATTGTTTCCGGGGGTTTTCTACAGGTCACCCCAGCCTGCGCGCAGCCATCGCCCCCCGTCAACCACGGAGCGTCCCGCCCAGATCTACGCTTGAAGCAATCCCTGGGCCCGCTGACCAAGCGCCGTCATATCCGCGACTTTCAGGCCCCGCCGCCGTCCGGTCGTGATGATACCCTCCGCCTTCAACGCCGCGAACTGGCGGCTGACCGTCTCGAGGCGCAGTCCCAAGCACTCGGCAATCTCCGTGCGCGACAACGGCAAATTGAATTCTAGCGCCCCGGATGTGAGCCCAGCCATCTCCGCTTTGCCACCAAATTTCCGGGCAATCAGCATGAGCAGGCTAGCGACCCGCTCTTCGGCCGTCTTGCGCGCGATCATCGACATCCATTGCCGCGCGGTGTCGAGGTCATCGAGCGTCCGTTTGAAAATCGTCCGCTCAAGATCCGGATGGGTCTGCATGAGCGTCTCAAACGCGCTTCCAGAAAATGCGCAAACCTCAAGATCGGTCGCCGCCTCCGCCACCATGGGCGCACCTTCGGCAAATGGCCGCCCCACAAACTCCGACGGAAACTGCAATCCAACGATCTGATTGCTCCCGTCCGGCTGCACGTTGACGAGTTTGACGACGCCCTCGACAATGATCGAGAACGTCTTGGCTTGGTTGACCCCACCGTAGAGAATCTGCCCCATCGGAATGCGGCGGCGATGCACGATCCGTGCAAGCTCGTCGGCTGTTCCCGCCGTCAGTTCACTGCATGGCGCGCAGTCCCGAACGGAGCAAAGTTGACATCTGTTGCGAAGCGTCACGGCGCACCTCGGCTTGGCTGGGACCGGTCACCAGACAATCCGGCTCCGGGTGCAAACCTATCTACGCCGCTCCAGGCACCGCCAAATTGATAGAAATCAATCGAAACAGAGGCGTTATCTCTCCTGCCAACGAGTCCGTCCCGCGTCCGGGCAAGATAAAACATCTGAAATCATGAACGCGGTTGACCGTGGTTTCGGTCAACTTTTGGGATGCGGAAGGGCATAGGATTAGGCTACCAAACCGCATGACCACCCCCACCCACCGCTTTTGCGTCGCCCCGATGATGGATTGGACCGACCGGCACTGCCGGTTTTTCCACCGCGGCCTGACGCGCCATGCGCTGCTCTACACGGAGATGGTGACGGCTGAGGCAATCCTGCACGGCAACCGCGACCGGATCTTGGACTTTGACGCAGCCGAACATCCCGTGGCGCTTCAACTCGGCGGCTCCGATCCGATCAAGCTCGCCGCAGCAAGCCGCATCGGCGCCGGCTACGGTTACCGCGAAATCAACCTCAATATTGGCTGCCCGTCAGACCGCGTGCAGGAGGGCCGCTTCGGTGCCTGCCTCATGGCCGAACCCGATCTCGTCGCCCGCTGCATCGCCGCCATGGCAGCAGCGGTGTCCATTCCCGTCACGGTCAAATGCCGCATCGGCATCGACGACCAAGACCAAGAGGCGGATTTCCGCCGCTTCATCGACACCGTCGCGTCGGCCGGCTGTTGCACCTTTATCGTCCACGCGCGCAAAGCCTGGCTGAAGGGCCTCTCGCCCAAGGAAAACCGCGAGATCCCGCCGCTTGACTATGCCCGCGTCTATCGCCTCAAAGCCGAGCGCCCAGATCTCACCATCGTCATCAACGGCGGCATCGCAACCCTCGACGCCTGCGACGAGCATCTCCGCCATGTCGACGGAGTCATGCTCGGCCGCGCGGCCTACCACGAACCCTTTATTCTCGCCGACGTCGACCGCCGGTTCTTCGGCGACACGGCAGAACCCATCACGCGTCGCGCCGCCCTCGAACGGATGATCCCCGCCATCGAACGCCAGATCGCGAACGGCGGCCGCCTGAACAACATCACCCGCCACGTGCTCGGTCTGTACCATGGCCGCCCGCGCGGCCGCCTCTTCCGCCGCATCCTGAGCGAGGAAGGCCAACGGCCCGGCGCCGGAGCGGATGTTCTGATCAAGGCAATCGCCGCGGCCGAAGGTGAGAGCGCCATCGCGTTGTCTCCGGCGGCGGAGTAATCTGCCCCCGCATGTCAGACCTCGTCACCGGCCTTGTTGCCTTCGCTCCCATGGTTGCCGCCCTCGCCGTGGCGGGCATCGCGGCCGGCTTTCTATCCGGCCTCTTCGGCATCGGCGGCGGCTCCATTATCGTGCCCGTGCTCTATACCGCCATGGGAGCTGCCAACGTTCCCGAAGACGTCCGCATGCAGGTGACACTCGGCACCTCCTTCGCCGTGATTGGTCCAACAGGCTTGCGCTCCTTCCTCGCCCAGCGCGCCCGCAACGCCGTCGACATGGCCGTCATCAGACGACTGGCACCCGCAGTTTTTCTCGGCGTTATCGTCGGCGTGGCCCTGGCCAGCGTGTTGTCCAGCGAAGCCCTGCGCTGGGTATGGGTCGCAGCCGCGGTTCTCATGAGCCTCAAGCTCGCGCTCGGCCGCGATGATTGGCGCCTCGGTGACACATTGCCCGCCAACCGCTCAGCTGAAGTTGCAGCCTTTGCCATTGGCGTTCTGTCCGCGCTGATGAGCATCGGAGGCGGCCTCTTTATGGTCTCGCTTCTCATGCTGTTCGGCTTTCCGGTCCTGGCCGCCGTTGCCACCTCGTCGGGCTTCGGCCCGCTGATCGCCGCCACCGGCCTCGTTGGCTACATGTGGGCCGGATGGGGCTCAGCGGGCCTGCCGCCAGGGTCGCTGGGCTACGTCAACATCCCCGCCGCCCTCGTCATGTTGCCGACGAGCCTCGCCTTCGCGCCCCTCGGCGTCCGCGCGGCTCACGGCCTCCCCAAACGTGCGCTGGAATTGGCCTTCTCAGCCTTCCTCGCCCTCGTGGCGGCAAAGTTCCTCTGGAGCCTCTACGGCTGACCATCAGGCCCTTTGAGGATCGCACGCGACTGCGAAAAGAAATCCCGCCGCGTGAGAATGAGAACCACCCACGACGCTGCAATGATGAACGCGACCGGGTGGAAGAACCACATCAGTCCCGCGATCGTGTAATAAAATGAGCGCAGCCCCAGGTTGGAATGCCAGCCAACGAGCCCCAGCAGTTCCGCTGTTCGTTCCGCGTGGCCGCGTCGTGCTGCGGCGTCGGGATGATCATGCGGAGGCGTCGCTCCCATCATCATGACCGTGTAATGCGATAGCCGAAACGCCCAAGCGAATTTGAAGAACGCGTAGATCATGATCATCATGAGAAAGATGACCTTGATCTCCCACAATGTTGCGCTCGACGCTGCGGCATAAGGCAAAGCTTCGACGATGGCGCGCGCCTTGTCCCCATAGGAGAGCAGCGCGGCAAGACCCCCGATGACGATCACGGACGTGGAGGCAAAAAACGCATTCGCATTCACAAGCCAGCCCAACAATTGACCATCGACGATGCGGTTGTCCCGCTCCGCCATTTCGATCATCCAACCCCGCCGGTGTGTCTGGACGTAGTAGGCAATCGATTTGGCGTAGATGGCGGGCCGCGTCGAGATCAACTCATACAGCGCGATCACCGCCACGAACCACCCGACGGCCGCCAGATCGAGGAAGGAAACGTGTTCAATGTCCAAATCAGCGCTCATTCGGTAGGAGGCGGGAACCTCCAACCTATAGAGGACTGGCCCCATCAAAAAGACAAAACGCGAGCCTGATGGCAAGGTTTGCCATCGGGCTCGCGTCAAGGCCCATCCGTCTGCCGGCTTACTTCGCGCGCACGCTCACAGAGATCCGGCGGTTCTTCGCGCGACCCTCTGGCGTTGCATTGTCGGCAATCGCGAACTGTTCGCCGTAACCCTCCGCTTCCAGCCGGTCGGCAGCGATCCCGAGACCCACGAGCGTCTCGCTGACCGCTTTGGCGCGGCTATCGGACAGCGCCAGATTGTTCTCCGGCTTTCCCGTGTTGTCGGTGTAGCCACCGATCTTGATCTTGACCGCCGGATACGCCTTGAGGATGGCCGCAACATTCTCGACCTGAGGCTTGGAATCGGCCGTCAACTTCGCCGATCCCGTCTCGAAATTCAGCCGGTCGAAATCAAACCATTTGGTTTTGTCGATCTGGGCCGTCGCATCGGTGATGAACGCCAAAATCTGGCTTTCGACACCTGTCCCAGACGCTTCGATGTCGCCACCTCCCGCCAGCGCCAGTTTCGTCAACGCCGACGTCGGTGCCGCGGCGACCGGAGCAGGGGAGGGGGCAGGCTCAGGAGCCGCTGCGACGGCAGGCGACGGTGCTGCAGGCGCAGCCGCAACAGGAGCGGGTGCAGGGGTTGGGGCTGCCGCAGCCGGGGCAGGAGCCGGAGCCACGGCGGGCGCCTTGGCCACGACCGGGGTATCATGGGTCACATACTTCCCGATCACCTGACCGCCGATGCCCAGCAGCAAGAAAAAGCCAAGAACGAGAAAAGCGGTTGAAAAGATGTTGTCGTCGTTTTGCTGGCGCCGATCCATTGTCATCTCCCGTTCGTGCGCACGACTGCGCGGTGCCTCATCCGAAGTCGTGACAAGATCGTCCGTTCAAGTCAATCCGGCTTTACGATCCCATCTGTATAGGCGTTTCAACACGCGCGAGGTCCATCGCCGCCCGAATCGGTCCCAATCGCTTCGCAGCGCATCTGCGTTCGACAAGGCACCGCCATCATCGCCCCGCTCGCTCAAATTGACGCTAGAATGGGCCCTCGGTTTCCTTTGGAGAACGGTCATGCGGCAACGTCGGTGGAGTATTTTTGAAGCGTTCTCCGAAATGCCCTTTCAGACGTCCCCCGCCGAGGCCGCCGCACCATGACGCGAACATCCCTCGCGCTCCTCCTCGTCACCCTCATCGCTGCATGGGCAGTGATAGCCTACGTCATCATGCCCCTCTGGTGGGAGCGCTACGCCAAAACCCACCCTGAACTCGACGGCATCCCCGGCGTCACTGAAACGGCCGCCGGTATTCCCGGTGATCCCGTCAACGTCGCCATCGCCGGAACCGAAGAGCAGGTGAGGGCGATTTTCGCTGCGGCGGGCTGGTCCCCCGCCGACCCACTCTCGCTTCGCTCCGACGCCCGCATCACCGCCGATGCCGTGCTCGATCGCCCCTATCCCGATGCACCAGTCAGCACCCTCACGTTCTTCGGCCGCAAGCAAGATCTCGCTTTCGAACAGGCGGCCGGCGCATCCCCCCGCGAACGCCACCACATCCGCTTCTGGAAAGCCCCCAACGGCCATTCCTCCGGCGCGCCGTTATGGATCGGCGCCGCCTCGTTTGACCGCAGCGTCGGCCTCAGCCACGACACCGGCCAGATCACGCATCACATCTCCCCCGACATCGACGCCGAACGCGACCACGTCATCGCGAGCCTCAAGGCCACCGGCCAACTGGGCACCGTGATACCGGTGACCGATTTCCACGCCACACGGTCCGGCCGCAACGGTGGTGGCGATCCTTGGAGCACAGACGGCACGCTTATGCTCGCCGTGCTTCCAAAATCCGGCGCGCATTAACGGATCTGTTAAGTCCTTCAGCGCGTTAAACCTTGAGTGAAACCTGTAGGAGTGCTGTCATAGGACAGTGATCCTGCGTACCGGAGATTGGCCGATGCGGCGACGTCCCATCGTTTTTTTGGCACTTGCTGTTGCCTTGCCGTCATCAGCCATGGCCGACCGCGCCGCCGGCGATGCCTGCGCAGCCGGCCTGACACCGCCATCGCAACAGATCTACTCAGCCACCGTCGCCAGCAAGCCCGCCCCCGAAGCTGCTCGCGGCATTGTGGTGGCCGAAACAAAGCGGCTGATCCGTGCCGGCGCGCTCAGCCCGCTCAAGGCACGCTCCGTCGCCGAAGCCGCCGGTCGCTGCCTCGCACTCATCACAAAGTGATCGGCCCGTTTCAAATCTTCTGATTGTACTCGCCAACTTCGGGATGCTTGGCGAGCCGCGCCTCGATATCGCGAAACATGGCGATCTTGTTGGCTTCCGAAACCGGGCTCTCCACCACGATCACGAGTTCCGGCTTATTCGACGACGCGCGCACCAGTCCCCACGTCCCGTCCGCCAGCGTCACACGCACGCCATTGACCGTCACAAGATCGCGCACGCTTTGCCCCGCAATTGTCCCGCCGGCTTTCGCAATCCCCTCGTACTCAGCGACAATCTGATCGACGATGCCGTATTTCTTCTCATCATCGCAGTGCGGCGACATGGTCGGCGACTGGTACGTCTTCGGCAGTGCCCGTCTCAGATCCGCCATCGATTTGTCCGGCGCACGGTCGAGCATGTCACAAACGGCCAGTGCCGCCACGAGCCCGTCGTCGTATCCGCGCCCCAACGGCGGCTGGAAAAAGAAATGCCCCGACTTCTCAAAGCCAACGAGCGCCTTCTGCTCGAACGTGTACCGCTTCATGTACGAATGCCCCGTCTTCCAGTAGAGCGCCTTCGCGCCGTTCGCCTGCAAGACAGGATCGGTCATAAACAACCCGGTCGATTTCACGTCCGCCACGAACGTCGCATTCGGGTACTGCGCCGAGATATCCCGCGCCAGCATCACACCGACCGTGTCGGCAAAGATTTCATGGCCCTCGTTGTCGACAACGCCACAGCGGTCCCCGTCGCCGTCAAAGCCAAGACCGACATCGGCCTTGTGCGCAATCACAGCTTCGGAAATGGCGTGCAGCATCTTCATGTCTTCGGGATTGGGATTGTAGCGCGGGAACGAATGATCAAGCTCACAATCAAGCGGCACCACCTCGCACCCGATCGCCTCCAAAACCTGCGGCGCAAAGGCACCCGCCGTACCGTTGCCGCAAGCCGCCACCACCTTCAACCGGCGCTTGAGTTTTGGCCGCTTTGACAGCGCCGCGATGTAACGCTCGGCCATATCCGGAACAAAGATATAGCGACCACCATCAGCCGTTTTGAACCCACCCGACAGCACGATTTCCTTCAACCGGCTCATCTCATCGGGCCCAAAAGTCAGCGGCCGCGCCAGGCCCATCTTGATGCCCGTCCACCCGTTATCGTTATGCGAGGCCGTCACCATGGCGACGCCTTCGACATCCAGATCAAACTGCGCGAAATACGCCATCGGCGACAACGCCAGCCCGATGTCATGAACCTCGCACCCCCCAGCGAGCAGCCCCGTCATCAGCGCCTGCTTCACGCTGCCCGAATACCAGCGGTAGTCATGGCCCACCACGATCCGCTTCGGCACCCCCCGCTCGGCAAATAACGTCGCCATGCCGAGCCCAACGGCGGTGAGCCCCATCAGGTTGATTTCCTGCGGGAACAGCCAACGCGCATCGTATTCGCGAAAGCCGGTTGGCTTCACGAGCGGGAAACGCTCGAAGTCGGCCGTGTTAGGTTTCAGATCGGCGCGCGGACGGGGGAGCATGAGCAACCTATGTTTCTGCGAAAAATCGAAATCGAAGCGCGATCAAGCGCAAGCGCGCTCTGCCCCCATATTGTGGCAGCGCGCGGGCCGAGACATAGACCGAACGTCAGTCTTGGAGAATAAGTTTCCCCGACCGCATGTCCACCCGGTCCAATTGATTGAGAAACGTCATGCCGAGCAGCGACACATGGAGCGCGCCCGGCTCCGAGACCACGGCCCGAACGTCACGCACCGTAATATCGCCGATGCTGACGTCGTCCAGAAAGACCGGCGCCACGCGCGCCGTTCCGTTCGCGGTCTGAATCTTCGCCGTGAAATCCCGGTCGGTGACGAAAATCCCCGCCGTTTCGGCATCTTCCGCGGTTAACGCCACCACAGACGCACCAGAATCGACCATCACCGCGACGGTCCGGCCGTTGATCTCCACATCCGTGTGATAGTGGCCATCCTGCCCGACCGGCAATTCCACCGTGTATCCGCTCTCCGCGACAGGAGGCTCCATCACAGCCGGTTCCACGACGCCATCGCCCGCCCGCACCGCGGCCAGAATGCCCGGGTCGGTTCCCATGAAGCGGTGCCCAACGGCTTTCAACTCATCGAAATGCGTCACGCACGCAACCAAGACGCCCGCGAAGAAAACCCACGAAGCCACTTCACCAAGAAGCGCGCGATAACCGGAGGAAAACATGAGAGAGGCCACTCACAAAACTGAGATACGACCCGGCGTTTGACCCGGAGCGGTTCAGCCCCGGAGCGTCAGAAAATCGCCGCTGAACTCATAGGAGCGCAAACGCCTTAAAAAACTCATACCGAGCAAACTTTCGTTAAGATTTCCCGGCTTCGACACCAGCGCCTCGACGTCGTTCACCACAATGTCGCCGATCGCAATTGAGCGGAGCCGCACGGGCGCGGCAAATGTCGTACCATTGGCAGTGGATACGGGAACTGAGAACGTCAAAGCCGACACATCGATCCCCGCCCGCTCCGCGTCCGCCGGTTTCAGCACCACAGTCGATGCGCCCGTATCGACCAGCATCGAGACGGGAGCACCGTTGACCGCTCCGCGCGCTAGAAAATGTCCGCTCAAATGCTTGCGCAACCGCACCGCCCGCTCGCCCTGCGCATCAGCGGCCTCCGGCAGCGGCACGCCCGCCGGCAGCAACTCGCCGCCGACCCGCCGCGCCACATGCCCGAGGTCGTCGCGATAGGCATACGCCGCGATCAAAACAAAAAAGAGCCCAACCCAAATTCCAGCGTGCCGCAATCCCTGCAGCGCCCGTCCGCGATAGTCGCTGGCGAGCGACGCCAGATACAGCAAAGCCAACGACCCGAACACGACGGCAACTGCAATCTCACCACTTTCTAGGGTGCTCAGCGGGCTGTCGTGGCCAGACAGGAGATAGAACAGTCCCAAAAGTGCCGCGAGCAGCACCATCAGCCAAACGAGCATGAGGTCACGCCTTGTTTGCGCCCTTCAAGCGGTTGGGCAACTCCGCCATGATCCGGCGCCGATGCTGCGATGTGTAGGTCGACCACGCGGCAATCTCATCGATCGTCCGGCCACAACCCTCGCACAGCCGCGTCGTTGCGTCGATCACGCACGTTTTGATGCACGGAGATTCAATGCGGGGCAATTCCATCGAGGCGTCCAGAAGTTTCTAAGCAAGGCCGGCCGCACGCCGATCCGTATCATCTTCACTTAAGCGCCACGGCCCCCACACGCAAGAGTTGGCGCGCCGCAGGCGCTGGGTGAGGCCGCAATCAAAGTCAACCCCACCGCAACGATCAGGACGCCAGCGCCCTCAGCCGGCCATGCCGCGGCGAGCGCCCCTGCTGCACACCCCGATGGCGCTCCTGCCCGAGCGGCTGCAAAGGCGGCACGGCGGCCAGAACCCGCTGCTTGGGCAGCGTAATGATCGCTTCCGTGCCCTTGCGCAATTCCGACAGGAGTTCGAACGCTCCGCCATGCAATTCGATGAGGTTCTGGACAATCGGCAATCCGAGACCCGTCCCGCCCTCAGCCGTCTCGTGGGCAAGCGACCCCTGGCCGAAGACCTGTAAAACCTTCGGGATCTCGTCGGCCGGAATACCCGGTCCTGTATCGAGAACGGACAAATATTGTCCCCCGTCCACCATCGCACCCACGGTGATCGTGATCCGCCCACCCTTGGGCGTGAACTTCAGGGCATTCGACATCAGGTTGAGACAGATCTGCCGCAGCGCGCGTTGATCACCCCACACCTGCGCCAACGATGAATCGTAATCCTCGACCAACTCAATGGACTTGGATTGCGCCCTCAGCTTCAACAAGCGCACGCAGTCTTCTGCGATGTCGCTAAAGCGCAGGGGCTCTTCATGCAGCTCGTACCGGCCAGCCTCAATCCGCGACAGGTCCAGGATCTCGTTAATCAGGTGCAGGAGGTGCTTTCCGCTATCGTGAATGTTGCCAGCGTATTCCTTGTACAACGGGCTGCCGATCGGCCCCATGACCTCGGTCTTCATCACTTCCGAGAAACCCATGATGGCGTTCAACGGCGTGCGCAATTCATGGCTCATGGTCGCCAAAAAGCGCGACTTGGCCTTGTTGGCCGTTTCAGCCCGCCGGCGCGCCTCATCAGAAAGCAACCGTGCTTCCTCGAGTTCGGAGATGAGGGCATCCTTTTGCGCCCGGAATTCAAGCATGGCCAGTGCTGTCGAATGCAGCCCCTTGGCGAGGAAGATGAAGTAGACGTTCACGCCCGCCGACATCGAAGCCAGCGCGTAATAAAACGGATCGTCCCCCATGATGAGCCGCGAAACGACCACGATGGTCATCGGAAGCGTGCCGGCATACAGAATGCCCATCACCGTCGAACCGAAACTCATGCGGACGGCGAGAACAACGATGAGCGTTGCAAAGAGAAAGACGTGCGAGGCAAAGACGGTGCCTTGCTCTGCGACACCCAACTCACCTAATCCAACGAGCGCGAAGCAGGCCCAGATCATGCCGTTGAGAAGTTCGGAAAGAATGAGCCGGCGCCGCCAGACATTCAGATCGATCTGCTCGCGCGGTTGCGCCAAATACCTGCGGCACGACTCGATCAAAATCACTTTCGCGGTAATCACAAGGCCCAACCAGACGATTGCCTCCTGTGCGGGCGCCCAGAACATCGCGGCCAGAGCAAAGATCACTGATAACGCCGGCATCGTGAACGCGGCGCCGACCTCGTTGCGTGCGAACATCGCCAGAAGTTCGTACTCGAACTCCGGCTTGAGACTGCTAGCCCCGCTCAGCCGTTCACGCGCAGCGCGGATGTCGTCAGCGCGCCGCTGACGCGTTTCCATCCGCTGCTTCTGCCTTTGAAGTTGGTCGACTGTTGCGCTTTTCGTCATTCCGCCGCCACCCAGGCACGACGAGCACAGCGCGCGGCTCAACTTGCCCCCGGTGGCGAAGTTAGAACCGGCCGCGACCGCATCGGTGCCAACCATCGTTAATTTCGCAGTCATTCGCTAAGGTAGTGTTTACTTGAGGATGAAATCGGGGAGTCATCTCATGGGAATTGGTCGGGCCTGGCAGCAGACGAGGAGCCGGGAAAATCAACGGCGCGGCCCGCGCGTGCCATCGGGACCTCAGCGCAACGCCGCCCGTAGCGTGGTCCTCATCCTGTTCGCTCTCGCTGCAGCCGCACTCTCCCGATGCCTGCCGGCGAGCGTCGAGGGATCAGTGGAAGGCCGCCCACGCTTCGTCGACGGCGATAGCTTTTTCATGGGTCAAACCGAAGTGCGCATGCAAGGCATAGACGCCCCAGAAGGCCGGCAAACCTGCACGCGCGACGGTCGCGACTGGCGCTGCGGCGAGGACGCCAAGCGCACCCTCCAGCGTCTCACCAGCGGCCAACCAATCCGCTGCGACATCCATTCGACCGACCAGCACGGCCGGCGCCTCGCCACCTGCTACGCCGCATCCGGCAGCAATTTGAACGCCCAAATGGTCGCTGAAGGCTTTGCCGTGTCATTCGGCGCCTTTCAGAGCGAGGAGAGAGACGCCAAGTCCGCCCGGCGTGGAATATGGGCCTCAGAGTTCGAGCACCCCCAAGAGTGGCGGCGCCGCAACAACGGCGGGGCCTGAGACCCGGACAGTTGATCGATCGCGGCACTTGATCTGAACCGGTTGCCCGCAGCGCCCAGCGCTGTTACCTGCGGAACAGTGAGGCCGAACCAATCCGTTTAGCGTCCCTCACTCGAAAGAGCATTGGGACGACATGCAACTCACCGTAATCGGCAGTGGCGATGCGTTTGGCAGCGGCGGACGCCTTCAAACCTGCTTCCACGTAACCCATTCAGGTGGCGCATTCCTGATCGATTGCGGCGCTACGAGCTTGATTGGGCTCCAGCGCGAAGGCATCGACCCGAACACCATCGGCACCATTTTCATCTCCCATCTGCACGGCGATCACTTTTCGGGTTTGGTCTGGTGGCTGATCCACGCCATCCACGTGGGCCGGCGAACCGCACCCCTCGTCGTCACCGGCCCAGCGGGCATCGAGGAGCGCTTCGCGGCAGCCGCCGAAGCCCTATTCCCCGGTTCCACAACGACACCACGTCCTTTCGCCCTGACCTTCCGCACATACCGTGATCGCGAACCGCTCTCCGAAGGCGCCGTCACAGTCACGCCCTTCGAAGTGAAGCACCCGTCTGGCGCCCCCCCGTATGCCCTGCGCTTCGCCGTCGATGGCCGAACCATCGCCTTTTCCGGCGACACCGAATGGGTCGAAAACCTCATCGACGCCGCCAGCGGCGCGGACCTCTACATCTCCGAGTGCTACACCTATGACAATCCCGCCCGCTACCATATGAATTGGCGCACCATCGAAACCCAGCTGCCGCGCATCAGCGCGCGCAAAATCCTGCTCACGCACATGGGCAGCGATATGCTGGCCAACCAGCATCATGTCGTCCATCCAACCGTCACCATGGCCACCGACGGGCTAAAGATCGCGTTGTGACCAAGCTCTGATCGCCAAAAGCTGTTTTGAAGGCATCAGCAGTCCATGATCCAGCACACCGGCATGGCACGCCTCCATCACGGTTTTCGGTTCCCCAGACCGTCTTAATCCGACAATATCTTTTCACTTGGTGCGACCTCGGGCATACTATCTGGAATGATATTTCTCACTGGAGGCCGCATGCTCGACGAAATGGACGTCAAAATCCTCTCGATCTTGCAGGAAGACTGCACCCGTCCCGTCGCCGACATCGGCAAGGAGGTCGGTCTGTCCACGACGCCCTGCTGGCGCCGCATCCAGAAACTTGAGGAAACGGGCGTTATCCGCAAACGGGTTGCCGTACTGGAACCGGAAAAGATCAACGCCGGCGTCACCGTCTTCGTCTCGATCAAAACCGACAAGCACTCGACCGCATGGCTGGAAAAATTCCACAAGGCCGTCGACGACTTCCCCGAAGTCATCGAATTCTATCGCATGTCCGGCGAGGTCGACTACCTTTTGCGCGTCGTCGTTCCAGACATCCGCGCCTACGACGAGTTCTACAAAAAAATGATCTCGCGCATTGAGATCGCGAAGGTGTCGTCTGCTTTCGCCATGGAGCAGATGAAATACACCACCGCACTGCCGCTCCAATTCGCCCGCGCGCCGCGAAACGGTTCGCAGATCTGACGGTCTTTGCGCCGCGCGAATGAAAAAGGGCGCGTCAGCCTCAGCTGGCGCGCCCTTCGAATGTTGAGGTGAGCAGTCTAAGCCACAGCGACCCACCGCCCGGCAACATAGCCGTAAGCAACAGCGTCCGAATTGTCATTCTTCACCGAGCGTTCCAGCTCACGTTCATCGAGAATAACAACGAAGGGCTTCTTGGTCGTTCCACTGGTGGCGGAAATCACCGTCTCAAAACCACTGAGCAGGATGATGTCCCGGTTGTCGATCGATACCGTCGGCAATGCCATGGTGGTCCTCCTGTTGGGCCCTGCGGAACCCCATCCGCAAAACCGGTGCTGCTGACCTCCCGTGTCCCCAGTAAGCGACTACTGTCGTCGAATGTCGAGAGTGTGACGACCAAGATTTATTACTGAACATTGCATAAAGCGCGTGCGTCGCACTGTTGCGCTGCACGCTACGCTTTCTGATCATCGAAGCGGGTGATGAGGCTCGATGTGTCGTACCGCCCGCCACCACGGGCCTGCACGTCTGCATAAAAGCCATCCACGAGTTCCGCCACCGGCACTGCTGCACCGCAGCGCTTCGCCTCAGCGAGACAAATTCCCAAATCCTTTCGCATCCAATCGACCGCAAACCCGAAATCGAATTGCCGTGCGTGCATCGTCGACCAGCGGTTCTCCATCTGCCACGATTGCGCGGCCCCCTTCGAGATAATGCCGATCACGCTCTCCACATCCAGACCTGCCCGCTCAGCGAAGTTGATCGCTTCGGAAAGCCCCTGCACCAACCCTGCAATCGCGATCTGATTGACCATTTTCGTCAATTGCCCCGAACCCGACGGCCCGATCAGACTGGCCAGCTTCGCATAAGTGGCCAACAGCGGCCCCACGCGGTCGAACGCCTCAGGATCACCGCCGCACATCACGGCGAGTTGGCCATTGGCAGCCCCCGCCTGTCCGCCCGACACGGGCGCATCAATGAAGAAGAGTCCGCGCGCCAGCGCCTTCGCATAAAGTTCGCGCGCCACGTCTGCCGACGCTGTCGTGTGATCGGTGAACACAGCCCCTGAGCCCATCGTCTGGAACGCGCCCTCGGGACCCGCTGTCACTGCGCGCAAATCATCATCGTTGCCCACACAGGCGAACACGAACTCCGCCCCGCTCGCGGCGTCGGCGGGCGTCGCAGCCACCCGGCCACCCGGATAGGTCTCAGCCCATGCCGCTGCTTTGGCCGGCGTGCGATTGTAGACCGTCACCTCATGGCCGCCGCGCACCAGCAGATGCCCCGCCATTGGGAACCCCATGACGCCCAACCCGATCCACGCGACCTTCGCCATTCTCCGCGTCCTTTCGCCATCCGAACTGTCGTCGTCGCGATATACCGGAACGCGCTGGCTTCGTCTCGGCAGAAGCCCACCATCGGCGACGCCCCGCCACCTTTCAGAATCACCCACTCCGTCCCATGGTCAACTGACCGGCCCCCCGCCGTCTCAGGAGACAACCATGACGGGCGCGATCAATCCCGCCACTTCCCCGATCACCCTCGCCGCGATCGAAGACGCCGCGGCCACGCTGCAGGGTGCCATCGTCGAAACGCCATTCGCCGTGAGCCGCACGCTGTCCGCGCTGCTCGGCTGCGAGATCTGGTTGAAGTTCGAAAACCAGCAGTTCACCGCCGCCTACAAGGAGCGCGGCGCATTGAACAAGCTGGCGAGCCTCACCGCAGCCGAACGCGCTGCCGGCGTCATCGCCATGTCTGCTGGCAATCACGCGCAAGGCGTCGCCTATCACGCGGCCCGCCTTGGCATTCCAGCCATCATTGTGATGCCCGAAGGCACGCCGGCGGTGAAAGTCGAGAACACCCGCGCGCTGGGCGCCCGTGTCATACTTGAGGGCGCCACGTTCGAAGACAGTGCCGCCATCACCCGCAATTTGGCCCGCGACGAAGGCTATACCTTCATCCATCCCTTCGACGACCCCAAAGTCATCGCGGGGCAGGGGACCATCGCGTTGGAAATGCTGCGCGCAAACCCCGATCTCGACGACCTCGTCATTCCAATCGGCGGCGGCGGCCTCATATCCGGCATGGGAACGGTTGCGCGCGCGTTGAAGCCCTCAACGCGCGTCATCGGCGTCGAAGCCGCTCTTTATCCCTCGATGTACAACCTCATCAAACACGCAAACTTACCCATTGGCGGCGACACGCTCGCTGAAGGCATCGCCGTCAAGGAACCCGGCGCGATGACCCGCGCCATCATCGCCCTCGTCGTCGACGACATCATGCTCGTCAGCGAAGCCGAAATCGAACGCGCCGTGGCGCTGTTGATCGCCATCGAAAAAACCGTCGTCGAAGGTGCAGGCGCCGCCGGCCTTGCCGCCATCATTGCCGATCCGCACCGTTTCCGCGGCCGCAAGGTCGGGCTCGTCCTGTGCGGTGGCAACATCGACTCGCGCCTCCTGGCCAGCGTACTCACCCGCGAACTCGCCCGCGACGGCCGCCTCGCCCGCCTCGCCATCGACATTCCAGATCGCCCCGGTCAGCTCGCCAAGGTCTCCGGCGTTATCGGATCGGCAGGCGCCAACATCGTCGAGGTCTATCACCAGCGCGTCTTCACCGACCTCCCCGCCAAGGGCACCGAACTCAATCTCGTGATCGAAACGCGCGATAGCGGCCACCTCACCGATACCGTCACCGAGCTCGAAAAGGCAGGCTATCGCGTGACCCTCAAACGCTCCGCCACCGAAACCTGACGGCCTGAGGTGATAACCGCTAAACGAATCGCCACCCTGTGCCGCGCTCGACACGGTCATCTCAACGCAGGCTCGCTAGGTTGCCCTGGGCGCGCAATGAGTCGCGCACCATTGAATTCCGCCGCGGAGATCGAAGCGCATGACGGATGCCGCAATCCAACCACCCTGCGTTCGCCTCAATCCCGGGCTTCTCGTCCTTTTGTCCGGCGCCGAAGCGCGCGGAAAGGATCTTCTGATCGCTCAAGCGCGCCGCCGCTACGCCGCCGATCCACGTCTGGAATTTCCAGCCCGTCTGCAAACGCGCCAGTCGGCCCATGACACCGAGCACATCGGTGTGCCCCGCCGCGTCTTCCGCGATATCGAACGCGCTCGCGGCTTCGCGGTCAGTTGGCAACATGCCGATGCGGAACATGGCTTGACGCCAGGCGCCCTGGAAGCGCTCGATGCCGGCCGCATCGTCGTGATCGCTGTTCCCCCCGCCGCCATCGATCGGTTTCGCGCCATCTGGCCGAATGTCGAGGTCGTCCCAATCACCTCTGAAGTCGATGCCGCGCGCCCCAGCAGCCAGCGCACACCGGCCACCTCCACCGTCCGCCACACAGGCGACATTGCCGACGCTGTCCGCCGCTTCAATCGCGTGCTCGACACTCTGGCCGCGCGCCAGTTCTCCCATGCGCGACCATGAGTGGAGCGCGCCAAATCGAGCCCCTAGAAAAGTAGAAGCCCCCGCCCAACGAGGGCGGAGGCTTAAACTTCGAACCGGGTAGCGGGGGGATTGGGGACTTTAGACGATGGGAGCAGAGTGGATGGCAGCACTAGGAAGAGCCGCCGTACCGGCCTTCTGCGCATGAGTGAGTGAACCGAACAGAAGACCGCAGGCGAGCGCGAAACAGAAGAAGGCCAATCGCTTGACCCATTGCGGGGAAGCAGCTCCGATCAGAGTGTGGGCCTGAAGATCCATGGTGCCTTGCTCTTTGACGGTCGAGGTCAGTCCATTTCGTTGAGGATTTGTTTAGGCCAAGGAAGTCTTAAAGTCGACCAAAGCCGCTGATCATCGCTAATCGCTCATCATGCATTTTCACGCTTTTTTAAGACCTCGCGGCACACCGCGTAACGATTACGTAACCTTTAGGTCCGATTGCGCTCGGCATCTGCGCGCAGAGCTTGAAGCGTTGTTGCGGGCGTAATTGCGTCGCCATCAAGCGCCAATGAAATGACCGCCGGCCGCCCACACGCAAGTGCCGCATCGAACGCCGCGGCAAAATCGGCGGTCTCGCGCACGGCCACACCGAACGCCCCGAAACTCTTCGCGAACTCTGCGAAGTCCGGATTGACGAGACTGGTTCCACTGACCCGCCCCGGGAACGTCTTTTCCTGATGCATGCGGATGGTGCCATACATACCATTGTCCGCCACGATGATGACGATGGGCAGCCCATACTGCACCGCCGTCGCCAACTCCTGCGCCGTCATCAAAAAGCAGCCATCACCCGCGAACGCAACGACGGTCCGGTCCGGGTGCTCGATCTTCGCGGCAATTGCTGCCGGCAACCCATAACCCATCGATCCTGATGCTGGCGCCAAGCTTGAGGGAAACGACCGGTAACTCGTGTAGCGATGCACAAACTGGCTGTAGTTGCCCGCTCCACTACAGACAATCGCAGTTTCCGGCAAACGCTCGCTCACCGTTCGCACCACCTCGGCGAACTGCACCGCCCCCGGCGTCGGCAACGGCCGAAGCGACCGCTCATACCCAGCCCTGAGGTCGCGCCGGAACGTTCGCCAGCGCTTCTCATCCGGCGGCACGAGTGCCTCCAAACCTTTGGCCAACCCATCCGCTGTGGCCACAATCGACAGCGCAACCCGCACGCCGTCTCGAGGATCGGTCCCCGCCGGATGCACATGGATGATGCGTTGGGTCGGCGCGGGCGAAGCGATCACCGACCATCCCCCAGTCCCGACTTCGTCCAAAGGCGCGCCGATAATGATCAGGAGGTCCGACGCACGGATCGCCGTTGCCAGACGCGGGTCCATGTTGATGCCGATGTGCCCGCAATAGGACGGATGCCGGTTATCGATGTAGTCCTGTGCCCGGAAGGCTGCCGCCACCGGCAAATCGAAACGCAACGCAAAGGCTTGCACGGCATCCTGAGCCGCAGCCGACCAAAGCGGCCCACCCACAATCACAATCGGTTGCTCCGCCCGCTCAATTGCAGCAGCGATATCTGTCATCGCAGCCAGCGATGGTTCCGCACGTGCCGCATCGATCCACGGTGCGTCGGGCACGTGCGCCGTCTCCGACAGAACATCCTCTGGCAACCCGATCACCACGGGTCCCGGCCGGCCGCTGAGTGCAATCTGATAAGCGCGCGAGACGGTTTCCGGCAACCGCTCCGCCGCAGCAGCGATCTCGACGTGCTTGGCCAACCCGCCAAAGAGAGCGACCACGTCAAAATCCTGAAACGCCGTCAGGTGCGCTCGCCCCCGCGGCGGCAAGCCAACAAACAGAATCATCGGCGTCTGCCCTTGCGCCGCAACATAGACCCCAGACGTCGCGTTCGTGGCCCCCGGCGCCCGCGTCACGATCGCAATTCCAGGCCGCCCCGTCAGCCGCCCCGCAGCCTCCGCCATCATCGCCGCCGCGCCTTCGTGCCGGCAAACGACCGTACGCACCGCGGGCGCATCATAGAGCGCATCAAGCACCGCCAAAAAGCTCTCGCCCGGGACGAGATACGCCGCTCCAGCGCCCTGCAAAGCCAGTTGGTCAACGAGAATTTGTCCGCCGGTGCGCATGACTGTCCAACTACCAAGGGAGAGCCCTATGCCGCTCTCACCAACTCTCTAAGCCAGCACACCCGGGTCGGCAGTCAAAAAACCGCAAAGCGGTTGACAAACGGGACCAACGCCCACCGCAGCCGTTCCCTACAAGCATTCTCCGGCGTCAGGCCAATCCCAGCCCCAGACCCATGCGCACCAAATCTGCCATGGACTTGGCCTGCATCCGCGTCATGACCCACGTGCGGTGAATTTCGACGGTTCTCGGGCTGATCCCCAATTCGAGGCCGATTTCCTTATTCGACATCCCACGGATCAGGAGATGCATGGTGTCGCGCTGCCGGTCCGACAGCGACGCATAGCGCGACTTGAGTTCCTGCAACTCTAGCGTCGTCTTCATCGACGTCACCGACGTTTCCATCGCCAATTTCACCGCAGCCAGAAGCCGGTCCAACTCAAACGGTTTCTCAATGAAATCGAACGCGCCGAGCTTCAGCGCCTGCACCGCCATCTCGATATCGCCATGCCCAGTCAACAGAATGATCGGGCGCGGATCCTCGTTGGACTGCAAACGACGCAACAAATCCAGCCCCGTCGCCTCCGGCATGCGCACATCGCTCACAATGGCCCCAGGGACGAACGGAGCGCTCAAAAATTCCGACACACTCGCATATGAAGCCGTCTCATAACCGTTCGTCTCCAGCAGCATGCCGACGGCATCGCGCACTGACGCTTCATCGTCGATGATCGAAACGATATCGCTCATGAGAGATCTCCTGTGGGTAGCTGCAGACTGACGGTGGTGCCACGCGCAGCCGAACGGATACTGAGGTGACCACCATGCGCCTCGGCGATCGAACGCACGACGGTTAGTCCAATGCCTGAACCATCGGCCTTGGTCGACGTAAACGGCGGCGGATCGCTGACATCATACGCGGGAGGGAAACCCGGCCCGTCATCGCTGACATCGATCAGGACCTGACCATCGGCTGCCGCCACCGCTCGTACCACGACACGGCCGGGCCGCCCCATACTCTCGATCGCCTCGGCTGCATTGACAACCAGGTTGTGCAAGGCTTGCTGCAGTTGCACCGGATCCGCCTTGATGCGCGCCGCCGGTTCGACGACTTCGAACGCGAGTGTCACCCCGCGTTTGGCAAGATCCGCTCGCAACAACTCGCCGATCTGTTGAAACGCCCGGCCCAGATCCACATCCGACTTGTTTAAAGCACCCTTGCGCAGCAATTCCCGGATGCCCGTCAGCACACTCGCAGCCCGCTGGCTTTCGCTCTCGACCTTCGCAATCGCCCGCGCCGCCAGCGCCTCGTCGCCCTCGCGCAGCGCTTTCGCTGCGATCCCGCCGTAGGTGGCCAGCGCCGTCAACGGTTGATTGATTTCATGCGCGATGGTCGCCGCGATTTCTCCGGCCGACCGGAACCGCAATGTCCGGTTCAACGCCGCCTGTTGATCGCGAAGCCGCGCCGCCGCATCCTCGCGCTCCGCTACGATCGCCCCGACGATCAATCCCGTGATCGCCAATGCAATCATCAAAACCTGCAGCGCGCTAAAGCCAGCATCGGGGCCGAAGCGGATTTCAGCGCCGATCACGATTCCAATCTGAACCAACACGAGAGCGGCCGCTGCCCCCGCCGGTCCATAGCCGAGCGCCACCCAGAGCACCGGCAAGAACAGCAGGTAGAACAGTTGGAACGCGGTTGCCTCCTGATAACCAAACACCATCAGAAGTGCTGCCAGAATGGCCAAGAGCTGCAGCGGCATCCACCGGCCGGCAGATGGCCACGGCCGCTGCGTGCGCCACAACAGCAACAAGGGCGCAACAGTGAGAATTCCGATCATGTCGCCCACTGCCGAGCGCCAGCCGACGGTCGCCACCTCATCGCGCATCAGCAGGCCGGTCATCAGGTAGATGACAACGAGAATTCCTGCTGCCATCAGTGCCGTCACGGCAGAAACCGCCACGAGCGTCAGCACATCGCGAACCGCGCGAAACCGCGGATCGAAATGCGTGATCCGTTGCAGAACAAGACCGGCAGCCACAAAGGTGGCGCCAATCAGCATTGATCCGCCGAAGTCGATCGCAAGTGGAACCGATGTTTCCCGCACAATCAGATCGGCAAGAAACGGGGCGACCAGAACGAAGGGTGCGAGCGCTCGTCCCTCCAGAAAGATCAGCGCAACAGCCAATCCGACCGGTGGATTCCACGGTGTGATGCCGATGTCGCGATAGGGCTTTACGTAGCTCACGTAGTCCAGCGCCACATAGGCGGCAAGAAACGCTATTCCAATCAGAACCCGCCGCATCGTCGAGGTTGCCAGCATTCTTTCGCAGTTTCCTAACTACCCGCGCTGAGTGCGCGCCTACGGCTGTCGCTTGTGACACCGGTTGCATGCCGTCACGATAAGGTCCGCTACGTAGCCCCCGCGCCTAGGCATTCCAGCCCCCTGTCCAAACCTGGAAAACCAGCAGACAGTTCTGAGTAATGCAGCTCGACAGGAGTTCCCGATGCCAAACACAGACAGCGACGGAACTGAAATCGCAGTCGATCTTCCTGCCGTCTATTCACAAGGTGGGTTCGTACAGGTTCGCACCATCATTCTGCAACCCAAACCCACGGACAAGTTGGCGTGGACCGCCAATGACGACCAAATTCACGTCCATCTGCGACCGGCATCATGAGTTCGGGCGGCGGCTGCAACACGTGAGGAAACGTCCTTCAGACGCCAAACAAGACGCTGCCGCCGCCCGTCCCAACACGCAGAAAAGTTCGAAAACGCAATGACCCGCCTCCTTGTCGTCGTAGATGGTACCGCAGAAGCCGCCGTCGCCCTCGACAAAGCGATGGACGTGGCTGAGGCCGGCGATGGCGAACTCGTCCTCTTGGGCGTTGAACGGGCGCCATCCGCCTGGGAGGTCCATCGCCGCAAAAAATTTTTGGGCGTGGCGCACGAAATGTTGGCCCGCGCCAGTTTCTCCGCCGCCGCACGCGGAATTCGCGCGTCGACCCGCGTCGAACAGGGCGACAAGGCCGACGTCATTACACGGATTGCTGACCAAGAGCGCTGCGATCAAATCTTCGTTGCCGAAGCCCGCAGCACCTTCTCTGATCGCGCCTTGGCCGCCATCTCGGCCGCCTGCACGGGGCGCATTTCCGAACGCATCATCAGCGATGCTGGCGTCCCCGTCACCGTCGTCGCGCCCAAGGCGACGCGACCGGGAAATCGGCCCCGAACCAAGGGCCAAACACGTCCGGAAAGGAAACCGCATGCCGAATAGAGAAGCGGCCACGAGACTCAATTCCAGAACCGCGACAGCCGCACCGCCCGTTGCTGTCAAAGCGAATTTCAACTCGATCTACGACCGGCCCGATCCGCGCGCCTACTTCCGCGAACTCTATGGCCTCGATTACATCATTCCGGAATTGGCCAGCCCCGTCTTCTCCGCCCTCGTGAGCAAGTTGGAACAGCTCCGCGGCCGGCCACTCCGTATCCTCGACATCGGCTGCAGCTACGGCATCAATGCTGCCTTACTGCAATTTCCCGTCGATCTCGATCGACTTGCAAAGCGTTACGCGAACATGTCCGAAAGCGACATCGGCCCCGCGCAACTCGCGATGCTGGACCGTAGCTACTTCCGCTCGTGGCCACGCCGCCAAATCGAGATGATCGGCCTAGACGCATCAGCGCCCGCCATAAATTTTGCGCGCACCACCGGAGTTCTGCACAATGGCGTTGTAGGCGATTTCGAAAACCATCCGTTGCCACAAGAAGCCAAAGATCATCTAAGCAGCATTGATCTCGTCATTTCGACGGGTGCAGTGGGCTATGTCACCGAAAAGACCTTTGCCAAAGTCATGGCGGCGATCGGCGAACCACGTCCTTGGGTGGCCTCATTCGTCCTGCGCATGTATGACTACGGCAAGATCGCAACCTCACTCCAGAGCACGGGCCTCGAGACGGAAAAACTGACAAGCACCACGTTCATTCAACGGCGCTTTAAATCTGAAGACGAATGCCGCGAGGTCACGAGCCGTCTCACGGAGTTGGGCATCGACCCGGCCGGAAAGGAGAGCGAAGGCCTTCTCCACGCCGACTTCTATCTGTCCCGTCCAGGCGATGCGGTGGCAGCCCAACCCCTCGGCGATTTGGTATCGGTTGCCCAGGGCACGAGGCGCGCGTTTGGCCGCCGCTACCTCAACCGGCCAGGAGAACCCATTCGCCTCGTCCGCTGAACCTCGCGTGTGGCGGACCGGCCATAGGTTTGCTGGTCTGGCCCGGCTATGGTGCCGCCGAACATGAGGCGGCAGGGGATTGAGTCAGGGTGGGTCGCGCGGCGGTCAACAAGAGTGGTCATCTGACATCTCTCAAGATGTTGCGCGTCGTGGGATCGGCGCTTGCCGCCGCAACTCAATTGGCAAGCGCATCCGCCGCAACAGACGTTGCCGGCAAAGCCCGCGCCGTTCTTGAAACGCACTGCGCCCGCTGTCACCAATCCGGCCGGCTGGAAAACCCGCCAGCCAAAGGAAACATCGGCAACGTCCTGGACCTCGACGCCTTGAGCGCACGCGAGGATCTCGTCGTCCCCACGGATCCTGACGCCTCGCGCCTCTATCAAATCATGCTCGCGCGCCACCGTCCGCTTTCCGTCTTCTTCGGTCCCGTGCCGGGCCCCAGCCAGGCCGAAATCGGCGCCGTCCGCGATTGGCTATCCGCCCTCCCGCCCCGCGATGCCACGTGTGCGGCCAAGCGGCCGGTACTCCCCCGCGATCTCACACGCGACATCGCGGCTTGGCGCAAAGCCTTCGAACCCGAAGCAACGAAGCCCCTCCGCTTCATTTCCTTGGCCAACTTGCACAACCTTTGCCGCAGCGATGCTGAACTCGCCGCCTACCGGGACGCTGTCGCGACCCTACTCGCGCGGTTGACGCCCAAAACCGTCACCCCACTCGACACGGTCGGCGATGCCAGTGTTCTGTTGGCGTTCCGGCCTGCCGATCTCGGCCTCACCGCCGAAGCCTGGGACATGCGAGCCGGCCAAAATGCCGGCGTTCCCGGTGTCGTTGCCGCCGAAGCCCTCGCCGCCAGGGCGCTCGCCGCCGGCTCTCTGACGACGGACGCAGCCACGTCCGCTGTCGGCGCCATCGCACGCGCCAACTCTGCCCCGGCGGAGACCCGTCTGATCGATGGCCTCGACCCACTCGACGCGTTGGCCCTCGAACACACGCGCCGCGTACTCCCGGCTCGCGCCGCCGCTGAATTGAACCTGAGCCTAGATCAACTGCGCGAACGGATCAGGTTTCTGTCCGAGGACGACGCAATCCCAGGCATCCGCCTGTTCCAATCCGGTCTGCCCCGCACCGAGTGGGAACCGTTGAAAGCGCTCCTCGCTGGCCACCGACCCGTGCAAGCGATGCAGCCGCCCACAACAGACACCGCAGCGACCCTGCATCTTGACCTGTGGACCGATGTCGTCACCTACAAAGCCGGCGATCTGCTCACACTTTTCGCGCAGCCCAGCGCCGACTGCCACCTCACCATCGTCGCCGTCGAAGCCAGTGGTCTCGCCACCGTTCTTTTCCCCAACGACACGGCGATCGACAATAAGATCAGCGGCGGCACCACACTCCAATTGCCGCCACCCGGAGCACCCTTCCAATTCCGTCTTGATAAGCCCGGCCGCCACGGCCTTGTTGCGATCTGCAACGCCGTCGCCAAACGCCCCCAGGGAATCGGCCATGATTTCGAACGCCAGCGCTTCACGGTGCTCGGCGACTGGCGCACATTCCTGGTTGAGACGGCCGAACGCGAAGCCGCCTACCAAAAAACCCAGGAAGACCTGCGCAAATTCCGTACCGGAGCAGGCGGCGCTCAAACGCTCGAGGAGCAAATCCCCCTCGGCACCGACGCCGAAACGCGCGCGGCACTCTCGCTCGACGTCGCGCCGTGAACGGGCGACCCGATCACCTCGGCAGATTGCGCGCCTTGTCACGTCCAGCCAGCCGGTCAAGTCCCTTCACATCGGCCAGGATTGCGCCATCAAAGTCCGCATCGGTGACATCGGCCCCGGTCAAATCGGCCCCCGTCAGATCGGCTTTCGAGAAGTCGGCGTTGCGCAACATGGCACCCTTCAAATTAGTCCCCTTCATACTCGCATAGCGAAACGACACATACGTCAAGTCACCGCCGTCGAAGCTTGCGCCATCGAGAAACGCGCCCTCCATCTCGGTACGAAACAGATCCTCGATGAAGCCGGACTTGCCGAAGGGCGCCAGCGTGGCACCCCCAAGGTTGGCCCGCGAAAGATCGACACGACTGAACTGACCGAAAACCTTCGCGCCCGTCAAATCGGCCCCAACAAAACTCGGCGGCGTCTCCCCGCCCGGATCACGCCCCATCGTCGTCGAGGGCCTGAGAAGGCTCGCACCCTTCAAGTTGGCCCCATCGAATTTCGCCCCGATGATATTCGCCCGGTCGAGGTTGGAGCCCGCAAGATCAGCACCTGCCAAATTCGACCCCGTGAGATTCACACCGAACATCCGGGCATTCGACAACCGCGTCTTCTTGAAGTCGATCAGCGATAGATCGAGCCCCTCCAGGTCCCGCCCCGACAAATCGACCGGCCCCGACGCCCGGTAGAGCTGCTCCGTCACCTCTCGCGCAGTAAAGTCGGCCGACTGAACTCCGCCGCCGGAAAAAGCCAGCACGAAGCAACCAATCTGCAGGACACAATGGCGCGTCATTCACGTCTCCAACCCACTGGCCCAATCAGACGAGCGCCGCATGTATCATCGCGAGCGCCTTGCGCACGGCGGCCATCCGCACGCCACTGCGGCCAAGATCGCCAAAGTGGCATACATCCTCTACGGTCGGCCGCCCCATCCGGGCCACCGCAAGATGAACCAATCCCACAGGCTTGGTCTCAGTCCCCCCACCCGGCCCCGCAATCCCTGTGATCGCAACAGCAACATCCGCAAGCGAAAACCGCAGCGCGCCCTCCGCCATGGCGATCGCCACTGGACCGCTCACCGCACCAAGGGCCCCAAGCATCTGAGGATCGACGCCCAGCACCGCCATCTTCGCCTCGTTGGAGTATGTGACGAACCCGCGATCGAGAACCGCCGACGACCCCGCCACGTCCGTGATCGCGGCGGCAACGAGACCGCCGGTACAACTCTCAGCCGTTGCCAACTTCAATCCCGCCGCAGTCATCTGCACGACGAGCGCCGCTGCGCTGGCAAGGACATCATCGGGCAGCATCCCACGCACTCCATCGAAACGGCGAAGGCCGGCGCACCCTTCGGTCACCGGCCCCCAAATCTATATCCGATAGTCCGTTCGAGCAAAAACCTCAGGGCTGCACGAGCCGTTCCGCCTGTTTGAGAAGGCCGTCGAGTAGACCGCGCGAATCCGCTCCCATCACCGAAATCGCGTGGGTCTGTGCATTCTGCCAAACCGGGAACGCATCGCGCAGCACCGCTTGGCCCTTTGGCGTCAGATGCAGCCCGCGGCCGCGACGGCCGGCGGGCGGATCCATGATGATGAGCCCCAAAGCCAACAAACGCTTCAGGTTGCGCGACAGCGTCGATTTCTCGATGTCGAGCTCGTGACCAATTTCAACAGCCGTAATCCCATCGCGCGCAGCAAGCTGCGCGAGCAGTGTGTACTGGCTGGCGGTGATGCCAAGCGGGCGCATCGCGTCATCATAAACGCGCGTGATGATGCGCGACAGCTGGCGCACTCGGGTAGCAAGGCACGACGACGCCGTAGTCTCGGCAATATCGGCCATGTTGGCGGGCTCTTTGGCCGCGCGTTCGACGGGTTGGGTCATAATGTTCATCGGTTCGCCTCTGCGAGGGTCGGTCTTATGATCTTGAGGTCTTTTTGACCATACAACTGCTATGCCGGGTGTGCCGCGATTCTGCCAGGGGGGTCAATGTCGCGGGGCCTCAGGTGTGATCCGGAGGTGGCGAGAACGGAAGGAGAACAAGCGCGCTGGCCATAGCCACGATGCCTTCGCGGCGTCCGATGCTGCCCAATTCTTCCATGGTTGTCGCCTTAACCCCCACCCGGTCTGCAGCAATCCCCAGGATCTGCGCCACCCGTGCCTGCATGGCCGGCCGGTGCGGCCCGATCCGGGGCGCTTCCGCCAACAGCGTCACGTCTACGTTCACGATCCGCCCACCCCGCTCCCGCACCCGGCGCGCGGCGTCTTCCAAGAACACGTGTGAGGCCGCGCCCTTCCACATGGGATCAGACGGCGGGAAGTGCTGACCAATATCGCCATCGCCAATCGTACCCAGGAGCGCATCCGTCAGCGCATGCAGTGCTACGTCCGCATCCGAATGACCTTCGAGCTTATGCGTATGAGGGATTTCAACGCCGCACAGCCACACGGCCGATCCTTCGGCGAACCGATGCACATCGAAACCCGTGCCGATCCGCGGTTCCATCACCATGTCCCCCTCACTTTTCGCCTGCGCATCGGCCACGTCCGCAGCCGTCGTGATCTTCACGTTCTGCGCGTCGCCTTCGACCAGAACCACCGGAAACCCGGCCCATTCGCCGATCGCCGCATCATCTGTGAAATCCTCGACGCCCTCCACCGCAGCGGCGCGATGCGCATCGAGAATGCGCGCAAACCGAAAGCCCTGCGGTGTCTGTGCCCGCCACAGGTGAGCGCGATCGACCGTCCCCGCAATGGTCTGACCCGCTCCTGCCCGCTTCAGCGTATCGGCAACAGCCAGCGCAGGAATGGCCCCGTCATACTGAGCGAGTGCTGCCAGAACCCTGTCGATCATGGCCGCAGCCAGAAACGGGCGCGCCGCATCGTGGATAAGCACGAGATCGGGGCCGGTCGCAGCCAACGCCTCCAATCCAGCCAGCACGGACGCCTGCCGGGACGCCCCCCCGAACACCGGTTCCATCAGCTTCTGCGACGCGCGGCCCAGGCTCGCGGCATACAGCGCGCCATCATCGGCATGGATGACGGCCTGCACAGTGGTCACGGCCGGATGCCCGGCAAATGCATCAATCGCCAGCTGCAAAACCGTCGCGCCGCCAATACGAACATATTGCTTGGGAACGTCGCCTCCCGCCCGGCTGCCGCGCCCGGCGGCGACAATGAGGGCGGCAATGCGCAACGGCGGGCTCTCCTTGATCAAAAGCGGTCGATCCCATGCATAGCCGGGAAGGTCGCAGTGCCGCAATCGGATCAGCCCAATCACCCTTGCGGATCAAGCCGTCTAACTCTAATGTGCCCAACAAGAGGGCAGATAAAGAAACTGCCTAAAAGATACTCAATATGTTGACCTCAGAGGGCGCCCTACCGATGGCAGGACTGACCATCGCGGCCGTAACCGCCCGAAACAATGTGTTTTTGGCACCAATGACTGGCGTTTCGGATCTGCCGTTTCGTCGTTTGGCGCACGCGCTGGGCGCGGGTCTCGTCGTCTCCGAAATGGTCGCCAGCGCCGAATTGGTCGCCAGCCGTCCCGACGTCCGCCGTCGCGCCGAGGGCGGAGACCTGTCACCGCATGTTATACAACTCGTTGGCTGCGAGCCACACTTTATGGCGGAGGGCGCCCGCATAGCCGAAAGCGACGGCGCCAACGTCATCGACATCAACATGGGATGCCCCGCCCGCGAAGTCACCGGCAAAGCGTCCGGCAGCGCTCTCATGCGCGACCTCGGGCACGCACTGCACCTCATCGAGTCCGTGGTCGGCGCCGTGAAAGTTCCCATCACTCTCAAAATGCGCTTGGGCTGGGATGACGCGACCCGCAACGCTCCCGAACTCGCCCGCCGCGCACAAGATGCTGGCGTCCAGCTCGTCACCGTCCATGGCCGCACGCGCAACCAGTTCTTCAAAGGCAAGGCGGACTGGTCCTTCGTGCGCCGCGTGAAGGAAGCCATCACCATTCCCGTGATCGTCAATGGCGATATCATCACTGTCGATGACGCCCGTGAAGCACTTTCACAATCCCATGCCGATGGCGTCATGATCGGTCGCGGCGCGTACGGTGCGCCGTGGCAGCCGGGTCGCATCGCGCACGCGCTTGCAACCGGCACAGATTCCGGGCCGCCGCCTTTAGCCGAGCAATGCACCATTGCTCAAGAGCACGTCGCCGCGATGCTTGAACATTATGGGCCCTATTTGGGTCTCAGAAACGCGCGCAAACACACCGGCTGGTATCTTGCTTCAAGTGGCCTTCCGGCGGACGCCGTAAAAGTCTGGCGCCAGCGCCTGTGCACGGAAGAGAACGCCGACGCCGTCTTTGCGGGCCTTGACGCCGCCTACGACGAAGCCGCCGGGACGCGGAGCAAAGCGGCATGACGCTGCCAGCAGAAAGCCGCACCCCCAAATCCGCGGTGCCCGACAAGCCGATCGAACTCGATCTGCTTCTGTACGCGCTGCCCTATCCCATCTTTGTGCTGGCCGAGACCAATCGCATCGTCTTCGCGAATGCCGCCGCCGAAGCATTTCTGTCGTCGAGTGTCGCCGTCCTCAAACGCCAAACGCTCGATGAGCTTTTGGCCTTCGGCTGTCCGCTCCTCCAACTGCTCGATCAAGTCCGCCGATCCGGTGCGACCGTCAACGAGTACGGCGTTGAAATGCACTCGCCGAAATTTCTCATACCTAAACTGGTCGATGTGCACGCGGGTCCGTTTCCCGAGCGTGCCGGCCATGTTCTGCTCATGGTCCAACAGCGTAACATGGCGCAGATGATCGAGCGCCAATTCACCCACCGCGCTGCGGCCCGCACCGTCTCCGGTATGGCCGCTGTTCTGGCACATGAAATCAAAAACCCGCTGTCTGGAATTCGTGGCGCCGCCCAACTCCTCGAGCCAGCACTTTCAGACGACGATCGTGCGCTCGCCCAGTTGATCTGCGCTGAGACCGATCGCATCCGCAACCTCGTCGACCGCATGGAAGTCTTCGGCGACGAACGCCCCCTCGCAAAAGAGCCGGTCAACATCCACGACGTGCTCAATCACGTCCGCCGCCTCGCCGAGACCGGCTTTGCGCGCGGCATTCGCTTCGTCGAGGACTACGATCCCTCGCTGCCTTTCGTCCCCGGCAACCGCGACAAACTCGTGCAGGCCTTCCTTAACCTTGTGAAAAACGCCGCCGAAGCCGCCGGCGACAGCGCCGATCACGGCCGCATCGTACTCACAACGAAATTCCGCCCCGGCGTGCGCTTGTCCGTGCCGGGCTCCAATTCCCGTGTCAGCTTGCCTCTCCTCATCCAGGTGGAAGACAACGGCAACGGCGTGGCCGAGCATCTCCGCCCGCACCTCTTCGATCCCTTCGTCACAACCAAGCACAACGGCACCGGCCTCGGCCTGGCCCTCGTTGCCAAGATCATCGGCGATCATGGCGGCATCATCGAATACGACAGCGAACCGCGCCGGACGGTGTTCCGCGTTCTTCTGCCCATGCAGGAGAAGAAGCGCGGCGAACAAGACCCAGGAGAATAAACCCTATGGCGCGTGGCACCATCCTGATCGCCGACGACGACACCGCAATCCGCACGGTGCTCAATCAAGCGCTCGCCCGCGCCGGTTATGCGCCACGCGCGACGGGCAACGCGGCAACGCTTTGGCGCTGGGTCAGCCAAGGGGAGGGCGATGTCGTCATCACCGACGTCGTCATGCCCGACGAGAATGCCTTCGACCTCATCCCGCGCATCAAGAAGCTTCGGCCCGATCTACCGATCATCGTTATGAGCGCGCAGAACACGCTGATGACCGCTCTGACCGCCGCCGAAAAAGGCGCCTACGAATACCTGCCCAAGCCCTTCGATCTTGCAGAAGTCGTCTCCGTCGTTTCCCGCGCGCTGGCCGCGCCCGGCCGCAAACCCCAGCGCGGCCCCGAAATGACCGAAGGCGAGGAACTGCCCCTCATCGGCCGCTCACCTGCCATGCAGGACATCTACCGCGCGCTCGCCCGCCTGACCCAAACTGAACTGACGATCATGATCACGGGCGAGAGCGGTACGGGCAAGGAACTCGTTGCCCGCGTGCTGCACGACCACGGCAAGCGCCGCACGGGTCCCTTCGTCGCCATCAACATGGCTGCCATCCCGCGCGAACTCATCGAGAGCGAACTTTTCGGCCATGAGAAGGGCGCGTTCACCGGCGCCCAGGCCCGCACGCAAGGCCGCTTCGAGCAGGCCGAAGGCGGCACGCTCTTTCTCGATGAAATCGGCGACATGCCACTCGAGGCCCAAACGCGATTGCTACGTGTGCTCCAGCAAGGCGAATACACCACCGTCGGCGGCCGCACGCCGATCCGCACCAATGTCCGCATCATCGCCGCAACCCACCGCGATCTCCGCTCGCAGATCCAACAGGGCCTCTTCCGCGAAGATCTCTTCTACCGCCTCAACGTCGTGCCGCTGCGCCTGCCACCGCTGCGCGAACGCACCGAGGACATCGGCGATCTGACGCGCCATTTCCTGCGCAGTGCCGCCCGCGAAGGTCTCGGCCAGAAATCGATCGAACAGGCCGCCATCGATCGCCTGAAGCAGCATCCCTGGCCGGGCAACGTCCGCGAACTGGAAAATTTCGTCCGCCGCGTTGCCGCCCTCCACACCCAGGATCTCATCACCGCACCGATCATCGACCAGGAACTGGCCGAATCGATCCCTGCGCGCTCGCCTGCCACCGCCGCCAACACCAAGGACCTCTCCGAACTCATCGAGCGACACCTCGCCGGCTACTTCGGCGAATTTGGCAACGAACTTCCACCGTCCGGCCTCTACGACCGCATCATCCGACAGGTCGAGTACCCGCTCCTCGGAGCAGCCCTGGCCGCCACCCGGGGCAACCAGATCCGCGCCGCCGAACTTTTAGGCCTCAATCGCAACACGCTCCGCAGCCGGATAAAAGAACTCAACATCAAGGTATTCCGCACGCCGCTGTCGTAGCCGCGCGAAGGTATGCACTGTTCAAATTTCGCAACGCGATTGACGATCTTGTCGCGAAAATGTCACAGTTAGCTGGCTCTTGTGACTCCGGTGCTGCAGCAGACGCCGTGTGCGTTGCCGGCGCGCCTCTCCAAGCCCTGCCGTGAGTGCCGTCCGGCACACACTGGCGGGCCTCGGCACAACAGCTCCGGACGTCCGCTGCAACGGTCGACCGTCCGGTAATTCCGCAGCAACACGGCCGGCGCCATGGTGACAGAGAAACTCAAAGCGCTGTTCCTGACCGCCGGAGCCCCGCAACAGGCTCCGACGCTCGACGCCAGCGAACGCGCGTTTTCCGTTGGCCTCGTCACCGTAGTTCTCTCGCTGGTGTCCGGTCTCGCCACCTTCCTGATCCTAACCGGCCTCACGCCCATCACGCCGCGCGACGATGTCGTGCTCGGTGCGCTGCTGATCAACATCGCGCTGATCGTGGCGATGATCGTCATCCTGGCCTGGCAGGGCATTGGACTCTGGCAGGCCTGGAAAGCCGAAATTCCAGGAGCCCGCCTTCACGTCCGCATCGTCGGACTCTTTTCGATCATTGCTGCCATTCCAGCCATCCTGCTCGCCATCGCCGCCACGACGACCTTCTCCCGCGCCATCGACAGCTGGTTCACCGAACGCACCCGCACCATCATCACCAACTCGATGGAAGTCGCGCAGTCGTATCTGGAAGAACACGGCGCCGTTATTCGTACCGATGTCGCCAACATGGCCCGCGACGTCGATGCCTCAGCCGATGACATCGTCGATAATCCACAAGCTCTGCGCCAGTTGTTGATTGCCCAGGCAGGTCTGCGCGATCTCGTCAGCGCCTATCTCGTCTCGCCCAATGGACAACTGCTTGTCACGGCCTTTGGCGACGACAAGGAACCGTTCGCCGCTCCGCCGCCAGCCGCCATAGCGGAAGCGGAGAAGGGCCAAATCGCCATCATCAAATCGCTGGAGCGCGCGCGCGTCGCCGCTCTCTCCCGCCTACAGCGATTTCCCGGCCAGTACCTGCTGGTCACCCGCGCGGTCAGTCCCAAAGTGATGGCCTATCTGCAGCGCACAGAACAAAGCGTCGACGAATACAACCGCTTGCGCAAGGCGCGTGGCGGTTTGAAGCTCGCGCACGGCCTCATGTATACGATGATCTCGATGACGGCATTGCTGGCCGCCATCTGGACCGGTCTCTGGTTCGCCGGACGGTTTGTGGCCCCCATTCGGCGTCTCATCGCCGGCGCACGCGACGTCTCTACCGGCAACCTCGATGTCGAACTGCCCGAGCGCCGCGGCGAGGGCGACTTGCGCCGGCTCTCACAGACGTTCAACACCATGACGCGCGAACTGAAGAACCAGCGCAACGCCCTCGTCACCACCAATACCGAACTCTCCGAGCGCACGAGTTTCATCGAGGCCGTGCTTGCCGGCGTTTCCTCCGGCATCATCGGCCTCGATGAGAACCGCTGCGTGACCCTCATCTCTCCGTCCGCCCTCAAATTGCTCGCCGTCGGGGAAAAAGACATCGTTGGCAAACCGATCCTCGAAGCACTCCCCGAATTTGCCCCTATCTTCGAACACCCGGAAGAACCCACCATCAAAGCCAAGGGTGCCGCCGAAGTGCGCCGCGTCGTCGGCAACGATGAGCGCACCTTTTCAGCCCGCGTCACCGCCGAAGAAGCCGAAGGCGGTCGCGTCGGCTCAGTCGTCACGTTCGACGACATCTCCGAACTCGTCGCCGCCCAGCGCACATCCGCCTGGGGCGATGTCGCCCAGCGCATCGCGCACGAGATCAAAAATCCACTGACCCCCATCATCCTCTCGGCCGAGCGCATCCGCCGCAAGTACGGCAAAGTGATCGTCGAAGACCGCGAGTTGTTTGAAAAGCTCACCGCCACGATCGAACGCCAGGCGGGCGACATCAAAACAATGGTCGACGAATTCGCATCCTTCGCCCGCGTCCCTAAGCCGGTCATGGAAGAAGGTGACATTCGCGACGCGGTGCAAGAGTCGGTGATCCTCTTCCGCGAAGCCCACCCAGGCGTGACCTACAACCTCATCATGCCCGAAGATCGCGTCACAACCCACTTCGACCGCCGCCTTATCACCCAGGCCGTCACCAATCTCGTCAAGAACGCGACCGAAGCCTGCGAGACCGCCGTCCAATCCGGACAAACCGAAAAGGGCCGCGTCGAGACCATCATCCGCGTCACCCCCGAGCGCATCGACATCGACGTCATCGACAACGGGATCGGCCTGCCCAAGCAGAACCGCTCTCGCTTGCTAGAGCCGTACGTGACGACCAAGGGTTCGAAAGGCACCGGCCTCGGCCTCGCCATTGTCCAGAAAATCACCGAGCAGCACGGCGGCGCGCTTTTCCTCGATGACGCCCCGCCAGCCCCCGACCGAACATCGGGCGCGCTGGTGCGCATCACCATTCCGCGCGGCGGCCGTCCTGCCTCGCACCCGACACCCGCAGATCAACACCACACCAGCGCGCCGGAAGCCGACAAGGCTCCTACCGTACGCGCCACAGCAAATTGACGACCCAAGAGGAGACGTTTCGATGGCCGCCGATATTCTGATCGTCGACGATGAAGCCGACATCCGCGAATTGATTTCCGGTATTCTGGAAGACGAAGGCCACCGGTCACGGTTGGCCCGCGACAGCGATGAAGCCCTGCGCGCCATCGAGGAGCGCCGCCCTCATCTCGTCATCCTCGACATCTGGCTTCAGGGCAGCCGCCTCGATGGCCTCGAAGTGCTGTCCGTCATCAAGCGTACCTACCCCGATCTGCCCGTCGTCATCATCTCCGGCCACGGCAACATCGAGACCGCCGTCACCGCAATTAAACGCGGCGCCTACGATTACATCGAAAAACCATTCAAGGCCGACCGCCTCATCCTCGTGGCCCTGCGTGCGCTTGAAGCTTCGCAGTTGAAGCGCGAAGTCAAGGAACTGCGCGAGCGCTCCACCGTCTCCGCCGACATGATCGGGAAATCCGCCGCCATCAATCAGCTGAAGGGCCAGATCGATCGCCTCGCCCCCACCAACAGCCGCATCCTGATCCGCGGCTCGTCCGGCACCGGCAAGGAACTATCGGCCCGCGTCATTCACCTGAAATCCCGCCGCGCCGACGCGCCCTTCGTCGTGCTGAACGCTGCTGCCATGGCGCCCGACCGCGTGGAGGAAGAACTTTTCGGCACCGAAGACCGCACCGGCGGCCCGCGCAAAGTCGGCGCATTGGAGGAGAGCCACGGCGGCACCCTCTATATCGACGAAGTCGCCGACATGCCCCTTGAAACACAAGGCAAGGTCCTTCGCGTCCTGGTCGAACAGAAATTCCAACGTATCGGCGGCTCGCAGAAAGTCTCCGTCGACGCCCGCATCATCTCCTCAACCAGCCGCGACCTCGAGCGCGACATGAACGAAGGCCGCTTCCGCGAGGACCTTTATCACCGCCTCAACGTGGTCCCTCTGCGCGTGCCCAGTCTCGCCGAGCGCCGCGAAGACATCCCCGATCTCATCCAGTTCTTCATCACGCAGCTGTCGCAAGCATCTGGCCTCGCCCCCCGCCGCATCGGCGAGGATGCCATCGCCGTCCTCCAAGCCCACGATTGGCCGGGCAACGTGCGCGAGCTTCGCAACAACATCGAACGCCTCATGATCCTCGCTGGCGGCGATCCCAACACCGTCATCACCGCCGAGATGCTGCCTGAGGAAATCGGCTCCAACGTGCCGCTGCCCGTCAACGGCGGCGCCGAACACCTGATGTCGTTGCCCCTGCGCGAAGCCCGCGAAATCTTCGAGCGCGAATACCTGCTGGCCCAGATCAACCGCTTCGGCGGCAACATCTCGCGCACCGCCGAATTCGTCGGCATGGAGCGCTCAGCCCTGCATCGCAAACTGCGCGCGCTGGGCGTGTCCTCCGATCAACGTACTGAAGGCCGGCCCATGTAAACGGCCTCAAGAGATGGACCAAACGCAACGGGTCACCGATTAACCCAACCGTGAGACGGATCGGCTAAGGTGCCGACCGCGCGGCGGGGGCAACCGGGCCGTAGCTGCAACTTACGAACGAGGCCCGGGTCACAACCGGGATCCGTCATGAAAGTCATCATCTGCGGCGCTGGACAGGTGGGAACCGGCATTGCCGAGCGCCTCGCCGCCGAAGGCAACGACATCTCAATCGTTGATGCCAGCGCCGATCTCGTCCAACGCGCCAACGACGTGCTCGAAGTCCGCGCCATCCAGGGCAACGCGGCCCATCCCGACGTTCTCGAAAGGGCCGGCGCCCGCGAAGCTGATATGTTGATCGCCGTTACGCTTCACGACGAAGTCAACATGGTTGCTTGCCAAGTCGCCCACGCACTCTTCGATATCCCGACGAAGATCGCCCGTGTCCGCGCCCAATCCTATTTCGATCCCGAATGGCGCAAGCTATTCGATCGCGACAACATGGCGATCGATAGCGTCATCTCGCCCGAAATCGAAGTCGGCCGCATGATCCTGCGCCGTCTTGAAACGCCGGGCGCCTTCGAAACCGTGACTTTCGCCGATCGCCGCGCGGTCCTTCTCGGCATCGCCGCCGGCAGCGACTGCCCCGTCATCGACACACCGCTCCTGCAATTGGGCCAACTCTTTCCCGACCTCAACGCCGGCATCGTGGCCATCATCCGCTCCGGCAAACTCATCGTCGCCCACGCCAATGATCAGGTCCAAGTCGGCGACGATGTGTACGTCATCGCCGATGCCGCCCAAGTCGGCCGCGTCCTCCAAATATTCGGCCACGAGGAAACGCAAGCCCGCCGCCTTGTCATCGCAGGCGGCGGCAACATCGGTTACTTCATCGCCCGCGAGCTGGAAGAACGCGACGCCAATCTGCGCGTAAAGGTCATCGAAATGTCGCGCAATCGCGCCATGGAGATCGCCGAAAAACTCTCACGCGCCGTCGTACTGCATGGATCCGCGCTCTCCGAAGACGTCTTGCGCGAGGCCGAAGCGCCATCCGCCGACACTCTGATCGCAGTCACCAACGACGACCAGACCAACCTTCTGACAGCTGCCCTCGCCAAACAGATCGGCTGCAAGTCCTCACTCTGCCTCCTCAACTCATCCAACTATTCCGCCATGATCCGCTCGCTCGGAATTGACGCTCAGCTGAACCCGAAAACCGTCACCGTGTCCCGAATTCTCCAGCACGTCCGCCGCGGCCGAATCCGCGGCGTGCATACCATTCACAATGGTGCCGGCGAGATCCTGGAAGCCGAAGTGCTCGAGACATCCGGCCTTGTCGGTAAGTCCATCCGCGAACTCAATCTCGGCGAGGGCGTCCGCTTCGGCACCATTCTCCGCCAAACAAAACTCATCAAGCCGACCGGCGATACCGAATTCGAGGTTGGTGACCGCGCGGTCCTCTTCGCTCGCGCTGACTTCGTCCGCCAAGTCGAACAACTCTTCCGCGTCAGCCCCGACTATTTTTAAAAGATCCTGCAAAGGGACAGAACCTATGGCTCGTATCGTGTACGTCAACGGCCGCTACCTGCCCTACGCCGAAGCCGGCGTGCATGTCGAAGATCGCGGCTTTCAATTCGCCGACAGCGTGTATGAAGTCTGCGAAGTCAAATCCGGTGCCTTGATCGACACGACGCGCCACCTCGCCCGTCTTGACCGTTCGCTGGCGGAACTCAAAATCGGCAAGCCAATGTCGGACGGAGCGCTCCGTCACGTGCTTGGCGTAGTCGTTCGCCGCAATCGCGTCCGCGACGGCCTTGTTTATGTGCAAGTCACCCGCGGCCAGGCAGCCCGCGATTTCCTCTTCCCCGGCGAGGCCGATCCCACACTTGTCGCACTCGCCCGGCCCATTGATCCCAACAAAGTCGCCGCTAAGGCCAAGCACGGCATCGCCGTCAAGAGCGTGCCCGATCCGCGCTGGAACCGCTGCGACCTGAAAACGGTCATGCTGCTTCCCGCCGCACTGGCAAAGGAGACAGCACGCGAGGCTGGCGCTCAGGAAGCGTGGTTCGTCGATGAGAAGGGCTTCGTCACGGAAGGCGCATCATCCAACGCCTGGATCGTCCGTCCCGACGGTTTCGTGCTCACCCGCCCCCTCGACCATCGCGTTCTCGGCGGCGTGACACGGGCCACTCTGCTCGATCTGTTGAAGGCCCAGGGCGTTCCCGTCGAACAGCGCCCATTCACGATTGCCGAGGCCCAATCTGCCCGCGAGGCCTTTGTTACCTCCGCATCTGCAACTGTGATGCCCGTCGTCAGCATCGACGGTCGCAAGGTCGCCGACGGGCGCCCCGGCGCGCTCACCCAGCGCCTGCGGGAAAAATTCCACGATTTGGCGGAAATAACGCCAGTTTGAATAGCTTTTCAGCCCACTTTGCGCCGACACTCATCAGAGCCCGCACGCATTTTTGCTGCAACTGCGAAGGGAACCGGCTAGAACGTCCGCCACGGCAATGAGCCGCAACGCATCCTCCGCCAAGGCCGCACGCCCGTAATTTGCGTATGCCAAAAAAAAGAACCGAAAGATCAATCGGAAAGAACAACAAAATGCCCGCCGAACGCGCCCCCAGCCTGCAAGACACGTTTCTCAATCACGTCCGTAAGCAGAAAGTTCCCCTGACGATCTTCCTCATCAACGGCGTCAAACTCCAGGGCATCGTCACCTGGTTTGACAGCTTCTGCGTGCTGCTGCGCCGTGACGGACACTCCCAGCTCGTCTATAAGCATGCCATCTCGACCATCATGCCCGGCGCGCCCGTAAACCTCATGGACGGTGAAGGCGGCGAAGAAGGCTGAGACCGAACTCCACGCGAGCACGGCGGCACACGTCATCGATAAAACGGCAGAAGACGGCATCACCGAAAATGCCGGGCGCGAAAAGCCCGGCAGCGAAGTCCTGCGCCTTTCAACTGGTCGCGCGCTGGTCCTCGTCCCCGTCCTGAAGGACACCTATCGCGACGATGGTCCCCGCGACAGCCGCGGCGCGCTCGTCGTCAATCACTCGGCGCAAGACCGGCTCACCGAAGCAACCGGCCTTGCCGAAGCCATCGATCTGGACATCGCCGGCGCATCCACGCTCTTTGGCAAAGGCAAAGTCCAGGAACTGCGCCTTGAGGTCGAAGAGACGGGCGCCGGCCTCGTCATCGTCGATCACGCCATCACTCCCGTGCAGCAGAGCAATCTGGAGAAAGAGTGGAACGCCAAGGTGCTCGATCGCACCGGCCTCATTCTCGAAATCTTCGGCCGCCGGGCCCGCACGCGAGAAGGGCGTCTACAAGTCGAACTCGCACATCTGACCTATCAAAAGGGCCGTCTCGTGCGCGCCTGGACCCATTTGGAACGCCAGCGTGGCGGCAGCGGATTCTTGGGCGGCCCCGGTGAAGCTCAGCTCGAACTCGACCGCCGAATTATCGAGCAACGCATCGAGTCCATCAAACGCGAACTCACCCAAGTCGTCAAAACCCGCGAACTCCACCGCGCCGGCCGTCGCAAGGTGCCCTATCCGATCGTCGCCATCGTCGGCTACACCAACGCCGGCAAATCAACGCTTTTCAATCTCATCACCGGGGCTGCCGTCCTCGCTAAGGATCAGGTCTTCGCGACGCTCGATCCCACCATGCGCGAGGTCAAACTCAAAAGCGGCCGCCGCATCATCCTCTCCGACACGGTGGGCTTCATCTCATCGTTGCCAACGATGCTCGTTGCAGCCTTCCGCGCCACACTGGAAGAAGTCATTGAAGCCGACCTCATCCTTCATGTGCGCGACATCTCCCACCCCGAAACCGATGCGCAAGCCGCCGACGTCGAAGGCGTGCTCGGCGACCTCGGCATTGATATCGTCCCCGCCCACAGCCACATTTTCGAAGTCTGGAACAAGATCGATCTCTTGCCCGACACTCTGCGTCAGGATGCCGGCAACCTGGCCCGCTTCCAGGAACGCCACCCCGCGCTTGTCTCGGCGATCACAGGGGAGGGGATCCCCGCACTCCTCGATGCCATTGATGTCCGGCTTGGCGCCACCGATCAGATCGTCGAAGTGACGCTTCCTGCCGACGCCGGAAAACTTCTCGCCTGGATCCACACCAACGCCGACGTCCTCACCCGCACCACCGACGCAGAAACCGGCGCCACCACCCTCACCC